>Ga0315545_1001553_pt1 | contig 22093 bp, 21 predicted proteins | sample SalMarSW160210MG_FD_203096 | JGI IMG/M metagenome (GOLD analysis project Ga0315545, IMG submission 203096) | Salt marsh sediment microbial communities from the Plum Island Ecosystem LTER, Massachusetts, United States - Salt Marsh Sediment SW1602-10 ...
ATGTGGATAAGAAGATACTGCCCGGTTATATTCTGGTTCAGATGGAGTTGAGCGACCAGAGCTGGAATATAGTGCGTAATACCCCCGGTGTCACTGGTTTTGTTGGCAGCGGTAATAAGCCGACCCCTCTTGAGGAGGGGGAGGTCAACAAAATTTTGAAGCAGATGGAAGCGGAAGCGCCCCGGGTCAGGGTTGGTTTCCGTAAGGGGCAGAGTGTGCGGGTTACCAGCGGTCCCTTTATTGATTTTGTTGGGGTGGTGGATGAAATCAGCGTGGATAAGGGGAAGGTCAAGGTACTCCTTTCCCTTTTCGGGCGGGAGACACCGGTAGAGCTTGATTTTTTGCAGGTGGAGAAGCTTTAGGGAGGCAAAGTGGCCAAAAAGGTTAAGGCAATAATTAAACTGCAGATTACAGCGGGAAAGGCCAATCCGGCGCCGCCGGTAGGCCCTGCCCTGGGACAGCATGGGCTTAATATTATGGCCTTCTGTAAGGAATACAACGAGCGTACTGCCAACCAGGAAGGTTCTATTATTCCGGTGGAAATAACCGTATTTGAGGATCGCTCTTTTACCTTTATTACCAAAACGCCGCCGGCTACCGATTTGCTCAAAAAAGCGCTGGGTCTAGAAAAGGGTTCAACCGGTGCCGGGCATGAAAAGGTGGGTAAGATAACTCGAGCCCAAATCCGGGAGATAGCCCAGCTTAAGGCTAAGGACTTGAACGCTGGTAGTATTGAAGGGGCGGAGCGAATTATTGAGGGCACCGCCCGAAGTATGGGTATTGAGGTGGAATAACGTTGGCTAAACACGGTAAGAAATATAATGAAGCGGTAGGTTTGGTAGACAGTGCCCAGCTTTATCCTCCCCTGGAGGCTATTGAGCTGGCCAAGAAGGTGGCTTATTCCAAATTTGATGAGACGGTTGAGCTTCACCTGCGGATGGGTGTTGACCCCCGTGACGCTACCCAGCAGGTGCGCGGTGTGGCCCTTCTTCCCCATGGCCTGGGCAAAAAGGTGCGGGTTCTGGTTTTTGCTTTAGGTGAAACGGCCAGAAACGCCGAGACTGCCGGGGCTGATTTGGTGGGTGGCGATGATTTAATTAAGAAGATTGAGGGTGGTTTTTTGGATTTTGATACTGCTATAGCTACCCCGGATATGATGGGTAAGGTAGGCCGGCTGGGGAAAATTCTGGGGAGGCGGGGACTGATGCCTAACCCCAAGTCGGGGACGGTGGTGGCTGGCGAAAACTTGCCCAGGGCTATCAACGAGGCCCGCCAGGGGCGGGTTGAGTTTAAGCTGGACCGGACGGCTATTATTCATGTCTCGCTGGGTAAGGTTAGTTTTGAGGCTGATAAGTTGATGGACAACCTGACCGCCGTGGTTGAAGCCATATCCCGGGCTAAGCCCGCCGGTGCCAAGGGCCAGTATATCAAGACCGCTTCTCTGACTACTACTATGGGACCTGGCATAAAGCTTGACCTGAAACCAACCCTATCTCTGACTTCTGGTTAGTCCTACAATAACTACAATAATCTAAATCTAGATTAAAAGGGGATGCCTAATGGAAGAAGTTGCTATTGTCGGTGCTGGTCAAAGCGTTTTTAGTCGTAGCTGCGGTGAATCTATCAGGGAGTTAAGCTTTGAGGCTTATAAAGAAGCGCTGGAGGGGTTGGATATCACCGGCGATGATATAGATGCTTCGGTTATCTGCTCAGCGCCGGAATATGATAAACAGCGCTCACCTTCGGGCTTAATATCAGAGTATCTGGAACTGACACCCAAGCCGACTTTCTATATCGAGACGGTGTGTTCCTCGAGTAGCACCGGCTTGCGGGTAGCCTGGTCGCTGATAAAGGCGGGGCTTCACGATGTAGTGGCGGTGATAGGCTTTCAGAAGATGTCCGAGCTTTCTTCCCGTGAGGCCGCCGAGAGGATGGGGCGTGGAGGGGATATAATCTGGGAGTCACCCTTTGGGATAACCATGCCCGCCGGCTACGCCATGTACGCCCGGGCTCATATGGCCAAGTACGGGACTACCGAGGAACAGCTGGCCAAGGTGCGGGTCAAGAACTCCCACTACGGGGCGACTAACCCCAAGGCTAACTACCGCAAGGAGCTTAACCTTGAGGCTATTATGAGCTCGGAGATGATAACCAGCCCCTTAAAGAAATTTGACTGCTGCGCTAATGCCGATGGTTCTTCTTGCATCATACTGGCCAGGGGTGATGTGGCTAAAAGTATAACCAAAAAGCCTATCTGGGTGGTGGGGCTGGGGGCGGCCACTGATACCATGACCATGGCCGGAAGAGAATCGCTTACCGGGCTGCGGTGTGCTCAGGAAGCTGCCAAGCAGGCTTATAAGATGGCTGGTATTAAACCTCAGGATGTTGATGTGGCTGAAGTTCACGATTGTTTTACCGTGTCTGAGATTCTGGCTTATGAAGACCTGGGCTTTGCCAAGCCTGGGGAGGGGGCGGGGTTAATTGAGGATAAAGAGACCTATGTCGATGGCAAGATACCGGTAAATGTCGACGGCGGTTTGTTATCTAAAGGACATCCGATAGGCGCTACCGGCGGTTCGCAAATTCGGACTATTGTCCGCCAGTTGCGGGGGGAGGCCACCGAGGCTCAGGTGAAGAACGCGGAAACAGGCCTGGTGCATAACATCGGTGGCGTTGGGCAATACGGTAATGTAACCATTTTGAGGAGGTAGCTTTAAATGGGCTTTGAGAATTTTGGCACGGTTAGTTTTACCGCCGAAGCCAGGGTGGCTGATTTTATAACCCAGCTGGAGGCGGGTAGGGTAATGGCCACCAGGTGCCGAAAGTGCGGGGGTAGCTACTTCCCGCCCAAGGCGGATTGCCCGAAGTGCCTTTCCAGTGATGTAGAGTGGTTTGAGGTTAAGAGCCAGGGCAAGCTTACCAGTTATACCGTGGTAAATTACGGTCCCAGCGGTTTTGAAAATGACGCTCCCTATATTCTGGCTCTGGCTAAGTTTGACGATGGCATCCAGATTCTGGCCCGATTGAGCCGGGATATTACCGAGAAGGATATTAAGATGGGCATGAATTTGACGGTCAATCCGGCAAAGTTGCCTGATAACAGGGTTGCCTACGAATTCAGTAGAGCCTAGCAAGGAGGATAAGCATGGTTGGTATTACATCATACGGCGCTTACGTACCCCTGTACCGGCTAAGCCGGGAGGCGTTAGCCAGAGGTGGCAGGGGCGAGAAGGCGATATGTAACTTTGACGAGGATAGCATCACAATGGCGGCTGCGGCGGCTATCGATTGTCTGACCGGCATAGACCGTGAAACGATAGATGGTCTGTACTTTGCCACCACCACTTCTCCTTATAAGGAGAAGTCGGGGGCGGCTATTGTGGCCATGGCCGCCGACCTTAAGCAAGAAGCTCTTACCACTGACTTCGCTCATTCCCTGCGGGCGGGGACTTCCGCTCTCATGTCAGCTATTGACGCGGTTAAAGCCGGTTCGGCGAAGAAGGTGATGGTAACGGCGGCCGATACTCGTTTGGGGATTCCCGTTACACCTTATGAGCAGAACTTTGGCGATGGCGCCGGCGCTCTGCTGATTGGGGACAGTGATGTTATCGCTACCATTGAAGCCAGTTATTCGGTCTATAACGAGATAATAGACGTGTGGCGGGCTGATGGTGACACCTTTGTCCGCTCATGGGAGGACAGGTTTACCACTACTCATGGCTACTCGGCGGTGGTTGGCCAGGCGGTTTCGGGGCTGCTTAAGAAGACGGGATTAAAGCCCGCCGATTTTGCCAAGGTGGTTTTCTATACCCCTGATGCCCGCAGGAGTGCCGATGTGGCCAAGAAATTGGGCTTTGATGTTAAAACCCAGCTTCAAGACCCCTTCTTTAATGCTATGGGTAGCACCGGTACCGCTCTTCCCTTGATGCTGCTGGCGGCGGCGCTGGAAGAGGCTAAGGCTGGTGACCGCATCCTGCTGGCCAGCTATGGCAATGGCAGTGATGCCTTTGTCCTGCAGGTTACCGACCAGATAGCCAAAATCAAAGGCCGGCGGGGCATGAAGGGGCATCTTGAGTCAAAGAAGGTGATGGATGATTATAAGCAGTATCTTATCTGGCGGGGAATTTTGCCAGTAGAGCCGCGCAAGGAGACGGTGGCTTTTATCTCCGCCCCGGCCCTTTGGAGGGAGCGTGACGCTAACCTGCGTTTCCACGGGGTTAAGTGCCAGGCTTGCGGCACCATTCAGTATCCGCCGCAGCGGGTGTGCACCAAGTGCCACGCTAAAGACCAGTTTGAACCGTACCGGCTGTCGGATAAGAAGGCCAAGATATTCACCTTTTCTATGGACTATATAACCTACCCCGTCCTGGAGCGCCCCGTGGTTAACGTCACCATTGATTTTGAAGGTGGGGGCAGGGCTCTGTGCTATCTGACCGACCGTGAGGCGGAGCAGGTTCAGTGTGGTCTGACGGTGGAGATGAGCTTTAGAAAGCTATTTGTTAGAGATGGCATTCACAACTATTTCTGGAAGGCTGTGCCGTTAAGGACTTAAGTGAAAGAATAAAGGGGGGAGGTAATCTTATGGAAGGCATTAAGGATAAAGTAGCTATAGTAGGCATGGGCTGTACTAATTTTGGTGAGCTATGGGATAAGAATCATAAGGATCTGGTGGTGGATGCCTGTTACGAGGCTTTTGAGGATGCTGGTATTGAGCCCAAGGATATTCAAGCGGCTTGGTATGGCAGTCGTGAGACCGGCTTTACCGGCACCCAGTTGGCCAGTGCCTTAAAGCTGGAGTATATACCAATTAGCCGGGTGGAGAACTTCTGCGCTGGGGCCACCGATACCTTTCGGAATGCTTGCTATGCCGTGGCTTCCGGGGTTTGCGATATTGCCCTGGCGGTGGGGGTAGAAAAGTGCAAGGACCACTACGGTGGTTTCAACATGGATATTCTGGACCCGTTTGACCGTAGTATGGTGGAATGGGAGTTGCCCCCGGCCAGCCAGTTCGCCCTGCTGGCGACCAGATATATGTACCACTATGGATGGAAATACGAGGATTTCAAACGTATCCTGGCTATGATTGATGTTAAGAACCATCACAATGGCACCATGTCCCCCAAGGCTCAGTTCCGCCGGGAGATAACGGTGGAGCAGGCCATGAATGCGCCCATGATTTCCTATCCCCTGGGATTGTTTGACGCCTGCGGGGTGAGCGATGGCTCAGCGGCGGCCATTATTACTACTCCTGAGATTGCCAAGAAGATGCGAAAAGACTACGTTCTGGTGAAGGCCTTAGCCCTGACCAACGGCGCTGGTCAGGCAGTGCTCCAGCCGGAGTATAATTTCATCTCCATACCGGAGACGGTAACCGCCGCCGAGCATGCCTATAAAGAGGCGGGAATAACCGACCCCCGCCATCAGGTTGATATGGCCATAGTGCATGATTGCTTTTCTATTACCGAGCTTATGACCTATGAGGATTTGCAGTTCAGCCCCAGGGGTAAGGCTCCGCAGGATGTTGAAGCCGGCACCTTTACCCTGGAGGGAGAGCTGCCGGTTAATACCGATGGCGGGCTAAAATGCTTTGGTCACCCCCTTTCTGCCAGCGGCTTGAGGATGATTTATGAAGTCTATAAGCAGATGCAGGGTAAGGCTGGCGAAAGACAGCTAAAGAAGGTAGATATTGGTCTAACCCATAACGTGGGAGGTATTTGCGGCTTCTTCAATTGTACCGTGGCTTTGTTTGGCAGGCCGTAATCTGTTATAATAGTAAAGTTAAATATTCCTGAGACAGCGGGTGCCAGTTGGGGCTTAATGAACTGCCTGCCGAGGATACAAGGGGCTTGAATTTTAGGTCCTTGTGCGGCAGGCGCAAGGGCCTGCTTTTTTAGGTGAATATCTAGTAGTGTGAATTGGGGGTGAAGGGCGATGTCCAGGGAAAAGAAAACAGCGATTATAGATAGCCTGCAGGAGCTATATTCTCGGTGCAGCGTTGCTATTCTGACCGATTACCGGGGTCAGTCAGCTAACGAGATGACCGAGCTGCGGCGCCGGCTGAGGGAGGCGGGGGTTGACTATAAGGTGGTCAAGAACACGCTGGCCCGGTTTGCCGCCCAGAAATCGGGCAGGGAAGAGCTTTTCGGTTTCCTTGATGGTCCGGTGGCGATTGCTTTTGGCTATGGCGATATAACTGAACCGGCTAAAGCTTTGGCCACCTACATTGAGGAATCAAAAGCCGCCATGAGTATCAAGGGAGGTTTTTTGCCTGACAGGCTACTTACCAAGGAGGAGGTAATCACCCTTTCTGCCTTACCGTCGAAAGAGGTGTTATTGGGCATGGTTGTGGGTGGGGTGCAAGGCCCTATCTCGGCTCTGGTGGGCCAGCTGGCCGCCCCGATAACGGGGCTTATAGCTGGGTTACAAGCAAGAATTCAGCAATTAGAGGGAGGATAATATGCCAGAAGAGGAAGCCAAGGGGAAAAAAATAGCCAAGAAACCTGAAGTTGAGGCCGAGGTGAAGGAACCCGAAGCCAAGGCTGAGGCAAAGGAGCCTAAAGCTAAGGCCGAGGTGAAGGAACCCAAAGCCAAGGCTGAGGCAAAGAGCTCGGCAGCCGTTGAGGCGATAATGACCAGTATAAGGAAGATGAACGTGCTTGAGCTATCAGAGCTGGTCAAGGCGCTACAGGCTGAGTTCGGCGTTAGTGCTCCGGTTGCAGTAGCAGCGCCGGCGGCGGCCCCGGGTGGGGCGGCGGCTCCAGCGGCAGCTGAGGAGAAAACGGAGTTCAGCGTTGTTCTCAAAGAAATCGGGGCTAATAAAATCAGCGTCATAAGGGCGGTTAGGGAAGTGACCACCCTGGGGCTGAAAGAGGCAAAGGATTTCGTGGAGAGTGCCCCTCAGACGGTAAAAGAAGGGATTAACCAGGAAGAAGCCAATAACATAAAACAGAAACTGGAAACTGCCGGGGCTACCGTAGAAGTTAAATAAAGCTAAGGGGGCTAAATTATGCCTCTGAGCGATCATTTTATACTGATGGGCGTGGGTGGTATTTTCGTCATCCTGGGCTTGATCCTGATTTTCTGGGGCAGGGGTGAACAGAAAGGGTATTACAGTTCTCTAGCCGGTCGCCCTGACGCCAGAGAGTTTCTTGAGCACTGGCCGCAGCGCCCGAGGATTGGGGCGGGGCAGATAGGTGGTTGGATATCTCTGTCTGTTGGCCTGGTTCTGGCGGTGGTGGGTGGTGCCCTGTGGTTTTGGGGTTAAAAATACCCCGGATATTTGCCCCGGTGGCGGAATACACTTTCAATGGGTGGCTCCATGCCCTGGAAGGCAGCATCCTTCAGTTACTGGTGAAGTGACTTTGGTATTCCCGTTAGCCCCCGGCCTTGCCTCACTTTCTATAGTGTCTCAACAATGGGCTACTTTCTGAAAGTTTGGTTGTTGTTTAAGGACGTTTTTTAGCAGTGAGCATTATTATTAGCAAGAGCCCTAATTCCCGTTGGTATATACTCACCCTGGCAGCCATAACTTGCACCTTTACTGTTGCCATGCAGCAGATTTGCATGACCGTCCTTTTCAAGGAGATTTCAGAGGACCTCGGCTTGAGTTTGGTGGAAATAGGTGTTATCTGGGGTATACCTGCTCTGTCTGGTTTGCTTGTCGTGTTCACCGGTGGGTTGCTGTCTGACCGCTATGGAGCCAAGCGTGTTATAGGCATTGCCTGTCTCCTGGCGGGAGTGGCTGGTGCCCTGAGGGGCATCGCCGGGGACTTTACCAGCTTGTTATTATTCACTTTCTTAATGGGTATGGGGGTTTGGGTTATACCGGCCAGCGTCTTTAAGACCAACGCCGCTTGGTTTTCCGGAAGACCGCTGGTAATTGCTAATAGTGTGATTTCAGCTGGTATGGGGCTTGGCTTCACCGTGGGGTCACTGATTAGTGCCACCATATTGTCGCCGTTACTTGGTGGCTGGCAGAACGTAGTATTCTTATATGGTGGCATATCAGTCATATTTGGCTTGCTGTGGCTGCTCACGGTGAGAGAGATGGATTTGCCTGGGTTAGCTGATTCTAAAGGTGGGGTGCCGTTGCGCCAATCGATATCACGCGTATTTCCTATAAAATCTCTCTGGTTTATCGGTTTGACTCTGTTAGGTTATTCGGCCTGTATTCAAGGCGTGATCGGTTACTTGCCTACCTATCTTCGTAATATCGGTTGGACGGCGGCCGGTGCTGACGGTACGTTGGCCGCTTTTAGTGCGATCAGTACTCTGGGAGCTGTCCCGCTGGCTTTGTTATCCGACAGGATTGGTTTGAAAAAAGCGGTTCTTTTCCCAGTGTTGCTAGTTACTATTGTGGGGGTAGCTCTATTGCCTTTGGTTGATAATGGTATGGTATTTGTTATTATGATATTAGTGGGGGTGGCTCGTGACGGGTTTATGGCCGTCTGTCTAACTATGAGTACTGAGACAAAGGGGATTGGGGTAATCTATGCTGCAACTGCCATGGGGCTGGCGCAAACTGTTCTTAATGTCGGCTCACTTATTTCTCCTCCCCTCGGTAACAGCCTGGCCGACCCCAGTAATCCCGCCTCGCCGTTACCATTCTTTCTCTGGGCGGCTTTCGGGCTTCTGGCATTAGTGGCTTTTGTTTTCGTGAAGGAAACGGGGTGGAAGCGTAAATAATTGCCCTGGTGGGAAGTTAGGTTGTGTCTGTTTCCCTGGCTACGCGAGACTTCGTGGGCGGTACTGGATGGCTTCGGCTATGTGGTGGGTTTTGATGATATCAGTATTTTCCAGGTCAGCCAGGGTGCGACCTATCTTGAGGATGCGGTGGAAGGCGCGGGCGGAGAGATAAAGCTGTTTCATTGCCGTCTTGAGCAGGCTCTGGGCCGATTCCTCGGTTGAGCAGAATTCCCTTACCTCAGTAGGTGTCATCTCGGCATTGCAGGTTAGTATTGTACCATCAAAGCGCTGGCTCTGTAGTGAACGGGCGGCTTCAATCCTCTCTTGAACCTTCTCTGATTTTTCCCCCAGCCTATCGTCAGCCAACTTCTCGTAGTCAATATGGGGTACTTCAACAAAGATATCAACCCGGTCAATGAACGGACCACTGATACGTTTCTGGTAGCGGCTGACCAGCCCCGGGGAGCAAGTGCACTGCTTGAACGGGTCGCCGTAGTAGCCGCAGGGGCAGGGGTTCATCGCTCCCACCAGCATAAAGTTGGCCGGGAAGGTTACACTCCCCTGGGCCCGGCTGATGGTGATTACCCTGTCTTCCAGGGGCTGGCGCAGGACTTCAAGCACGGAGTGCCCGAATTCGGGAAGCTCGTCAAGGAATAGCACCCCCCGGTGGCTGAGGCTTATTTCACCCGGTTTAGGCCACTGCCCGCCGCCCACCAGCCCGGCGTTGGAGATGGTATAGTGGGGGGAGCGGAAGGGTCGCTCCCTGAGCAGCGGGGTATTGGCCGGCAGCAGACCGCTAACGCTGTATATCTTGGTAACCTCCAGGGCTTCGGCGTTGGTCATCGGTGGCAGTAGTGATGGCAGGGAGCGCGCTAGAAGTGTTTTGCCGCTGCCCGGCGGTCCCATCATGATTAGGTTGTGCCCGCCCGCCGCCGCTACCTCCAGGGCTCGTTTGACGTGCTCCTGCCCCTTGATATAGGCCAGGTCGGTGGGGGGTAGGGTGGATGGGATATATTTCTCCGCCGGTTCCCTTTTGTATTCCGGGGCTGGTATTTCTCCGCGGAAGTAGCTGACCAGCTGGGGTAGAGAGGCAAAGGGCAGGATTTTGGTGCCCTCTATTAGCGATGCCTCTCTAGCGTCAACCTCAGGCACGATAATGGTGGACAGCTTCTTTTGGTGGGCCAGGGCCACCATGGGCAGGATGCCATTGGTATGGCGCAGGATGCCGTCCAGGGATAGTTCGCCGAGGAGGATGTTTTGAGAGACATCGGCTGTCACCTGCTCTGCGCTGAGGAGAATGCCTACGGCAATGGGCAGGTCGTAAGCCGGCCCTGCCTTTTTAAGGTGGGCCGGCGCCAGATTGACCACGATGCGTTTCATGGGGAAGGTGCAGCCGGAGTTGCGGATGGCGGCACGCACACGTTCCTTAGCTTCCTGGACGGCGGCATCGGGCAACCCCACTATGGTGAATGAGGGTAAACCGGGGGAAATGTCTACCTCAACCTCGACAATAAACCCTTCCAGCCCGACTACAGCACAGGTGGTTACTTTGGCTAGCATGATTTGTCCTACACTATAACATAAACCGTTAGGGGTGCGGAATATGTTTTGTTCTATGTGCCGGCATGGTTTAAGCCCGGTGGGGCACGCTGGTCGGTGCCAGCGGACGGGAATGTTGACAAACGTGGCTGCCGCATGCTAGAGTAAGTGCAATATGTTAAGTCAAACTGTCTATTGGAGCGTGAATTTCAACTTCACCTTTACGGGGCGCACCAGGTGCGCTTGGGGGGCAGCTTACTAAAAAATTTAAGAATATTTAACAGGTAATAAAGAAATTTGAAAGTAACCCTCCCAGGCGGAGGGATTTTTGTTTATTAAGGGCGATAAAATATCCAGAAGGAGGGAGTAGAATGCCTGGACCTTTAGACGGAGTTAAAGTGGTGGAACTGACCATGTTTCAGCAGGGGCCTGTTTGCGGCACCAAGCTGGGGGATATGGGTGCCGATGTAATTAAGGTGGAACCTCCAACTGGAGACCCGGCCAGAGGCTTTATGAGAATTATCGGTACCATGGTTGGTTTGAAGGGGCGGAATTATTACTTTGAGAATCACAATCGTAATAAGAGAAGCATCGTTCTGGACCTGAAAACGGAAAGGGGTATGGAGATATTCTTAAAGCTGATTGATAGTGCTGATGTCTTTGTCACTAACCTGAGTATAGAGGCACCGATAAAGATGGGTATTGGCCCCGAGGTACTGCTTGAGAGAAATCCAAGGCTTATTTACGCCCAGGCTTCGGGTTGGGGGAGGAAGGGTCCTGATGCCCACGGGCTTTCCTTTGATTATACCGGCATCGGCCGTTCGGGGCTTATGATGTCCTGCGGGGAGCGGGGTACCCCTCCCGCCCAGGTTTTACCCGGGCTGGGCGATGAGTTGGGGGGGATGGTCTGTGCCTGGGCGGTGTGTACTGCCCTCTATGCCCGGGAGAGGACGGGCAAGGGGCAACTGGTTGATACCTCACTAATGGGAAGTATAGTGTCTATGTTAAGTCTGGTTTTGTCGGCGCCGGCTATACTGGGTCAGGAATTCCCCAGGGAGGTCAGAGCTGAGGCTGGTAACCCAATCTATAACCACTATAAAGCCAAGGATGACAAATGGTTCATCCTGGCTCACCTCCAGCCGGACAGGTACTGGCCTAATGTATGCCGGGCTCTGGGTATGCCCGAATTGGAGAATGACCCCAGGTTCAATAGTATAGAAGCCAGGGGAGCGAATGCCAGAGAGCTTATCGCCATTATGGATAAGCAGTTTCTTGCCAGGACAAGGGAGGAGTGGTTTGAGATTTTTAAGAAGGAGGGTATAATCTATACCCCTATTCAATCGACCGGCGAGGTGGTTAATGACCCCCAGGCTCTAGCCAATGACTACGTTACCTGGTTTGACCACCCGGTCTTGGGCAGGACCAAGGTGGTTGGCTTCCCCTGGGATTTCAGTAAAACCCCGGCTTCGGTAAGAAGGGAGGCACCTGAATTTGGGCAGCACACTGAGGAGATTCTGTTAGAGCTGAGTTATACCTGGGATGATATTACCAAGCTAAGGGATGAAAAGGCTATACTTTAGGGCGAGAGGGGGGGATAATGGGGCATCTGTTGTCTGCCTTCGGTTTTTGTTATTATTACCGGGGGAGTCTTACCCGATTAACGCTTGCTAAAGGAGGTTTGAATTATGGCTGGACCTTTGGATGGGGTTAAAGTGGTGGAGATAACCATGTTTCAGCAGGGGCCGGTGGCTGGGATGAGACTGGGTGATTTAGGTGCCGATGTGATAAAGGTTGAACCTAATACTGGAGACCCGGCGAGGGGGATGATGAGGATTGTCGGTGCCGATACCGGCTTAAAAGGGCGGAACTATTACTTTGAAAGCAATAATCGCAACAAGAGGAGCATCGTTCTGGACCTGAAAACGAAAAAGGGGATGGAGATACTCTTAAAGCTGATTGATGAGGCCGACGTCTTTCTGACCAATATGAGTATAGAGGCGCCACAGAGGATGGGGATTGGTCCCGAGGAGCTTCTCAAGAGGAATCCGCGGCTTATTTATGCTCATGCCTCTGGTTGGGGCAGAAAAGGCCCGGATGCTAATGAGCTTTCCTTTGACTACACTGGCATAGCTAGGTCGGGAACTATGATGATGTGTGGGGAGAGGGGTGGTCCGCCGGGAACCCTGATTCCAGGGATGGGTGATGAGCAGGGTGGGCTTATGTGCGCCTGGGCGGTGACCGCTGCCCTCTATGCTAGGGAGAAGACGGGTAAGGGACAGGTGGTTGATACTTCATTAATGGGCAGCCTGATTGCTTTACATGGAGTTAACTTTGCCGCTCCCGGGGTTTTGGGGCAGGAGTTCCCCAGATTGCTCAGGTCTGAGGCTGGTAACCCTATTTATAGCCACTATAAGTGTGCCGACGATAAATGGATTGTCATTGCTCACCTCCAACCGGACAGGTACTGGCCTAACGTGTGTAAGGCAATGGGCCTGGAGGAACTGGAGCATGACCCCAAATTTAATACTATAGAAGCCAGGCATGATAACGGCAAAGAGCTGGTCTCTATCCTGGATAAGAAGTTTGCTACTAAAACCAGAGACGAGTGGATGAAGATTTTTAAGAAGGAGAATGTAATTCATACTCCAATTCAGTCGGCCAGTGAGGTTTTTAAAGACCCGCAGGCCTTGGCTAATGATTATATCGTCCCGGTTGACCACCCGGTTTGGGGCAAGATAAAGATGCTGGGCTTCCCCTGGACGTTCCATGAGACCCCGGCCTCGGTGAAAAGAGAAGCGCCTGAGCTTGGCCAGCACACTGAAGAGGTTCTGTTAGAGCTGGGTTACACCTGGGATGACATCGCTAACTTAAAGAATGAAAAGGTAATACCTTGAATACGGGCTTTTGAGGATATAGGTTTGACAATGTGCTCTCTCTATGTTAAGCTGAAACTTACTAGATTTGGGTAAATAAATTATGTTAGCTAATATTACCTTTCAGGACTATTATTACGCTTATTATTTCGCACCCGCCGGTGCGCCTGGGAGGTATATGGCCAGGATTAGATAGCTAAGAAAAAAGCAAATCTAAACTAGCAAATCTAAACTAGAAAAGCTAAACAGAACCCTCCCAAGCGGGAGGGTTCTTCTTTTTTGGTTTGGAGGCACGGCCGTCGGCAGGCCGGCTGGCCTTAAAAAATAACTATAAGGAAAGGGAGGAAATAAAATGAGTGAGCGGAAGTATGAAATCTTTAATATTGCCCCCAACTTCTACCAGCTGGGCACCCCTTCATATCCGGCTTATCTGTCCATGGGCGATAGCGGGATGATTATCGAGGGGGGCACCGGGGCCACCTTTTCTATTATCGTAGACCAGGTCAGGGAGCTTGGCATGGAGCCGGAGCTGATAAAATACCTGGCCCTCACCCACACCCACCCCGACCATATAGGAGCCGTGCCGCACCTTAAGAAACTATGGCCTCACTTGAAGGTCGTTGCCAGCGAGGTGGCCGTCAGGTTGCTGCAAAAAGAAGAGGTGATACAAGAGTTTATCAAGATGGACCGCACTATCACCGAGGTTTTGCTGATAAAGGGCGATATTGACTGGTGGCCTGTTGAGCTTGACAACCCTGTCTTTGAGGTGGACATGGTGGTCAAGGAAGGCGACAAGATAGACCTGGGGGCGGGGGTGGTGTGGACTGTCTACGAAACGCCGGGGCATTCGCCTTGCCATCTCTCCTTTCACAATGAGAGGTATGGTATACTGGTCATAGGAGACGCCACCGGAATATACGAGCCAGGCAAGGAGGTTTTCTGGCCCAATTACTTCCACTCCTTGGAAGAATACTGCAATAGCATCCGTAAGCTGGCGGCGCTGCCGGCCAGGATAGGCGCCCGCAGTCACGGCGGTATCGTTGAGGGGGAACCCAGAAGCTATTTGCAGATGGTTATGAAGGCGACGGAGTCATATCACCGGGAGATGCTGGGAAGACTGGCTCAGGGGGAAAGACCGGAGGAGATTGCCCTGGATAAGGCTAAGTGGGTGTATACCTTCACCAACCTCCAACCGTTTAAGCTGATAAATTTCATGACGGGGCTTACCCTCAGACGTTCCCAGGCGGCGGACGGTAAAGAGGACTTGTTCTATATTCCCTGAATGAGTAAAATAGGGATAAGTCTTAGACCGCCGGCCACAGGCCCGGCGGGATGCGAGCTAACTAGAAAGGCAGTGTAAAATGTCAGCAGAAAAGAGTACGGGCGGTCTGGCCGCCGTAGACAGGTATTATCAGGATTACGGCTCCAGGGCCGCAGAGCTGAAAAAGCAGGGCAGGCAGATAATAGGCTATCTTTGCGCCCTGACCCCGGTTGAGATTATAGCTGCGGCCGGGCTGGTGCCCTTCCGGATAAAGGGTGACGTTAATGAGCCCATTACCAAGGCCGATACCGAGATGGAGACCATCGTCTGCCCGCTGGTGCGCAGCTGCTTTGATATGGCGCTTAAAGGTAACTACCGTTTTCTGGACGGCATAGTTATCCCCCACGCCTGCGACAGTATCTGCCGCACCTACGATATCTGGAAATATAGCCTGAATCTGGCCTATGCCCATTTCGTTAATATGCCCCACACCACCGGCGATGCCTCTTTGGAGTTTTATAAGGAGGCCTTGAAGACCTTTAGAGATAGCCTGGGCAAATATGCCGGCAGGGAGATTTCCGACCAGGCGCTGGCTCAGGCCATCAAGCTCTATAACCAGAACCGGGCTAAGGTCAGGGAGCTTTACGGGCTGCGCCGAAGCTCGCCGCCCTTAATAAGCGGCGCTGAGCTGACCAGGACGCTGGTGGCGGCGGTGAGCCTGCCGGTGGAGGAGGCTACCGTCCTTATTGACAGCGTTATTAAAGAGGTAAAGCAGCGCCCGGCATTAGCGGACAAACCGGCCCGGCTGATGGTGGTCGGCGCCGAGGTTGACGACGTCGCCTTTATAGACCTTATTGAGGACAGCGGCGCCTGGGTGGTGGCCGACGACCTGTGCCCCGGCAACAGGGAGTTTATGACCGATGTAGATACCACCGCCGACCCGATAGCCGGCCTGGCGGAGCGCTACCTGAGGGGGGTGAAGTGCGGGCGTACCTACCGCGAAAGGAAGGGGAGCTACCGGGACTATCTGGAGGACAGGTTCGGCCATATGGGCCGGATGATTAAGGACTTTGCCGTGGACGGGGCGGTGCTCTATATCTACAAGTACTGCGACCCGTTTGGCTTTGAGGTGCCCCAGATAAAGAGCTATATTGAGTCCGTGGGCACCCCGGTTCTCTACGTTGAGGACGAGTATTCAATGTCTACTATCGGGCGGCTACGCACCAGGGTTCAGGCTTTCCTGGAGCTGCTCGGCTCTAACTAGTTATTAGCTGTAAGGTAAAGGAGAAAGGGATATGACCGAGGAAAAGAAGCCGGAAGAGAGAAAGAAAAGAAGAACGGCCACCGAGGCTGCTAGCAAGATAGGCCCTATGGTCAAGGAGGCTATTGGTGGTACGGTACGAGCTAGAGAGGAAGGGAAGCCTCTGGCCTATACCTTTATTGTTTGTGCCTATGACGAGATAATCCGCGCCATGGATGTTGTACCGGTGTGGACGGAGAACTACGCCGGAATATGTGGTGCCAAGCGTGATGCCCAGCGTTTTCTGGAGAGGGCGGAATCGGAGAATTTCTCCCGCTCCCTCTGTACCTACGCCCTGTGCGGGCTGGGCTTTGACGCCTGGCGCGAGGAGTTGGGGGAAATGCCCCCTGAAGCCCCCTGGGGAGGGCAGGCCAGGCCGGATATGATGCTGGGCAGCGGCCAGATACTCTGCGACCCGCGCAACAAGTGGTATCAGGCTGCCCAGCACTATATGCCCGATGTCCCCATCTATGACGTGGGTCTGCCCTGGCCACTCTACGAGAGCGACTATGACTACCGTGACGTCCAGGACTACTACGTGAAATATATCGTCAAGGAGCTTAAAGGGCTGGTTGAGTTTTTAGAGAAGCATACCGGTAAGAAGATGGACTGGGCCCGGCTTGAGGAGCTGGTTGACCTCACCGACAGGACCTGGGACTTAATCTGGGAGGCGTATGAGCTGCGTAAGGCTGTGCCTACACCGATGGGTACCGGAGATGCCATGAACACCATGGTGCCTATGGTGTTCATGATGGGGACCCAGCAAGCCTATGACTACTACAAGGACTTGTACGACGAGCTAAAGGTTAAGATAGCCAACAAAGAAGGCGTCATTCCTGACGAGAAATACCGACTAATCTGGGGTGGGGGGCTGCCCTCCTGGTTCGCCCTGACCGATTTTAACTACTTCAACAGCAAGGGGGCGGTCTTCCCGGTGGAGACCACCTACCGTATGATAGAGGCGACTTACAACTTCGACATGGACTTAAGCAAGATAAAGGACCCGCTGGAGCATATCGCCTGGCGGTGGATAAAGTTCTGGACCTACTGGCACGACAAAGCCAGAAAGCGCCCCGGCTCCCACCCCGACGTGGAGCGGCTGATTAAGTATATAGAGGACTATAAGATAGACGGCATCGTAATGCACGAAGCCTTCTCCTGCCGTACCTGGCACGTGGGCCTTATCTGGCAGCTTAATATGCTGAAAAAGGTCTACCGGGATATGCCTTCGCTGATTCTGGAGAGCGATATAATTGATATAAGCTCCTACAACGAGGCCGATACCAGAGCCAGGATAGATGCCTTCATTGATACCCTGCAGGCGGTTAAGAGCCGGTGAAGAGGCAGTATTTTGCCGGTGTTGACATCGGTTCTACCATGACCAAAGTGGTCATTATGGACGGGTCAACACTGGCGGCGGTCATCGGCCCTACCGGCCCGGAGCACCGTAAGCTGGCCAACCGGGTGATGGAAGAGGCGCTGGATAAGGCTAAACTGGCCTTTGATGAGATAACCTATCTGGTGGCCACCGGCTACGGGCGAATTAATGTCCCCTTTGCCGATAAGCAGATAACCGAAATCTCCTGCCACGCCCGTGGGGTGGGCCACCTGTTGCCTGCTGCAAGGACGGTGATTGACATCGGTGGCCAGGATAGCAAGGGGATTAAGCTTAAGGCAGGGCGGGCGGTGGACTTTGTCATGAATGACAAGTGTGCTGCCGGCACCGGCCGGTTTTTAGAGGTAACGGCCGAGGAGCTTGGTGTAAGCCTGGAGGATATGGGGAGATTATCACTGGAGGCTAAGAATAGGGTTGAGATAAGTAATACCTGTACCGTGTTTGCCGCTCAGGAGGTGGTAGCTAGGCTTTCGGATGGGGTGGCACTGCCTGATATTATCGCTGGTCTGCATGAGGCGATTGCCACCCGGGTATATGGGATGGTGAGGCGTCTTAAGATAGAAAGGGAGGTAGCTCTGACCGGCGGTGGGGCTAAGAATATCGGCCTGGTTAAAGCCATGGAAGCCAAGCTGGGCTTTCCGGTGCTGGTGCCCCCCGAGCCCTTGCTTACCGGGGCTATCGGGGCCGCGCTGCTGGGCAAAGATTTAGTGGAAAAGGCGGCGGAAAAAGGGGAGACCCTCAAGACAAGCCCGCGCCGCCTGACCGAGGCCAGCCTCTTTACATAAAGAGAGTTAAAGAGGGGTGAAGCCCCTCTTAAGAAAAAAAGTGGGGATGGGGTTCAAAAAATAATGGCTTACGTTGCCGGGATTGACATCGGCTCCGCTTTCTCTAAAGCGGTAATAATGGCCAAAAGCGGAGTTATAGCCTACGAAGTAGTGCCCTCGGGGGGGAATTATAAAATCACCGCTGAGCAGGTGATTGAGGAGGCTTTGACTAAGGCAGAGATATCACTAAAGGATATAGCTTATACTGTAGCTACCGGATATGGTGCTACAAGTGTCTCTTTTTCTAGTGAGACGGCTTCCGATATATCCTGTCTGGCCAGGGGAGTGTATTATCTATTTCCAAATGCCCGGACGATTATTGATATCGGTGGGCAGTTTACCAGGGTGTTTAAGCTAAATGACCGGGGTAAGGCTACTGCCTTTCTGCTGAGTGAGAAGTGTGCTGCCGGCAGCGGGCGTTTTCTCCAGGTGATTGCCAGGGTATTGCAGATTGACCTGGAAGATATCGGTGAGTTGTCTCTCAAGTCTAAAAAGAGGGTTGACTTCAATACAGGATGTGCCGTATTCGCTGAATCGGAAGCGGTATCCCGTGTTGCTGAAGGTGCGGCTAGGGAAGACATTCTAGCTGGCCTGCACAGGACTTTAGCTGCTAAAATCCAGACCATGGTGGCCAGGCTCGGCATTGAGCCTGATTGTGCCGTGGTTGGTGGAGGGGCTAAGGATATGGGGCTGGTGAAGAGCATAGAGAAGGGATTAGGCTGCAAGCTTATGCTTCCCGAGGAGCCGCGGATTGTGACTGCCCTGGGGGCGGCTTTGGTAGCATGGGAAAAAGTTTCTAAAGGGGGTTGATATGCTGGAGAAGAAGCTTGTATCAGAACTGCACAAGATTGTTGGTAAGGACGCTGTTTTAATATCAAAGGAAGACCTTAATGCCTATTCCTATGATGGCACCGCTACCTGGGTTCACTTACCCGATGTGGTAGTGCTGCCCACCACCGCCGAGCAGGTTTCCCAGATTCTGAAGTTGGCTGACGAGAGCAAAATTCCGGTTACACCAAGGGGAGCGGGCACCAATGTCAGCGGCGGCTCCATACCCATCAAGGGGGGCATTGTATTATGCACCACCCGGATGAACAAAATCCTGGATATAAACAAGACCAACCTGACGGCTACGGTTGAGCCTGGCGTCATCCTTCAGGATTTTAACATTGCCCTGGCCAAGCAGGGCCTGTTCTATCCCCCCGACCCCCAGAGCTTTCTGGGCTGCACTATCGGCGGCACCGTGGCCGAAAACGCCGGCGGTCCCTACTGCGTCAAGTACGGCGTGACCAAGCAGTATGTTCTGGGGCTGGAGGTGGTGCTGGCCAACGGCTATATCATGAAGCTGGGCGGGGTGACGGTTAAGAACCGCACCGGCTATGAGCTGATGATGCTGTTCACCGGCTCCGAGGGGACGCTGGGGGTAATCACCAAGATAACCCTGAGATTGATACCAATGCCGCCGGCTAACAAGACGGTGATGGCCGTCTTTGACGATATGGCCGTCGGCGGGCAGGCGGTATCCAGTATCCTGGCCAGCGGGGTGGTACCGGCCAAGATTGAGTTTGTCGATAACTTTGTCCTGCGGCGGATTGAGGAGATGACCCCCATGGGCCTGCCGGTGGAGGCCAAGGCGCTGCTGTTGCTTCAGGCTGACGGTTCGCCAGCGGCAGTGGAAGCAGAATCTAAGCAAATCGTTGATATCCTGAAAAAGAGCGGAGCTAAGGAGATTAAAGTGGCCAAGGACGCCAATGAGGCGGCGATGTACTGGAAGATGAGAAGCGCCGGTTTTGCCGCTACCTTTGGCGCCGCCCACACCGTTATGGCTGAGGATGTGGCTGTGCCCCGGGATAAGCTGGCTGAGTTTATCCAGAAGCTGGATGAGATATCGGCCAGGACCGGTTTCTTCATCAGCTATCTGGGTCATGCCGGCGACGGTAATCTTCACCCGTCCATATTTACCGATATCAGGAATACGGAGGAATTCGCCAGAGCCCAGAAGGCGATGGAGGAGATATTCGAAGCGGCGCTGTCGGTAGGAGGCGTCCTCTCCGGGGAGCATGGCATTGGCCTGGAGAAGCAGCGCTTCCTTAAGCGAGCTATGGACCCGGTGGCACTTAACCTGATGCGCAAGATAAAGGCGTTACTGGACCCTAACCACATCCTCAACCCCGGCAAGATATGGGAAGAGGAAAGGGTATAATATGGCAAAGAGCAAGCAAGATAGATACGAGCAGATAAAAAGGTTTGAGGCTGACCTGACTAAATGCATGAAGTGCGGCTTTTGCACCTTCTGGTGCCCGGTGTATCAAGAGGAGCGGCTGGAGCCTTCGGTTGCCCGGGGCAAGAACATGATGATACGGGGACTGCTGGCCGGCGAGCTTGATTATACCAAGGAGTACGCCGACCGCCTGAACAAGTGCACCCTCTGTATGACCTGCACCGCCAACTGCCCATCTAAAGCCAACATACCCAACGTTATCGTCGCCGCCAGGGCGGATACGGTCAAGGCTAGGGGCTTAAAGTTCCCCTATAATATCATCTACCGCTGGCTGCTGCCCCGCCGGACGCTTTTTGGTCGGGTGGTCCGCTTTGCCTCCTGGTTTCAGGGGATTTTCCTGCCCAGGACCGAGGGAACTATCAGGCATCTATCTATGTTTCTTTCGGCGCTGGGCAAGGGTAGGAACATACCCCAGATCGCCCCCGAGTTCCTGAGGCAGATGGTGCCGGTGACCAATAAGCCGCCCAAGGGCGTCAAGACCAGGATGAGGGTGGGCTATTTCAGCGGCTGTATGACCGATTTCGTCCTGCCCGAGCTGGGTAAACATATAATCGATTTCTTGACCAGTAACGGGGTTGAGGTAGTAGTGCCCAGGGAGCAGGGGTGCTGCGGGGCACCGGTGTTTCTGGGAGCGGGCGACTTTGACACCGGCCGGAGGATGGCGGATAGCAACGTCAAAGCCTTCGAGGGTTTGGACTACGTTATCTCTGACTGCGCTACCTGTACCTCGTCGCTTAAGGATTATACCAAGTTTCTGGCCGATACCCCGGAAAGAGAAGAGGCCTACGCCAAGTTCGGTAATAAGGTAAAGGATATCTCCCAGTTCTTGGTTGATGTGCTGAAACTGCCGGCATCGGCTTATAAAGCTTCGGCTCAAGTTAAAGGTAAGAAGGTTACCTGGCATGACCCCTGTCATCTTAACCGACATCTGGGCATAACCAGCCAGCCGAGGCAGATAATAAAGTCGATACCCGGTATCGAGTATATCGAGATGCCCAACGCCGACCGGTGCTGCGGTATGGCCGGGACATTCAGCGTGTACTACTACGACCTGTCCAAGCAGATTGCCGACAAGAAAGTAGAGGCGATTAAGTCCACCGGGGCTGATATCGTGGTCAGCAGCTGCCCCGGCTGTGAGATTCAGCTGATTGACAGCCTGCTGCGGAACGGCGTGCCGGTAAAGGTGATGCATATTATGGAGCTGCTGGAATAACGGCTATTTGACCACCTGCCGACAGGCCTCGTAGCCCAGGTCAAAGGCCTTGATATTAACCGGAGCCAGTTTAGCCGGGAAGCGCTCTCTTATAGTTTCCTTTATGGTGGTTATTTTTATGGGTAGCTGCCCGGTGCCAAATAGCGCCCCCAGCATCACGACGTTGGTGGCCAAGCGGCTTCCCGCTTCTTGAGCAGTTTTAACCGCATCCAGCTGGACTATCCTGCCTGAGGCTTTACCCAGTTGGCTGAGGATTTCCTCCGCACCGGGGTATTTGCTTTCCCCTATGGAGACGGTGAAGGGGACGGTTACCGTCGTATTAACTAAGACTAGGCTGGACTTTGATAGACAGGCAATATTCCTCAGTGCCTCCGAGGGTTCCATCCCGACCAGAACATGACACTTGCCGGTGGGAATAAGAGGACCGTAGACCTCTTCTCCAATTCTGATGACGCTGGTTACTGAGCCACCCCTGACCGCCATCCCCAGTATCTCCGAGCCCCTGACCCTTAGTTTATCGGTGACGGCGGCTCGTCCCAGCAGCTCTGATATTAAGATTACCCCCTGCCCGCCGACCCCGGTTATTAATATATTGAACTCTTTTACCATTCCATTTACTCCGGTACTATCGCTTTGTAGGGGCAAACCTGGGCGCAGAGCCCACAGCCGGTGCACAGCGAGCTGTCTATTACCGTCTTAGCCCCTTCCTTTATTATGGCCG
>Ga0315545_1001559_pt1 | contig 22068 bp, 19 predicted proteins | sample SalMarSW160210MG_FD_203096 | JGI IMG/M metagenome (GOLD analysis project Ga0315545, IMG submission 203096) | Salt marsh sediment microbial communities from the Plum Island Ecosystem LTER, Massachusetts, United States - Salt Marsh Sediment SW1602-10 ...
GAAGACGTCACCATTTTTTAGTTCAAAAATGATTTCCTTAAAACCTCCCAGTTCATTAGGATGAGAATCCAAAATTTTTTGCTGCCAGCCTTGACCTTGTCCATATTTTGAATACATTCTAAAGATATCCCCGGTAAATAAGCAGGCTTCCTGCCAGCCGGTTCCAGCTCGAATTTCAACAATTACTGCTTGAGGTTCCTCGGTTTTATCACTTTCGCTTGGTAAATTTTTTATTTCTTTTTCTAAAACTTTTTCTTTTTCCTGGAGCTGCTTAATTTCGGTTTCAGCTAGAGAAATAAGTTCCGGGTCTTCCCTGACTTTTAAAATTTCTTTATTCTCTTCAATTTTGTTTTTTATTTCCTTTATTTCTTTTTCTTTTTCAATAATTTTCTCAATAATCCCTTTTCTTTTTTTAAACTTCTCGAATTTCTCCCAATCAGAAATCAACTCAGGATTACTGAGTTGTTGCAAAAGCTCTTCGTATTCACTCTTTAATTCCTCGATATTAGCCATAGTTCTTACTTTCTCCGCTTTTTTCTCGTCGCCAGCTCTGCTTTCTTGGCCATTCTTTTTCTAAACTTTTCTACTCTCCCCATGGCGTCAACAATTTTTTCTTTGCCGGTATAAAAAGGATGACATTTTGAACAAATCTCAACCTCAAGAGATTCTTTAGTTGAGCCAACCGTAAAAGTATTCCCACAAGCACAGCGAACTGTTGCGTTTGGATAGTATTTGGGATGTATATCTTTTTTCATAATATTTTGGATGCTTGCCCCGTAGCATCCCGAAGGGATTGCTTCGGGGAACATTCTTTTTCATATACCAAGCTTCCATTTATGGAAACGCAGGTGAAGAAGAGGATAAAGCCCTCTTCGCCTGTGAATAATCATAGCTTATCACTATTGAAAAATCAAGAGAAGTATTGTAAAATTTTATTATATGGCGAGAATAAAAAAAGCAGATTTTAAGATTGATACTGAAGAAATGACTCGGGCTGGGGTTAATTTTGGCCATCGAACTTCTAGAATTCATCCCAAAATGAAACCTTATTTATATGGGGTAAGAAATGCGGTTCATATTATTGATTTAGAAAAGACGGCTGAGAAACTTAAAGAAGCTTTAGGATTTATCCAAGAACTTATCTCGGCCAGAAAAACTTTGCTTTTGGTGGGAACAAAAATTCAGGTTAAAGGTTTAGTAAAAGAAGCGGCCCAGGATTGTAATTTGCCTTATGTTGCAGAGCGTTGGCTCGGGGGGACCTTTACCAATTTTGAAGTCATTAAAAAAAGGATAGAATATTTTAAAGATTTAGAAAAGAAAAAAACAGAAGGAGAATTAGAAAAATATCCGAAAAAAGAGAAAGCTAAAATTGACCGAAAACTAAGAAACCTTGAAATAAAATTTGGTGGAATTAAAAATTTAGAAAAATTACCCGATGCCATTTTTGTTTTAGATATAAAAAAAGATGCCGCGGCAGTTAAAGAAGCAAAAATGAAAGGAATAAAAGTGATTGGAATTGCTGATACCAATGTTGATCCCACTTTAGCCGATTTTCCAATTCCGGCCAATGATGATGCGATAAGTTCGGTAAAATACATTTTGGAGAAAGTGAAAGAGGTAATTAAAAAGTCTAAAGTGAAAAATGAAAAGTAGTACGATAACTATTGACCAAATTAAGCAACTTCGAGAAGAAACAGGTGTGTCGATTATTGAGTGCAAAAAAGCCTTAGTTGAGGCTGAAGGTAACGTTGGAAAAGCAAAAGAAATTTTAAAAAAATGGGGTTCCCAATTAGCTTGGGAAAAAATAAAAAGAGAGACAAAAGGGGGAATAATTGAAAGTTATGTTCATCCTGGAAAGAAAATTGGGGCGATGATTGAGCTGGATTGTGAATCAGATTTTGTAGCCAGGTCAGAAGATTTTCAAAGATTGGCTCACGAGCTATGTCTCCAAATTGCGGCTATGGACCCTGAAAAAACTTCATTGATGCGACAACCCTGGATAAGAGATGAAACTAAAACTATTCGAGATTTAGTTCAAGAATATATTGCCAAGTTGGGCGAAAATATTATAATAAAAAGGTTTGTTAGATATGAGCTTTGAACTGGCAGCTCTAATAATCTTATTTGGCAGCCTTTTGGGAATGGGAGCGATTATGTTTCGGAAAATTCCGGTTTTAGTTGAGTTACCAGAAGTTATTAAAAAACCTTCTGGAGAGCCTTTCTGGTCAAAGCTAAAGAGGAAAATTAAAAATACTCCCGGTTTTAAATCCTTTTCCTCTGAAATATTTTTGCAAAAATTACTTTCTCGAATTAGAATTTTGACCTTGAAAACCGATAATAAAACTTCGAGTTGGCTCCAAAGATTGAGGGAAAAGTCCCGAAAACAGAAACTCAGTGATAATTATTGGGAAGAGATAAAAAAATCAACCACCGAGCTTTTATCTATAGAAGCGAGGGGGAAGAAGAGAACGAATTCCTCTTCGCCCAAAAACAAATAGGCCGGGATAGCTCAACGGTAGAGCATTTGTTTTGTAAACAAAAGGTTCCGGGTTCGAGCCCCGGTCCCGGCTCAAAACTTGACAAAGAGTTTTGGAAAAAGTAAAATAAAAGTAGAAAGGTTTAGAAGAAAAACGTTGGCCTTAAAATGAAGTGAAATAAATTAAAACCGAAGACACGTTAGAAATAATCAGGAAGGTGTCTTCCTGGTTTTGTTTCGAAAGGTTGGAAAGTACTTTGAAAACCGAGATGAGCACATAAAAGTTATGTGCTCAGCGAAGGTGAAGAAGAAGATTTATCTTCTTCGCCTATAACAATTGAGTCAGTTTCTTAGAGTTGTCCCGAATTTAATTTTTTTCTGAGAGTTTGATCCTGGCTCAGGATGAACGCTGGCGGCGTGGATAAGGCATGCAAGTCAAGGGGCCGAGCGCATAACGCAAGTTATATGCTCGGAACCGGCAGACGGGTTAGTAACACGTAGATAACCAACCCCCGCCACGGCCATAGCTCATCGAAAGATGGGGTAATAGCCGATGGTATATGGGTTTAAAACCACATTAAAGGTCTTCCGCAAGGAAGGCCGGGCAGGGATGGGTCTGCGGCCTATCAGCTAGTTGGTAGGGTGATGGCCTACCAAGGCGATGACGGGTAGGGGATGTGAGAGCATGTTCCCCAACACTAGCACTGCGACACGGGCTAGACTCCTACGGGAGGCAGCAGTCGAGAATATTTCGCAATGGGCGAAAGCCTGACGAAGCGACGCCGCGTGCTCGAAGAAGCCCTTCGGGGTGTAAAGAGCTTTTCTGGGGGAAGAAGTTTCGGCTGACAGTACTCCAGGAATAAGGGGGTGCTAATCACGTGCCAGCAGCCGCGGTAATACGTGACCCCCAAGCGTTATCCGGATTTATTGGGCGTAAAGCGTCTGTAGGCGATCTGGAAAGTCTTTGGTTAAATACCAAGAGCTTAACTTTTGGGCTGCCAGAGATACTTCCAGACTAGAGGGCGTTAGAGGCTGATAGAACGGTCGGTGTAGAGGTGAAATTCGTTGATATCGACCGGAATACCAAAAGCGAAGGCATTCAGCTGGGGCGACCCTGACGCTGAGAGACGAAAGCGTGGGTAGCAAAAAGGATTAGATACCCTTGTAGTCCACGCTGTAAACGATGGACACTGGCTATTTGAAGTGTCGACCCTTCAAGTGGCGAAGCTAACGCGTTAAGTGTCCCGCCTGGGAAGTACGGCGGCAACGCTAAAACTCAAAGGAATAGACGGGGACTCACACAAGCGGTGGATCATGTGGCTCAATTCGACAACAAACGAAGAACCTTACCAGGGCTTGACAGGCTAGTGAAAATTTGCCGAAAGGCGAATCTACCCACAAGGACACTGGCCCAGGTGCTGCATGGTTGTCGTCAGCATGTGTTTTGAAATGCACGCTTAAATGCGGTAACATGCGCAACCCTTACCCTATGTTTTATCTGTCATAGGGAACTGCCTGGGATGACCAGGAGGAAGGCGGGGATGACGCCAAATCAGCATGGCCCTTTGATGCCCTGGGCCGCACACGTGGTACAATGGCCGCCACAATGGGTTGCCAAGGCGCAAGCCGGAGCTAATCCCATCAAAAGCGGTCGTAGTCCGGATTGAGGTCTGCAACTCGACCTCATGAAGCCGGAATCGCTAGTAATCGCCGGTCAGCTATACGGCGATGAATATGTTCCTGAGTCTTGTACTCACCGCCCGTCACATTAAGGGAGCCGGCAGTAGCCGAAGTTCCAGCTCGCTGGGCCTAAGCTAAGGTCGGTAACAAGAATGAAGTCGTAACAAGGCATCCGTAGGGGAACCTGTGGATGGATCACTTATTTTTAATTTTTTTCTAAGTTTTAAACTTAGAGAAAAAGGGTGTCGATTATGGTTGAAGTCTGGAATTTGGATTTTAACCGTAGGGAGTTGGTCGAAGTTTCCTAAAGATCGACTTTCGGGGCAACTCTAAGAAACTGATTAAAGCAAGAAGACAAGGTTTAACCTTGTTTTTTGTTTTAAATTTGCTACAATGTAAAAGTATGTCAATTCCTCAAAAGCTAATTAAATACCCGAGTGTAGCGAAGGGTGGAGATGAACGAATGTTCATCGACTTTCTTGAAAAAAATAAAGTTAAGTATATGCCTGTAAAACATCGGACAGTTTATACTGCCTTCGATAAAGCAGCCACTTTAAAAGTAAAGCCAAATATAATTGGGAAAACCTTAGTTCTAAAGATTGATAAAAATTTAGCAGTTGTCTTAATTCCGGCAAATAAAAATTTGGATAAAAATAAGCTTAAAAAAGTCGCCAAGGTCAAAAACCTAAATTTTGTTTCAGAAAAAATAATAAAAAGCAAATTAAAGGGAGTAAAAGTTGGCGCAATCCCTCCTTTTGGTAATTTGTGGGGATTGGCAACTTTTATTGATAAATCTTTAATAAATCAACCTAAAATTATTGTTAATGGTGGTGACTATAATTGGTCAATAAAAATTAGCCCGGCAGCTCTTAAAAAAATAATACCCGATTTTAAAATTGGGATTCTTAGCAAAGCGAAGAAATGAGTTATTATCGATTTTTTTCTAAAGCTTATCAAAAAGCAGCTCAGAGAATGTGTTTAGACTGCCAGGATTTTATTCAAAAGGGCTCCAAAATTCTGGATTTAGGATGTGGTTCAGGAATAGTAGGGAGATCGTTTCAAAAATTTTTCCAGGCCGAAGTTATCGGAGTGGATATTAAAGACAACAGGATTTATCCAATTCCGTTTGAACTTATTGATGGCAGGAAGCTTCCTTTCCCCGAAAAGTCTTTTGATGTAGTTTTAATAAATTATGTTTTGCACCATAGCGAAGATCCAATTCTGCTTTTAAAAGAAGCAAAAAGAGTGGCCAGAGATAAAATTGTAATCTACGAAGATTTACCAGAGGGCTTTTTATCAAGAATAATTTGTAAAATTCACGGAATTTCCTTTGATAAAATCTTCAGAAATCAAAGTCAGACCTCTTTTAAACTGGAGGAGGAATGGGGAAAAATTTTTAGGGAAATTAGATTAAATAATATTTTTAAGAAAAGAATAAATAACTTCCCGGTAAAAAAAGAATTATTTATTTTAATAAGTTAAAAGTTTATTAAAAGAGTCGAAGAAGAAAATCTTCTTTTCCACCTTCGCTAATGCTCGGTGTGAGATGAATCGAAGATTCATCGAACATCTTGGGCGTATAGCTCAGCTGGTTAGAGCGCGTCTCTGATAAAGACGAGGTCTGTGGTTCGAGTCCACATACGCCCACCAAAGGGCCTGTAGCTTAGTTGGTAGAGCGCCACATTTGCAATGTGGAGGTCGTCGGTTCAAGTCCGACCAGGTCCACTTGAAAGTTTTCCACAGGGCGATTATTTTCATTTCTGGTATAATACAATAACTTCTTAAAGGTCGACTTTAAAATTAGAAATTAAAAATTGAAAATTAAAATATGATGGTTTTAGATTGGGGTACGGTAACTCTCCAAGCTTTGCAATCTACCTGGCAGGGATTTTTGAATTTCATCCCGGTTTTAATTGGAGCAGTAATTGTTTTTATTATCGGCTGGTTTATAGCCTTAGGCGTTGGGAAGCTGATAGCGGAAATTTTGGCTCGGCTAAAATTTGATAAACTTTTTGAAAAAACTGGTTGGAAAGGAGCCTTAGAAAAGGCCGAGTTAAAAGTTAACCCCTCGGAATTTATCGGAGCAATTTGTAAATGGATTTTGGTGATTGTTTTCTTGCTGGCGGCGGTTGAGATTTTAGGATTTGTTCAGTTTGCTAATTTCCTAAGAAGCGTAATTAGCTGGCTTCCCAATTTAGTGGTGGCGATAGCCATTTTTGTGGTAGCTATAATTTTAGCTGATATTTTAGAAAAGATTGCCCAGGCGGGAGTAAAAAAGCTTGAGTTAGGCTATGCCGAATTTTTGGGAGCAGCCGTTCGTTGGGCAATTTATATTTTTGCTGGTTTAGCTATTTTACTTCAGTTGGGAGTTACCCCGACTATTATTAATACTTTGGTGATTGGTTTTGTCGGAATGATTGCCTTGGCTTTAGGTTTAGCCTTTGGATTAGGAGGAAAGGAGGCAGCCGCTAAATTAATTGAGAAAATAGGAGAAAAAATTTCGGAGAGATAATTTAAGATTTAAGATAGGTTTTACCCTTGACAAGGCTTTTTGAATTGCTAAAATAAACTCGGTTATGGAAAACTTAATGACAATTTTTAACAAAAGAAGCGGTTAATATTCCGGAACTTTTTAAGTTCCGAGGAGCCGCTTCTTCGAAGCGGTTTTTGATTGACTGATAAGAGAAAGGAAAGTTCGTTGAAAATCGAATTTGTGGTTATTAATTGCTAGCCAAGATGGTAAATTTAAGGGCAGATGGTGGATGCCTCGGGAGGTTGGGGCGATGAAGGACGTGGCGTGACTGCGATAAGCCTCGGGTAGGTGTCTAGCAACCTTTAATCCGGGGATTTCCTAATGGGGAAACCCAATCCAGTGATAAGCTGGATTACCGAGTACATAAATTAGGTGCTCGGAGCGAACCCGCTGAAGTGAAACATCTCAGTAAGCGGAGGAAAAGAAAAAGAAATTTTTATTCCCTTAGTAGCGGCGAGTGAAAAGGGAAGAGCCTAAACCCTTCACCTTTTTAAAAAGGTGAAGGGGGTTGTAAGGGAATGTCGTCGGGAGCATTTGTCATCGATACAAATGTTTCTGAGGGAGAGCACTTAGGTAAAGTTTCGTTAGTTGAATGACCCTGGAAAGGGCAACCAAAGAAGGTAAAAGTCCGGTAAACGAAAATGACTTTACGCTCCTTGATGTTTTTCTTAAGTACCATGGGGCGATAACCCTGTGGGAAACAAGCCTAACTATAGAGCTAAGGCTAAATACTCAACCTTACCAATAGTGAACTAGTACCGTGAGGGAAAGGTGAAAAGTAGCCAGGTGATGGCGGTGAAATAGAACCTGAAACCATTTTGCCTACAAAGAGTCGGAGCCGAGCACATAATTTATTATGTGCTTCGGTGACGGCGTGCTTTTTGCAGAACGAGCCAACGAGTCTGAACACATAGCTTGTCTAAGTCCTTTTAGGACGAAGGCGTAGCGAAAGCAAGTGTTGATAGCGCGTTTTTGCTATGTGCTCAGGACCCGAAGCCAAGCGAGCTTGCCATGGCCAGGGTGAATTCCGCCGAAAGGCAGAAGGAGGCCCGAACCCGTGAGCCGTGCAATACTCTGGGATGAGCTGTGGTAAGAAGCGAAAAACTAATCGAGCTTGGTAATAGCTGGTTCTCCCCGAAATAGCTTTAGGGCTAGCCCGAGCACGTAAGTAACATGGAGGTAGAGCACTGAAAAGAATATCGTGGGGAAACTCAGGTATTCTTATCAAACTCCGAATGCCGTGTTATGTGCTCGGAGTTAGACTACGGGGGCTAAGCTCCGTAGTCAAAAGGGAAACAGCCCAGATCTTCATCTAAGGTCCCTAAACTGAGCTAAGTGTTTTAAAGGAGGTAGAATCCCATTGATAGCTAGGAGGTTAGCTTAGAAGCAGCTACCCTTTAAAAAGTGCGTAACAGCTTACTAGCTAAGGGGTTCCGCGCCGAAGATTGCCGGGACTAAGCTCAGTACCGAAGATAAGACCCTTCACCTTTTCACAAAGGTAAAGGGGGTAGGGGAGCGTCCCTATTGCAGTGAAGTTGAATCGTAAGGTTCAATGGAGTGATGGGGAGTGAAAATGTTGGCATGAGTAACCGCAATTCAGGTGAAAGCCCTGAACACCAAAAGCCTAAGGTTTCCTTGGCAATGACGATCAGCCAAGGGTTAGGCGGTCCTTAGCTGAATCCGAAAGGAGTAGGTGATGGATAGCCGGTTAATATTCCGGCCCGACCGTTAGATAACCTTGAGGTGACGCAGTCAACATCTTTGGGAGGATTATTGGATTTCCGAGGTTGGGAGTAATCCCAGCCGCCTCAAAGATTAGATTGCCCAGAAAAACCTTAAGTATATTTATCTAATGGCCTCCGTACCGCAAACCGACACAGGTAGGCTGGTGTAAATGCACCAAGGTGAACGGGTGAAACCTCGTTAAGGAACTCGGCAAAAAAGTGGTCGTAACTTCGGAATAAGACCTTCCGCCCTCGGGCGGACGCAGCGAAAGTACCCCTAGCGACTGTTTATCAAAAACACAGGTCCCTGCTTAACTCATAAGAGGATGTATAGGGGCCGAGGCCTGACCAGTGCTGGAACGTTAATGGTGGCGGTCTTTCCGATAATACATCGGTTAGGCTGACTGCTTGAAGCGCCAGTGAACGTCCGCGGTAACTATAACCGTGTTAAAGTAGCGTAGTCCCTTGCCAGGTAAGTTCTGGCCCGCATGAATGGCCTAACGACTTGGGGACTGTCTCAACGAGGAGCCCGGTGAAAATGCAATACCGGTAAAGATGCCGGTTACCTGCGGCTAGACGGAAAGACCCCGGGAGCTTTACTGTAGCCAGGCATTGAATTTTGGTTTTAGATGCGTAGCGTAGAAGGGAGACTTTGAAGTCCCGATTTCGGTTGGGATGGAGTCGTCAATGAAACACCTTTCTTTTAAAACCTTGATTCTAATCTGCGCTTTAGCGCGAAAACAGTGTCTGGCGGTCAGTTTAAGTGGGGCACTTGCCTCCTAAAAGGTAATGGAGGCGTTTAAAGGTCGGCTAGCTCCGGATGGAAATCGGAGCGGTCGGGCAAAGCCAAAAGCCGGCTTTACTGCAAGGCGAATATGCCGCGCAGTCTCGAAAGAGGAACTTAGTGAACCGACCCTGGTTGGTAGAACCGGGGAAGATCATCAGCCAAAAGTTACCCCGGGGATAACAGGCTAGTAGGGCCCGCGAGTTCACATCAACGGCCCTGTTCGGCACCTCGATGTCGGCTCAACGCATCCTGGGGGTGAAGTAGCTCCCAAGGGTTTGGCTGTTCGCCAATTAAAGCGTTACGTGAGCTGGGTTCAAACCGTCGTGAGACAGGTTGGTCCCTATCTACCGCAGGCGTCGAGTCTTGAGAGGAGTCGTCTCTAGTACGAGAGGACCGAGATGAACTGACCTCTGGTCTACCAGCTGTTCCGCCAGGAGCATCGCTGGGTAGCTAAGTCGGGAACTGATAAGCGCTGAAAGCATCTAAGCGCGAAGCAGGCCTCAAGATTAGGACTCATAGATTCCAGAGAGATTATCTGGTTGATAGGCTGCAGGTGTAAGTGCGGCAACGCATTAAGCCGAGCAGTACTAATAAATCATACATCTTCTTGGCTAGCAGTTAATAACCATAAACGTTTCTTCCCGGTGACTATAGCGATCGGGTACCACCTCTTTCCATTTCGAACAGAGAAGTTAAACCGATCTGCGCCGATGATATTGCTTTTTGGTGAGAAAGTAGGACATCGCCGGGTTTTTTAACTAAAATATAAAAATCCCACTCAGTGGGATTTTTATATTTTACTCAACTTCTTCTTCCCATTCCTCACTTTCCTCTTCCGGCGTTTCTTCTTCCGGCGTTTCTTCTTCAAGTTCCTCATCTAGCTCCTGGCCGGTGAGAGGAGTATATAGTTTATCGCGAACCATAGACAATTTAGTGCTTGATTTCTTTAAATTGCCTCGACCTTTTTTAATGCTAATGCCATTATATTTAGCCAAAAACCCCTGTCAAGACCTCAAAAAATGCGATATAATAAGACAATGAAGCTGTCCCCTAGGGTTAAAATTGGGCTAATTATAGTTTTATTAATTGTCCTTTTTATTATTGTGAATCTAACCAGTTTTTCTAAAGAGGTTAAAAACTTTTTCTATTTAATTTCCTCGCCAATCCAAAAAACTCTTTGGCGAGCCGGAGATAATCTATCTGATTTTTTTGAGGCAATTTCGGAAATCGAAAAATTAAAAAAAGAAAATGAAAAACTCCTGCTTAAAAATCAGGCGTTAACAGCAGAAAATGCCAGACTAAAAGAACTAAAAAAAGAAAATGAGGTTTTAAGAGAAGCCTTAGAGATAGGTCTGGAAAAAGAATTTAAATTACTCCTAGCCGAGGTTACTGGAAAAGACATCTCCCAAGATGCCCTTCTAATTAATAAAGGTTCAAAAGATGGAATTTTAAAAGATTTTCCAGTAATTACCCGGCAGAAAGCTTTGATAGGTAGGTGCGGTGAAGTTTATGAAAATTTCTCAAAGGTTATTTTAATTTCCAGCAAAGAAAGTTCTTTTGATGCCAAAATTTCTGATAGTGATATTCAGGGGTTAGTAAAAGGAAAGGGGAATCTCAAAATTTTTTTAGACCTCGTTCCCAAAGAAAAAGAAATTAATGAGGGCGCTATCATTGTCACTACTGCTCTGGGAGGAATTTTCCCCGAAGGGCTTTTAGTTGGCGAAATTAAGAAGGTATTTAAAAGCGATATTCAACCCTGGCAAGAGGCAGAAATTAAACCAGCTTTCGACATCAAGGAGCTAGAAACTCTATTTGTTATTACCAATTTTTAGGCGAAGAGGAATTGTCTTCTTCTTCAGCTACTCGAGTAGCAACGAAGAGCGGAGAAGAAATTTATTTCTTCGACTCGCCTCTGTGGAGGCTCGGTAAATGAAAAAGATTTTAATTTTAATTCCATTTTTTTATATTTTAACTTTATTTCAGACCAGCTTTTTAATCCATTTTAATGTCTTTTTGAAAGGGGGTTTTTGGGGCTATGCCTTGAACCCCATTTTAATTGCCGTAATTCTCATAACGGTCCTTGAAAAACCTGAGAAAAATTCAGGTATTTTTTTAGGTGTCTGCGGTGGATTTTTTTTAGATATTTTTTCGGAAAATTTCATTGGATTTCATATCTTAATTTTGCTAGGCTTATCTTTTTTCATTAAATTTATTTTAAGAAAATATGTTCGAACTCCGATTATCAGACCAGCTTAAAAAACGAAAAGTAAGTTTCGTCAGTAAGGAGGATATTGAACCACATGAAACTCTTTTGGACAAACTTGCTCAAAGGAAAGAAGAGGAACTGGGTATTTCAGAAAAAAAATTTGAGGTACCTCTTTTAAAAAAAGTTCTGCAATTACTTTTGATTTTTGTTTTTATCTTGAATTCGGTTATTTTTGCCAAAACATTTCAACTCCAGGTAATCGAGGGTAAAAACCTCCTGGCTTTAGCTGAAGAAAATAAATTTATAATTCATCAGATTCAAGCTGAAAGAGGGGTGATTTATGACAGAAATCTCAAGCAGATGGTCTTTAATCAGCCCAGTTTTGATTTAGTTTATAGGAAAAATAATGGGGTGGCGGGAGGGTGGCGTCCAGCAGAGAAAACGGAGGAGAAAAAAATTTTGAACGATATTTCCCAAATCTTAAAAATAGACTCAGACGAGCTCGAAAAGAAAATCGAGGAAAGTCAAACTCCAATAGTTCTGGTTTCGGAAAATCTCGACCATCAGACCTTAATAATTCTTGAGACAAAGATTAGAGAACTTCCTGGTTTTCAAATTCAAAACAATACGGTTAGAGATTATCTAGCCGGCCCAAGTTTTTCCCATTTGATTGGTTACAAAAGAAAAACCGGGGAGAAAACTGGCTTAGAGAAATTTTACGACGAAATATTAAAAGAAAAACCAGGAGAGATTTTAACTGAAAGAGATGCCGAAGGTAATTTAATCTCTCAGGAAACCACTTCTTTGTCAGAATCAGGAAAAAGTTTGGTTTTATGGTTGGATTCCGAACTCCAGAAAAAAATCGAAGAGGAATTAAAGAAAAAACTTAAAGAAGTTGGAGCAGAAGTCGCTGCTGCAGTCGCTTTAGACCCCAAAACTGGAGGAATACTGGCTTTAGTCAGTCTTCCCGGCTTTGATAATAATCTATTTTCAAAGGGAATGTCGGAAGAGGAATGGGAGCAAATTGATAATGATCCTTTAAAGCCACTTTTTAATCAAGTTATTTCTGGAGGATACCCCACTGGCTCGGCAATTAAACCCTTAATTGCCTCGGCCGCCTTAGAAGAAGAAATAATTTCTCCTCAAAAAAAGATTAATTGCCAGGGGCAGATCGAGGTTGAACACAAATATGAGCCAGAAATTACTTATATTTATCGAGATTGGAAAACCCATGGCTGGACAGACATGAGAAAAGCCATTGCTGAATCTTGCAATGTTTATTTTTATCATCTGGGAGGAGGATACGGAGACCAGGAGGGATTGGGACCTACTAGGATTAAAAACTATCTTGAACTTTTTGGCTGGGGGTCAAAAACCGGGATTGATTTACCTCAGGAAGCCGAGGGTTTTTTACCCGATCCTAGTTGGAAAAAAGAGGAACTGGGAGAAATTTGGTATGACGGCGATACTTACAATTTATCTATTGGTCAAGGGTATATTCGGGTAACCCCTCTCCAAATGGCAGCCAGTTTTGTGCCCATTACTAACGGCGGTAAACTTTTTCAGCCCCAGGTGGCGAAAGAAATTATTGATAGCGATAAAAATTTAATCAAAGAAATAGAGCCTGAAATTATCAGAGAGGGATTTATAAAGTCAGAAAATTTAGAAGTAGTCCGTCAGGGGATGCGGCAAGCAGTGACCAATGGTACGGCCACGGGGTGGTTGGACCAATTGGGAGTTCAAACTGCCGCTAAAACTGGAAGTGCTCAAACCGGAAAAAAAGACCCTAAAGATAAAAAAGATTATTTAGATAACTGGATTACTGTTTTTGCTCCCTACGAGGACCCTCAGATAGTTTTGACCATAATGATAAATGATGTTAAAGATGGTCAGGTAGTAACTCCACCAGTAGCTAAAGCGATATTAGAATGGTACTTTGACCAGAATCGGGAAATGAATTAAAATTTGATATATGACTCAGATTTCTGAATTAAGAAAAATTAGATTAAAAAAGCTGGAAGCAATTAGAAAAGCTGGGATTAATGCCTATCCAGCTAAAACCAAAAGGACTCACAAAATTGCTGAAGTGCTTAAAGATTTTGCTCAGCTCAGCCGATTGAAAAAAGAAGTAATTTTGGTTGGTAGAATTCGCTCCCTGAGAGAACATGGTGGAGCAACTTTTTTGCACCTTGAAGACGGTTCCGGCAAAATCCAAGCCTATTTTAGAAAAGATAGAATAGGGGCGAGGGGTTATAAATTTTTCTTAGATAATTTTGATATAGGCGATTTTATTGAAGTCAGAGGAATTTTATTTAAAACAAAAAGAGGAGAAAAGACAATTGAAGTCGCCGATTATAAAATGTTAGTGAAGTCTTTGTTGTCTTTACCTGAAAAATGGCATGGGATTAGAGATATTGAAGAAAGATTTAGAAAAAGATATTTAGATTTAATTTTCAATCCCGGAACGAAGAAGAAACTTGAAACCCGCTCTGAAATCATAAAAGAAATTAGAGGATTTTTAGAAAAAGAAGGATTCATCCCAATGGAAACCCCAATTTTACAGCCAGTTTATGGCGGAGCAAAAGCTAAACCTTTTAAAACCCATCTAAACGCTCTGGACCTGGATTTGTATTTGCGAATTGCTCCAGAGCTTTATCTAAAAAGACTTTTGGTTGGAGGATTTGAGAAAGTTTATGAAATAGGCAGAGTTTTTCGTAATGAAGGAATGGACAGATATCACAATCCTGATTATACTCATCTTGAATTTTATTGGGCTTACGCTGATTATAAAGATTTAATGCAGTTTGCCGAAAAAATGCTTGAGAGTTTAATTAAAAAAATCTTCGGCTCATTAGAAATTAAATACGAGGAAAGAAAAATTAATTTTAAAACCCCCTGGAAAAGAGTAGAATTTTCTCAGGTCTTCAGAAAATATACCAAAATTAATTTAGAAGAAATTCACATAGAAGCCCTTAAAAAGGAAACTAAGAAATTAGGAATTGAGATTAAAAAAGGAGAGGGGAAAGCGGAAATTGCGGATAAAATATATAAAAAGGTTTGCCAGCCAAAAATCTGGAACCCTACCTTCTTAATAAACCATCCTTTAGGTTCTTTTCCTTTAGCTAAACCCTTGGACAATAATCCTTCAAAATTGGCCAGCTTCCAACTTTTAGTAGCGGGCTGGGAGTTAGCCCTTGGTTTTTCAGAACTCAACAACCCACTTTTACAAAGAAAAAGATTTGAGGAGCAAGAAAAGTTTTTCAGAGCTGGCTTGGAAGAAGCTCAAAGGATGGACAAAGATTTCTTGGAGGCCTTAGAATACGGTATGCCCCCGGCTGCCGGCTTTGGTTTAGGAATTGACAGGTTAGTATCCTTACTTACCGATTCTCATAGCCTGAGAGAGGTAATTTTATTTCCCACAATGAGACCAAAATAAGATGCCTTTAACCCCTTTTCATCTTGGCCCAGGATTATTTTTCGGAATGCTAAGCTTTAGGTTTTTAGATTTAACCGCTTTTCTTCTGGGTAGCGTTGTTCTAGACATCGAGCCTTTTTTTGCTTTCGTTTCCGGAAAACTTGACCAGCCCCACCATTATTTCACTTCCTTTTTGGGAGGAATTTTAGGAGCAGTGTTGGTTCTGATAATTTTAAGAATTTTTAAAGGGCACATTAAAAAATGGCTTGATAAAATCCATCTGGCCCAGGATTCTTCTAATTTAAGTATCTTTTTGGGGGCTTTGGCCGGCTGTTGGATTCATGTTATCCTTGATTCTTTGATGCATTATGATGTTTCCCCTTTCTGGCCTTCCAATTTTAACCCCTTTTTGAATTTGATTTCCATTTCTCAGAATTATCTTCTTTGTTCAGTCCTCGGAATAATTGGATTAGCATTATTAATGATTAAAATTAAAAAATATGCTCGACATAAAATTCATTAGAGAAAACCCTGATAAAGTTAAAGAAGGATGTAAAGCAAAACAAGTCAAAGTTGATATTGACCGACTTTTAGAGGTTGATAAAAAACGGCGAGAAACACTGCAGGCTTTAGAAGACATACGCGCCCAGAAAAATAAAGCCAATAAAGAAATCCAAAAAGCTAAAAATAAAAGAGAAAAAGAAAAAATTATTTTAAAAATGCGGGAATTGGACAAAAATAACGACAGATTAGATGAAAATTTAAAAGAACTAGAAAAGAAGTTTAATAATTTAATGTTTCAAATTCCCAACTTGCCTCAGGAAGGTGTTCCGGTCGGAAAAGATGAAAAAGACAATGTTATTTTAAGAGGGGTTGGCGAGAAAACAAAATTTGATTTTAAACCAAAAGATCATTTAGAAATAGCTGAAAAATTAGACTTAATCGATATAAAAAGAGCGGCCAAGGTTTCCGGAACAAGATTTTATTACTTAAAAAATGAAGCAGTATTATTAGAATTTGCCATAATAAATTTTGTTTTCGAAAATCTATTAAAAGAAAGTTTTATTCCAACAATTCCGCCCGTGATTTTAAAAGAAGAAATGATGAGAGGAATGGGATACTTAGAACAGTTGGATAGAGAAGAAGCTTACTTTTTAGAAAAAGATAATCTTTGTTTAGTTGGAACTTCGGAACAATCAATTGGAGTGAGTCATGCTGGTGAAATTTTTGATGAAAAAGAATTGCCGAAAAGATATCTCGGTTTTTCCCCCTGTTTCCGAAGAGAAGCTGGTTCTTATGGCAAAGATACAAAAGGAATTTTCAGGGTACACCAATTTGATAAGACAGAAATGTTTAGTTTCTCAAAACCCGAAGATTCGAAAAAAGAACATCAGTTTTTCTTATCAACAGAAGAAAAACTGATGCAGCTTCTAAAAATTCCATATCGAGTCGTTCAGATATCTACAGGAGATTTAGGATTTCCAGTAGCCGCTAAATACGATATTGAATCTTGGTTGCCATCAGAAAATCGTTATCGAGAGACTCACTCGACAAGTAATTGCACTGATTTTCAGGCCAGGCGTTTGGATATTCGTTATCGAACGAAAAGAGGGCTGGAATTTGTTCATATGGTAAACGGTACGGCTCTTGCCATCGGCAGAATTTTAATTGCCATTATTGAAAATTACCAGCAAAAAGATGGAAGCATTAAGGTGCCCGAAGCCTTACAGAAATATTTGAAATTTAAGGTAATTAGTCGATGAAAAGAGAGCCTCTCTTAATTTTACATGGCTGGGGTTCAAATTCTGAGCGTTGGCAGAGAGTAAAGGATTTGCTGGGGGAAAAAGGAATAGAAGTTTTAGTTCTTGATTTGCCTGGTTTCGGGATAACTTTTTCTCCTCCAAAACCCTGGGGAAGAGATGATTATCTAAACTGGATTCTCCAAAAAGTCAAAGAAAAAAAATGGCAAAAATTTAATCTTTTGGGTCATTCTTTTGGAGGAGGACTGGCGGTGAAAATAACCACTAAATTTCCTGAGAAGGTAGAAAGACTCATTTTGTGTGCTCCGGCCATAATTAAAAGAAAAAGTATTAAAACCTATCTTTTTTATTGGTTAGCTTATTTCGGCAAAAAAATTCTTTCTTTGCCAAAATTGACTTTTCTCCAGCCCTATGCTCAAAAACTAATTTATAAGTTAGCTGGAGTCAAAGATTATTATGTTGCTGACGGGACAATGAAAGAAACAATGAAGAAAATAGGTAAAGAGGAAGACTTAGAAATGATTTTGGAAAAAATCAAAGTTCCCACCTTAATTTTATGGGGCAAAAAAGATGATGTTTTACCGTTAAAAGATGCTTATCGAATTAAAGAAAAAATTAAACGCTCCCAGCTCAGAATTCTTCCCGGGGTAAGACATAGTCCTCATCGGGAAGCTCCGGAAGAATTATCTAAAATTTTAGTTTCTTTTTTACAAAGCTAAACTATGATTCTGATTTTAAGTTTTCTTTGGTTCATCCGGACAACCAAAGTTATTTTGTTTTATCTTTACCTCTGGCAGTTAAAGGAATACAGGATTCTGCGATTTTTGGATCATTTCCGAACAGAAAAAGGGAAAAACCTCCTTTTTAGCAAGCTCATCTTTTTAAAATTTATATTAGTCTTGGCTTTTTTCGTCTGCCCTCTTTATTTCCTGTTGTTTTTAATAATCCTCTATTTTTCTGAATGCGCCAAAGTACTAATAGATTTTTTTAAAAAAACGCTTAAAAAACCAATTTTGACCAAAAAAGCGGTTTTTTTAATTTCCGCAGCTTTAATTCTGGAAATTTCAGTTCTTTTGATCCTCTTTCTGGGCGTTAAAGAAATTATTTGGGGCGCTTTCTGGCTTTTAGTTTTTGATATTTTAACTCCAGTAATTATTTCGTTAATTGTTTTTATTTTCCAACCCCTAACAGTTTTATGGAGAAATCAAATTATCAAAAAAGCTAAAAAGAAGCGAGCTGAAGCTAAAGACCTGTTGGTGATTGGCATTACTGGAAGTTATGGTAAAACCTCAACCAAAGAATTTTTATATACAATTTTGACTGAAAAGTTTAATGTTCTTAAGACAAAAGAACATCAAAATACCGAAATGGGAGTATCGCAGTGCGTCTTAAATGATTTAAAACCCGAGCATCAAATTTTCATTGTTGAAATGGGCGCTTATTGCCGTGGAGAAATAAAGCTTCTTTGCGACATCACAAAACCTAAAATTGGCATTTTAACGGGCATTAACGAACAGCACCTTGCCACATTCGGTTCTTTAGAGAATATAATTAAGACAAAATATGAACTAATAGAAAGTTTACCTGAAGATGGAGTCGCATTTTTTAACGCCAAAAATAAATATTGTGTTGAGCTTTATCAAAGAACCAAGATTAAAAAATTTCTCTACGGAGAAAATGTTGAATTAGCTGGTTTAGAAAATATTGAAGGAGTAAAAATGGTAGCCCGAGAGTTGGGGATGACTAATGAAGAAATTAGCGGGGCTTTAGATAGAATAGAAAACAAATTCGCCGGAATTCAAATAAAGCAGGGGATTTCGGGATTAAAAATTATTGACGCCACCTACTCAGCAAATCCGGATAGCGTGATAGCACATTTAGATTACATAAAAACCCTTCGACAGGCTCAGGGTAAACTAGTAATTGTAATGCCCTGCTTGATTGAACTTGGTTCCTCCTCAAAAGAAGTTCATAGAAGAATAGGTCAAAAGATTGGTGAGGTTTGCGACTTGGCTATAATTACGACAAAAGAGAGATTTAAAGAAATAAAAGAAGGTGCAGGCGAAAAAGCCATATTTTCAGAAAACCCAAAAAAGATTTTCGAAAAAATTAAAAGTATCGCTCGGGAAGACAATGTCGTGCTCTTGGAAAGTAGAGTGCCAGGAAAACTAATAAAACAATTAACGATTGCTAATCGACAATGAATCCCTTCAAACCAATTTCCATATCTTTGTCGCCCAATACGGAAAAAGAGGATGTTCTTTTAGCTTGGAAACTGAAATTTCAACCCTGGCTTTGGAAAAAAGGAACAGCAGTTGAAGAATTGGAAGAAAAACTCAAAAAATATTTGGGAATAAAATACGCTATTTCTTTTAATAGCGGAAGGTCGGCTTTAATGGCTATTTTGGAAGCATTAAACATAAAAGAAAATGATGAGGTTTTGCTTCAAGCTTTTACTTGTAATTCGGCGGTTAATCCGATTTTGAATCGAGGAGCTAAGCCAGTTTTTGTCGATATAGATTCTACCCTAAATTTAAATCCCGAAGACCTGAAGAAAAAAATTACTCCTAAATCAAAAGGTTCAATGAAGACTTCGTCTTCATCTCACCCCTTCACTAACGCTCGGGCAGTAATGGTTCAACATACCTTTGGTTGGCCGGCCCAGATTGAGGAAATTTTAAAAATTGCCAGAGAAAAAAAATTATATTTAATCGAAGATTGCGCTCATGCCTTAGGAGCCAAATACCAGGGAAAATTTTGCGGCACTTTTGGAGAAGCCGCTTTTTTCTCTTTTGGGAGAGATAAGATAATTTCTTCGGTATTTGGCGGAATGGTTGTGACCAATAATGAAAAAATAGGGGAGAGGATAAAGGAATTTAGAGACGAATTAGATTACCCTTCGAATCTCTGGATTTTTCAGCAACTTTTACATCCAATTTTAATCAATTGCTTAATTTTGCCAGCTTTTGGTTTAAACCAACATTTAGGAAGGATTCTTTTGGGCCTTTTTCACAAACTTTCAATTTTGTCAAAATCAGTTTATAAAAAAGAAAAAAAGGGAGAAATTCCTGAATATTTCCCAAAACGTCTTCCCAATGCTTTAGCTGCCTTAGCTTTAAATCAATTTAGAAAATTGGAAAGATTTAATAAACATCGAAGACAAATTGCCAGTTTTTATGAAAAGGAGTTAAAAAATACCGGTTTCAATTTGCCTTTAGCTAAAAGTCAGGAAGGGAGAACGCCTGCTTTTATGCGCTACCCAATTTTAGTAAACCGAGCACATAAAGAAGGTCTATGTGCTTCGGTAAACTTTGATACTGATGAAATTTTAAAAGCAACCAGAACCAAAAAAATTTTTTTAGACGACGGCTGGAGAAAGAGCCCAGTAATTCCACTGGATACTAATATTGATAAGATGAAATACCTTTTCGGTACTTGTCCCCAAGCAGAAAAAGTAGCTCAAAATATTGTTAATCTCCCTACTCATATTAATATTTCCAAAAAGGAAGCCAAAAAAATTGTCGATTTTTTAAAAAAGTATGGAAGTCGAAGAAATTCAAAATAAAGGCATTTGGGAGGATTTTCTTTCGGGATGTAAGGATAAAACTTTTTTGAGTTCTTGGCACTGGGGAGAGTTTAACAAAATGATGGGAAATAAAATTTGGCGATTGGGCGTATTTAATGGGAACAAATTGGTTGGTTTAGCTTTAGTGTCAAAGATAATAGCTAAAAGAGGAACCTTTCTTTTAATTCAGCATGGTCCCGTAATCCTGAAGAACGAAACATATGGCACGAAACAGATTTTAGGATTGTTATTAAAAGAATTAAAAGAAATCGCTGAAGAGGAAAATTGCAGTTTTATCCGGATGAATCCTTTATGGGAGCGCAATCAAGAAAATCAAGATATTTTGAAGAGTTTTGGATTTAGAGAGGCGCCAATGCATGCCAACGCTTACGAGGCAGCCTGGAAATTAGACATTACTCCTCCCGAAGATGAACTTTTGATGAATATGCGGAAAACCACCCGATATCTAATTCGCCAGACTCTGAAAAACCAGGATATTACAGTTGAAAAAAGCAAAGAATTAGGCGGTCTCGAAACATACCAACGGCTTAATGAGGAAGTAGCTAAAAGACAGAGATTTGTTCCTTTTTCTTCTGAATTCATCAAAAATGAATTTGAAGTTTTTTCTAAAAATAATCAGGTTTTATGGTTTTTCGGAAAATATAAAGGTGAAGTGGTGGCCGCAGCCTTAGTTGTTTTTTGGTCAGGAATAGGGTTTTATCATCAGGCAGCGTCTACTGCAAAATATACCAATTTTTCCATTCCTTATTTGCTTTCCTGGGAAGCGATAAAAGAAGCCAAACAGAGGGGATGTGTTTTATTTGATTTTTGGGGATATGTTAACCCAAAAGAAAATCCAAAACATCCCTGGGCAGGACCAACCTTATTTAAGATGGGATTTGGAGGTCAGCCATATCTTTATCTCAAAACTCAAGATTTACCGCAGGGTGGCGGGTGGGTGTCGTCTAAAAAATATTGGCTTACTTATCTTTTTGAAAAGCTAAGAAAAACGAAACGCGGTCTCTAAGATGAAAAGAACTTTTAAAAAACCATATCGAGTTAAAAGGAAAAAATCGATTTTTCGGAATCGATTTCTTTGGCCGGGGATTTTAATTTTTATTTTTATTACCTCCAGCCTCTATTTTTTATTTTTTTCAGAGATTTTCCAGGTCGAAAAAATTATTGTTACTGGTGAAAAAAAAGTTTCAAAAATAGACCTTAAGTTGTTAGTTGAAGAAAAATTAGAGAAAGAGACATTTTTTTTAAAGACGAGAAGCATTTTTTTAGTTAATTTAAATGAAATAAAAGAAAATATTTTAAATAGTTTTCCTCAGATTGCTGAAATTGAAATTGGCCGAGGATTCCCCGACGCTTTAAATATTGTTGTAGTAGAAAGATTTGGCTTAACTGTCTGGTGCCAGGGGGGCCAGTGTTTTTTACTGGATAACGAAGGAGTAATTTTTGAGGAAATTTTTGATACTGACCCAGAAGCATTCCAAATCAAAAATTTAGCTCAGGTCCCAGAATTAAAATTGGGAGACAAAGTAATCGAAAAAGAAAAATTAAATCAAATTCTAGATATCGAATCTAAGCTGAGGAACAATCTAAAAATTCCCGTAACCGCTGTTGCTATAGTTTCTGAAGGAAGACTGAATATTGAGACTTCGGAGGATTGGGAAGTTTATTTTAATCCCCAAGGAGATATAGAATGGCAATTGACCAAGCTCAGGGCAGTTTTAGAAGAAGAAATTCTTCCGGAAAATCGGAAGAATTTGGAATATATTGAATTGAGGTTCGGTAATTTCGCCAATCCTAAATATAGGGATTAGTCTATATAATATATGAAAATTGAATAGCCAATTTTTTCTACCGGTGTATATCTGTCAAGCCAGCGATAGTAACCCGTGGCTTCGGAAAATCCA
>Ga0315545_1001560_pt1 | contig 22068 bp, 18 predicted proteins | sample SalMarSW160210MG_FD_203096 | JGI IMG/M metagenome (GOLD analysis project Ga0315545, IMG submission 203096) | Salt marsh sediment microbial communities from the Plum Island Ecosystem LTER, Massachusetts, United States - Salt Marsh Sediment SW1602-10 ...
TTATTTAAGGAGTATAAAACATCATGCCTCGATTGCTAATCGTTTCAAATCGGTTGCCTATTAGTATTCAGAAAAGAAAAAAGAAATTACAATTTGACCCTAGCGTTGGAGGTCTAGCGACTGGCCTGGGGGCGTTCTATAAATCACGTGACAGCATCTGGATAGGATGGCCTGGAATTGCTCAGGAAAAGATAGCGGGAGAGGAAAAGGATATAGAAGCAAGATTACTGTCGGAAAGTTGCTACCCTGTTTTTTTTTCGGAACACGATGTTGAAGACTACTACCATGGATTTTGCAATAAAACTATCTGGCCCCTTTTTCATTATTTCACCCAGTATGCAGTGTATAACAAAGATTTATGGCAAACCTATGAGCGGGTTAACCAAGTTTTTTCTGATGCCGTTATTGAAGTAGCAGAAGAGAGTGATATCATTTGGATACACGATTACCACTTAATGCTACTCCCAAAGCTTGTAAGGGAGAGGCTACCAAAGGCAGCAGTAGGTTTTTTTCTTCATATTCCCTTCCCATCTTTTGAAATATTCCGCTTGCTCCCATGGCGTAAGGAAATTTTGGATGGACTCTTAGGAGCAGACCTAGTAGGCTTTCATACCTATGATTATACACGGCACTTTCTTGACAGTGTGCATCGCTTGTTGGGCTATGAGGCGGTTATGGGGCAAATCACCACCGCTAGTCGCGTAATTAAGTCGGATGAATTCCCCATGGGGATAGATTATGAGCAATTCTCTAGCACCGCACAGAGTCGAAAAGTGCGGACACAGATAAGCAAATTTCGCAAGAGACTGGGAGACTGTAAGATAATCCTGTCAATAGACCGCCTCGATTATACTAAAGGTATTCCTCAGCGATTGGAAGCTTTTAACCTCTTTCTGGAAAGAAAGCCACGGTATAGAGGGAAAGTAGTTCTAATATTAACCGTAGTTCCTTCTCGTACAAGAGTGGGCCAGTATGCTCTGCTGAAAAAACAGATAGATGAACTTGTAGGGGCAATCAATGGAAGGTATGGATCCATTGGCTGGACACCCATTTGGTACTCATATCGCTCTTTACCTTCTCATTCTCTTGTTGCTATGTATAGCATGGCAGACGTTGCCTTGGTTACCCCCATTAGAGATGGAATGAACCTTATAGCTAAAGAATACATAGCAACTAAGACAGAAGGCAAAGGGGTTTTAGTGCTTAGTGAGACAGCTGGGGCAGCGAAGGAACTAGGAGAGGCAGTCACAATAAATGTAAATAACGAAGAGGAAATTGTCCAGGCGTTAGAACAAGCTTTAACTATGCCAGAAGAAGAGCAGGTAGGGCGTATTAGGATAATGCAGGAACGCCTTGAGCATTATAATGTAAAGCGATGGGCAGACGAGTTTGTGAATAAATTACTTTGCGCCAGAGAAGTTCAGGAAGAGATGGAAACAAAAACATTAAACCATGAGGCGAAAAAGAAGTTAATGAGCGATTTCCAAAAGGGTGAGCAGAGACTACTGTTCTTGGATTATGATGGCACGCTTATTCCATTTTCAGAAAAGCCAAAGAAAGCAATACCAACCAGCGAGCTTCTGGAATTGCTTAAAGGGCTCGCTGAGGACACTAGAAATGAGGTGGTGCTCATAAGTGGACGCGACAAAGATGCTCTAGGGAAATGGTTTGGCAATCTAAATATGGCATTGGTAGCTGAACATGGTGCCTGGATTAAGGAAAGAGGCAAGGAGTGGGAGATGTTAGAAGCGTTGAAGAGCGACTGGAAGGAGGAAATGCGCCCAATCTGTGCGCTATACGTGGATAGGACTCCAGGCTCCTTCATTGAAGAGAAAGATTTTTCTCTTGCTTGGCATTATAGGAAAGCTGACCCACGGCTAGGTGAACTACGAGCAAGAGAGCTAGTAAATGATCTTCTAAACCTTACTGGTAATCTCAACCTTCAGGTCCTGGAGGGAAGTAAGGTAGTTGAAGTAAAAAATGCTGGCATAAATAAGGGGCGAGCAGCCTTGCCATGGATTTCGAGAGATGGTTGGGACTTCATATTAGCAATAGGTGATGATTGGACCGATGAGGATATTTTCAAAGTCCTGCCCACCACGGCATGGTCAATTAAGGTCGGATTCAGTGCCTCGGCAGCCAAATTCAATCTTGGTTCCCAAAGCGAGGTGAACCTTCTGCTGAAAGAAATGGCGGAAGCTTAGAAGCGCCCAAAATCCTCTATTTTCTACATTCCAAGCTTTTACTTAGCACCCCCGTCATTCAGTGGAATCTGCTATGGAAAAATCCGTGACAGGCCACTGGGTTTAATGTAACACTTGGTATCTATCGAAGTCGTCGTGTATAGCGCTCATAAACTTCTTAGTATCGACTTCTTTTAGCGGAGCATTAATATGAATAGGTGGGGGCTCCTCACCCTCTTTGAGAATTCCTCGATTAACTAATTCAGTCAGAGTTGCCTGTTTTAATTCTTCATCGCAAAGAGATGAGTGGTAAATGGTGCTCATTGCAGATAACAACATCTCATCAAGGTGCTCCTCTCCCTTTTCTTCGTGTAGATGAGGATTTCTGGTCTCAATTTGGAATATATCTACGCCTTGCTCCATCACCTTATGCTCTCTGGAGGGCAAAATGCCACCAAAACTTTCAAATATAGATACTAACTCTTGAGGTTCCACAGCGTATCCCGAAGCATAAGGTACAATTTCTGCCAGCTTCATACTCATAGCATGCTCACCAGCGTTGCCCGTTTTAACCACATCAGTTTCAAACCCTGTTTTAGAAGATATCAGATTATTCAAGTATTTATTGGTAATCTCTGATACCCTTCCCCATTTCTTAAAGTACACCCCCCCTGAGATCTTGGGCTTATAATGCCATAATATTCTTACCATGCTATAAGGAGATTGAGCTAGGCTAAAACCAGTAGCATAATTCCTCACATACTCCAGCACCGCACCAGGGAAATAATTATCAGCGTCAATGAAACCAACATACTCTTTTCCTGACGCCTTGGCCATAAGCAATCCTATTACCATAGCTTCGCTCTTACCATTACGCACTAGCCCATCTTCACCCAATAGGTCATTATAGCCAGCTTCCATTGCTGCTTCGGCAATAGCCGGATCCTTTTGATGAGCGATCAAAGCCTGGCGAGAGGTAAAGCGACAAAGCTGGGCTAGAGCATCACCTTCCATCCTGAATCTGTCAACCTTTTCTATTTGGCTATTCGAAACAACTATTACCAGGCAGTCATGTGGCACGCCACTAACCACTCCTTCAAAGAGCTTGAGCTTCTCTTCTTTGACTGGGATGACAATCGCCATTCTGTCCTCAAAATGCTTGATCGTCTCCTCATCTATTTTTATTATCCCCATGGCACCATGGGAAGGCAACTCGCTTTTTACCCCTGAGTCTAAAGCCACCACCTTCTGCACGTGATTCATTCTGACTGAACCAAACCTCTCTGTATACCTCGGACTCTCAATAAACATCTTCTTATCTCAAAAGGATAATATCAAATCTGTTTGCCAGCGGCAAACTGTCCTTACTGCCGTAATTGTCAAAGTCCAAGGAAGTTTGACACATATGAGTGACGCAAGATAAAGTTCGTCAAACTGGAAAAAGAAAATTTGCTGGGGAATAAAGGAATAATCCACCCATATCCTCTTTAGTTGCAATGAAACAAATAGTATTTACTGACTTAGATGGCACTCTTCTTGACAGCGTAACTTATTCCTATGAGAAATCGCTTATTGGGATTAAACGACTTCAGCAGAATGGCATACCCCTGATATTCTGCTCGGCAAAGACCAGAGCAGAGCAAGAGTTATATCGGCACAAAATGAAAGTGTTTCATCCCTTTATAGTGGAGAATGGAGGCGCTATCTTTATACCACAAGGTTACTTTTCCTTCCCTTTCGAGTATCATAAAGTTACTATAGGTAATCTATTAGTTATTGAGCTGGGCACTCCTTATGAGGAGATCAGAAAATTGCTGGATAAGGTTAAAAAGGAAGGCAATTTTCACTTTAGAGGCTTTGGCGATATGAGTGTTGAAGAGATAGCCAGAGAGACTGGCTTGGATATGGAGTCTGCTAAATTAGCTAAGCAAAGAGAATATGATGAAACAGTAAAGCTCGACCTCTCAGGTGAAGAGGTGAGCAAGGCCTTGGAAAAGGTTAAAGATGCTGGCCTCAATTGGACCCATGGTGGGCGGTTTTATGACATCATGGGAGATAACGATAAAGGTAAAGCTGTAGCCATTGTAAGCAATCTATACCATAGGATGTGGGATAAAATAGAGACTATTGGACTTGGCGACAGCTTAAACGATTTACCTCTGCTTTCCGCAGTGGATATACCTATCTTAGTGCAAAAAAGGAATCACACTTGGGAGAACATAAATCTGCCTCACTTGCGCAAAGTTCAGGGGATTGGCCCTGAAGGCTGGAGCAGAGTAATCGAAGAAATATTTGGAGGTTAAGATGCAGACGATATACCTTGTTCCTCATTCTCATTATGATGTAGCTTGGGCATTCACCAAAGAGGATTATCTTGAAATAAACCAAGGTATTCTACAACAGGCCGTTGAATTGATGAGAAAGTACGAGGAATATAGATTCTCCTGGGAGCAAATCTTCCCCTTGAAAGTGTTGGAGGAAAGGAATCCTAAGCTTTGGTCAGAAATAAAGGAAATGATCCAGAAGGGAAAACTTGAAATAGTTGATGGCCAGTATTTGATGCCAGATACCATGCTTCCCACTGGGGAGGTGTTGGTAAGGGAGATCTTGTTTGGCAAGAAGTACTGTAAGGAGAAGTTTGGGGTAGATGTCCCTGTAGCTTGGTGTGCCGATAGCTTTGGCATGAATGCGCAGCTCCCTCAAATTTATAAGAAATCGGGGTACAAATGGGTTGCTTTTAGGCGAGGAGCGAAGGAGATGCAGAGCGAATTTATTTGGAGGGGGCTTGATGGGACTACTATCCTTGCCCATTGGATGCCATTAGGGTACAGGGCTGGATTCTACCTCGATAGGTTACAGGAAAGCTATATAGCGCTTAACAAATATGCCACTACTTTCCACATTCTCATGCCTTCAGGAAGTGGATCAGTGCCTCCTCAAGAGGAAGTTATTGAAGCGGTAATGAAATGGAATGAGAATCATCGAGGTGGTTCCCAGATGAAGCTCTCCACTCCATCCAAATTCTTCCAAGCTGTGGAGAGCGAAGAGGGGAAATTTAAACCCCACGAGGGTGAATTGTATGACAAGGATTTGGTCGAAGTTTTCCCTCAGGTATGCTCAAGCCGAATGTGGGTGGTCCTTGGAGCGAGGAAATGTGAAGCATTGCTCAGTACAGTTGAGCGGTTTGCTACTCTGGCCTGGCTATTAGGTAAGGAATATCCCAGTACCGAGCTAAATGAGTGCTGGGAGAAGATGCTTTTCGTTGCCTTCCACGATATCATCACCGGATGCGGGATAGATGAAATTTATGACGAGGTTAGAGAAATATTTTCCTTCCTTGAAGAGCATCTTTCTAAAATTCTGAATGATTCGCTGAAATTCATTGCCAGCAAAATAGATACTCAAGGCAAAGCAGTTGTAATTTTCAACCCTCTCCCCTGGGGAATGCACAACTGGTGTGAGGTTGGTTTGGAGCTTGAAGGCTGGGAGAAGGAACCTGGGCTCAGATATAGTGCGGAGGAGGTAGAAAATCAAGTTTTAGGGCTGAAAAAGGATAGAGAGGGGAAAATCAATCATGCAAGGCTTGGCTTTTTTGTTGACCTTCCACCGATAGGCTATAAGATTTATAAGGTCATCGAACGAAGTAAAGAACCTGAAAGGGCTGTCAAGAGCAAGGAAAATGCGCTAGAAAATCCCTTCTTTAAATTAAAAACTGACCCTGAAACAGGAATAATTGAAGTTTTCGATAAAAAAGGAAAGCTTTTAGTTAAAGGGAATGAACTGAATATTGAGAACGAGGTTGGCGACTTGTATTATCATCGGCACATGTTCTTTGAACTGATAAAAAATGAGAGTGGAGAGGGGATTTATTATGGAACTTTTAAGCCCGATAGCTTCAAGGTAGAAAATGGTCCGCTAAAATCGAAAATAATCCTAAAAGAGGGATATTATTGTCTCAGATGGCCTTATCGAATGTTCGAGAAGTTTGAAACTAAGTTTTATAAACACAGGGTTTTAGATGTTATAAAAGAGGTTACTATTTATCGGGACCTTCCCAGGGTCGAGTTTACAACCAAAGTCAATAGTAGATATCCAAATATAAGGCTTAGGGTTAAATTCGATACATTTAAGGAGAGAATGGTTTATTTTCGTGAGACCCAATTTGGTGTTGTTCCTGAGCCTACAGAGTTATTTGCATCCTTGGAAAGGACGGGGACACCAGCCGGAATTCCCAATTTTCTATCCTGGTTCTGTTATGGCGATGGAACGAGAGGAATAACTTTTATGAACAAGGGTATCCCGGCAACTGAGATAAGGGGTAGTCAGGTTTACTTAACACTTTTGCGGAGTGTTGGTGCTCTTTCTACCGATGGGGACGCTGGGCCTCTAATCCCAACTCCAGATGCTTTGGAGCTCAATAGAGATTACACTTTTGAATATGCCTTGCAGCATCATGAGGGTGATTGGAGGCAATCTGAAGCATATAAGCATGGCCAAGAATATCACCACCAACCTCTTTGCACTCAAACTAATTCTAAAGGCAATTTGCCCCCAGAATTTTCCTTCCTCAAGATTTCACCGAATAACCTTATCCTGTCAGCCCTTAAGAAGGCTGAGGGCAGCGATGAGGTAATATTAAGGTTCTTTGAAACTAAAGGAGAGGAAACCACGGCTGAAATCGAGCTATTCCGTAATATCGAAAGGGCAACAGTTTCCGATTTGCTGGAGCGAGAGGAATATGAGCTGAAGCCAAATCGCAATAGGCTAACAATGAAAGTGAAACCCTTTGAGATAGTGACCTTGAAGATCAAACACTAGAGAATGGGGTTGCAGGGCCATACCAAAAGCTTTCTTGGAGTAAGGCAGGCTAAGTAAGACCACAGCTTAAAGCAATGAGCTTGGAGTGCTTAATTCAAACGTGAAATAGAAAGGTAATTATATCTCCATCCTGGATGACATAATTCCTGCCTTCTGTTCTAAGCAGGCCTTTTTTCCGTGCCTCGCATAAATTCCCACAGCTCTCCAAATCAGCATAGCTGATCGTCTCAGCTCGGATAAATCCTTTTTCCATATCAGAATGGACCTTCCCCGCCGCCCCCGGTGCCATCATACCGCTGGGGATAGTCCATGCTTTCAATTCAGCGGAGGCTGTGGTGAAAAATGAAATTAGCCCCAAAAGATGATAAGAAAGGCCAATAACCTGGTCGAGCATTGGCTCAGTTAGCCCCATAGATTCACGGAATTCCTTGGCCTCAGCATCGCTAAACTGAGCTAACTCCATCTCGAGCTTTCCACAAAGAGCTACAACAGCAAATCGAGGATAGAGGGAGCTTATCTCATCTCCCAATTGTGAAGCCTGTGGTAATAGTTCTTCTCCGATATTAAGCACAACTAGTACAGGTTTAGCCGTAAGAAACTGGTAATTAGACAATGCCCCGAGTTCATCCTTACTGAGCTCTTGCTGCCTTATCGGTATATCTTTTTCCAATTCTGTTTTAATCTTCTGCAACAGTATTTGTTCCTTCAAATACTGTCCACGCTCCGCTGCTTTAGCAGCTTTTAAGCTTACCTCCAGCCTGTCAAGTCTTCTCTCAATAATATTTAAATCGGAGAAGGTAAGCTCTAAGTCCAAAGTAGCTATATCCCGTTTAGGATCTATACTTCCTTCAGGATGGGGAAGGTTTTCATCTTGAAAGGTCCGGACTACTTGAAGCAAAGCATCAGCAGCAGTTAGATAGCTCAGGAATTCCCCTCCTATACCCTCTTTAAAAAAAGCCTTAACTGACCCTGCAATATCTACATAGCTTACTTCCGCAGGAACAACCTTTTTAGGATGGAATATGTTCTCTAGTGCTACCAATCGAGAATCAGATACCTTGGCCACGCCTACATTTGGGGCTAAAGACGAGGCATAAGCAGCGACCTCAGCCCTGCCTCTGGTTAAGGCATTAAAGACGGTTGTTTTACCACTCTTGGGCAGTCCAATAATGGCAATCTTCATGGATATAACTATAGCATAATTTGGTTTTGCACTTCGTGGCCATCTGGCTCGTTAGGCCCCAGGGACTCAATAGCGAGGTGGCTCCCTCCTCCAAATTATAAGGTTTTATACCACGGGTAACATGAAGTGCAGGGCTGATGTTCTTCAAATAAAAATTTGCTATCTCCATCTTGACTTAGTTACTAAGCTCGCTTACGTGATAAACTCTGTGCCTTGCCTCCGAAGCCAAAAGCGAAGGGGAGCCACCCCTTACGGGGAAACTCCCCTTCGCTTTACCTACCCTTATAACTCAACTACTTGGGCCTAGGGGCACCTGGCTTAGGAGCACTAGGTTTCTTCTGCATGCTTCTCACCTCCTTTTTTACAGGACTCGATTTGGCAAGTATCCATGTTTGCAACCTTAAACAATTTTCTCCTGTGACTGTTTGCTAAGTAATCACAAGAGGTTTGAGTGATATAGCTGAAATAACGTTTACGTTTAAGCACTTTACCAATATTCAATAATTTGCTATGCTATTGTTATTATAATTACTGCAATATATAATGTGAGATAATAATTATGAATTAGTTTTCTAGAATAATTATACTGCTACCATCAATTTTGTCAAGTGGTTTTACGAGGTTTTAAGATAAAATTTCATTTTTTTTGAGGAGAACTGAATAAAATGGGAGAGTGGACTTTTATTACCAGTCATGGCATGGTCCTGAGCCATATCTCCAGGCATCAGCGCAGCACCACTCGCGACATTGCCTTGACCCTGGGCCTTACAGAGAGAACCGTCCACAAAACAATCTCGGACCTGGAAGCCGCAGGTTACTTAAAGCGCAGAAAGGTGGGCAGGAGCAACACCTATCGTATTAACCCCGATTTGCCTCTAAGGCATGAGACAGCGAGGGATACAGTCGTAGGAGATTTGCTGACAATATTAGGCTGGAAAAGGCACAGGACAGCTAAAAGTGCAAAGTGAGCATGTAACTTCCAAGACCTTAACTTGTGAATTAGATAAGACTCTTACCAAATGGTGTTGTGGTACAATACCAAGAAATGCTCTATATTCTTCATGGCCAAGATGATTTCTCTCTTTACCAAACCATAGAGAGAATTAAAACTGACTTAGGCAATTCAGAAATGCTAGCGGTTAACACCATCAAGCTAGATGGTGAGCATTTAACCCTGAATGAGCTTAGGAGCAACTGTGACATCGTCCCCTTCTTATCGTCACAGCGTTTGGTTACAGTCAAAGGCTTGCTAGGACGATTTGAGTCAGGACAAAGGAAATCAAGATTTAGCAAAAGCAATACCAAATCTGCAAACAAGCTAGGAAAGTGGCAGGAAATGGCTTCTTATATCAAGCAAATACCAGAAACCACCGTGCTAGTACTAATTGACGGCAAAATAAGTGGGAATAATCCGCTCTTGAAGAATCTTTCCCCAATAGCTAAGGTAGAGGCATTCCCTTTGCTGCGAGGTAAGAGGCTGAAAACTTGGATTCAACAGCGAGTAATCAACGAAAAAGGCAGTATCACTTTCCAGGCCATTGATTTACTAGCTGAACTTATCGGGGGGAATTTATGGGCATTGAATAGTGAAATCCAGAAGCTTCTTCTTTATACCCAAGAACGCACTATCGATGAAGACGATGTTAGGCAACTGGTAAGCCATGTTCAGGAAGCTAGCATCTTTCCCTTGGTAGATGCAATCCTTGAAGGTCAGGCTAAGACAGCCCCGAGGTTATTGCATCAACTGTATCAGGCGGGTGCTTCGCCAACTTATATCATAACTATGATTACCAGGCAATTCCGTTTAATAGCACTAGGCAAAGAGCTAGGTGACCTGTCCCGCCAGCAAGTTCAAGCTAAGCTGGGCTTGGCAGACTACAGCCTCGATAAGACACTTAATCAAGCCAAACTGTACAACTTAGAGCAGGTAAGAGAAGCGTATGGCAAGCTCTTGGAAGCAGACTTGGCTATCAAAACTGGTAAATATAACGACCAGCTAGCTGTCGAGCTTCTCGTAACTGAGCTTAGCAGCTGTCGGACTCGGACCTAGGATACTCGTGCCCCATTACTCATAGATTTCTCGGCACTAGTCGTCCATTCTACTCTTAAAAGCGTCTTAACGAAGCAAACCCTGGTATAAGGCCATACAAGTAAAACATTAACACGGGTGTTTAGGTGCAAGTTCCTGCCACACTTAAAGCCAAGGAAGGGTATACGCTGGAAAATGTAAATGGTCGAGTACCCGCCGAGTCAATGTATCCTCGCAGAAGCTTAAGAGAGGCAGGGCAAACTGATAGCTAGGTTTACCCCAGCGTCTCCGATGACTATACAGCGCACTGAATAAATGTTTAAAATAATGTCAGTTTAGCCTCTGCAGAAAGTGCGGAGCATGGAGGTTGCATATGTTCCAATTGAGTTGGGCCACTGTAGTTAGCTGGCTGATTGAACATGGCATTCGCATTCTCATCATATTGGTGGTGGGGATTGTGCTATGGTTCGCTTTGAGAAAGTTTCTCCCCCTCCTAATAGGCCGTACCATGGTCACAATCAGGGGCGAAAGCAAGGAGGGAATTAAGAAAAGGAGAGAGACGCTTATAGGTGTCTTGACCGGGGTAGGGCGGATATTTATCGCCATAGTTGTCATACTGATGGTCCTATCTGAAGTAAATATCCCTGTTGCCCCAATCCTGGCTGGTTTCGGCATTGCTGGAATAGCCATCGGCTTCGGCGCTCAGTACCTGATAAGGGATGTTATTGCTGGCATCTTCATAATCGCAGAAAACCAGTACAGGGTTGGAGATGTAGCCAGAATAGCCGACGTCACTGGGCTGGTAGAGGAGGTTCATCTAAGGAAGACGGTGCTCCGTGACTTGGACGGGATAGTCCACCATGTCCCCAATGGCGAGATTAGGATAGCCAGCAACTATACCAGACACTTCGCCAGGGTTAATCTTAATGTCTCAGTGTCCTATGGTACCGACCTTGACCACGCCATAAGTGTAATAAACCGTGTAGGCCAGGAGCTGGCTGCGGATGAGCAATGGCGCAAGGTGATTAAAACTGCGCCCCAGGTACTGAGGGTGAATGACCTGGGCGACTCCGGGATAGAGGTCAAGATCTTGGGTGATGTCAAACCCATCGAGCAATGGGCGGTGATGGGTGAGTTGAGACTTCGCCTGAAAAGGGCCTTTGATGCTGAAGGCATAGAGATACCCTGGCCTCACACCAAGGTATACTTCGGTAATGCACCGGGAAAGTAAGAGAGGTGACCCTAGTAGCAGCGCACGAGTGGGTCGGCGTCATCTCATAAGCCAATCAACCATACTACCCCTGGCGAAATTATTGCGTTCAGCAAAGCTCTTTGCCCGATGGCAAGGTTTATGCTAGCATAGTCGAAGTCGGGCATCAATTGATAGCTAAACCGGTATTGCTTGAAAACAGAAGAGACGACCAAAAGTGACTGGTGACGAAATTAGACAGGCCTTTCTGGAGTTTTTCCAGGACAGAGGACATAAAGTTCTCCCTAGCTCATCTTTGATTCCCTATAAAGACCCCACTTTGTTATTAACCAGTGCCGGCATGGTACAGATTAAGCCTTATTTCTTGGGGTTGGAAGCGCCCCCCAGCCCAAGGTTGGCCTCCTGCCAGAAATGCTTTCGCGCTACTGATATAGATTCAGTTGGTGATAGCAAGCACCTTACCTTTTTTGAGATGCTGGGAAACTTCAGCGTGGGTGATTACTTTAAGAAGGAAGCTATTTCTTGGGCCTGGGAATTCGTTACTAAGTATCTGAAGCTGCCCAAGGAGCGGCTCTGGATAACTATCTACCTTGATGACGACGAGGCCTTCACTTATTGGCAGGAAGTGGGTGTTCCCTCTCAAAAGATATTGAGATTTGGTGAGGAGGATAACTTCTGGGGTCCGGTTGGCGATTCAGGCCCCTGTGGTCCTTGCAGTGAAATCCATTATGACTTGGGCGAGGAATTTGGCTGCGGTAGGCCTGAATGTAAACCTAATTGCGAGTGTGGTCGCTTCTCTGAAATATGGAACCTGGTATTTACTCAATATAATCAAGATAGCAACGGGCAACGCACTCCTTTACCCAAACCGAATATTGATACCGGGATGGGACTGGAGAGGACTGCCGCAGCTACTCAAGGCAAACCCTCCCCTTATGAAACAGAGCTTTTCTCGCCCTTAGTAAAACAGATTTGTCAGCTAGTCAATAGAAATTACGGCGAGGATGAAAATACCGATCGGGCCATCAGAATTATCGCTGAGCATGGGCGCGGCATTGTCTTCCTTATTGCCGATGGTGTTATGCCTTCCAACGAAGGAAGGGGCTATGTTCTGCAGCGAATACTCAAGCGTGCCTCGGTTTATGGGAAAAGGCTGGGCTTGGATAAGCCTTTCCTCAGCCAAATTACTGAGGTGGTTATCTCCCAAATGAGCGACATATACCCTGAGCTAACAGCCAATAGAGACTTGATTAGACAGGTAGTCGAAGTCGAGGAGGAGAAATTCCAGCAAACACTCCCAATTGGGATGGGTATCTTGGAACAAACCCTTTTTAGGATGCGAGAGGAATTGGTAGGTTACCTCCCTATTTTCAAGAAGGCATTTGAAAAAGCAATATCCCAAAAAGATATTATTGATCTTACGCACAAGCTCGATGCTGCCATAGATCACTTTCTTCGAGATTGTAAGGCATGGAAGCATGTACTAGGTATAGGATATAGAGATGCTGTTGTGGAAAGCCTACAACCAGTGGAGAAAGATTTGACAGATCTAAAGGGAATTGTGTCTGGATACGATCCATTTAAGCTCCCCGATGCCTTTGACGCTCTTAAGCGAAGCCTGAGGGAAGGCTTAGAAAGGCTAGAAGATGATCTTGATTCAGTTGCTAATGAGTTGACAGGCTTTGAGGTGTTTATACTTCATGATACTTATGGCTTTCTTCAAGAACTAACTGCTGAGATCGCTAGGGAACGAGATTTATCCATAGATTGGGAGAGTTTCCAGGCTGAGATGGAAAAACAGCGAGAAAGGGCGAGGGCAGGACATAGGTTTGTTACTGCCTCAGACAGAGCCACTGGGCATGAGGGAGCTAGAGTTGAATACATACCTGAGCCGACTGAGTTTACTGGTTATGATAGCTTAGAGAGCCGCTCTAAAATTAGCTACTTGTTAGATCAAGACTCAGGTATTGCGGTGTCTCTGGTAGAAGAAGGGAAATTGGTTGCCATTGTGCTGGATAAGACGCCATTTTATGCTGAGATGGGAGGACAGGTGGGTGATCTCGGTAGGATAACTTGTCATTCTGGCTGGGCTGATATTGCTAGAACTGTTTGGTCGCCGTTTGGCAACCTTGCTGCTGGAGCCATTGTTCATTTGGGTCAAGTTGTTAATGGCCGTATATCCGTTGGCGATGAAGTAGAGGCGAAAATTGATGCTGCTCGCCGTCTCGACATCGCCCGCAACCACACCGCTACCCATCTCCTTCAGCTTGCTTTGAGACAAGTATTGGGTAGTCGTGTTCAACAGAGAGGTTCGTTGGTAGAGCCAGAAAGGCTCAGATTTGATTTTTCACACTTAGCAGCCATAACCGAAGAGCAGCTCATGGAGGTTCAGAGACGGGTTAATGAAAAGGTGCGACAAAACTTGCCAGTGAAAGCAAAAAAAGACATCCCTTATGGGCAAGCTATTGCTGAAGGTGCTCTCGCCTTTTTTGAAGAGAAATATGGAGAAATGGTTCGGGTAATCGAAATTGGCGAGCCTCCGATAAGCAAGGAGCTTTGTGGAGGCACCCATGTCAAGTCAACAGGTGAAATTGGCCTCTTCTTTATAACCAATGAAAGCAGTATTGGTACCGGATTACGCCGCATTCAAGCGGTGACCGGACGAGCTGCGGAATCTTTGGTTGAAGAACGTCTCTCAGCCTTACAAAATATAGCTAAGGAGGTAGAGAGTCCACTCGAGGAAACCCATGACAAGGTAAAAACCTTGCTTAGTGAACTGGAAACAGAGCACAGACGCACGCTTTGCTTGGAAAGGGAGCTATCGAGGAAAGTAGCAGAATCCTTACTCGAGCAAGTTGAGAAGGTGGATGGTGTAACAGTCTTAGCAGCTAAGGTGCCGCCACTAACTATACTTATCCTTAGAGAAATGGGCGATATATTGCGGGACAAGTTAAAGAGCGCTATAGTAGTTTTGGCTACAGTTTACGATAATAAGCCCAACTTCGTGGCCATGGTAACCCCTGACTTAGCAGCCAAAGGATTTCATGCCGGCGACATTATCAGAGAGGTAGCAAAAGTCACTGGCGGTGGCGGCGGCGGCAAGGCAACCATGGCTCAGGCAGGCGGCAAAGATATCGCTAAGCTTAATGAGGCCTTAATCTCAGTTAAAAGTGTCATTGCAAAGCAAATCTCCTCCACTTCAACGGAAGAGGATTAAAAGGAGAGCTTCCATCCACCCCACTCATTATCTAGCGAGGGGTGTAAGAATAAAAATGCGCAGCTTAGGGCTAGATATCGGAGATAAAAGAACTGGAGTAGCAGTAAGTGATCCGCAAGGCATTCTAGCTATCCCTCTAGCTGTTATTGGCGGTAGGGATGAAGAAGCAACCCTAGATGCCATTCTCAAGCTCATTAAAGAATACGAAGCAGAATGCGTTGTAGTCGGGTTGCCCTACTCTTTAAATGGTCATCTTGGCCAGCAAGCTAACAAAGTAACATCTTTTGCTGAGAAATTGTCATCTCGAGCAAAGCGAAGTGGCCTCAACCAGGTCAACATACAATTATGGGATGAGCGGTTATCCACCATAGCTGCTGAGCGATTAATGGCTGAAGCTGGCACAAAAAGAAATAAACGGAAACAGCACCGAGATGCTGTAGCAGCTGCTTTTATCCTCCAAGGTTTTCTGGATAGCTTGAGGTGTTAAAATGCCAAAGTTCATTGGTCTCATTGGTTACCCCATCAAGCATTCCATCTCCCCTTATTTCCAGCAAGCCGCCTTGGATTACTACCACCTTGACATTCATTATGAAGCTTGGGAAACAAGCCCGGAAAAGCTTCAAGGTGCAGTAGATAACTTAAGAAAACCTCAAAGCCTTGGAGCCAACGTCACCGTTCCATATAAAGAAACAGTCTTGCCTTTATTAGACGAAGTTGATGACCTGGCAAGTTCGATTGGGGCAGTCAACACTATAGTCAAAAGGGATAATAGACTCCTGGGTTTCAACACTGACAGCTATGGCTTTATTGAGGCGTTATATAAAGATGGGCGCTTTGAGCCAGAAGGTAAGCGGGCGGTAATCTTGGGTGCTGGCGGGGTAGCCAAGGCAGTTAGCTTTGCTTTGGTGAAGGAGAAAGCGAGCTCGCTTCTTATTATCAATCGGACTTTAGAGAGAGCCGCGACATTGGCAGATAGCATAAATCGCTATGTTAAAGACTCTTCAGCAAGCCCAGAAGAATTAAAAAGTAAGGTCACCGCTTTGCCCTGGCAGAGTTTATACTCAGGCGAGACTTTAGAACACTGCCATCTTATAGTCAACTGCACTACTATCGGAATGAAATACAGTTCTCAGGCAGGGCAGTCACCTCTAAGTGCTGAACTGATTCCCCAAAATGCCTTAGTCTGCGATTTAGTATATAACCCTTGGGAAACGCCTTTGTTACAGTTAGCACGAAATGTAGGAGCTAATATACTTAGGGGTCTAGCTATGCTAGTATATCAGGGCGTTGCCTCTTTTGAGTTATGGACGGGGAAAAAGCCTCCAGTTGACATAATGTTTTACAAGGCCGAACAAATATTGCTAAAAGGAGGAGGATGAAGGGGAAAATAGTAGTTATTGGTTTAGCCATATTATTGCTAGTTGCGATAGTAATTCCCACCAGTTGTATGCCAATAGAAGCTGGGAATAAAGTTGCTGTGATTCCTCTTAGCGGGACTATCGCAACCGAGGGCACTTATATATTTTTTGGCTCTACCATTACACCAGAACTGGTAAAGGAGCAACTGGATAGAGCAGAGAAGGACATGGCAGTAAAGGCAATTGTCCTTCGCATAGAGAGCCCTGGCGGAGCAGTGGCACCTTGCCAAGAAATTTTAGAGGAAATGGAAAAGGTTACGCAGACAAAGCCCATCGTGGTAAGTATGGAAACCATGGCTGCCTCCGGAGGCTATTACATCTCAGCCAAGGCAGATAAGATTGTAGCCCTTCCCGGCACATTGACTGGGAGCATCGGTGTTATTTCTCAAATACCTAACGTTGAGGGACTTTACGAGAAGCTGGGGATTGAAATGCAAACCTTCAAAGGTGGCAAATATAAAGATATGTATTCAGGATTAAGAGAACTAACTCTTGACGAGAAGGAAATCATGCAGCAAATGACCGATGAATACTATAAGCAATTCATCGAGGTTGTGGCAGAAGGCAGGAGACTAAGCAAGGAGCAAGTCAGGAGCTTAGCCACAGGGCAACTGTACACTGGCAATCAAGCCAAGGAATTAGGCTTGGTTGATGAACTAGGAGGGCTGAACACAGCCATAGATTTGGCAGCACAACTAGCCAACATTGCAACTCCTAAAGTGGAATATTATAAGCTTAAGCGTCCATCTCTGTTAGAATCGATTCTAGGGCTGGACCTGAGAGAGTTGGTCAGCGTCATCCAGATGAAATTGCTAGGGTTAAGCGGACAGGATATAGTTTTGCTAGAGACATTAAGCCCCACTTATCCTCAGCCTCAATATTTATATCAAAGCTAATGGGACATTTTCGCTTTTTAACCGCCGGAGAATCCCACGGGAAGGGGTTAATAGCCGTAGCCGAAGGGATGGTAGCTGGCCTCCCCTTGGAAGCGGAACACATCAATAGAGAGTTAAAGCGTCGCCAGGGAGGCTATGGCCGCGGCTCTCGCATGAAGATAGAACAAGACAAAGCTGAAATCGTTTCCGGAGTCCGCTATGGACTTACTATAGGCAGCCCTATTGCTCTCTTTATCCCCAACCGGGACTGGCAAAACTGGCTGGAGGAGATGAGTGTCACCTTGCTAGAGAAGGAAACTGAACCCATAACTCGTCCACGCCCGGGACACGCCGACCTAGCTGGTGTAACTAAATATGGACTCAAAGACATTAGACCGATAATAGAAAGAGCCAGCGCCAGGGAAACAGCAGCCAGGGTAGCCGCTGGAGCTGTAGCCAAGAGATTTCTTAAGGAGTTTGGCATTGCTATTCACAGCCATACTATATCAATCGGGCCTGTTAGCTGCCAGTCCTTCGCCTCTTATCCTTCTGAGGGAGAGAATCGGCTGAAGAATCCCACTCAGGACAGTCTCCGCGAAGCAATCTCTCTAAATTGGCAGCAGGTAGAAGCTTCTCCAGTTCGCTGTGCTGATGCCGGGATGGGAAAGGAGATGATAACAGCTATTGATGAAGCTAAAGCTAGTGGAGATACACTAGGTGGCATCTTTGAGGTAATCGCCAATGGAGTGCCTATAGGTTTGGGCAGCCATGTTAGCTGGGATGACCGCCTCGACGGCAGAATTGCCCAGGCAATAATGAGCATCAACGCTATTAAAGGAGTAGAAGTAGGTGATGGATTTAGTTTGGCCAAGCTCAAAGGTTCACAAGCCCAGGATATTATTGGCCCCAATCCCTCAAAGCAACCTTTCCCCTGGCGCCACGCCACTAACCGCGCTGGCGGCATCGAGGGCGGCATAAGCAATGGAGAACCCATTGTAATCAGGGCCGCGGTCAAACCTATTGCTACTCTAGCTAAGCCCTTGCCCTCCATAGATTTGCGTAGTGGCGAAGCAGCCCAAGCCCATTATGAGCGCAGCGATGTTTGCGTTGTCCCCGCTGCTGGGGTGATTGGCGAGGCAATGTTAGCTATTGTCTTAGCCGATGCCATGTTAGAGAAATTCGCTGGCGATAATCTAAAGGAGACCTCAGCAAACTATCATAATTATCAATTGTCAATATGTAAGGATTAGAGTAAACTAGGGAGTGAAACTACCAAGGATCACAGGGAAGGAGGTAGAGCGAGCATTATTAAGAGCGGGCTGGTATCTTCATCACTCAAAGGGATCTCACTTTTATTACAAGCACCCAAATTTTCCAGGGAGAAGGGTGACCATTCCGATACATGCTGGGGAAACTCTAGCGCCTAAGACCCTTGAGAGCATATTGGAACAAGCTGGTCTAAGTGTTGAAGAGTTCGTGAAGCTACTTTGAGGGTTAAGATGACAAGTTATAAAGTGTTTCTGGAATACAACGAAGGATACTATACAGTGATTGTGCCAGCTTTGCCTGGGTGTGTTACCCAAGGGCGAACGAAGGAAGAAGCTCTGGAGCATGCTAAAGAGGCTATACAAGGCTATTTGGAGTCTTTGCAGAAAGACGGGCTCGCTATACCTGAAGATGTAGAGTTGGCAGAAGTAGCTGTAACAGTGTAATCTCTTAGGCTTTAATTAACCATTTTAGGATCTTATCATCAATAATTATGTTGCTAAGCATTCTTTTCTTAAGGTTCTATAGTTAGACTATTTCTCTTGTGTATAGGTTGTATAAGTACGCAGCAGGAAACGCTTATACAATCTTACCGCCATCCCACACAAACTGAAAAAGTGCAATTTCTATATCAGCCAAAAACCACGCTCCATTTTCTCTTGGTCCAGGCACTGAAACCATCTGCCAAATCTGTTGGCAGAAATCAAGAAACTGGCAATATCGCTCCACTTCGTCTCTTGAGGACAGATAGTTTGAATTTATGCCATGAATTAGCTTGCTATCCAGTGCCCCATAATCAGATGGGCAAATACACCTTAAGGTTTTACTTGCGTATGTTCGTCCCCACTGTCTAATGCTTTTCATATCAGTAAGAGCCCTCGCTGGGTTGCTAAGATGCTGAATAGCCTCCCCTGTGTTTTCCTTTATTTCGTCTTCAGTATTTGCCTTGCGAACCCTATTAGCTATATTAAAGGGATTGCCCAGGACACGCGTAATGTCGACCAAGTCACCTATCTCAAGGTAACCTAAAGTGTAAGCTTTCTTAGTAAGGCGTCTCTCTACGGGAAAGTAATTTGTATTATCTCTCCTCCACTTGTGATACCACTTTGGTAACTCTTTGGTAAATTGTTCATGCGTTAGATTCATATATACCCTCTTTGATTCAGAGTTCGTACCTCCTTCGCTTTGTTATGGCTGTGGCTCTTCCGCCTCCTTAACCCACACTCCGTCCTTAACCCAAGTGCGTATTAGTCTCCTTAGCTCAATACAGTTTCGACAAAGCTTTTGGCCAGTCCTCTCCTTACCAGATTTGAATCTTCTCGTGCAGAACTCACAGTTATACCAAATATCTTTGTTCTCAGCTTGATGCATATCTAGCCTCCTCTAGCCTAGGTCAGCTAAGATTATTTTCGACCCATTTTATATTGTAAGGCTCCCAAGTCCCCAGCCTGTATCCAAGTTGGTAGCCAGCACTGAGCACATCTTCAGGTATCTCAAGTGCTATTTTCCCAGATATTTTCCCCCCGTCCAGTAAATCCACCATTTTTAGCTCGTCTTTCTGTGGATAATAGAAGCCTGCGTCATATTTCACTTTGTTTACTATCGCACAAAAGCGAAGCGGATTCGTGGTAAATGAATCATAACCATCGTTTTCAATATCTAAACTCACCACTAAGTAGGTATAACCTGGATCAGCCTTCATAGTCCATCCTAGCCATGACTCTCTTTCATTTGTTATGGTTACCGAATACTTTATGATTATTGTCTTGGGTGGATTGATAGTCACGCTTTTGCTGCTAGACCAACTCTAAAGGATGCCGGAGTTAACAGAAGACCTAGCCTGAGCTTCAACCATGTACTTGCCAGGGGACGACCAAGAATGAGAGGCGCTGGTTGACGATGACCAGTCGGAATAGCTTCCGTCTCCCCAATTGAAGCGATACTGAACGCTATGTCTTAAACTTGAGGTTGCCCCTCCTGTAATGTAAGCCGAGACCTGAGTGATACTTCCAGTGGAAGGTCCATTGGGTGTGCTAGGAGCACTTATTACCTCGGGTGGGGAATATGGTGGTGCTCCAGTACAACTGACTAGGAGCAATGCCAGAATGCAAAGGATGGCAGCTAATACAGAACATCGTTTCATCTCTCAGCTTACCTCCTGCCTTGAGTCTACCTTATCCAATCCTTTTGATGGATTTATTATACTCTTTTTGAAGGTATTCTTAGTAGGTCTTGGAAAGGCTTTCACTTAAAGCAAGGCTAGAGCTGGCGACTCTTGCTCCAGTCTGGCTTTTCCAATATACTGACCGAGGGTATTTATGAACAATGAGCAAACGAATAGCTAATATCATCCTGGCAGGTTTTTCTGCTACTGGCAAATCTTTTGTAGGCAGAGAGGTAGCCCGGAGGTTAAACTGGGATTTCATTGATACTGACGAAGAGATAGTTAAACAAGCTGGCAAGCCAATTAGTGAAATTTTTCAGCAGGAGGGGGAGGCAAAATTCAGGGAGCTGGAGCGGCACATGATTAAGAAAGCTTGCCAGCAAAAACAAACGGTCATAGCTATCGGAGGCGGTGCTATTGTTGATAATCAAAACTATGAACTGCTTGCCCAAAGTGGTTTAATCATTTGTCTTGAAGCCAAGCCAGAAACAATCTATCAACGCTTATTTCAGGATGCTGCTTACGGCTCGGAAACAGAAATTCGCCCTCTTCTAGCTCAGGACAATCCCCTAGAGCACATCAAGCAACTTAAAGCCTCTAGGCAGCCTTACTATGCCAATGTTGACTGGACGGTTCACACCGATGACTTAAGCATTAGTGAGGTAGCTGAGGAGGTAGCAAGAGCTTGGGGATTGCTTCGCGGAGTTTACCCTGAGCGAGATTCTTCGGTCGCTTCTCTCCCTCAGAATGGCAAGAGGCGAAGGGCTCGCAATGACAATTCGGGCGCCATCGCAAGACATGAAATGCCGAAGCAATCGCAGGAATACTTAACGCCGAGATTGCCACGCTCCCCCTTCGCTACACTCAGGACTTCGGCTCACCGCAATGACAAAGGGAAGGGTTGCAATGATACTGATAAGGACATTGCCTGCGAGGTGAAAACTACCACTCAAAGTTATCCTATTTTTGTGGGCTGGGGGCTACTGGACAAGCTAGGGGAAAAGATAAAAGAGAGGGGCTTATGTGGTACGGTCAATGTAATTAGCGATGAAATTGTATTTTCCCTCTACGGCCGCAAGGTTAGAGAAATAGTGGAACATGCCGGCTTCGTAGTGAACTCCTTTGTTGTGCCGCCGGGCGAGACAACGAAAAACATTGACTTCGCTAACAGAATCTATGACTTTCTCGTAGAACACCGAGCGGAGCGAGATGACATCCTCATCGCTTTGGGTGGTGGCATGGTGGGTGATTTAGCTGGCTTTGTAGCTGCCACTTTCTTGCGAGGCATGCCCTGGATACAACTACCAACCAGCTTGGTAGCTATGGTTGATGCCAGCATTGGAGGCAAGGTAGGCGTTAACCACCCTCAGGGGAAAAATCTTATCGGCGCCTTCTATCAGCCTAACTTTGTCTTGGTTGACTGTCAGACTCTTACCACTTTGTCTCAGCGGGAGCTGACCTCAGGATGGGCTGAAGTGATTAAGTATGGTCTCATACTAGATGAAGGGTTCTTTAAGTTTTTGAAAATCAACGCTGCTAAGCTAATGGAATTAGAGCCGGATATGCTCACTCAGGCTATTGCTCGCAGCGCTGCTTTCAAGGCTCAGGTTGTTAGTGAAGATGAGAGGGAGAAGGGGAAACGTATTATTTTGAACTATGGGCATACTATTGCCCATGGATTGGAAGCAGCCACTCGGTATAAGCA
>Ga0315545_1001562_pt1 | contig 22044 bp, 16 predicted proteins | sample SalMarSW160210MG_FD_203096 | JGI IMG/M metagenome (GOLD analysis project Ga0315545, IMG submission 203096) | Salt marsh sediment microbial communities from the Plum Island Ecosystem LTER, Massachusetts, United States - Salt Marsh Sediment SW1602-10 ...
GAGAACGACCGCGACGGCCATGAGGACGGCGAAGGCCGCCAGGAGGAGACCGCGGGGGTCGCTGAGACTGAGGGGCTGCCATTCCTCGATACGCTGTGAAGCGGATCGCACGGTGAGCGCGTGGAGATAGCCGGCGAGGCCGTAGGGCGTGGCGAGACCGGCAGCGAAGGCAGTGACCGCCACGGTGAGCGGGCGGCGTGCAGTGCGGCGATCGACAGCGGCGCCGAGTGCCATGAGCCCGATCACGCCGACGCCGACGGTGAACGACGCGTGCAGATTTGCCCACAGCACGATGAGCGCGGCGAGCACGAGCAGGGCTCGGCGCGACCCCGTGAGCGCCGAATCGGCGAGCAGCAACACGAACGGGAAGAGGGCGAGCCCGGCGAGCAGCGGACGTAGCACGATGAACGGGCCGATCAGCACCATTGCGAGCGAGGTGACAGTGGCCGCCGGCCAGGGAGGGGCACCCCAGCGGCGCGCCAGCGCGTACGTCCCGGCGCCGGTCGCCGCCACGGCCAGAGTCTGGAGCACGCCGAGCGCGGCGAGGCCACCGGCGCGGCGGGCGAGGGCGAACAGCACGTCGCCGAGCCAGGCGTTGAGCTGCCAATCTGCGCCGGCAGCCGTCCAGGAGAACGGATCGAGGCGGGGCAATCCGTCGTCGAGGATCATCTCGCCGCTGCGGAGGTGCCACCACACATCGGTGTCGGCGATGGGCCCGAGGTTCCACAGCGCCACGAGCGCCAGCGCCAAGGCGAGGAACACGAGGTGCCCGCGGCGGCGACCACCCTTGCTCACGGATGTGCCTCGCCACCGACTCGGGACGCGGGGATGCCCGGCGGGTCGCGGCGTGTGGCGGCGAGGGTCCCGAGCCACACGCCGAGCACGACGAGGCCTGCCGGATACCAATAGAGCGTGACGTCGAAGAGGGTGAATCCCATTACGGAGCCGAACAGAGCAAAGGTGAGTGGTCCCGATCGGATCGCGCCTAGGCCAATGGCAATCAGCACGACGATCGAAGCCACCCCGACGGTGATGCCCTGCTCAGCGCCGAGCAAGAAGGGCACATTGTGAACCGGCAGGCGAAAGTCGGGATCCTCTCCGTGGTCGATGACGTAGCGCCAGGGACCGACGCCCACGACCGGATGTGCCCGCATGACCTCGATCGACCGTTCCATCAGCTCGACTCGAAGTGTGGTCGCCGTGTTGAGGTCGGTGGTGGCAGAGTCGTTGACCCTCTCCAGCCAGGCCGGCAGGAAGAGGATCGTGGGAAGCACGATTCCCAGCATCACCGCCGCCGCCGGCCTTCGCAGGGAACGGGTCCGCACCGCCGCGATCAGCCATGCGGGGCCGGCGATGGCCACGCCGGCCACCGCTGCCCTCGAGAAGCTGAGCCCGATCGGCATGGCGGCCAGCCCGAGCCCCACGATCCACCAGCGTGAGGCCGCCTGGCGGATCGTGATCATGCCGATCGAGACCGCCACGAGGCTGTAGGTGGCGAGCATGTAGGGGTGAGACGAGGTTCCGGCGGGACGGATCGTGTTCCCGATCTCTTCGAACACCGAGGCCGCTCCGGGAACGGCCAGGGCGCCATCGGTGAGGCACTGGCCGAGGGCGAGGATACCCTGGAGAGCGGCGGCGGCCACCAGCGGGGCGCCCACGTAGGTCCAGAGGGATCTGCGATCCAGCGCGGCGATCGCCGAGGTGATCACGGCAGTTCCCACCAGCCGCACCAGGAGAGCCAATCCTCGCCAAGAGGGGCTGAAGGCGAGAGTCGCGCCGGTGGTAGCGAGCAGGCCGATCGCCGCTACTACTGCGATTCCCGGACGATGGCGACGGAGCCTTCCGATCACGCCAGGGAGGTGCACGGCCACCAACACCACCAGCCCGACATCGTAGAGATCGATCGTGACGAGGCGACTGAATCCTCCGGCGCTTCCAGGATACTCGGTGAGGATCGTCGGAACCTCGTAGGAGATCAGGAACAGGACGGCGGCGAGGACCATCCCGCGTACCTGGTCGTCTGACGGTCGGGCACGCGCGGCGGCCCGCGCCTCGGCTGGTGTCATGGGCCGCGAACTCCTCTCGGGGGTCGTGCCCGAGACTATCGGAGCGCGGGGCCGCGTCCGAGCATCAGCCATGTCAGCGGATGGTTGTGCCATCGGCACGGCTGCGGTCAGTGGCACGTTCTCCGCCTTCTGTGACGGGGAGAAACCTGTTACGCTTACGTCGCCTTCGACGGGTCCAGCGTGTGCTCGGGGGCAAATCATGTACCCAAGGAGATGATGTTCTCGCATGGCCGATGAGAAAGAGACGGAGCTCGTTCCCGGTGACGCGGCTCCAGCGGACGAATCGTCCGGTGACGTGACGGCTGTCGAGGCCGTCACAGAGGGCGAGGCCGGGGTCGAGACGGCGGGAACCGTTGAGGGAGCCACAGAGGCCGTCGAGGCTCCTGAGGAAACGGCCGTTCCCACAGTGAGCGATGAGGTGATCGAACCGCCCGAGGCGGAGGCAACCGCCGTGGCCGAGGCTGATGAGGCCGACGAACCGGCGCCCGCGATCGGGGAGGTGATCGAACCGCCCGAGGCGGAGGCAACCGCCGTGGCCGAGGCTGATGAGGCCGACGAACCGGCGCCCGCGATCGGGGAGATGCCGGCCATCACCGCCCCGCGGGACATCGGCGATGTGGCCGATGACCTCAGCGCCGACGACTTCGCGGCGGCCGTTGAACGGACGGTGTTCGAGTTCAAGGAAGGCGACATCGTCGCCGGCACCGTGGTCCGGGTGGATCCCGACGAGGTGCTGGTGGACATCGGGTACAAGTCCGAGGGAGTCATTCCGTCGAACGAGCTGTCGATCCGCAACGCCGCCAGCCCGGAAGAGGTGGTGAGCGTTGGCGAGGAGATCGAGGCGCTCGTGCTCCAGAAGGAGGACGAATCGGGTCGCCTCGTGCTCTCCAAGAAGCGCGCCCAGTACGAGAGGGCCTGGGGACGCATCGAGCGCGTGATGAAGGAGTCTGGGACGGTTCACGGTCCGGTCATCGAGGTCGTCAAGGGCGGGTTGATCGTGGACATCGGCCTGAGGGGATTTCTCCCGGCATCTCTGGTCGACTTGCGGAGGGTGCGTGACCTCCATCCGTTCGTTGGTGAGGTCATCGAGGCGAAGGTGATCGAGCTCGACAAGAACCGGAACAACGTCGTGTTGTCACGCCGCGCCTACCTCGAGGAAGCCCAGGCCGAGCAGCGCCAGGCGTTCCTCTCCGACCTCCAGCCGGGTGATGTCCGCGAGGGCACCGTCTCATCTGTGGTCAACTTTGGGGCCTTCGTCGATCTCGGCGGCATGGACGGGCTGGTACACGTGTCCGAGCTCTCCTGGCAACACGTCAGCCATCCGGGCGAAGTCGTCAGCGTCGGGGACCAGGTCAAGGTGCGGGTGCTCGAGGTCGATCGTGACCGTGAGCGCATCTCCCTCTCGATCCGTCAAACCAGGGAGGATCCCTGGGAGGAATTCGCTCGGGGAGTCGCGGTCGGGGCGATCATCGACGGTGTCGTGACCAAGACGGTGCCGTTCGGAGCCTTCGTTTCGGTGGGAGAAGGGGTCGAAGGGCTAGTCCATGTGTCGGAGATCGCTCTGCACCACGTCGAGAGTCCGGAGCTGGAGCTGTCGATTGCCCAGCAAGTCCGGGTAAAGGTGACTGAGATCGATGCCGACAGACGACGGGTGAGCCTGTCGATCAAGCAGGCGCTTCCCGAGTGGGAGGAACGCTCAACGTGGAGCGACAGACAATCCCAGAGTCGACCAAAACGCAGGGAATTCCAGCGCGAAGAGGAAGCTTCGAGTGAGCCCGCCTTCAGCGCCGATGCCTCCCTCGAGGCAATCCTCCAGGAGCTCAAGGAGAAAGGCATCGGCCGCAGCTAGGTCGCGAATGCTTGACTTCGAGTCCCGGTCTGCGAGGCTTGCCGGAGTCTCTGGGGGCTCTCCAACCATGAGTCGTACGGTGCGAAAATCCGAGATCGGAAGGGCCAACTGACATGGGCAAACGAACACTCGTCCTGGTGATTGCACTTGGGCTCGCAGCCGTCTCCGCCTTCGCGGTGTGGCGCTACCTCAGCACCGTCGAGAGTGACGTACGCGCCGATATCCAAGAGGTTCGCGTATGGCGCGCCACCAAGCTCATCGAGACCGGGACCGAAGGCGCTGTGGCCAGGGATCTCATCGTTGAATCGACTGAGCTGGCCGAGGCAGTGGCGTTCGAGGATTCGACCATCCTCTGCGCCGGCCCCTCCGAGCGGGACAACAACCCGGTGGATCCCGCCGTCTGCGATCCCAACCCGCGAGATCTCGACGCGTTGCTCGACGGATCGGTTGCCGCCGGGCCCATCAGCGCCGGGCAGGTCATCACCGCCGACATGTTCGTGACCCCGGCCGAGCTGAACTCGATCAGGCTGTCGGAATCGATCGCCGAGCGCAAGGTCGCCATCTCGATCCGCCCGGACGATACGGCCTCTGTTGGTGGGTTCATCCGGCCCGGAGATCGTGTCAACCTCCTCGCTTCCGCCGACCTCGATATCGCGGCGGTGAAGGAGATGCTCAAGGATGAGGATCTGCGGGAGCTCCTGCTCAGCGAGGAGTTGATCACGCTCCTGATGGGGGGCGGTGGAGGTGGCACCGAGGTCGCCGTTCCTGAAACGGAGGGAGCCGCAGCGGAGGAAGAGGAACAAGGCCTGGATCCCCTGGGCCGCATGGCAAATGGTCTGCCAGCGTCGATCCAGTTCACCCAGACCGTTCTCCAGGATCTCGAGGTCCTGGCCGTCGGCCCCGACACTCGTCCCAGCCCTCTCGGCATGGGGCTCGAGCCGCAGGGCAGTCAGGTGATCGTGCTCGAGGTGACGCCCGAGCAGGCGGAGAAGATCGAGTTCGCCCGCCAGTACACGACGGTTGCGCTCTCGCTGCTCCCGGCAGACGTGCCGTACGAGGAGTTCGAGGCACGCGGCGTCATGGTGGACGACATCTTCACCCTCATCGAGAGGATCAAGGAGCAATTCGAGCAGGCGGGAGCGATCCTTGGCGACAACGGATAGCGGAACCTACTCGATACTCCTCGTCGACGCCGACGAAGGGTTTGTCGAGGAGGCGCGCGCTCTCTTCGAGGGGAACAAGGTCTATACAGCGCGGAACATCTCCGATGCCCAGCGACGCCTCGTCGAGGAGGGGATCGACATCGCCCTCGTCGGACCCACCTTCGCTCACGAGGCAGGGGTCGCCGAATCCACGCTGCTGTTCGATGTCCGGCCGGAGCTGCCACTGGTGCTGGTCACCGAGACGGTGAGCACCGACGTGCTGCGTGCCGCGCTCCGTGCGGGCATCAAGGACGTCGTCGAGGCGCCTCTGACAGCGAAGAAGATCGAGGACGCGCTCGGGCTGGTCGAGCTCATCCACAGGCGGGAGGACAAGGACTCCAAGCGGCGAGCCAGGATCGGCAAAGTGGTGACCATCATGTCACCCAAGGGCGGTGCTGGGAAGACGATGACTACCACCAACGTGGCGCTGACGCTTGGTGGCTGGGGTGACCCCGAGCGTGTGGTGATCCTGGACGCCGACCTCCAGTTCGGCGATGTGTGTATCTCACTTCAGATCGATCCGAGGCACACCATCGTCGACGTCGCCCGCGACATCGACAAGCTCGACGAGCAGCTTCTCGAGAGCTTGCTGGCGCGCCACACCAGCGGGGTCCGGGTGCTGTCGGCTCCCCTGGAGCCTTCTCTAGCCGACGAGGTCTCGACCCAGGTGGTCGTCAAGACCATCGGGATGCTCAAGAGGATGTTCGATTACATCGTCATCGACACCGCTCCTTTCCTCGACGAACCGGTCTTGTCGATCCTCGAGCGCTCCGACGTCGTGCTGCTGGTGGTCGACATGGACTTGCCGAGCGTCAAGAACGCCAAGTTGGCCCTGGACACGCTGCGGTTGATCAAGTTCCCGTTCGAGAAGATCAAGCTGGTCCTCAATCGGGTGAATTCCAAGGCACGACTCGACGTGGATGAGCTGGAGCGGTCTCTCGGGCTCGAGATCCAGGCGGCGATCTCGTCGGACAAGCTCGTGCCACGCGCTGTCAACGAGGGTGAGCCCGTCGTCTCTCTCTACCCACGGTCCCGGGTCGCGCGCGATCTGAGAGGCGTGGCCCAGCTGGTCGTCGACGAGGACATGTCAGAACCCACTGAAGACGATGACAGAGGACGCCGATGGTTCAGATGATCAGCTGCCCAACCGCCCATGAAGGGGAAGCACGATGAGTCTTGCCGATCGGGTGAAGGCCGCCAAGGCCGCGGAGGTGACCCTCGACGATCACCGTGAGGAGATGCGTCAGGACCTCCGCCGCAAACTGCACTACAAGGTCGTAGAGGGCCTCGGGCCGACGCTGTACGACCGTCAGATGAGCGATGCCGAGCTCAAGCTGCGTGTCATGGAGATGCTCGAGTGGGCACTCGACCAGGAGGAATCAGTTCCGCTGGCGCGGGCTGATCGTCTCCAGCTCCTCCAGGAGATCGCCGATGATGTTCTCGGCTACGGTCCCATCGATCCTTTCCTGAGCGATCCGGACGTGACCGAGGTCATGGTCAACGGGCCTCATCAGGTATGGGTGGAGCGGGCCGGGCGGCTGCACCTCACCGAGACCCGCTTTGTGGATTCGACCCATCTCGAGCGCATCATCGAGAAGATCGTGGGTCAGGTCGGGCGGCGCATCGACGAATCGACACCGATGGTCGACGCCCGGCTCCCCGACGGCTCTCGTGTCAACGCGGTGATCCATCCACTCGCCATCGGCGGGCCTTTTCTCACGATCCGTAAGTTCGCAGTGGATCCATTCACCGCAGACGACCTGGTCGCCCTCGGCACGATGACCGAGAATGTCTCCGGGTTCCTTCGCCGGTGTGTACACGGGCGGCTCAACATCATCATCAGCGGATCGACGGGCTCAGGAAAGACGACCCTGCTCAACGTGGTGTCGAGCTTCATCCCGGACAGCGATCGGATCGTCACCATCGAAGACGCTGCCGAGCTGCGGCTCAACCAGCTGCACGTTCTCGCAATGGAATCCCGCCCACCCAACCTCGAGGGCAAGGGCATGGTCACGATCCGGGACCTGGTGAGGAACTCGCTGCGTATGCGTCCCGACCGTATCGTGGTCGGCGAGGCCCGCGGCGGCGAGGCTCTCGACATGCTGCAGGCCATGAACACCGGCCACGACGGGTCGCTGACGACGATTCACTCTAACGCTCCGCGCGACACGCTGGCTCGTATCGAGACCATGGTGCTGATGGCGGGCATGGATCTGCCGATCCGGGCGATTCGGGAGCAGGTGGCATCTGCGGTCGATCTCATCGTTCACCTTCACCGGCTCCGTGACGGCACTCGCCGGGTCACTGCGATCACCGAGGTGATCGGCATGGAGGGTGACGTGATCACGACACAGGATCTCTTCAACTTCGATTTCGGCATGGGTCTCGACGATGCGGGCAAGTACCTGGGTCGGCTCAAGGCCACCGGGATTCGGCCTTCGTTCAGCGAGCACCTTGAGCAGTACGGCATCAATTTGCCGGCGGAGCTCTTCGAGCCGGAGCCGTTTGCGGGACGGAAGTAGCCATGATCGATCCTGGGCACGTTCTCTTGGCCAGCATCAGCCTCAAGACGCTCATCATGCTGGGGGCGCTCGGGGGCGGCGGTGCGCTGTTCCTTCTCATTGTCGTGCTCTTCGGCCCGAACAAGGCGGTGGAGCGGGATCTGAGCGGGCGCCTGGGTCGGTTAGGCGGCCAGGCCGATAGCAGGGGTCGCCTGGCGAGAACTCCGCTACTGCGCCGGTTCATCGCTGCCTCCGAGGACGCGGCGCGGCGCCGTGGCTTGCTCGATGTCATCGAGACCGCGCTCGCGCAAGCCAATTTGCCGCTGCGGCCGGGCGAAGCGATCGCAGGCATGATCGGCCTCTCCCTCGTGATCGGCGTGCTCGTCGGCATCTGGTACCAGAGTCTGCTCGGCGCACTCATCGGCGCTGCTCTCGCGATGTTGGTGGGCGCCATGGCGGTGAACACGGTCGCCGGCCGTGAGCGGAAGAAGTTCGAGGAGCAGCTCCCGGACACGCTGAACCTGGTCTCGACCTCGCTGCGGGCCGGCTACTCATTGCTGCAGGCTGTCGAGGCGGTGAGCGGCGAGGCTCCGGAGCCGACCGCTCGCGAGTTCGGGCGAGCGATGTCCGAGACACGGCTGGGGCGGTCACCGGTGGACGCCCTCAAGGACGTTTCCGAACGCATGCAATCCGTCGATTTCGAGTGGGCCGTGCTCGCAATCTCCATCCAGCGGGAGGTAGGCGGCAACCTGGCCGAAGTCCTGCAGACGGCGGCCGAGACCATGCTCCATCGGAACCGCCTTCGACGGGAGATGAAAGCACTCACGGCCGAGGGAAGGATATCGGCAATCGTGCTCGGCGGCCTGCCCTTCTTCCTCTTCTTCTTTCTGTTCACGACGCGCCGGGAGTACCTGCAGTCGATGCTGGATTCGACGATGGGGGTCGTCGTGCTCATCGGCTCTGTTGCTTGGGTACTCGTGGGTATCTACTGGCTGACCCGGATCGTGAAGGTGGAGATCTGATGGGCGAGATCACATTTGCTGCCCTGGCCGTCGGCGTGGCCATGGGCGCTGCAGCGCTCTATGCCGGAAACGGGTTGGTGAAGGCGCGTGCGAGCGTATCACGCCGGCTGATCGGCCTCCAGGGTCGGGGTGAGGTACTCGAGAAGGGCTTCTCCGAGCGGGCGGTGGCGCCGGCCATCGAGAAAGTCGGCCGCCTCTTCATGCGGTTCACCCCGCAAGGATGGGCGGAGCGCGCCAATCACCGGCTGACGGTTGCGGGTTGGTACCCGCGTATTGACGCCAACTCATGGGCGGCGGTTCGTGTCCTGGGCGGCGTGGGAGGCGTGGTCCTGGCATTCTTCGCCCAGGGATACGCCACCGGGACTGCCCGGATCCTCGTGTTCGGCCTGATGCTGGTGGTGGGCATCCTCGGGCCGGACGCCATCCTGTCACGCCGGATCGACGAGCGGCGGGCGGCGATGGAGCATGACCTGCCCGACGTCATCGATCTCCTCGTGATCAGCGTCGAGGCCGGGCTCGGTTTTGAGGGTGCGCTCGGCCGGGTGGTGCAGAACGTGCCCGGCGAGTTGAGCGATGAGTTCTCGCGAATGCTGCAGGAGACCCGAGTGGGGGTGAGCCGACACCGGGCGATGAAGTCGCTTGCGGATCGGACGGACGTTGAGGATCTCAACTCGTTCATCATGGCGATGAACCAGGCAGAAGCGTTCGGTGTCTCGATTTCGCGCATGCTTCGGGTCCAGGCGGATGAGATGCGGGTCAGGCGGCGGCAGCGAGTCCAAGAGAGGTCATTCGCGGCACCGGTGAAGATGGTGTTCCCGCTCATTTTCTGTATCTTCCCGGCGCTCTTCGTGGTGCTGTTGGGGCCTGCGGTGATCCAGATCATGGACAATCTGAATCTCTGACGAGCTTGGGTGGCCGGCTCCCATGAGCGCGAGAATCCCCTGGGTGCGGCGTCTCTCGGTGCGACATCTGTGGATGCTGCCGGCTTTCGCCGGTTTGGCGTGGGCGGCGAGCTTGCCTTTGGACGACAACTCGTTCCTTTGGCACGTTCGGGCCGGAACTCTCCAGATCGACTCGGGCGAGGTGCTGAGGCAGGATCCGTTCTCGTTCACCGAGGCGGGCGCCCCGTGGCGGACGCAGTCGTGGCTGGTCGAGCTTGGATACGGGTGGCTCGAGAATCTCACGGGGGGCATCGGATGGGTGCCGCTGATGACGTTTCTGGCGGCGACCGCAACTTTGGTGTTGACGGCGGCTGCGGTCTACGCACGAACCCGGGCACCGGCCGTGACCGGTCTCGTCGTGCTGATGGTGGCCTGGCAGGCGGCGCCTTTCATGAACCCGAGGCCGGTGCTCTTCAGCTACCTGCTGCTGGCAGCAATGGTGGCCGTCCTCTCACGCCGCGATCCACCGTTGTGGGTCGTTCCCTTGCTGGTGTGGTGCTGGGCGGCGGTGCATGGGTCCTTCGTGATCGGCATCGGCATCGTTGCTCTCGACGCGATTCGGCGCCGCTCGCGACAGGAGTTTGTTGCTGCCGGGCTTGCCGGACTGGCTGCGTCGCTGACGGCGCACGGCCTCGGTGCATGGGAGACGCTGCTCCGGTTCTTCCAGAGCCGCGGTGCTCTGGGTCTCATCCAGGAATGGGGACCTCCCGATTTCACCAATCCGTTTCTCTTGCCCTTCGTGCTTTCCCTCGTGGGCATCCTGGTCGCAGCGGCGATAGGGAGGATCGATGTGTGGGATCTCGTCCTGGTCGTCCCTTTCCTCGGATTCGGACTCCTAGCAGAGCGCAACGTGTTCCCGGCGTTGTTGGTGCTCGCCCCCTGGGCGGCGATGGCGCTCCCGCTCGGGCAGACGGCGCGGGATGGGAAACGACGCGAGCCAGTCATCCTGAACTTGGCACTGGTTGGGGTCCTCGTTGTGTTCAGCGTGATCGGTCTGCTGCGACCTCAGGAGCTCAGCGAGGAAAGATTCCCCATCGGCGGGGCACTCGGAGCCGTAGATGAGGGGCCATTGTTTCACGACGCGGCGGTTGGCGGCTACCTCATCTACTCCGAGTGGCCTGCGCGGTTGGTGTTCATTGACGACCGAGCCGAACTGTACGGGGAAGAGGGAATTCGCAGGTTCGCAGACCTCAGGGTTGGCACGGATGCTGAGACGGTCCTGGCAGGATTAGGCATCGAGCAGGTGCTGATCGACCCTGGATTGCCATTGGCAACGGTGCTGGGCAGCAGCGGATGGTCGGAGTGCTATCGCGACGAGAGCTTCGTGGTGCTCAAGGCCAACTGATTCGGGCTCTGGCGGAGAACCGAGGTCCACACGTGCTGGCATGTTGGGAACGCGATTTGGGGGACACCATATGGTGTCCCCCAATCATGGTCTTGCTACCTCGAGACGGTGGGTCTAGAGGTTCTGCTGGATGTTGTTGAAGTTCGAGGAGACCTTTTGGCCGAGCACGGTGATCGCGATGATGGCCACAACGGCGATCAGTGCGACGAGCAGTGCGTACTCAACAAGCGTGGCGCCCTCTTCGGACCTGATCCGGCTCTCAACGGCCGTCCACAGACGAAGCATTTCTCTGTCCTCCTTGGCAGGGTGATCCATGACTCATTTTACGGGACCGGGCTGTGGACGGCCATAGGGCGTGCGACCCATTTGCCATCGCATGGCATTTCAGTCGCGATGAAGCCCCAGGCGGATGGCTTCCACGGCAGCTTGCGCCCGGTCGGTGATCGCCAGCTTCTCGTAGATGGAAGCGAGGTGATTCTTCACGGTCTTCTGGGAGATGAAGAGCCGGTCTGCGAGATCCTCGGTACCGCTCACGCCCGATGCCAGCAGCTTGAGGACCTCGCGCTCGCGAGCCGTGAGGGCGGCGGCCCCTTCATCGAGGATCGGCTGCCGATGCTGATCGAGGATGGCCTCGAGCTCATCGGGGTCGAGCAGCGTCTCTCCGGCGGCAACGGCGCGGATGGCAGCCGCAAGATCGGGCAGCGGCGCCGCCTTAGAGAGGAAGCCTGCGGCCCCGGCCGCCTCCGCCTTGTGCCGCTGGTCCTCGTCGGTGTGCATGGTGACAATGATGGCCGGCGGGGCGCCCTCGAGCTTGCGGAGGGCGGCGATACCGGTGAGGCGCGGCATCTCTATGTCAACGAGGATGACGTCGGGTGTCACTCGATCGAGGGTCTCTATCAACTCTTGGCCATCCGCCGCGGTGGCGACCACGCGCAGGTCGGGCAGGCTGTCGAGTGCCTGGGCGAGACCCTGAAGCAGCAGGGTGTGATCATCGGCGATGACGATATCGATCTGCACTAGTCGCTTCCTTCCCACTTGACGATGACTCTGCACCCGTGTCCCGGGTCAGATTCGATGGTGAGCACAGCGCCGATCTCCAGCGCTCGCTCCCGCATCCCAATCAGTCCAAAACGTCCTTTCGGCTGAAGCGCAAGATCGAAGCCCGTGCCATCGTCGCTCACAACGAGCTTGCCGCGATCTCGATCGGCGAATCCCTCGATTCGGATCGTCGTGGCACCCGAGTGGTCAGCGGCATTGCGGACCGCTTCGGTGAGGATCGATGCCAGCTCTACGATCACGGCCGGCCGTGGCGGGCGTCGCTCGTTGACGTCGATGATGATGGCGGGGGCGTCGGGCCCGAGGTCGGCGGCGATGCGATGCGCCTGCTCGACAACGGAGGGGACGTCGTCGTGCCGGAGGTCGGCCACGGTTTGCCGCACGTCTTCCACGAGTGTGGTGACCGACCGGCGCATTCCCTCGAGGTAGCGGATCAGCTCGGGCTCGTCAGTGGCCGTGTGGATCGTCATGTCCATGCGAAGGCCGAGAGAGGCGAGAGCGGGGCCGATCTCGTCGTGGAGTTCTCTCGCCAGGCGGATGCGCTCTTGACGGACGGCGCGATGGGCGATTCCTTGGAGCAGAAGGATGTTGTCGAAAGCGAGTGCAACGGGCCGGAGGGCCTCTTCGATGAGCTGTGTCTGGTGCTCGAGATCGTCGTCTTCACGAGGCCACAGCTCGAGCCGCCCCAGGCTTCGGTCGCGGACGCGCATCGCGAACGCCGCAGGGGTTTCGTCGGTGATCGCCTCGCCACGACTGGCAACGACAACGGGCTCGCCATCTTCTCCCGTGAGCACGACGTTGCCGGAGCGGAAGGGCACGATCCGGGCGAGGTCGCGCAGCGCGGCCCCGCCGACCGTGACGGGGTTGAGCTCCTCGACGTTGGCGAGCGCCGACAAGCTGCTGAGGAGGTGGTGAGCTGCTTCGAGCCGCTCCATGCGCAGTGCAGCCAGCTCAGAGGCCTCGACCAGGGCATCGCCGCGGGCTCGCTCCTCGACGAGGATACGGCGTGCCTGAGTCAGCGTGATGGCGATGAGGACGTAGAGGAACATGGCCTGGGCGGTCTGGCCTTGGATGACCTCTTGATCGAGGGTGGCGATCACCACGGCCAGACCGCTGGATGACAGGACGGCGATCTCCAAGCCGACGCGGAGCCCGAGGAAGGCGGCCGCGAAAAAACTGGGCACCGCCAGAAAGAGCACATAGGGGGAGTCGATTCCTCCCGTGAGAGCGACGGCGATCAGCGATACGATCACACCGATCACCGCGAGGAGCTCTCCCAGCCCGTCGTTGTCCCGTACCGACGGTGGAATCACCTGCATGGCGACGACGTAGGCACCGGCGATCGCGCTGGCGGCGGCGACGTTACGGGTCATTCCATAGCTTGCGGCCGAGAAGATGACAGCCAGCGTCAGCGCCGACCAGTGGACCGCAGTCAGGGTCCAGTCGAGGCGAACCTCCCAGGCTTGACGGGTTGGCAGCATCGGCTACCAGGGTACAGTCGCGGCCATGGGAAGACAGGCAACCCGGCGTGTGATCGTGTCGGGGGGCATCGCCAGCGGAAAGAGCACGGTGAGCCGGATCATGGGCGACCTCGGAGCCGTGGTGATAGACGCGGATGAGATCGGCCATGAGATGCTCGCTCCGGGTGGTCCTGTCTTCGAGGAGGTACGCCGCCGCTGGCCGCAGGTGGTCGTTGACGGACTGATCGATCGGCGCCGGCTGGCCGCCGTCGCATTCGCCGATTCTGAAGCCCTGGCTCGCCTCGAGGCCATCACGCACCCTGCGATTGGGGCTCGAATCGTTGAGCTTGTGGACGCGGCCGGCGACCGAGACGTGGTCGTGGAGGTGCCGGTGGTCGAGGACCTCCCTGGCGATGGATGGACCAGGGTGGTGATCGATGCCGATCCGGCCCTTCGCGCCGAACGGGCCGTGTCGGGAGGCTTTGAGGAAGAGGACGTGCACCGTCGCATGACGGCGCAGCCTGGTCGTGACGCCTGGCTGGCGAGTGCCGACCATGTCATCGTCAACGACGGTGATCTCGTGACCCTGCGGTCCCTTGTCGAGGACCTGTGGCGAGAGCTGGGGAAGGCGGCGGGGCGCCCGTCCATGTCCTAGCGAGACGGTACCCTGCTGCGGTGAGCCCGTTTCGCGTCGTCTCGGATTTCGAGCCTGCCGGCGATCAACCGGAAGCGATCGCGCGACTGGCCGACGGGATCAGGCGGGGGCACCGATTCCAGACGCTCCTCGGCATCACGGGCTCCGGCAAGTCGGCCACGATCGCCTGGACCATCGAACAGGCGCAGAAGCCGACGCTGGTGCTCGCTCCCAACAAGGCGCTTGCCGCGCAGCTGGCCAACGAGTTCCGGCAGCTGTTTCCCGAGAACCGGGTCGAGTACTTCGTCAGCTACTACGACTACTACCAGCCCGAGGCGTACATGCCACAGACGGACACGTACATCGAGAAGGAGTCGACGATCAACGACGAGATCGATCGGCTGCGGCACTCGGCGACCGCCGCGCTGCTGACCCGCAAGGACGTCATCATCGTGGCATCGGTGTCGGCCATCTACGGGCTGGGCTCGCCCGAGCAGTACGAGGGACAGCTCCTCAGGCTGGTGCGCGGGGTCGAGTACCCGCTCGGTCATGCGGTCAAGCGCCTCGTCGATATCCACTACGAGCGCAACGAGGTCAATCTGGTGCGTGGCAGGTTTCGGCTGCGAGGCGACACACTGGAGGTGTACCCGGCGTACGAACAGACGGTTCTGCGGGTGGAATACTTCGGGGACGAGGTCGAGCGCATCTTGCAGATGAATCCGGTCACCGGGCAGGTGATCGAGGAACTCAACGAGCTCTGGGTGTACCCGGCGACCCACTACGTGACCGAGAGGGACCGCATGCTGCGGGCCATCTCGGAGATCGAGGTCGAGCTCAAGGAGCGACTCGAAGAGCTCCAGGGAGAGGGGAAGTTGCTCGAAGCGCAGCGGCTGAGGATGCGCACGTCCTACGACACCGAGATGATGCGCGAGGTCGGGAGCTGCGCCGGGATCGAGAACTACAGCCGCTACCTCGATGGCCGGCAACCGGGGCAGGCACCCTACACCCTGCTCGACTACTTCCCGGACGACTATCTGTCGATCGTTGACGAGAGCCACGTCACCATCCCTCAGATACATGGCCAGTACGCCGGCGATCGCAGCCGGAAGGAGGTGCTGGTCGAGCACGGCTTCCGGCTGCCTTCAGCGATGGACAACCGGCCGCTGACGTTCGAGGAGTGGTACGACAAGACGCGGTCGTGCATCCTGCTCTCGGCCACGCCGGGTCCCTGGGAGCTACGGGAATCGGCCGCCATCGTCGAACAGATCATCCGCCCCACCGGGCTGGTCGATCCCGAGGTCGTCGTGCGGCCCACCAAGGGACAGATCGACGACCTCTGCGATGAGATCCAACGGCGCGCCGAACACGACCAGCGCGTGCTGGTCACCACGCTCACCAAGAAGATGGCTGAGGATCTCACCGACTACCTACTCGAGATGGGGGTCCGGGCCCGGTATCTGCATTCGGACATCGGCACCCTGGACCGAGTGCAGATCCTGCGCGAGCTCCGCCTCGGTGACTACGACGTGTTGGTCGGAGTGAATCTGCTGCGGGAGGGGCTCGATCTCCCGGAGGTGTCGCTGGTGGCGATCCTCGATGCCGACAAGGAGGGCTTCTTGCGCTCGGACACCTCGTTGATTCAGACCATTGGCCGGGCGTCCCGCAACGTCGAAGGTCAGGTGATCATGTACGCGGACTCTGTCACCGATTCGATGCAGCGGGCCATCAACGAGACCAACCGGCGTCGTCGAGCCCAGGTTGGCTTCAATGAGGAGCACGGCATCGATCCCCAGACCATCCGCAAGAAGGTCTCCGATATCCTCGAGCTGGTGCAGTCATCGAGCGCGCCTGCGGGCGCGCGTCGCGCCCGGGAGACACGAGCCCACCAGCCGCTCGACCTCGATCACGACGACCTGGGCCGGCTGATCCAGAGTCTCGAGGAAGAAATGCACGAGGCGGCGGCCGAGCTGCGGTTCGAGTACGCCGCCCGATTGAGGGACGAGGTCGAGGAGCTCAAGCGTGAGCTGCGCGACGTCACCGAAGCGACGCGCTGATCGTGATGCGCATCGGGCCGCGCCGCCGATGGAAACACTGTCTGGCTGGCTTGGAGGAGGGGGCAGGCGGTGTTGGGTGATGGTGATGTGGTTGAGAAGGCGGGACTGTCTTGCTGGCTTGGAGGAGGGGGCAGGCGGTGTTGAGCGATGGTGATGTGGTTGAGAAGGCGGGACTGTCTGGCTGGCTTGGAGGAGGGGGCAGGCGGTGTTGAGCGACGATGACGTGATCAACGAGACCGATACGCCCACGGCTGCAGGGGCATGGGCTTGGCGGCTTCGGGTCTACCCCACGGTGATCCTGACCGTGCTGGGCGTGGTGGTGCTGCTCCTGGTGCTGACGGCAGACGAGGGTGCGGCTCTCAGCGGGCGTCTCGGAGGCGACTACCCGGCGTTCTACGGGGCGGGATCGATCGTGGCCGACGGCGACTGGGATGACCTGTACGATCCCGGGCGCCAGCAACTCGCCCAGGAGGGACTGGTCGACGAGGAGGGCGGATACCTCTACTTCGCCTACCCGCCGTTTGTGGCTGCCGGCTACGGCGCCTTGGCGAGCGTCGCCTATCGATGGTCGTACCTGATCCACACCGGTCTGATGGTGGCCGCACTCTGGGCCGCCATCGTGCTCTGGCGACACTACCTCCCTGTCCGTTTCGGGATGACGGCAGCGCTCACGGCGGCGTTGCTCTTCTATCCGCTACTGAGGGCGGTTCCCGGTGGCCAGAACACGGCGCTCACGATGATGCTGGTGGCCCTCGTGGCTCGCCTGGACGGCGATGGACATGACGTATGGGCAGGCCTGGCGGCCGCGTTGCTCCTCTACAAGCCCCAGTTTGGGATCCCACTCGCCGGCCTTCTCCTGGCCGGCCGCCGCTGGCGCATGCTGGCGGGATGGCTGGGTGGGGCGGCGGCGCTCTATCTCACGAGCGCCGCGCTGCAGGGAGCAGACTGGGTAGGGGAGTGGTGGCGCCAGGCAAACGCGTTTCTGGAGATCGACGCCCAGGCCAACAGTTCCAATCTCATCTCGTGGCAGGGGTTCTTCGAAGGGGCTTTCGGCGCGGAGAGCACGGTCGGCTCCGTGCTCGGGTGGGGCCTCGCCCTCGTGACCGCAGGTCTGGCTGCGCTGTTCTGGCTGAGGAACCCCGATTCCAACCCCGGGGCGCGCTACAGCATCGCGGTGACGGCGATCGTGCTGGCGGCTCCACACACCATGTTCTACGACGGCGGGGTAGTGATCCTCGCCATCGTCCTTCTCGCTGCCGGGGGAGGGAAGGTAGGTTGGCGGATGGCCGCATTCCTCTGGATTCTGTCGTGGGGACAGCTGCTCGGCGACGTGTTGGGATGGTCTCTCATGTTTCCGGTTGTCGTTGCCGTCGGCGTTTGGGCCGTCAAACGGTGGATCCTGCCGCAGCGCGGTCCGGCGGCCGTCGCCGCCTGAGCGCGCTACGTTCGTGTAATTCGTGTCACACCCCCTGGCTACACTCATCGGACGGCGGTCGCTCGCCGGGGGTGGCAGCCCCACGGCAGTGCAACGCATGGAGGACGGGGTACGCCGGTGTCAACGGACAAGATCGTCATCAGAGGTGCCCGCGAGCACAATCTGAAGAACCTCAACCTCGAGATCCCGCGTGGCAAGCTCGTGGTGTTCAGTGGGATCTCGGGTTCCGGGAAGTCGTCGCTCGCCTTCGACACGATGTACGCCGAGGGTCAACGCCGCTACGTCGAGAGCCTCTCTGCGTATGCTCGCCAGTTCCTGGGTCAGATGGACAAGCCCGATGTGGATTTCATCGAGGGGCTTTCACCGGCCATCTCCATCGATCAGAAGACGGCCAGCAAGAATCCGCGATCGACGGTGGGAACCGTCACGGAGGTCCACGACTACCTCCGCCTCCTGTATGCCCGCATCGGGATACCCCATTGCCCGAATGACGGCAGGGTGGTGGCTCGTCAGACCCCTCAACAGATCGTTGATCACATCCTCGAGCTGAAGGAGGGCACCCGATTTCAGATTCTCGCCCCCGTGGTCCGCGGGCGGCGGGGTGAGTACGAGGCATTGCTGAAGGACTTGGCCAAGGACGGCTTCAGCCGAGCCCGCATCGACGGCGAGGTCACCGACCTCACCGGCGACATCAAGCTCGATCGCTACTTCCAACACACCATCGAAGTCGTGGTGGATCGGCTGGTACGCAAGCCCGGCATCGAGACTCGGCTCACCGACTCGCTGGAGACGGCGCTCAAGCTGGCGGACGGTATGGCCTTGGTCGACGTCGTCGAGGGACCAACGCTCACCTTTAGCCAGCGTTTCGCTTGTCCGGAATGCGGCCTGTCGTTCGAGGATCTGCAGCCCCGCAATTTCTCCTTCAACAGTCCGTACGGCGCGTGTTCCGAGTGCAGCGGAATCGGGACACGCTTCCAGGTGGACGTGGATCTGGTGATCCCACGGCCCGACAAGAGCCTCAGCGGGGGGGCGGTGGCGCCGTGGGGCGGCCATCATCGGCAACGGTACTGGCGGCGGGTGCTGGCAGCGGTCGCCGAAGGGGAGGGCATCGACCTCGACGTTCCCTTCGAGAGCTTGAGCGCCGCCCATCGCCGGGTCATCCTCGACGGTGGGGGCGACGCCGTGTACACGGTGTCGTACGAGAACCGCTTTGGCCGGCGTCGCCGCTACACGACGACCTACGAGGGCGTGATCCCATGGCTGGAACGGAGGTACCGGGACTCCGAATCCGACAGGGCGCGTGAGGGCTATCGCCAGTTCATGCGCGAGGTCCCGTGTGCTGCCTGCGAGGGCGGCCGGCTCAATCCGGTCTCGCTGGCGGTGACGGTGGCCGGCGTCAACGTGAGGGATCTGTCCTCTCTGTCATTGCGGCAGGCGTTCGAGTTCTTCGATCGCCTCGAATTGGGTGAGCGTGATCAGCAGATCGCGGCACTGGTCATCAAAGAGATCAAGGCGCGGCTCGGCTTCCTGCTGGATGTTGGCCTCGAATACCTGACGCTGATGCGGTCGGCCGCCACCCTGGCGGGAGGGGAGGCGCAGCGGATCCGGCTGGCGACTCAGATCGGCTCGGGGCTGGTGGGAGTGCTCTACATCCTCGACGAGCCCTCAATCGGGCTCCATCAGCGGGACAATCGCAGGTTGATCGAGACACTGCTGCGGCTCCGCGATCTCGGAAACACCCTGATCGTGGTCGAGCATGATGAGGAGACGATCAGGACCGCCGACCACATCGTCGACATCGGGCCGGGCGCCGGCGAACACGGCGGCAACATCGTGGCCGAGGGTCCGCTGGCGGCCATCGTGGCAGAGAGGGCGTCGATCACGGGGGACTACCTGGCGGGACGGCGAAGCATCCCGCTTCCCGGGACACGGCGGATCGGCGACGGGCGCGTCGTCGAGGTGGTGGGGGCCGCCGAGAACAACCTGAAGGGCATCGACGTCGCCTTCCCGTTGGGGATGCTGGTTGCGGTGACCGGCGTCTCCGGGAGCGGCAAATCGTCGCTCGTGCAGGAGATCCTCTCCAAGGCGCTGCACCACGAGCTCCAGGGTGCTCGGGCCCTCCCGGGCCGGCACCGTGGCCTGAGGGGCATCGAGCAACTCGACAAGGCGATCAACATCGACCAGTCTCCGATCGGCCGGACGCCTCGATCCAATGCGGCCACCTACACCAAGCTGTTCGACCGTATCCGCGAGCTGTTCGCGGCGACGCCCGAGGCTCGGGTACGGGGATACAAGCCGGGACGTTTCTCGTTCAACATCTCCGGGGGCCGGTGCGAGACGTGCAAGGGCGACGGCACGCTGCGGATCGAGATGCACTTCCTGCCCGACGTGTACATCCCTTGTGACACTTGCGCGGGGCGCCGCTACAACCGTGACACGCTGCAGGTGAAGTTCAAAGGCCACTCCATCGCCGATGTGCTGGAGATGTCGGTGGAGCAAGCACTGCATTTCTTCGAGAACCAGCCGCGGATCGCTCGCGTCCTGCAGACCCTCTACGACGTCGGACTGGGGTATGTGCGACTCGGCCAGCCGGCTACGACCCTGTCGGGGGGTGAGGCCCAGCGGGTGAAGCTCTCCTCGGAACTTGGAAAGCGTGCCACGGGGAACACGTTCTACATCCTCGACGAGCCGACGACCGGGCTGCATTTCGAGGACATCCGCAAGCTGCTCGGCGTGCTGCATCGCCTGGTGGATGCCGGGAACACGGTGGTGATCATCGAGCACAATCTCGATGTCATCAAGACGGCGGATTGGGTGATCGACCTGGGACCGGAGGGCGGTGACGAAGGCGGTGAGGTGGTGGCCGTCGGCACCCCGGAGCAGGTGGCGGCGATTCCGGAGTCCTACACCGGCAAGTTCTTGCGAGAGGTGCTTGCGGTCTGAACGGCACAGCAACCCGTGACGGGCACCGATATCCAGTAACGTCTCAGCATCCATGTCGAGGAGTCGGGGTGACGTTCCGGAGACCGACCACACAGGATCGACCTCGGATGCAGTGGCGCCTTCAGTGGTATCCGGTGGTGGCGTTGGCCGTGGTGTCGGCCGTTGTCATCATCTCTGCGGTGAAGGCAGTTGATTCGAAAGATCTGGAGTTCACTGGCGACTTTCCGGCGTTCTACGGTGCCGGCCGCATCGCCGCCGACGGTGACTGGGATCAGCTCTACTCGCCAGCGCGCCAGGCTCAGGAGCAAGCCGACCTCTTTCCCCCTGAGTACGCGGGGTGGGCGGTGTGGCGGTTTGCCTATCCACCGCAGGTGGCCGCAGCATATCGACCGCTGGCGGCGCTTCCGTATCAATGGTCGTATCTCATACACACTGCGGTCATGTTCCTTGCCCTTCTCGGGGCAGTTTTTCTCCTGCGCCCAATGATCGGCTGGATCCACGGACACGAGTCCCTCGTGGTGCTCATTGCGCTGCTCTTCTGGCCGATGTTTCGGGCGGTGACAGGAGGATCCAACCCGGCGCTCACTGTCTTCGTGGTGGTTGCGGTGTGGCGACTGATCTTCGAGGATCGGACGATCGCAGCGGGTTTGGTGCTGTCGCTGCTCTGGTTCAAACCGCAGATCGCCATTCCTCTGGCGGGGCTCTTTCTCTTAGCCCGTTACTGGCGGGTGGTCATGGGATTCGTCGCTGGTTCGATTCCTTTCTTCCTCCTCGGCATTTTCCTGCTGGGACCGGGCTGGATCGGACAATGGGTCGACGCGGCTGTGACTTTTGGTCGGGACGATGCCGAAGTGAACGGGCATTTCGCCATCTCGTTTCTCGGTGTTCTCCAGAAGGCGTTCGGGGTCGACAGTGTCGGCGCCTCGGCGATCGGGTTTGCCCTCGCCGGGCTCACGGCGGCCGTTCTTGCCTGGCTCTGGTATCGGGGACCGAGGGAAGCTCTCGGAGCCAAACTGGCAGTAGCGATGCCGGGCATCCTGCTCCTGTCGCCGCACGCGATGAGCCATGAGGGCGCGATTGTGGTGCTCGCAGTCGCGATTTGCCTGCGATCGGCGTGGTGGACGCCGTGGATGATTGGTTCTATCTGGGTGCTTGGTGCCTGTCAGCTGTTTGTCAGGGCTTCGAGTCTCAACCCGGGCCTGTTCGTACTCGTGATCGTGTTCGTGTGGGCAATCATGGCGCATCGGGCCGAACTGTTCCCGGCGGCGTATTCTGCCGGGTCCCGTCTCGAGGCAGACGGAGATGCGGCTCGCCCGGATTCAGCGAAGGAGAGCCGTGTGGTCGATGCCAGGCAGCTACATGGATAGCCAGTCGCCGGTGGAGACACCGGAGCTGACGAACTCCTTTCTCGCGAAGAGACTGCCTGGGGCAGTGCTGATTGCCATGGCGCTGGCCGTTGTTGTGTCGGTGATCGCCTGGGAAACGGGAGACGGAACGACCGAGGCGCCCGGCGGCGACTATCCGGCTTTCTACGGC
>Ga0315545_1001563_pt1 | contig 22036 bp, 15 predicted proteins | sample SalMarSW160210MG_FD_203096 | JGI IMG/M metagenome (GOLD analysis project Ga0315545, IMG submission 203096) | Salt marsh sediment microbial communities from the Plum Island Ecosystem LTER, Massachusetts, United States - Salt Marsh Sediment SW1602-10 ...
CTGAGAGGGCAATTTGAATTCGGCCAATCTTAGTGCCGGAATAGATAACGTCGGATGCAAAACCAAAGATTTTCATGTGGTCTGGGAGCTCACCTTCCCAAAACGATACGTGCCCTCCTGAATTGACAGAAAGCCCTGTAGCAGGCGTGACCTGTTCAGAACCCACAAAAGTTACAATCTCATCCTGATGATTTACGACTGATGCATGAACCATATCCGTCTTTTTGACGGCATACACGAGCAGTGCATGAATGGCCTGGGCATTGGAATCTAAAAGGGGTAGACTGACAAGCTTGGACAATTCGTGAATCATCTCAATTCCAGATTCCCTTGCCGCGTTCTTAGCGCGGTCAATCCGAACTGCAGTAATACTATATGCAGTACCTAAAACTAATCCCAAGACGAGAAGGGTAATAATAACATGACGCAATCGCATAAGGTCACCGTATCGCCGGTCTCAGACACTTTTTACGTTTCGCCCCACAAGATTAAGGCGTATGGTCTGATTATCCGGCCTTTTGAATAGGTGTGAGTATATCGATAGAAAAAAGCGTGGCCTTAAGTCCACATAAAATTGTGCTAAATTTATTATGACGCACATACATTGTCAAGGAAATTAAGTTGCAGGAAATTAAGTTGCAGAATTTTCCAACGTGCCTGTTCAGCGAATTAATGAAAGCAAATCTTTTTTAAGCTGATAAGCTCATGCCATGAAGTCCATATTTATATTGACAAGAAACCGATATTCAGATTAATGATAGAAATCTTAAGTTTTGCTTGGGCTATTTCTCGATAGGCTTGAGAAAAGGATTGATTTGTGGTAGGGACTTTAAATAATATTTTGATTAAAGGAGAGGTTTTCATCTATTGTCATACATCAGCCGAGACACTCATAGATAGATCAACCGATTTTGAGCTTTGAGCACTTTATAGCGCAGAGGAATGTTGACATGTTTTGCTGCTCTTTAACGCAAATTCTGAAAAATCGGCTTTCCAAGTTCCTAAAATTTAGTGTAATTCTAATACTTATGGGGATGAGTTTGTCGGTGGGTTTTTACTCCTGTGCACCGACCAGTACTGCCATTCCGCCTCCGGATAAGAACCTTTTTCGATCTGAAGACTATGTTGTTTATCGGCTCCCGAAAGCGGAAACGCCTGCTGATTTGGCTGAAAGATTTTTAGGAGACAAAAAAAGGGCATGGGTGATCGAGGAGGCCAATCAGGGTGTTATCTTTGAAAGCGACAGATCTGTTGTAATCCCTCTGAAGGACAGAAACAAAGGAGGGCTGACCGCTGAGGGGTTTCAGACTATACCAATACTCGCCTACCATCGTTTTGCCGAAAATTGCAAATCTCCTCTCTGTATGCCCGCCCGCATCTTTGAGCTTCAGATGAGGTATTTGAAAGAAAATGGATATAGCGTTCTTACACCCGAGGAGCTCCTGGCCTTTTTGGAGTATCGTCAGTCGCTTCCGAGAAAGTCCGTGTTAATTACGATGGATGACGGATATCGTTCCGTCTATAATATTGCTTACCCAACCCTTAAGAAATACGGTTTCTCCGCGATATTTTTTATCTATACGGATTTTGTCGGTGTTTCCTCTTCAGCCATTACATGGGACCAACTCAGAGAGATGAAGGCAAATGGCTTCACAATCGGTTCACATACTATGTTTCATAGTGATCTCACCAAGCAAAAGGATGGGGAAACCGAGGCTGGATTTATCGCCAGGATTAAGAAGGAACTCTTTGGTTCCAAGGAAATTATAGACAAAAAACTGGGGCAGGACACTTACATTTTTGCCTACCCATACGGCAAATATGATCAAAGAACGATTGAGTTCACTAAGCTGGCGGGATACAAAATCGCGGTGTCCGTCACAAGAGGGGGCAACCCGTTCTTCGCGTACCCGCTATCCCTGAGACGGGACCAGATATTAAAAAGAAATATGCAGAGATTCATTTCCAGATTGATAACTTTTAACCCTATGTTATTGAAGTGAGAGAGCCATGAAAACTAAGATGCATATATTGGGCATTGGCCTTTTAATTGTCCTCGTTAGTGGCTGTGCACAACCTACCATCAAGCCTCCTGAACCCATTACCAATCAATATATGGTAAAAGCCCAGGAGTATGAGGCTAAGGGCGATTTGGTTGAGGCACTGGAACAATACAAACTTGCGCTTACGGTAGATCCGGAGAACCAAGCAGCTAAGGAAAAACGTGCAAAAATCGAGCAGGAACTTCGAGAGCTGGCGGAAAATCACTATCAAACCGGGCTAAACTATCATCACAAGGGTCAATACGATCAGGCGCGTAAAGAGTTTTTAACCGCTTTGAGATATACTCCAGATCACCAGGAAGCAAAGAAAATGCTTCGTGAACACGTAATTGGAGAGCAACAGGTTAAAGGTTATGTGTTCCATACCATTCAGCCCAATGAAAGTATCTCAATGTTGGCAAAGAAATATTATGGCGATCCCAAGAAGTTCCAAATTATCGCTGAATACAATCAGCTCGAGGATGCCACAAAGGTCAGTGTTGGCCAGAAGGTCAAAGTCCCGGTCGTTGAGGGCATTTCATTTTTTGCAAAGGCGGAAAACATCATCACTTCATCTGAAAAAATTCCTGAGTCATCGCTCACTGAAGTCGTAACGGTTAAAAGTTTCATTACCCATACCGTTAAAGGAGGTGAAAGTCTTTCAAAACTTGCGCTCCGGTATTACGGCGATTACAAGAAGTTTCCGATTATAGCGCGATATAATCAACTCAATGAAAAGGTTGATCTCAGGGTTGGCCAAAAAATAAAAATCCCGGAAATAGAGGGTGTATCATTCGCGAAAAAACCGGCTGAGAAGGATGTACAAACGGCGATGAAGCCCGTGACGAGTGCTGTTGTTGAGGAACCTCGAGAAGAGGAAAAGGAAGAAGGAAAGAAAGAGGTAGAGGAAACAGGAAAGGAAAAACAAAAAGAAGAAGAAAAGGAAGAAGAAAAGGAGCTAGCCGCTGTTGATCAAAGTGCCAATTATCGGGAGCTCGGCATCGAGTTTTTCAATGAAAAGGCTTATGATGCGGCGATCAGCGAATTCAAGAAGGTTCTAAATGTAAATCCGACGGATAAAAAAGCTCTCGAATATATTTCTGCCGCACATTTTCAGCAGGGCCTCATTGTTTTCGGCAATGAGGATTACCTGGCTGCCAGAGATGAATTTAAAGCATCCCTTGAATACAATGAAAACTGTGAGAAATGTAGTGAATATATCAAGAAATGCGAAGAAACATATATGGATGTTCATTACAACAAAGGGATTATGTATTTCAGGGACGAGAAATTGGGTGAAGCTATTCAAGAGTGGGAGCTTGTTTCTGAAATTGATCCCGGATATAAAGATGTTGATGACAACCTTAAAAAATCCAGGAACCTTCTTGAGCGTCTGGAAAAAATAAAAAGAAGTAAAATGAAGGAGTAGCAACGCTAGTCCACTGAGCTTTGGATAGCCCTTTGCCGGCCTTTTATTGTTTAATAGGATATATTTAGGCCTCTATTTTTAAGCGCAGATCGCCGATTGCGAGGAAGTAAAAATTTTTCGAGGGAACAAAAGCGGGAGAGAATCCTCTTTGGTTTTGCCTGGCAAGAGCGCTGGATAAACCGCCCTCTTTTTTTAACGCCTACGTTTCTAAAAAAATCAATAGAATATGACTACTATACCAACTATTGTTGTACAGCTTATACACATTAGCGGCCCTTTAAAGGGGGAGATCCAAGAATTTCTTGATCCGGAGATATCAATGGGCCGTCATCCTTCGTGCCAGGTTCTGTTTCCAAAGGACTTTACCGGTATTTCACGCAAACATGCCCGGATCGTCAGAGAGGGCAACCGCTTCAAATTAATAGATCAAAGCGCAAACGGTACATTTGTGAACGGTAAGCGCGAGACAGAGGTCTATCTTAAATCCGGGGATGTTATTATTTTTGCAGAAGGCGGTCCAAAGGTAAGTTTTTTAACGAGGGTTGAAGAAGGACAGGCACAGCCACAGGTGGTCACCCCGTCAGGTACACCGGTTGAAGCTAAGATAGCACCAACTCAAAAACTTCCTGCCCAACAGATCCAGCCCGAACCGGAAACGCCGCTCCAGGTATCAATACAAAAGGTACAGGTCTCACTCGTTATACAATATGGTCCAACCCTCCGCTCGTTTAAGGAACTGCCAGTAACTATCGGAAAAAATCCGAGCTGTGATCTCAGCCTTGAACATCCTCAGATCCTGGACAAGCACGCCCAGTTTTTTTTCGATCAGGGTCAATACTGGGTGAAAGATATAACGGGGCAGCATCTGATTTTGATCGATGGTCAGCCGATTGATGTTCAGGCGCCGTTGAATCCTAACAGCACATTGTCCTTCAGCCCGCAAGGACCTACTTTTCGGTTTTTGGGTGGGGGTCGGCTGGCTGAGTTCGAAGAACCTGAACCCGAAGAATCAGAAAGCGAAGAACACGAAAAGAAAACCGAACTATAAGCCGGATCTTGCACAACAATCAGGTGGTATGCTCGTACTATTGGGATTCTTGAATCCTGCATTCCCAGTCTGCTGTTTACTGGCCGGCTTTATAACCATTTTTTAAACTTAAGCGGTCATGAAGGCGCCCCATATACCATTCAAAATTTTAGCGTTAGCACCCTTCTTCGGACAGGATTGCCCTGTCTGGAAGAAAGCACCCTTGCGTGTTGATCCTAAGGACCTTGATCAGGTAATTGAAGACATCGAGCCGACCTGTAGTATATCGGTTCCCCATAGCCTGTGCTCAGATGAAGGTATTGAACTAAAATTTACAAAACTCAAAGACTTCCATCCGGACAGTTTGGTTCAAAACAACCATGCCTTAAGAAATCTTTGGGAAGCCAAAGTATGGGTTGAAGAAGCAGTAAAAAAGAATCTCGCCCCCCAAGAAATCAATGCCCGCCTTGAACAGTGGCCGAATCTACCCCCGGTCAGGGTAGAAATTGCCCCGCAGAAACCACGCACAATTTCGCGTAATTCCGTGGACAAAATCCTCGACATGGTGGCGCTGCCGAATGAGCAGCCCAAACACTCTCCAGAAAGCCAGAATGCCACACGACAGATTGAAACCATCCTGAAGCAAATTCTGGAGCTTATTTTTTCCGATGAGACGTTCAGAACGCTTGAGTCATCATGGCGTGGGCTGAATCTGCTCCTGCGACAGATAAATGCGAGGAATAGTGATCTCAGAATTGAGATTGTCCCGGTTTCATTAGATTCACTGGATGAAACCCTTGCTGCATTGACTGCGGAAGTGATCGATGCGCTCCCGTCGTTGATTCTGGTGGGCCTGGATTTTGACAACAGCCCGAGGAGCTTGGAGCTTTGTGAGAAGCTGGTGCAATTGTCAGAAACCGTGATGGTCCCGGCGATTACGTGTATCAGGCCCGCCTTTTTTCACATCGATACCTGGCAGGATATCAAGAAGCTTGCTTTCCTGCCTCACTATCTGGAAGAATCGCCATACGCCAGGTGGCAGAGCCTGAAAAGGGCGCCGTCTTCCGGCTGGCTTGCTGTCACCTGCAATCGCTTTCTTCTCCGCTATCAGTATGGAGAGGATAACAAACCGCGTACCGTTCCGTTCGAAGAGCAAAATCCGCTGTGGATCAGCCCGGTGTGGGCGCTGGGAAGCCTCATCTGCCAAAGTTTCGTTGAGGCCGGGTGGCCAACGCGCTTTACAGACTGGCAGCGCATTCAACTCGAGGATTTACCTCTGAACACAAAAGACCTGGGCACGCCTCTGCCCACTGAGGCCAACTTCGATCGGGACCGGATAGATCAGTTCATACGGAGCGGTATTATTCCCCTTGCAGCGGCGCAGGGCAAAGATATTGCCTTTTTCCCCGATGAAATCACGGTGGGCGATACATCCCTGAGCTTTCAGCTGCTTCTTTCAAGAATTACCCAGCTCGTCTTATGGTGCCGGGATCACTTTGAGAAAGGCCTCAAGGGTGCGGATCTGGAAGCGGATCTACTACAGGCGTTTTACTCTTTCTGGGAAAAGAGCGGTCATCCCGGCCCTGAATTTCTGGAAATTTCAGCCGGCCAACCTGATTTGGACCACCGGATTCCCCTCCGGATCGTGCTGGAGCCCTCCCGTCAGATCTTGCCCTCCCGTCAGAATGTTGAGCTGGTTTTTGCATGGTAGGAGACGGGGAGTGTTTGCCGCAATTACTTCAGCCGGAGCACAAACACATCCGCTGCCTTTTCGGTGGAATAAGGGCCGAAAACAATCGACTCGGGACAGCCCTCTACTTTGACGAAATATGATGTTTCAGGATTGAGTTCATTCTTGGTGGCCCAGGCACAGTATTCTTTATCGCCCATTTCCAGTTTCAGCCCCTGCATCGGATAGTTCAATACCGTTTTTTTTGGTAGGCTGCCCGCCAGACCAACGGCATGAAAGGTAATCTCAGCACCGGTCACACCGAACATTACCCCAGGCCAGCTCGATCGCGCTGGCCGCACTTCAAACCACTGCCCGATTTGTTCATTTCCATACATGTCCAGGTAATATTCAGCCGAAAGAGGCTTGGGCGGTGCGTGCACCTTGGCCACCAGCTTTGCTCCAATTCCACCACGGGAGACAGACAGAACATCTGCCCCCTTAAGCGGTGTGCTGAGTTGTTCGGAAGAGACCAATTCTCCCTGTGTTTGAAGGATCATAATAGGGAAGTGAAGGCCTCTTTGCGCCTGAAGGGTAATGGCCAGGAGCGACAGGCCGTAAAGAGTATCCGGAACAAGTAGTTCTTCATTCGATCCTAAGATGCCCCACATGGAAACATTCGTATCGAGCAAATCCTCCCTGGCCGCCATCCAGGCCATTTTCTTCAAATCATCCTTCCAGAAATGGCCCTGAACCTCTACGCCGTAGGTTTTCATCTGGGACATCAGTTGTTTGACCGGCTCTTGGGAGGAGCTAAGCGAGGTGAACCATATGGTTTTCATGTTGTATCCTCGGTTGAGATGGGAGCTTATTCGGGCTTGGTAAGGAGATCGCCCGATACCGCCATTTACAGATTGACTTTATACGCCTTTGAAATATATTAGTATATCAGGAGATTGTCAAGGGAGTTCCCCATACAGCTTGAAAATCAAAACCGGCGAAGCTACTATGAAATTGAGTTTCCTTTACACTATTTCTCTCGCAAAGGCGCTACGTTTTTACGATACTAGAGCTTTACAAAACCTGACATTCTTTGTAACCCACGAAAAGAGGGTGGACTTTTCTGAAGTGACTGGTGTAAGGGCGCTGTCTTTTCGCAACTTATCAGTGGGGGAAACCGCAGGCCCCGATTTATCGGGGCAATGCGGAGGGGGCAAAACTCCCCCGCAGATAAGTTGCTGAAAAGACCAGCCCGAGAGCCTTGGAACTGAAGAAAAGCCCATCATCTTTAAAGAAATATGAGTTATAAAAAGCTCTCGATACAATAGAAAATTATAATTTTGTCTTTTGACAAGCCTGGTGTGTGTTACACCATAAAAATTTTAAGGCAAACGTTTTACATAACATGGTAAGATTTTATCAGTATTACAACTGGTTAGACTATTGGAGTAAATAGCTATGGAACAAAAAGACAATGTTAGCCGGCCACCTGAAATCAGACTTAAATGCTGTCAAGACAGACCAGTCCCAGAGCCTGTAGTGGAAGGCTGGAAGCAATTTCTTGGTTTTCCCGAAAAAGCCATGAACAGTTTCTGGGGCATTCTCCGGCCGGCCCTCATGCAACCCGCAAATCCCAACAACAGGCAGAGAATCGAATCCTTTTGTGGCGACTACGGACTTGCAGAGAATAATGTGGTCGCCGCCCTGCGGAGCTGTGATTTTCTGATGCGTCAGGCCGCTGCCCTGGACATGGATGCCACACCGTTCCGGCAAGACCTGGCTGCGCTCTCGGAAGGGGACGAACAAGGCGCAGAGGTCATTCTCTCCCAATACGAGGGGGCGAAGGCCGACCTGCGAAAGGTGATCATTCAGGAATCGCTCGCAGACCACGGCAAGGTTCTGGTGGGTATCGACTGGCGGGCGGACAATGTCACCGCTTCTGATCGGGGTGCCAACCTCAGCACCACAGTAGTCTTGCTCACCCTGAGGTATCGAGACGCAAACCGGACTGAACGGATCACCCTTCAGCTCACGCCCGAAGCCATGAAGGAGCTCAAACTCTTCTGTGATCGTTTTGCCCCGTAATTCCAGCCAAACAGTTATTTCAAAATCATTACCTTGAACTGGGACGGCACGAGACTCATCCCCGGTGCGTTCATGCTCATCCCATTTTGCCCGGTGGGACTGGTCATCTTGGTAGCGGGGGTCCCTTCGTAGATAACCCCGAAGGAGCCCATAAGGTGCCTGCTCGGTCCCATAACCATACCGGAGGCCACGCCCGTACCTACCCCTGCGTTATCCCCCATACTCAAGGGAATCTGGGTCATCAGGTTGTGGGCGGGCATACAGGACAGGTAGATTTTTCTACAGGCCGTTGCCGGATTAGCCGTCAAGCCCGTGGCCAAGTTCGGATACGGCACGGGTACGACTGCCGGACCGGCGGGCGTAAGACAGACATCGGGAAATCCAAAATTCAAGCCACCTAACTGGCAGTTTGCAAACATGGTATCACCTCCTAACCCATGAGAATTTTGTCACCGTCTATGCGGACATCCTCTTCGGCGGTCAGGACGGAATACTTGCCACGCAAAGACATAAGCTTCTTCACCAGGTAGTTGAGTTGGCCGGCTTTGAGCTGGTCTAGCTCATCGACCCACCGGTAGCAGCGTTTGACTCTCTGAGACACCCGTTCGAAAATGGAATCACAGGCCTGGCCGATCAGTTTTATTCTTTCAATCTGGCCCTGCAGGAATGTGCCGAAAAAGGAAAGGTGCTGAATGCTTACCTCTGCCTGAACGGAATTGATTGAAAGCTCAGGGGAGAATAGCGCAGTGTCCTTGGCGGATACCAGATCGATCCCCTCCTGGGCCGCGACCCGCAGGCGCCCCTGTTTCACCCTCAGGTCCGCGTCTCCCTCAAAGGCGAGGCAGGCGTGTTGGTCGCCGTGCCTTTCCAGGATGGCGAGGATGTAGCAGTCCGACGCGACGCGGGACACCAACACCGTATCCCGGGGCAGCGGTTCCACAAGACAGCTGAACGACTTTTTGGCCGCCACGACCCCGGATTCGGCTGCCACCGTAAAGGCGCCGCCTTGAGCGAGTTTGACGGTCCCGTATTCCAGAAAGTTCTCCTCTTTGTCCAAAGCTCTTGCCAAATTCTCCATTTTCATCTCCTCGATAAAGATTTTAAGAAATCATATGTGTGATGACGTATTGAAAACATCGTGTATACCTTCAAATACTGCAGTACTATACTATTCCAACACCCCGACTGGATGTCAAATACCCTTGTGCATCGAGCCAGAACCCGACTTATTGAGAAGCTCGTTACGAACAATTTCCTATAACTGAGGCTTCCAGTCCTCGGCCTCCGCCCGCTCCGGGTCGGTACCCAGGGCCGCCTTTTTGCCGGCGGCGTCCCAGCGGGTGTATTCCTCCTTGACCCGGTGCAATTTCGTTCGAAAGAGCCTGGCCCGCGACATGTCGGCACCTGAAAGGTCTGCATGCGAAAAATCGCAATAGGTCAGATTGGCCCCGATGAAACGGGTGGCCCTGCAGACGGACTTTTCGAAAACGCTCGATTCCAGTTCGGCGCCGCTGAGATCCGCTCCGGTCAGATCCGCCTCCCCGAAGCTGGTCTGCTTGAGAAAAGCCCCTTTGAGGCTGGCGTTGGTCATTTTAGCCTGCATGAATATGGCGTACTGGGCCTTTGCCTGGTCCAGCACGGCCTCGGAAAGGTTCGCTTCCATAAAGCTGGTCTGGGTCAAATCTGCCCCGGTGAGGTTCACACCCGAAAGGTCGGCCCCTTTGAACTGGACCCCTGTAAACTGCATGCCCCTCAGGTCCATGTCGGACAGGTTCACATTCAACATCATGGTGAGGTGAAGCTTCGCCCCGGTGAACACGGCGCCCTCCAGGGCTGCGCCAATCATGACAGTCTGCGCGAGGTTCGCCCCGCTCAGGTTGATTCCCTGGAGCTGGGCCTCGTGCATGACGGTATGGTCCAGGTTTGTGTTGGAGAGGTCGGCCTCTTTCAGGGTGGCGGATATAAGTGCGGCAGTGCTCAGGTCGGCGCCCGACAGGTCGGCGCCCGAAAGGTCGGCGTCCATAAGCTTGGCTTCGACCATACAGGCATTCTTCAGGGAAACGCCCGTCAGGTTCGCTTCGGTCATGACGGTTGAGCGCATGTTCACGCCCGACAGATCGGCGCCGGAGAAGTCGGGCTTGGTGAATATGGACTCCCGCAGGTCGGCCCAGCGCAGGTTCGCCCCCTGGAAACGGACCTCTTCGAAGATCCCGCCGGAGAGGTTAGCGCCGGAAAGGTCCATGCCGGAAAGGTCGGCTTTCTCAATGATCTCGCCTTCCTTGATATTATGTATCAGTTCTTCCCTTGTCATCCGGCCTCCAGTCGGCAATTTTGGTCATCTTAAGGTTCGCGTCCCTGAAATCGGTCTCCCCTACGACAGCCCGCATAACTTCAGCGCCGTATAGATTCGCCATCCTGAAATCGGTCCTGACCAGCTTTGAACTCTTGAAGTTGGCCTCCATCAGGTTTGTACCGACCATTTTGGCATCGCTCAGATCGGCCTTCATAAAACTGGCCTTTTTCGCTGTAATCCCGGTAAGATCCGCATGGTTAAGGTTTGCCTTCATGAGATTTGCATTGTTCAGGCTTGCTTTCACAAATGTTGCCTTTGTAAGATCCGCCTCCATCAGGTTGGCATTGTCAAGCATAGCGCCGCGAAAGTCAGCCCTCTTAAGGTTTGCGTTCTTCGGAAAACGTACGTTTGTGAGATCTGCATCTTTAAAGACAGCTTTCTCGCAGGACGCTTCGATAAAATTTACGCTCTGCGCCTTTGCTCCTGAAAAATTTGCGCCATCCAATTTCGGCTTAATAAAGTGTGTTCCGGTCAGATTTGCGCCTGAAAAATTTGCGCCTGAAAAATCGGTCTCTAAAAAAATGGTTTCAGTAAGGCTTGTGTTTGACAGATTGGTATTATTAAAGGTCGCCTCCATCATTTCAACCCTATCAAGAGTGGTGCCGCTGAAATCTGTGCCGGTTAGATTACTTTTTGAAAGTATCCCTTCTGTTAGATCCGCATCTATAACTTTAGCACTGGTAAGATCGGCACTTCCCAGGCAGGTTTCTTTCATCTTTGTGCTGTTTAATGTTGCCCCTGAAAGATCTGCCCATGCGAGTACGGCGCCTGAAAGGTCTGCACCTGTGAGATCTGCCCCTGACAGTTTTGCGCCCTCAAGGTAGATTCCGCGAAGGTCGGTGTTTTGAAGATCCATCCCGCTTAGATCAACACCGGCAAAATCCTTTCCCTCAAAGGATTTACCCTGGGCATGCACAGCAAGAAACGCCTGCTTCAGCCTGTCTGCCTCTTCAGGGGAAAGCGGCTCAGGCTCCGGAAGATGATGGGCTGTCTTTATATATGCCTCTTTGGATTTTTCCTCTGCAAGCTTGAGTTTTTCAATCATTTCAGGATCATCCGTATCAAGTTTTTTGATTTTCTCAATCATTTCAATTATCGGAAATGTTTTTCCGTCAGGCTGTTCTTTTGCCTGGGCAACTGCCGTGTCATAGTCTATCCCGAGCCTTGCGCAGGCCTTGTTTACCTGTTTTTCAACGGTTTCCTTTGCATTTCGTAATTTTTCTATTGCATTATCGGCGGAAAAAACAGGTCGTTTGGGTTTTTGTCTTTTCAGCTTTTCCATCATTTTTTCATAATCAAGGCCCTGTTTTTTGCAAAGATCTTTTATCTTTTTTTCCGCCTGCTCTTTTCTGGCTATGGCGTCGGCCATCGCCTTATCCTTTCGGTCTAAGGCATCTGCTTCTGCATCTTTCATGAATTTCATGATCGCTTCAGGGTCAAGATTGGTGGGATCAATTGCCGGTATTTCAAGAGTTGGCGGCGGTGGCTGTGGCATCACTTCGTCAGGATTCAACCCCGCTTTTTCCATTGCCGCTTTGGCCTTTTCCATGGCCTGTTCCTTTTTTTCCTCTGCCTTTTTTTTCTCCCTTTCCGCCTTTTTCTTTAAGTTTTTCTCCAAGACACTGTCATCCTTCTTTGCCTCTTCCATCATGACGGCAAGGCCCGATTTTTCACCCGGAGGGATGAGGTCCTTTTCATCGATCATATAGAGATATCCCTTTTCCTCATCCAGCTTTTTAAGGAGCGCTTCTTTGTAATGTGCGATGGATCGTGGCTCATCATTAATCCGTTCATAGGCGACAAGCATATGCAGAACATCTTCTGCATCATCTGTCCCGATCTCTACCACGCCTCGCCAGACTATTATCCCCTTTTCTGCATGGGGGAAGAGCCAGACAGTATCAAGGTTGGTCTTGATTTCCTTGAATTGTTCACCCTCATCGGTCTTCAGGTTCATAAAACAGCGTGATCTTGCTTCCGGGAGCCGGGACTGAAGGGCTTTCTTCTCAGGATGCATCCCCCTGATTTCAAAACTCTCATTACCATTAAAGAAACCATCGAGCCACTGGTCAGAAGGAGCTGCATTGAAATAGGTATAATCAATATCCTGTGCAAGGCCAGGAAACAGGTTGTCAAGCCATTTTTGATCGTAGGTCCCCACCTTTTCCATACGCTGGGGCCAGGTGAGATCAATCGGGCCAAAACCAGCAGGGTCCGGCTTCTTCTTGGGGGAGTCAATGAGGTCGTGAGGATCCTCGATGTTCGGCAAGGGATGCACAGTATTTCCCGTATCCGTCTTTATTGAAGCCTGGCCCTTGCCCAATGGATTTTTCTTGTAATCAGGGCCGCCGAAGGCGTTTTCATAACTGATATCCATTTCCGTGAAGGGCAGGGGGTCGGAAATAGTTTTGAGGATTCTCCCTTTTCGCTTCCAGAACCGGTCGCCGAATACATAAAGCGTCTTATCGATCGGCCCCATCTGTAAACTAACTTCATAGGCGGGAGTTGGCTTGCCCTCAGGAGTGAAACATTTACCGACAACGAGAACTTCTCCCCTCGGCTTGGGCATGCACATGTCCAGCATGGCGTCCTTGCCAAGTTCTGCTCCTGCGAATTTCCAGAGGTCAGGCTCTGAAAGCAGGGAAGGCGAATCAAAAGAGAAATAACTGAGGACTACCGTGCACAGATAAAACTTCCTGTCTGCTTCATAGGTTTTGTATAGGAGACTCTGGTTTATGGGTTTGATTGTTTTCATATCATTTCACTACAGTTATCCAAAAGAATGCATTTTTTGGTTCCTCGAAAAATACTCAAATCTCAATTTATTATATAATTCCCAACTATTACATCTCGGAAATTCTACAACTTGTTGAATTTAAGGGCTATTTATCGGAGTTTGGAAATTCTGCCCCGCACATGGAATAATGGAATAGCCTGCTTCACCATAGCAGCCTATGGCTGCGACGGCTGAATTGGAATGTTGAAAATCTTTTCCCTCGTAGAGTCAATCGGTAGAAGGAAGTCTTTCTTTTTTAGCATCATTGAACTTAATATCAAGAATAATTTGCCTATTACTTCACGTTCCTCTTTTCCCAGAATCCATCATTCCATCATTCCAATTGTGAGCGAAGCGCATATCAAGCTAATATCACAAACCCATTTCCCACTTTTAGCTTTTTACCATCAATTTTTACCATACCATCTTTAACATCCACATCATGACTTCCAAGATCAAAACTGGTTTTTTCACCTTTTAAAATATTGTATTCAAAATGAGCGGACAAATTAATACCAATTGACAAAATGGCTGATATTTCTTCTTTTATCCCCAAAAATAAGGCAAAGGAGTGTATAAATGAAAATTCCTCTTGGGAACCTGCGAATACCTCTAATTTATGACCTTCATGAAAATCCTCCACTGATGCAAAGGTATGACAGAATTTATTTCCGTAAAAATATTCTTCTATTGTTCCTTCATGTGTTTCATCTTTATCCCCATAAAATTTTTCTGTTGCTGTTCCATGAAATTCCGAATATGACGTTCCATAAGTATATTCTTTTGTGTCGCCGTAATGATATAATAGATCATCGGAAAATGTGGTATTGTCTTCTAATTGGTTTTTTACATTAAGTTTACGGCATTTAAGAGTTATATCCTTATTATCACCGGCATCGAGAATTATTCCTCCATCTGTCATCTCGATTTTCAAATCGCCATCTATTGCTTCAATCTTATGGCAACCGTCTGTCTTATAAAATTGCTCTCCTTCTATAGTAACTGTTCTTTTCCATGCATTATCGTTTTCAGCATGTTGCAGGATTATTCTGATAATAGCCTCTTTCTTTTTTTCCCAATCAGTGATACCCAATGAAGCCAAATCGGAACCTTCAATTTTAGTAATGAACTCAGCTTTGTTTGTATAGGTTTTAGGTGGTCCTGAATTTGTTGGTACTGGTGGATATGTATTATTTGGATCAAGGTAGTTTATAATTTTTTGAATGTCAGCATCTGCCAGCTTTCTTGGCTCATAATTAGTTTTACCTTCGGAAACTTTAATTCCATCGTAATCGGCTTGTTGCTCTGTTTTCAGATCCACGAGAGCGTTGTATATTTCAATAATAGTATCATTTGATAATTGAAATTGCGGTGCAGGGTCTCTGACATCATCAAGTATCACCTTTTGATGGCCATATGATTCCGCTACATAATTGCCTTCAGTAAATATCTTTATACCTTTGCCCGGGTCTCTGTCCTTTATAAAATCAATTCTTTTAGGGGTTGCCGCCCGCGGATCATTCGGTGTTCCCACGCGAATCCAGGAGTTCGCAGCAGGAGTCTCCATGATTATGCGCTCAGACCCGATTAAATCTTGAATCCTGATCTTATTATGTCCACCTGTCTGAATGACCGACTCGCTCTGATTGGCGGCAGTAACAGGGCTTGCTGTTTCAGCATTCGGCACAGCTCCCGCAATTACCGGCCTGTCAGGATCACCATCCACAAAGGTGAGGAGGACCTCCGTACCTTTGTGCAAGGGGAAGTGCATACCATGTTCGGCGCCTGCGTATGGCTGCTGCATGCGGACATAGCGCGACGCCTTACCCCCATCCATATCGCTCTGGTCAAAGGGCAGCTTTACTTTGTAGCGACCCAGGTCATCGAGCTCTGCATACTCGCCGCTACCGGCGGCGTCAATGGTTGCGTTCATGGTTCCGTAAAATCTGGACTTGGGGGTTGTACGCTCGGGACGAAACTGGACATCTGACTGAATAGACGTAAAGCTGTTGGTGTAGGTGAGTTTTTTCTCTCCTTTGGCCGATTTCTTGCTGACACCGGCCCATAATGACCCGGTCTGATGCCCTTCATGTTCAACCTCCACGATCAGGTATTTTTGATTGTAACTCTGCCGATAGTGATCCTCGAGTTCATAGAAAAAGCCCGGGCGTAGATTTGGCGCGGTGCTCTCACCATGGTAAACATTTTCCCGGCACTTAAGCTCTTCGGCCCTGACCTTTGCCAGACTATTTCCCTCTTGAGGTGTTTTGAAATGCTCCCCATAAAAATAGACATCTCCTCGCCCGCTTGCGTCCACCTCGGCTTCTGCCTTCAGATCCAGCGAAGGCTTGCGGTAGTTGTAATCCTTCAATATGATCTTATTAGGCAATCGTTTCTGCCGGCAAAGAAAGGTAAAAATAGCCTCTTTTTCGGGCACGATTCCCGAGGGAGGAGTAAAAGGGATGGTTGCATCACCCCGAATATCCTCATGGGCAGTAGAGCTGTCAGTTATGATGAGCTTCTCATTGTTTTCCTCTTGCTCAAAGTAAAAATAAATCCCTTCCCGTTCCATCCAGCGTGAGATGAAATCAAAATCTGTCTCCCGGTATTGGCAGATGTATTCCCATTTGGGGTAATTCTTTGTCAGCTTCAATTCATAGTCCTGGGTGGTCAGCCCTGCCTGTTTTAGAATCTCTTCGATTATATCCGGAACGGTCTTATCGAGAAAAAGCTGGTTTTCGCGATAGAGATCGGCCTGCCAGAGCCTCGGCACCAGCAATGCCCGGTAAAAATAATGCCCCTTAACCTCATGAAGCTGCTCAAACTGGCCCAGGATCCCGTGGATGGGGAGATCTTGATCGCTGCCCTTGGTGGTCAGGATTGCAGGGTTTTGAAGAACTCCCTTGAGGTCGATCTCGGGGTCATCCGAGGCAAGGGTTATATCAAATTCATAGAGCGCGGATATGCCTTCTGTGCCTTTGAATTCTACCACCGAAAAGGTATCGTCCGGCATGCCCTGGGAAACAAATGTAAATCGTTTAGTCTCGTCGATGGCCATGGTTATGCTCCTTTGAAGTTGATCTTAAAGGTTCCATCTTTTGCCAGATCCAGGTGGACCTCGGCCGGTACTGCGCCCTCGCCCATGCGTGTGAGGATTTCCTGCGACATACGGGGCATGATGCTTCCAGTCATGATATAGTCGATATTTCTGGCCCCTGTCTCCACCTCGGTGCAGCGTGCGGCGATCTGATCCACCACCTTCTGGGTATAGACGAGCTTCATCTTGTGGGTTTCGGCAAGACGGTTGACCAGCTTTTCCAGCTTGAGGACCACGATGTCTTTGAGGATATCGGGCGGCAGGGTGAAAAAGGGTACCACGGTCATGCGCGCCAGAAGGGCGGGCTTGAAGTGGTTGCTCAAGATGGGCCGTATGGCGGCGCTGACCGTCTCAAGGGAAGGCATCTCGTCACCTGTGCAGAGCTCAGTAATCACGTCGGTGGCCAGGTTGCTGGTCAGAAAGATAACCGTGTTCTTGAAATCGATGGCCCGTCCCTCGCCGTCGGCCAGCATGCCCTTGTCGAACACCTGGTAGAACAGGTTCATCACCTCCAGGTGCCCCTTTTCAACCTCGTCGATCAAAACCACTGAGTAAGGACGCTGGCGCACGGCCTCGGTGAGCACGCCCCCTTCGCCGTACCCCACATAACCCGGGGGAGACCCGATCAGGCGGCTGACCGTGTGCTTTTCCTGGAACTCGCTCATGTTGACGGTCACCATGAAGTTCTCGCCGCCGAAAAGCAGATCGGCGATCACCAGCCCGGTCTCGGTTTTACCCACACCGCTGGGCCCGACCAGCAGAAAGACGCCCATAGGCTGACTGGGATCCTTGATCCCGGCCTTGGCGGATTTGATGGCCTGGGTAATTATGCCCAGGGCTTCATCCTGCCCCTTGATTCGCTGCTTGAGACTTTCCTCCAGTTTGATGATGTTGAGGGCCTCATCCCGCATGACCTTGCCGAGGGGGATACCGGTCCAGTCGGAGACCACCTTGGACATCACGTCCGGGTCCACCTCGATCTTGACGAGGGAAGAGTCGCCCTGAAGGGTCTGGAGTTCGGCAAAGGCCTTGTCGACCTGTTCCTTGAGTTTCTTTTCTTTGGTCTCATCAGTTCCTTCTCCGCTTTTCAGCTCGTAGAGAGAACGCCTCAGCTCGATGACCTCATGGGCCAGGGCCTGCTCCTTAAGCCAGCGCTCCTTGAGCCCGGTAAGTTCTTCATTCAATTTCTTCAGGTTTTGCTCGATCTCTTTGTGGCGATCCAAATCGATTGTGATTCCGTGCAGTCGGTCTCGTTCGAGTGCCTTTTTCTCCCGCTCCAGCGCCTGAATGGTGCGCTCCTTGTCCTCGATCACATCTGGTTTGGCGGTGAGCAATACCTTTACCCGGGCCGCGGCCGTATCTAGCAGGTCCACTGCCTTGTCCGGCAGCTGCCGGCCGGATATGTAGCGGCTTGAAAGGGCCGCGGCGGCCACGATGGCGTCGTCTCTGACAATAACGTTGTGGGCGGATTCGTATTTGTCTTTCAGGCCCCGCAGGATCAGCACGGCGGTTTCCTCTGACGGTTCATCTAGTTTGACCAGCTGAAAACGGCGGGCCAGAGCGGCATCTCTTTCAAAGTACTTCTTGTACTCTGACCAGGTGGTGGCGGCAACGGTGCGCAGCTCACCCCTGGCCAGGGCAGGCTTAAGCAGATTGGCCGCATCGCCGCCCCCGGCTGATCCGCCAGCGCCAATCAGGGTGTGAGCCTCGTCGATAAAAAGGATGATGGGTTTTTCCGAGGCCTTAACTTCATTAATCACTGACTTTAACCGGTTTTCGAACTCCCCCTTCATGCCGGCGCCTGCCTGAAGTAAGCCCATGTCTAAGCCCAAAATGGATACATCGCGCAATAGTTCCGGCACATCCCCCTCAACTATCCTTAATGCCAAACCTTCCACTACCGCGGTCTTGCCGACCCCGGCTTCTCCTACAACGATGGGGTTATTTTTACGTCGCCGGGCCAGGATGTCCACCATCTGGCGGATCTCCCGGTCGCGGCCGAACACCGGATCGATTTCTCCGGAACCAGCCTTGCCAGTAAAATCCACACAGAACTGTGCCAGCGCGGTTCCTCCTATGGGCGCAGCCGCTTCCTCCGCTCGTTCGACCCGTGCTGAGGGTTTTTCGCTGGAGTTTTTGAGTATATCCCAGAATTGGGCCATCAAGGCATCCCGACTGATGGAGCTTAACAGATCCACGTAACCGCCTGTTGCAAACTGAGAGGAGCGGCTAAAAAATGACAGCATAAGGGCGCCCGATCGGATCTGGCCCTCTCCGAGATCAACCGAGGCCAACAGCCAGGCTTCCTGAAACCACTCCATCACGAGTGGGGAAAACACTGGTTTGGCGGCGTTACCGGTTTTGAAGTCTTCAAGGGACTGGTCGACCGCCTTTTGAACCCGGCCAGCATCGATGTCGAAATGGCGCAGGATTAAGGGTATATCCGATTGAGGATCTTCAAGCAACTTGACAAGCACGTGCTCAACCGCGATTTCGTAATGGGTGCGAGAGACGCAAAGACCAGCCGCCGCTTCCAGGCAGCGGGTGCAGTAGGTATTCAAACGGCTCAAAAGTGATTTAATATCAACAGAAATCATAGTTTTCCCCCATTCATTGGTGTTGCGGGTTAAAAATTGCTCGTACCTCTCCTATCTCGGCAGAAGAAAAAATCCAGCTGTCTACGCCGAGAGTGGCATGCATGGCATCGCCCAGGCAAAGGGTTTGGGCCTCTCCTTCGGCCAGGATAATTTCTACCTCGTATTTGAGTGGCTCAACGAAGTAAAGGTCGGTTAAAGATGAAACCCGGCTAAAATTCTCGGTGCCGGGCGAGAATCGCTTAAATTCGGCCCTATTCAAAGGACCGAGACTAATCCGAAATTTTCCCATACGATCGATCAGCTCGTTGCCGAGGTAGCTGTCGATACCAAGACGGCACCCGGATATTGCCAGGCGCAGGGTTTGGCTTTCCGGTATTTTTGCAGTTTGCTCGACACAGGGAGTTATCTCGACGGCTGTTCCGCCTAAGGCATCGTTCAGAAGCGTTTTTAGTGCCATGGCGGTGTGCGGGAATTGGGTAAAAAGCCCGATATAACGGAGCAGGCGGTACGGTTCGGTAATATGTTTCCGGAAGGATTTCTCTCCGAGGCCGAGTAGACAAAAGAGCCTATCCATATATGCAGAGTTTTTTTCCTCCACTATCTGCAGCGGTTGGCGATATTTTCCCCAGCACTCAAAGAGCAGTGCGAAAAGCCGCTGATTAAGAATGTCTATAAAATCCCTGGATACAGATTCATCATCAGCTGCCTCGTCGATAAGATCCTCGGTGTAGAATGTCGGTAGAGGCGAGGCGGTCCCGTAAAGACCCATGAAGTTGGCGGTAATCAAAAACCGTAAATCTTCGTGATCTCCGAGTTCCTGCACGCTTTCCACATCGGAAGCGGGAAACGCCAGGGAGAGATTGGGCTTTATTTGGATTTTTTGGCTTAATTCAGAAGAAGGCGTTTGTGTCCGAAAGGGTTGCATGGCGAAAAGGCGCAATAATCGGATGACCTGAAAGAAGGAAAAAGCATGCCCTTTTTCCAGAAGCTCCTGTTTCAAGCTTGCTTTCGAATCAGTATTTAAATGAGGGGATGATCCCCCAGTCTGGCCGGCCATTGATAGGTTTCTCCTGTAATAATTTCCCTCAGCGTCAATAGAGTGAATGTATTAATAGAGGCATAGGATCCCAGAAAATGATCGAGGATGCTTCCGAATAGGTATAAGTCTCCTTGACTGGCAAAATGGTCATGGCGGGCCTCTATCCTGATGTCACGACCCCGCATCATAACCCTGGATACCAAACGATCTGTCCCCCTGGATTGTATGTTCTGAATACCTGCAACTCGTTTCTGGTTGGCCAGTAAAGCCTCTGGTTTCCGCGGGTCCTTGAATAAATATAGGTTGAGGAGCGCCTGCAAATTTTCGGTATTAGACAGAGAAGCGTAGTTCAGTGATAAATGGGAAATCAGGCGCCACAGAAGATCTGTCCCCAGCGGAGGCAAGATGTTGCTCGTGGGCGGCCGCACATTTTTAAATTCAACCTGTTCCGGGGAAGTACCAGTAGGCAGAGCAATGTCACCAGTCCTGATTTCTTCGGGCAGGAATCCATTGGTGCACAGAAGCTGTATCGATAGGGTCTCTGATACAGGTAGCCCCCACTCCGGTGGATAGACGACTGATAAATACATATCAAAACCCGCTCGAACAGGAGAATTTCGAATATTTACGTGATACACAGGGGCACCGTTTGAATCCTGGCTAAACAGTTCGAAGGGAATATAGACTCGTTCTTCGGCGGTTCCCTGAACGAAAGCGATCACTTTTTCCACAGAGTATACCTGATAATGATCATCCTTTTGACTCGCGGGACGCACCCGGTATTCGGTTTTACGGTGATCCAGGCGAATTGGGTCGGCATCATAGGGGAAGATATTGATGACCGGTGTTGCAAACAGTACAAAATTTTCGGTCTTGATACGTGGTGCAACAAAAGGTATTTTGTCAAGCTCAAACCGGATTTCAAACCGGTTTCCCTGGCCTCGGTTCTGCCATTGATCCCAACCGAGGAGATCCAGGAACAGGAATTTTTCCGGCAGCATAAAATATTCCTGAATTGCCCGATATCCTGGAAAGGAATTGGTGGGATACGGCAGTATGCCGTCGTCTTGCCCGAATCCGACAGGTTTCAAGTTTTCGGGAGCAAGGGTTACAACACTGTCACTTTCCGTAGCGTTGATCAAAATCCGCTTCAAGTAACACCGTAACAGAAGGTAGAGATCAGCGGCGGACGGAAAATCTCCCGCAAGGTAAAGGCGCAGTACCTTCGGCAGCCAGGTTTCAAGGTTGGGGCCTTTAAGTTCCAGCAACAGCCGGATGGCCGACGGTTGCCCCGAGGTCTCTACAAAAGAGGCCTCCAGGAGGTGCAGAGGATGAACTTCCACCGGATAGCAGGTCTGAAACAAACAGGATGTACCTTGCACCGGTACCGAAGCCACCTGGGTGCCGGGTGGGATGGTTATAGACTGTTTCAGGATAGGCTTGGGCGTGAAGGCCACAATGGAGGTAGACGGCAGCGGCCGCAGATAGTGTGGCCAGATAAGTTGCATAAGCTCGTGAATGATCTCTGGAAATTCATCATCCAACTTTTGCCTTAAAAGGGCTGTCAAAAAGGCAACTCCTTCGAGAAGGCGATCAACATCAGGGTCAGCGGACCGGCCGCTAAGCATGGGTGCCACCGCCGGATGGGCCTTTGAGAACTCCGCGCCCAGGTCCTTTAAATTGTCCAGCTCCTCTTGAAAGTACCGATTAAACATAGCTCTATGATCGTCCCGTATTTGTTGAGTGCTGTCCGCTGCCAGCCACTTATCCCTTGACCGTAAATTTTCCGTCTGAATCCATAACGCTCTGAAAAGTAATAGGATTTTTCCCTTCTTCAAGAATCAATTGGCCGACGATCTGAAAACTGACCGCAAGCGTGGTCTCTTCTTGGGGCACAAACTTGACCCGCACCGATTTTAAGC
>Ga0315545_1001569_pt1 | contig 21974 bp, 28 predicted proteins | sample SalMarSW160210MG_FD_203096 | JGI IMG/M metagenome (GOLD analysis project Ga0315545, IMG submission 203096) | Salt marsh sediment microbial communities from the Plum Island Ecosystem LTER, Massachusetts, United States - Salt Marsh Sediment SW1602-10 ...
CACATCTCTCCATCCTTGGTGATTTGGTTTCTTACGCCATACAAAAAACCATCATATGGAGAATATGTCCATACATTTTTTCAGCCTAGACTGGGCAAGCCCCCTTTCCTCCCACTCTCCACCTCACGAACCATTCTTCAATCCACATCTTGCCATTCTTCCCCCACACCAGCAAGGGGGAACCTTTTAACTTCCGTTTCCCAGACGAAAGCAAAAAGATTCTTTACAAAAAATGATTTTTTTGTATATTTGCATGGTTTACTCCGAGGTCTTTGTTTGTAAAAAGATGTTTATTGAAAAACGTTGAGTCGAAATCGATATTTTATGACACTGGAAAATAATCAGGAAGGATGACCTGTGGATCTTTTTGAAGCTATTTATGCCAGAAGAACGATAAGAACCTTCACCGGCAAGACAATTCCTAAAAGCGATTTAGAGAAGATGGTGGATGCCGGACGGCTGGCTCCATCAGCTACAAACAGACAGATGTGGGATTTCGTTGTGATAACCGAAAAGGAGATATTGGATGATGTCTTGTCTCATTTTCAAGCAGGAAGAAAATATAAAACCTACGAAGACGGTAAATTTGACGGAACATCTGCCATAATTGCAGTCATTGTGGACGGATCCAATGAATATTGGAGAGAGGATGGAGCGGCGGCCACACAGAATATCTTGTTGACAGCCAGAGGCTTAGGATGGGGAAGCTGTTGGATAGAGGGACAGATGCGACCACATGAGGAGCATTTTAAAGAATTGCTGGGCATTCCAGAAGGGAAACGTATCCTTTTGATGGTTGCATTGGGTGAGCCAGTCAAATGGTCTCCTTCTCCGCCCAAGAAGTCATTCTCTGAGGTTTTGCACTGGGAGCGATACAAAAAATCGTAGGGCTGGATTTATCCAACCCAGCAAGTCGTGTAAATACGACCCTACAGATAATCAGCCGTAAATTGAAACGTAAAGGAGTTTCCATAATGGAGATCAAACCAAGCCCGAAACTGAAGAGTCTGTATACGCTCATTAATTTTCTACTATTTCTCATCTGTTGTGCTCTGCCAGTGATAGTCCTTCAGATTGTCAAGCAGCATCCTCGCCATCTTTACGACATTTGGTCATTAGTCATAGCGATTCTTGGGCTGATCTTGGTTATTCTAATTCAGCTGTATTTGTTGGCGTATATCAAGACCCTGAGATATGAGCTTTCTGCGGATGATCTGCGATTTGAAAGCGGCGTTTTCTGGAAAAGAAGAAAGGTGATTCCTTTTCACAAGATCACCAACCTAAACACACTTCAGGGACCATTTGAGCGACGCTTTGGATTGGGCCATTTGAATGTCCAGACCGCGGGGCACGGCGCCAACACCGGGCCCGAAGGGAAATTGGTGGGATTAGAGGATTTCGATCAGATCAAGGAAGAGGTGATGCAAAAGGTACGGCTGGTGAAATCCGAAGCAACAACGACAGAAGATAGACCCAGAGAACACACACAACAGGAGCTTTTGAAAGAAATGCTGGAGGTATTGTCGAGGATTGAGAAAAATATGCAAAGACCATAACCCAGGAAAGACGTAAAAGCTTGAAGAACGCGTAGCCGAGGCTTTATGCCTTGGTGCCCCGCCAAAGGCGGGGCTACGCGAGTAAGGTGAAATAAATTATCCGTTGGTCAAGGGTTACCACACCGTTGACCACCTAAGAATAGGATCGGCGTAAGGTTACCCCGATCGAACCAGTAATAGAAAAATGTTTAAACGAAAAAAGAAAATAGTTACCCCAGGGCAGCTTGGAAAGGGACTGCATGAATTTATTATGAGAGAACTCACCAATTTTCTAGACCACGATCCGGGCAAGGTAATTGTCACTTCCTATGGCCTTGATCCTGATAGCTTGGGCGACGAACTGGGTTTCTTGGGTCAGGTCGCCGCTTACAACGCTTTGGAGGAAATCTCTCCTCTTGGCGCTGAAGATGTTATGGATGCACTGTACCAAGCTTTTTATGAGGAGATTAAGTCAGGAGGTTATCCTGAAAATGAGTTGATACAATTGAATTCTTACATTGAAAAGAGATTGTTCCATTTGAGTGTATTGAAGACGAAACTTTCAGATGAAGAGTTTGTAAGCCAAATAGGCGAAATAGCGGCTATCAGCGTTTCTGAAAAGGGTGTTCCCCCGAGTGGGTTGGGACCTGCTCTTTCAACCTATTATGTGACTATCTGTCACAAAATACGTGACCTCTTATCAAGGTGCCAATTGGAGGGTGTTGAAAAAAACACCTTGGAAGAGGTTACCTCGCATCTTGCAGTTAAAATTTTCAAAGTATCTGTTCTTTGTGCTGACCTAATAGAAAAAGACTTGGAAAAAGAATACAAGATTGACTCTGCAAAATACCGTAAGATTGTCCTTGAGTTTTTGTTTTTATTTATGCATCTTGCGGACCGGGATACTTTTGCTCTTTTTGACCCTAAAAAGAGAGCATTAGTCGTAGACAGTTTGTATGGTCACATTGCTTTTATTAGTGCCGATGGTGCTCAATACATAACACCCAAGTTCGAGACTTCGGTAAAGATCGCTGAGGTCGGTACAGCCAAGGTGTTTCTACGGGGATACAACATCAATCAGTTTAATCAAAGGCACCAGGAATATGAGACTTACAAAGAGCTAATAGGCGGGGAAGAGGGGCGGAAAGGTACACTTTTCTGGGAGTTTAGTAAACACATTTCGGAGATTGTTGTTGGCAGCACTGACGATCTCTTTTGTAGACTTATATCTATAGAAACAGCTGTAGCTGCTTTTAAACATTTACATCTAACTGGCGATCTTGCAGAGATTTTAACGGTTTAAATGCTTTTGAGCAATTTACCTGTTAGTCAAGGGTGCCCTTACCCTTGACCATTGAGTAAAACAGGATCGGGGTAAGGTACCCCGATCCAACGAATGAGTTTTAGCTAACGACATGCTAACTTATACAGAAAAATATGACATAATTGTTGTCGGTGCCGGTCATGCCGGATGTGAGGCAGCATTGGCTTCGGCAAGAATGGGGCAGAAGACTCTCCTTTTCACCATGAACAAGGAGACCATTGCCCAGATGTCCTGCAATCCAGCAGTGGGTGGATTGGCTAAGGGACAACTGGTCAAGGAAATTGATGCTCTGGGTGGAGAGATAGGTTTTGTAGCAGATAAAACCGCTATTCAGATCAAAACGCTGAATCTTAAGAAAGGTCCGGCAGTCTGGTCCACCAGAACACAGAACGATAGATCAGCATATCGTCTGGCAATGCGCGAATCTCTGGAAAATCAGGATAATCTTTTCATAAAACAGGATACTGTAGTAGAGGTGCTGGTGAAAGATGGTAAAACCTATGGTGTAGTCACCACTGCCAGAATGGCTTATCTCTGCCATGCAGTTGTTCTCACCTGCGGAACATTCCTTAATGGTTTGATTCATATAGGGTTAGAGCATTTTCCAGCAGGCAGAGCAGGGGAGTTTCCAGCTTCAGGTCTCACTGAAAATCTGGTCAAATTGGGCTTTCGAGCGGGTCGTCTGAAGACCGGAACCCCGCCCCGCTTGGATGGAAGAACCATTGATTTCTCAAAAACTATCCCCCAGTATGGTGACAAACAGCCAAAACCATTTTCCCTTCGCACAAAGACTCCTCCCCAGAACAAACTGCTTTGTTATTTAACTTATACTAATCAGGAGACTCACCAACTGATCTTAAATAATCTGGACAGATCGCCTCTTTTCAGTGGGAAGATCCAGGGTGTGGGTCCCAGATATTGTCCCTCCATTGAGGATAAAGTGGTCAAGTTCAGAGAAAAACCTAGACATCAGCTTTTTCTGGAGCCGGAGGGGATGGGAACCAATGAGTTTTATGTCAACGGATTTGCCACCAGCCTGCCGGAGGATGTTCAGTTCAAAGCTATAAGAACCGTGCCTGGGCTGGAAAATGCCAAGATGATGCGAACCGGCTATGCCATTGAGTATGACTACTTTCCACCAGTTCAATTGAAGCATACCCTGGAAACAAAGATAGTGGAAAACTTATACTTTGCCGGACAGATAAATGGGACCTCGGGCTATGAGGAGGCGGCAGCGCAGGGGATAATGGCGGGGATAAATGCAGTTTTGAAGATAAGAGGAGAACCTCCCTTTGTGCTGGAAAGAAGCCAGGCTTACATCGGCGTGCTGATCGATGATCTGGTCACTAAAGGGACAGAGGAACCCTATCGCATGTTCACCTCCCGGGCTGAATACCGGCTTATCTTAAGGGAGGATAATGCAGACCAGAGGCTATTAGAATACGGATATGGGTTTGGATTGGTGCTAGAGGAGATGCACACTTGCTTTCAAGAAAAGATGGGAAGAGTTCAAAAAGAGAAGGCTCGGCTGAGAAGGGTATTTGTCTCCCTATCTTCTTTTGCTCATCTTTTAGGAGAGATAGAGAACAACCGAAAGATGTCCCTGGCGAAGATACTCAAGATGCCAGAGATTACATACGAGGATCTGAAGAAGGTGGATTGGGAGGCGCAGGGAGTACCCCAGGAAGTATCTGACCAGGTTGAACTTGAGGTTAAATACGAGGGTTACATCAGAAGACAGATAAAGGAGATTGAGAAATCGAAGAAGCTTGAGTCAATGCGCATCCCGGAGGATTTCAGCTATGATGGCCTTAAGGGGTTCAAAAGAGAAGCCTTGGAAAAACTAAAAAGGATCAAACCGATCTCGGTGGGGCAGGCATGTCGAATCTCGGGAGTCTCGCCGGGTGATATTGCGATTTTGATGGTTCATCTCAAACAATTTATGCAAAGCGGTCAACGGATTAAACAGATTGGTCAACGGATTAAACGGATGTAACGGATAGAATCCGTTTAATCCGCTGCATCCGTTGACCATCCACCACATCTGTGACCCTTGTTCCTTGACCCATAACCCTTACTATGTGTTTCACGTGAAACATTTCGCATGAATGCATACGCATCTGATTCTTCCTCAATCTTCTCGTTTCAAATACTTTCTCCCGGAGAAATAGACCAATTCAAAAAAATCTGCTCTTCTTTTGGAGTAAATCTCTCGGAGAAGATGATTAGCAAGTTTCAAGCTTACATCTCTTTGCTTTTGGAATGGAACAAAAGAATTCACCTCATCTCCAAAAAAGATGCCAAAAGCGATCGGATCCTAAGACACTTTGTCGACTCCCTCTCCATCTTCAAAGTGGTTGATCTGCCGAAGGATATGAACCTTCTGGATCTGGGCCCAGGAGCAGGATTCCCCTCTATCCCCATAAAGATCGCCAGAGAGGATGTCCGACTAACTTTGGTTGAATCAGTTCATAAGAAGACGCTATTTCTGCAGAAACTGTCTGAAGTGTTGAAACTTCAGAAAATCTCCCTTCTAAACCAGCGGGCAGAGGAACTTACAAACCAGGCTAACTTTGAAGAGAAAGTCGATCTGGTTACAGCAAAAGCCTTAGGGAGGCTTAAAGAGGTTGTTCGACTAAGCACGCCCTTCTTGAAAACTGGTGGATTATTGGTGGCATATAAGGGAAGAACAGTGAAGAGAGAAATTCAGGAGATCGGTTCCCTGAAAGGTTGTCGAATTAGGGATGTGGTTAAAATTGAAATACCGGAGTTGGATCTCTTGCGTTGGTTGGTGGTAGTAAAGAAGGTGGCATAAAGTTCAAAGGAAGTGTTAACAAGCTACATCTTTTTAATTAAAACCAGCGGGCTGGAATATTCCTTATTTCTACTTCCCACACTGCATTACGTACTGGGTATGGCTGAAGGTCACCGTTCCTGTGGGTATTGGCGCCTTAACTGCACGAACCGGGTAGACTATCATCATGGGACAGAAGCATCGTCTTCCGGGAACGGTGTCCTTGACATAGACGGTATAGTTCCCTTGTTGATCCTCCTCAATACAATAAATCTCTGTATTATAGCAACCATTGTGCTGCATTCTCATAGCAATCACAATAACCACACAAGGTGGAGTTGGGTACATCAGCACATGAGCTTGGTTCCAGAAGTTACAAAACTCAGCCTGATGGTCGATGACCCAATCATTAGATTGACAGACTCCGCTATTTTGCAACCTGAGAACCGAGGAGAAGGAAACGTTGCAGTTAAGCGCATATATGGTGGAACTAGTGAGGATCAAGATTAATCCTGCAATGAGCAAGATTTTGAAGGACTTCATGTTACACCTCCTTTCTTATTTTGATAGATGTCTTAAATACAATCCAGCCCGCTGGTTTATGGAATGAGAGAGAGTAAATTCCTGAGGATCTGAAGAACGGCATTGCACTTCCATGTGTGCTTTGACTTTTAAAGAATTTTGTTTATATTACTCAAAGTCAAATTTGCCCTCAACACTTTTATTGGGCAAGTTATTTTTTAAAAATTTAACTTTTTGATGTAAGAATTTCGCATACGTGATCTGAGCCAACGATGAACTCTCACTCATTTCAAACACTTGCCGGGGCGGATATCGCTGTCTCACAAGGACTTACGGGCACACACGGAAAGCGAGACGCTGCACTTCGTCCTACTCAGACAGGCAAGTATCTGCTTGAGACTCAGGGTCGAAGAAGATTCTCCAAGTCATCCGATGTTCAGATCCGATGGACCCTGTGGATATTTAAAGGCTAATAAAAATCTAGCCTTTGGCGGGGTGTCCGAATTTGTCCATTTGGACTCAAATGAGGATCCTGTGGATATGATTTGTACTTAGTATCTATATTTGCTGGTAAGTTTCTTGTTGACTTGAAAAAAAGAGCAGTTATATTGCCCGTGAGAAAAGAGATTTTGCGCCTATAGCTCAATTGGATAGAGCATCTGACTTCGGATCAGAGGGTTGGGGGTTCGAGTCCCTCTAGGCGCGAGCATATGCTGGTTCATGGTTGATAGTTCATGGTTCATAGTCAAGCGATTCTAAGTTTTGCTATCAACTATGAACTGTGAACTATAAACCAGCGAAGCTCGTCCCTATCGTCTAGCCTGGCCTAGGACACCGCCCTTTCACGGCGGCAGCACCGGTTCAAATCCGGTTGGGGACGCTTTTTTATATCAACGACTTGCGGGAATCCAGGAGTAAAAGAAATTCGATTTGTGCCCAATTTGTGACTATCCAGAATGAAAATGACTAAAAACATATCAAAACAAATACAAAATGAAAGTTCCTAACAATCAAAGAAATATTTGATAATATGTTCCTGGAGAACAAGTTACAATAAGACCTATATTAGGCTCTCGGTTCCCGTTTTTCATTTTCGTTTCATTTTTGCGCTTTATATTATATTTTTAGTAGTAAAGGATTACCATGCGAATACTGTTGATTGAGGACGACAAGAAAATTGCCAACGCACTGTCGAAGAATCTTAAGGCGGAAAGCTTTGCGGTGGACGTGGCATCTGATGGTGCAACAGGGGAAGAACTGGCAAAGATTAATGACTATGATGTGATTATTCTCGATATAATGCTGCCCGGGCAAGATGGCTGGACTACATGTAACAATCTACGGAGGGACAAAATACTCACGCCGATTCTCATGCTGACCGCACTGGGTGACGTTTCGGACAAGATCAGGGGGTTGGACAGCGGGGCCGACGATTACTTGGCCAAACCTTTTCATTTTGGGGAGTTGCTGGCGCGCATCCGGTCCCTTATTCGTCACCACAGTGATGTCCGCTCAACAACGATTGAGAGATTCGGAGTACTACTTAATCTGGACACGCATAAAGCCATTCGGGACGGAAAGGAAATATCTCTGACCTCAAAGGAGTTTGCCTTACTGGAGCTGTTCATGTTGAACCCAAACAGAATTCTTACCCGGCAAGCCATTTCGGAACATCTTTGGGACATGAACTTTGACCCCAGAAGCAATGTGATCGAATCGTTCATAAGGTTCTTGAGGTAGAAAGTTGACAAAGGCTTTGAAAAGTGACTTATCCACACAGTACGCGGCTCCGGGTACATTTTCTCCGAGAACGAACCGTAGTTTGACTCTATATGCTGACTATCAAAGGGAAAATCATTCTTGCCAACTTATTGGTTTTTGGACTGATGCTTGTCGGTTTTGCAATCACCATTTACCGAAGCACACGGGAATCGGAGTTGGCCAAGCTTGACGCCCGTCTTCAAGTCTGTGCCTCCAAACTGCAGAGAGAGTTGGAAGATGAGCCTGACAACGAGGAATCTTCCGGCACACATGAGCTTTTCACTCTCGTAGCTAATACATTTCCAGAAGTCAAATTCCGAATTCTTGACAGGTGGGGCCATGTCGTGATCGAGGATAGCACACTTGCAACATACTCCAGCAGTTCATGGCAGAAGGCATTGGACGGTTCGTCTGAAAAAGCGATGATCACACTTAATCGGCAACGCTACCGCTATCTTCTGATCCCGGTTGAGATCGATGATCGTATTAAATTTGTATTACAGCTTGCAGCACCAATGACTGGAGTGCAGGCAAGTATGAGACGGCTTATCACCCTTTTTTCCATTGCCATACCCACGGCGTTGTTATTGACGGCACTAGTGGGCTGTAACATAAATTCAGGATATTGTAGTTGCTCAATTTATTGAGCACTGTCGTCACTATGCCTGATAAATCAGGCAACTACAATAGCGAATAAATTTATGTTACAGAGCACTAGCCACTTACCTTATCACAGGTGTAGCATTTCGGCCTATGTCCAAAATGGTCGAAACAGCGAAACAGATTTCGGCGCGAAACCTTGATGAACGTCTAGTGCTGCCAAGAACGCGGGACGAAGTACGGTTACTGGGCGAAGCTCTTAACGACATGGTGGTGCGAATCGATGAGGCCTTCAAAAGCCAAAGGCAATTTGTGGCTGAAGCGTCCCACGAAATGCGAACCCCGCTTACCATCATTTACAGCGAGCTTGAATATGCAAGACGGTATATCAAAGGGCCAGAGGCTGCTCAAAGCATTGACGTCTCGCTCTCTGAAATAGATCGTCTTGCACGGATGGCTGATAGACTACTGCTTCTCGCTAAACTCGATGCCTCCCAGCTGGTGCTTCACATGCAGTCAATACGCCTTGATGAACTGCTGGTGGAAAGTATTCAACTTGTGTCAGTCCTTGCATCAAAGAAGGACATCGACATTGTGCTGCATATAGAGAAAGCGGTTGAGCTTCAGGCGGACAAAGAAAGGCTCAAAGCCGTCCTTCTCAATCTCCTTGATAATGCCATAAAGTACTCGCCTCCGAACAGCAAGGTTTCGGTGTCTCTCTCCGCAGGCAGTAGGACACCGGGAGTAGTGCGCATTGTTATTAAGGACAGTGGGCCCGGCATATCCCAAGCTGAACTTCCTCATATCTTCAAACGGTTCTATCGGGTAAGTAGCGCAAGAGCTGAGAGCACAACCAGGAGCGGTCTGGGGCTCGCTATTGCCAAACATCTGGTTGAACTGCACGGTGGCAGCATCTCCGTCATAAGCAAAATGGGAGAGGGGACGAGTTTTATCGTTGATCTACCGTATATGTCGGACAAACGGAACCAGTCGTAACATCTTACCCCCACTTCTGGGAATCTTAGTTTATTAAGCCATACAAAAAAATCCATTTTTTTAAATTTAATCCGCCGGTTTTCATCTCAGTTTCATTTTGTAGGACGATCTTTTTACCTGAACCTTCAAACCATGAGAAAGGAGGTGAGAAATCATGACACGCTTTAAACCATTAGGAATAGGTCTTATTACAATAGGCCTTCTCCTTTTAGGAGTAAGTTGCAAACTACACCTTCCAACGAATTCGACAGGTTTGTCAAAATCAGCTACGGTAGTGATGAAAGCTTCTGCCGGCTCAAGTGCTGCGTTGAGCAACAGTCCGGTGACTGGTGGTGACTTGAACATTCAGACTGCCATGATAAATGTCGCCAGGTTCAGAATTGAAGAAAACTCTGGGTTTGACGGGGAACAACAGGGCGAACATAACGATGGAAACAAGGGAGGCCCGGACAACGAACAGGATGCACAGGATATAATCATGACAGGCCCATATTCTCTGGATATCAGTAACAACGAAGCATTCATCGATTCTGTTGCTGTGTATCCCGGCACCTTCAGAAAAGTGGATATCACCTTTGCAACCTCCCCATTTAATGGGAAATCAATCGTCATCACCGGTAAGTTTACGCCCACAGGCAGTGCGGCTATACCCTTCGAGTTGAAATCGGAGTTTTCCAAAGAAATTCAGACGCAGATAGCCGGAAACGGAATAACGGTTGGGAGCAACACATCCGTGCCTATTGTAGTAACCTTCAATCTGGCCGAATGGTTCGGCAATGTCAATTTTCAAACGGCTCAGATGGTCAACGGAGCCATTCTCATCGACAATGCCCATAACACCAATCTGCTGTCCGCTTTTGAATCAAATCTTTCGGCGCAAGCAGAGATGGAAGATCATAGTGGTGAGAAGTAGATGTGATTTAGCTGGAGTATTAAACACACTGCTGGCTGTTCCGAACAGTACTTGAATTAGGGAGGGTCTACGCCGACCCTCCCTAAATCATAATATGGCTGAGCCTGATCCTGTTTTAACACTTTAGAGAGTGAGTTAGGTTACGACATTCCCAGATATTGCCAGCAAATCAAAAATTTTATGATTTTTTTGAAATCTTCTTTTGATTTTCATCTGGGCTTCATGTTACAATTCGTAATATTATCAGAAATGAATGGAAAATCTTTAACCCTTAAACCTAAGGAGGTTTAAAATGAAGAAAAAAGTCGTTGCGATAATCGTGGTTGTAGCAGCGATTCTGGTGGCAGGGCTGGCGCATGTAAACTACGTCAGGGCGAGGGGTAATGAAAACTTCAGTCCGCTTCCATCCAGGTAAGACACGACCACGAGGGCGAATTCGCAGGAATGGCGAAGATCGGTCTTCAGCAAGCGATCAACACGGCTCTTACTCGAGCTAATGGCAAACTCTTGAGGGCGGAATTGGGAAACGAAAATGGATTTTTGGTCTATGACATTGAAATCGTTGAAGCCGACCAATCCATAACTGGCGTTAAGGTTGATGCGGGGAAAGGGGACGTTCTGCTTGTTTCCAAAGATAGTGTCGACCAGTCAGAGGATGAGAACATCGAAAATGACAGCCATGAAGGAGAGGAGCAGAACAATGGCGGGGACGATGAAAACCAAGAGGGTGACAATGACCAGGGCGAAAACAGCAATGGAGTCAAATCCGGGTCGATTCAAGTGAAGTCTGATCATGAATGGGACTACACCGGAATGGCGGCTATCAGTTATCAGCAGGCAATCAAAGCGGCCCTCAATCAGGTTACTGGTAAGGTAATCAAAGTGGAGTTGGAGAACGAAAACGGATTTTTAGTCTACGGTGTCGAAGTCGTTGGCTCCGATAATTCCATCACTGACGTCAAGGTTGATGCGGGAAACGGGCATGTTTTGATCAGTTCTAAAGATCAAGCAGATGGTCACCAGGGCATGGGTTCTGAAGATTGGGACAGGGAGAATGATAACTGATTATAAGTAACCTTCGCCGACAACTACTTAGGTGGTCAACACCTTGAAGGTGTTGACCACCGGACCAAGGTGTTTCAGTCAGAGAGACATTGGGGAGATTGAGATGAAAGTGATTGAAATCGATGGTCTTAAGAAATCATTTGATGGCAAAATTGCTCTAGATGGTGTATCAATGACGGTTAACCAGGGAGACATCTATGGCTTTCTGGGGCCGAACGGTTCAGGTAAAACCACCACCCTGCGCATTGTTTTGGGCATTTTACCTGCCGATGAGGGCAAAATATCCGTTCTGGGCAAAGACCTTTCCTCATGGGGGAATGAATTGGGGTATAAGGTCAACGCCTTGCCGGAATCTCACGGATTTTACGGATGGATGGATGCAGCAGACTATCTGAGATTCTTTGGAAAACTGTATGGCATACAATTGACAGTAGGTGACTGTCGATCGCGGTTAAGTCAGGTGGGATTGGATCCCAAGAACCTTCTCCCCATCAGCACATTCTCAAGAGGGATGAAACAGCGCCTGGGTATTGCTCGATCCATGATTAATGCTCCAGAAATTTTGCTCTTAGATGAACCAACCAATGGTCTTGACCCGCGTGGAAGACGAAATATCCATGACCTTCTACTTCATCTCAATACAGAAAATGGTATAACGATGATTATTTCCACCCATATTCTGGATGATGTTGAGCGTCTCTGCAATCGCATTGCAATCCTTAATCGCGGAAAGATTCGCTATGAAGGGGCATTGGCCGACAGTTCAAGTAGAGATTGCATCCGGTATCATTTTCGTGTCGAGGATGCACAATCGATCTCTTCTGATTGGAACATTCCGGGTATTTCCGTAGTTGAGAGCAGAGAAGATCGATTGGTATGTCAGATAGATGGCTTGTCTCCAGCACACGCCATCAAATCTCTCATAGAGGCTGGGATGCCGATTGCGGAAGCAGAGCAAATTACAGGAGGGCTTGAAGAAATCTACTTCGCTTATACGAGGGGAGCGACCGATGAGTAGTTTATCTGTCTTAATTAAGAAGGAATGTGCAGAGGACATTTTATCCTCTCGCTCGATTTATTTCTTCCTGTTTGCCAGCGGGCTTATGAGCATCTTCGCAGTTTTGCTTATCACCAACAGAGAGTTGAGCCTTTTGGATAACGCTCAAGCCGTATATAAGATGACCACGATCGTTTTGGCTCTGGCGTCGCTGGTCACAATTCTACAGGGTAGTGATGGTTTTGCCGGAGAACGCGATCGAGAAACGCTGGAAATTCTGTTTCTGTCTCCTTTAAGCAGGAAAGGGCTAGCGTTTGCCAAACTGGGGCGAATACTGTTTTCCTGGCTTGTTCTCTTCGCTCTTTCGATTCCTTATCTGTGGGCGGTGGGCAGCACAGGGCAGAACCTCTGGCCTTCAATCTATATTCTCTTCATAACCGGAACATTATTGGTCCTCGCTCTGGGTGGAATCGCATTGATTGTATCAGCAAGAACGGCAACATTGAAAAGCGCATTGTTCATTAGCGTAATCGTTTTCCTGATACTTGGAAGCCCGGCTGTACTTGGTGCCTCCTTAAGGCAAACCGGGATTGGCAAAATGATTGACTTGGTGGATCCTTTTATGGATGCGCTGAACACAATTGACAGTGTGGTAATTGACAGCCAAGGGTTTGATTTTCAAGTTCTCAGGCTGGGAATCATGGCACTATATGCTTTGATCGTGCTTTGGTTTCTTAATGTTGCTTCAAGGAGAATTAGATTATGATAAAAGGCATTTTGAGCAACCCAATCCTGGTAATGACAGTTATATTGTTTTCCTCATGCACGGTTTTTGCAAAAGGTACTTCTCCAATTCAGGTAATACTGCAACGTCCGGTCGGAACACTAAGGATGGGTGACACTCCGAAGTTCACTGGTATTGTGACCAATTCAGGTCAGCACACCAAAGAGAGACTTATAGTTTATCTGTCATTGGTATCGCTGGAGCCAGGGAATGAGCATCCGGTGGACCTTGAGGATTGGTCAGCCCAGAAAGCCCTTCGCATTGACTCATTGTTACCCGGCCAGGTCAATACGCACGATTGGGGGATGCGACTCATACAATCGGGAAAATATGGAGTGGCTTTGACCGTTGTCAACCCCAGGGAGAAGAAACCAGTGGTGAGCGACCTTGTCCCGTTCGATGTCCAGCGCAAGCCCATGTTATCGGTAAGCCGAATTTTCCCTGTAGCTTTAGGAGAACCGGTGGCGCTTTTGATGCTGTTTGGATTGATTCTTGTTGCGCAACGAAAAGGCAAACTGTAGAATTATGTGATGCTGAGAAGTATTTCTGAATCGATAAGTGCACTTCTTACCTCACCCAATTCAGCTTCTAATGAACCGTGTGCTATCCGGTGGCAGGCACTGACAATAATAATGGTGGCTTATGTTTTGATCCTCAGGCTGGTTTTTCATCGACCCTTATAGATTTACTCCCTGAAGAAGCCACTACTGAAACTATGCCCAGCTTAAGGAGCAGGTTGAGATGATGCTGTCAGTTTGCCATATTACCAAGCCGCGCAAGGTTCCGGCAATTCTTGCGACGGTAGTCATTATGATGGCTGCATGTCAAAGTTACGGAGCGACAAAAAGCACCTTTGCTAACCACAGCGCAGACAGTCTATTGAGTCCGATCTACAGCTCATTCGTAATCAAATCATGTCAAAAGGCAGCAGATGGCACTGACCTTCCGTCTAATTGTCGCTCGTTTGTTTTGGCCGAGTTGCGGGATGACATCATGTATTTGCTAAAACAGCCCGATTTCTATCTGGTTGTCGGAGGTCTAACCATCGCCCCGTCTGCTTTCGAGAACGAATCCCTAGATTTGAATAGAAAGTGGGTAAACTCGCAAAGTGCCGATTGGTTCTTTGAATTTGGCGATGCCATGGGAAGCGCATTGGTTCCTTTAGTAGTTTCCTTTGGCTCGTATTCGTTAGGAAAAATTGAGCATTCACCTGAAGCCGAATCCTTCGGTTCTGACCTGTTGCGTACGGAGGCTATCAATGGTTTGCTCACAGTTGCATTCAAAGCTGGCATTAACCGCAAGCGTCCCGATGGCACTCGGTATAGCTATCCATCCGGACACACCTCGACAGCCTTTACAAGCGCGGGAGTCATCTACACCCACTTTGGTCCTGTCTGGGGCTTACCAGCTTATGTAATAGCATCCTATGTTGGACTCTCTCGACTCCAAGAAAACAAGCATTATCTGACCGATGTGATTGGCGGCGCCATTCTCGGCGGCTACGTTGCCTATAAGGTGACACATAAGAGAAGGAAAGCGTCAAGTCCCAGTATATCACCTTTTGTAACAGGCAAGACCTTTGGTGCTCGCCTGGCGATAAGTTTTTAGGGGTGACTGATAGGGTTAGCTAAGAGGGCTAGAACTTTCTTTGCAACACATTTCTTAAGAATCCCCGAGTTAGAATTTCTTACCTACCCCAAAAACTAAGTGCCTTGTCCTTATGTCACTCTCAGCGTGACCGTAAGGAACCTTCGCGTTTTTCATTCTAACATATGTGCATTTATATTCTAACAATAGAGCTAACTCTTCTAAAACCTCTACCTCTGCACCAGTCGCTAATTGGTATGCTGAACCGTAGAATTCATACTGTTCCTTCCTTTCACGGTCGATAACTCTTTCGGTGTGAGGAATCAAAGGGCCAATACCCACTCGACCATAAAGCCCAACTTTGTCTGTTTGATTATCTCTATTCCTGAAGAGTCCCAGCCGACCTACTAAATTGAAAAACAAAAAATTCAAACCGTGACTCATGGAGAAAGCCTGAACTATCTCTCCAAGCCTGATAGTCGAATCAATCGATTCCCCCTCTTTTCCCCTGAAACATAGACTTCCTGTTGAGATTCAGAATATAGCTTGGCGTGAATGAATTCAACTTCAAAACCAAGATTAGAATAAGGACTGGCGAAATAACCCGCCCTTAAACCATAACATAAAGGGGTTTGGAAGGATCTATCGGGATATTCAATGTTGTGAAACAACAGGTTGTTTTGTCTTGAAGGCTGTTCAATCTTTAAGTCGGCATTTGAAGTCGAGGCTTTTCCCAGGTAGGCCTCAAATCTCCATTCCGCCCTCAAAGGGAGGGCTAATAACAGAAAGAAGGCGAAAGCCTTCCAGATGATTTCGGCAAAATATCGCATTCGACACCAATGAGAACCATTCTATTGCTTATGATCTGTAAGTCAAGTGATTCTATTTTGGTGGTAGTGTCAAGTGTTTTGTGTAAATTTTTTGGCGTATCTCCACCCATATCTATTTAGGCAACTTGTTCTGCATAGACAACCATCTCTCTTTTGGCTTTGTCCCTCTCTGGCTGAGAATCCCGCCGAAGGCGGGACGGAAAACCATTGGCTCTCCTTTTCTGCCATACCTCATTGAGTTGTTCAGAGATAGCATAAACCACTCTTAAGCAACAATCCTCATTAGGAAAACTATCCATCTGCCGAGTTCTTCTCCTGAATTCCTTAAAGGTCATCTCAATCATGTTTGTAGAACGGATGCTCTTCCATTACCCTTTAGGGTGGTGATAAAAGTTCAAAAGAAACTCCAAATCCTTCTCCACACACTCCACCGCTCCGGGGGCAATCGAATACCACTTTTCCTTCCAAGCTTCAAAGCTCCTTTGAGCCTCTTCTAAGCTTCCCGCATTGAAAATCCTCTTGCAGTGATTAAGGCAATCTTTTCTGATGCTTCGAGGGAGTTTCACCGCCACATTTCTGAGCTTGTGAACTATGCATCTCTGAATTCTGGCCTTAGGAAAAGCAGAACTGAAAGCATCCATCAGACCCGGCAAACCATCCATGATTCCCATCCTTAACATCTTCCCTTTTAAGCCTCTTGCTTTCAAGTTGGAAAAGAACTCTCTCCAGTCCCGCAATATGCGGGACTCTCTCTGTCCCCTAACTGCACCCCTAAAATCTTTCGCCGCCCATCCTTCGTGATCCCTATCACCATCAAGAGGGATTCCTTACTCACCACGTATCGCCTTACCGGAAGATTCAGACCATCCATGAAAAGATAAACAACATCATCCTCAATCGGAGAGGAAAGCCACTTTTTTATCTTCTCGGTAAGCTCCTTGTTGATCTGAGAAACCATTCCCGCCGAATACCCCTTGCCAAACAAACTCTTAGTGATCCTCTTCATCTTCCGGGTGCTGATCCCCGAGATGAACATATCTGCTATCACCTCAGAGAGCTTCTTCTCCCGCCTCTTGTATCTATCCAAAACCCTGGTCTTAAACTCCCCCCGGCGATCCCGTGCCACCTCCATCCCTTCAATAGCACCAAACCGGGTCACCAGATCACGGCGATAATAGCCATTACGATTTTTATCTTTGTCTCTGGCAATCCTCTGGTAAGGATGATAGCCCAAAAACTCTGTCAGCTCCGCATAAATCGCCTCCTCAAAGACCCTCCTTATAAATCCTCGCAGATATTCTTGAAGACCATCCAAGAAAAATTCTTGATCAATCTCACGAATTTCCTCGACATCTAGTCTCTCATTTATTATATTATTCATGGCGTATATCTCCCTTCTTTTTAGGTTTTAACTTCTTGTTTAACTTAGGAGTATACGCCTTTTTATTAATTTACACAAGAGTCAGTATGCTACCGGAACCTACACTGTTAACGTATATAATGCGGATGGTGAATATGTGGGAGGCGGGAGCGCAACCATTGAGGAAAAGCCACATTATCCCGTGCCGATAAAATTAAAATAATAGAGAGCCATCTTAAAAAAAGAGGTGACCACAGAGGAGATAGCGCTGGTGGATGTGGATGTCTGCCTGATTCCTGAGATAAAGCAAAAGCCAGCATCCTTCGTCCTAATAAAATAAATTTTCAATAACGGCATTTAAATTTTTGTGAAGCTGAAGATTCGGTTTCTTAAAACCGATAGAATATTTTAGAAACGGGACTAAGTGACCAGAATCCGAAATATATTTTTACTCTTGAAAAATCAGTTAGAATCATAAGCGTGATCCAGGGGGGGTGTTTTTCACTCCCGTTCGCAGGATCCGTAGGTATGCACCGTGAGGTGCATACCATAGGATTGGTGAAGAACACCAACGGAAAGCAAGGGAATCAAAAGTTTCTGAACCTTACATTTTGAACCAAAGGCTTTATGACTCAAACCAATAAGATATTGATCGTGGATGACAATCCCCATATGTCCAGCCTGCTTTCGGACATTCTGGATTTTTTTGACTACAAGGCAGCAGGGGCACAGGATGGGGAGGAGGCTTTGAAAATTCTGGGTGAGGAATCATTTGACATGGTGATCACCGATCTGAGAATGCCTAAGATGGGGGGCATGGATCTTTTACGCACCATCAAGGATAAGTTTCCTCATCTGCCGGTGGTGGTCATCACCGGGTTTGGCACCGACTCTTCCCAATCGGACGCATTTGCCGCTCAGGCAGACGGGTTTTTAGCCAAGCCTTTTAAGGTTGAACAGATAAAAGAACTTCTGAAAAAACATCTACGGTATCAAGAATAACCTTCCAAAGTTTTTCTTTCCTTTCTAATTAGACGTTTCCCTCTTTTGGCTTTTGACTGTTTTTAATCTACTCTTCTCGAATCCGCTAAAGGCATATCCAAAAAAGAAAAAAACTTCCCCTTTTCTGAAAAAATGAAATTTTAGTGAAAAATTTCACAAAAGATGGTTGACTTTAGGTAAATTTCACGTTAAATTAAATTAAAGAGAGAACTTTAAGCGTTTAGTAAAAATGTGCGGAATGAATTTGATTCCACAAGTTAAGCAGAACCACTTGAGAGGTTAGGAAAAAGATGGGGAAAACATTAGCGGAAAAAATAATAGGGAGCCATGCCAAAAATGAGGTGTCCGCTGGACAGATAGCTTTGGTTGGTGTGGATGTCTGCCTGACCCAGGATGGGACCGGACCATTGGCTATAAGACAGCTACAAAAGATAAATCTGGAGAAGGCGGCCAATCCCAAAAGGACGGTTTTGTTTTTAGATCACGCCGCCCCCTCCCCCCGTAAAGAGTTGGCCAATGATCACATCACCATCAGGAAATTTGCAGAAAAGACTGGTGCCTGTCTTTCGGAGGTGGGAGAGGGAGTGTGTCACCAAATCATAGCGGAATCATATCTTAATCCGGGTGACATTTTGATCGGAGCGGATTCACATACCTGCACCGGCGGAGCGCTGGGTGCATTTGCTACCGGCATGGGCTCCACCGATGTGGCGGTAGGCATCGCTTTAGGCAAAACCTGGTTAAGGGTTCCAGAAACGTTTAAGGTGGAAGTGAATGGAGAATTTCAACCGGGAGTTTATCCCAAAGATTTGATCCTTTCCCTCGTCGGCATGATAGGAGCCGACGGGGCCACTTATAAAGCGTTAGAATTCTGCGGCAGCACCATCGAGAAAATGTCCTCAAGCGGAAGATTCACCCTTTCCAACATGGCAGTGGAGGCTGGAGCAAAAGCCGGGCTTATTGCTTCGGATGAGACCACCAGGGAGTTTTTGAAAAGACAGAGAAGAGGAGACAAATTCAAAGAAATTGTTCCGGACAAGGATGCAGTCTACGAAAGGGTGATTGAAATCGATGCTTCGGAATTGGTCCCCGTGGTGGCATTTCCCCATACTGTGGATAATGTCAAGCCCATCCACGAAGCTAAAGGAATAAAGATAGATCAGGTCTTCATCGGCACCTGCACCAACGGGAGATTGGAAGACTTTAAAGTTGCCTCCCAGATAATTAAAAGAAAGAAGAAACACCCAAAAACAAGAATGATCATCGTTCCCGCCTCCAAGGCGGTATTTCTGGATGCTCTCAGTGCAGGGTACATTAAAACCCTGGTGGAGTTCGGAGCGGCAATCATGGCTCCCGGGTGTGGTCCCTGTGTGGGAGTGCATGAGGGAATCTTGGGTGATGGAGAAGCCTGTCTTGCCACCATGAACAGAAATTTCAAAGGGAGGATGGGAAATACAGAAGGATTTATCTACTTAGCATCGCCTGCAACTGCGGCGGCAACTGCCATTGCTGGCGAGATCGCTGACCCACGAGAGTTTTAGGTAGAAAAGAAATCCAAAAGAAAAACCGTTAAGCCAAAGAAAAAGTAGCCGCCCATTTGGGCGCCTGTTCGGGAGAGGGTTAAACCCACTCCCGAACCGAGCCTGCGCCACCTTATGGAGCAAGGAGTTCAGCATGACGCTAACTGGAAAATCATGGAAATTCGGAGATGATGTCTCCACCGATCTTATTGCTCCGGGAAGATTGTTTCACTTAAGGTCAAATCTTCCGGAGCTGGCAAAGCATGTGCTGGAGGATGCTGACCCTCAGTTTGCTCAGAAGATGCAAAAGGGGGATTTTGTGGTGGTGGGGAGCAATTTCGGATGCGGATCATCCAGAGAACATGCTCCCACCATCATAAAACTGGCAGGAGTCTCTGCGGTATTAGCCAAGTCCTTTGCACGGATATTTTATCGCAACGCCATCAATGTTGGGCTTCCTGTGTTGATCTGTGACACGGACAAAATAAAGGTGGGAGATGAGCTGGAGGTGGACTTGGAAAAGGGAGCCGTGGTTAACAAAACCCAAAAAGAGACCCTGCATTTTGCCTCGCTGCCCGATGTGATGATAAAGATATTAAATGATGGCGGTCTTCTAGCGCACATTGAAAAACATGGGGATTTCAAGATAGATTGAATAAGTAAGAAATTTGAGATGTTTTAATTCAAAAAGTGATGACAGGAGGAAAGATGGCGAAGTTTGATAAACTTACCGTTCCCACAGAGGGCGAAAAAATTGAGATAGAAGGCGATAGATTAAGCATACCGGATAATCCCATAATTCCGGTTATTGAAGGTGATGGCATCGGACGGGACATTATGAAAGCCACCCGCAGGGTGCTGGATGCGGCGGTGGAGAAGACCTATGACGGCAAAAAGAAGATAGTCTGGTTCGACATCTATGCGGGAGAGGCGGCTCAGGCAAAATATGGAGAAGTGCTTCCTAAGGATACCTTTGAAGCCATAAAGTATTTCATCGTGGCCTTGAAGGGACCGTTGACCACTCCGGTGGGAGGTGGATATCGAAGCCTGAACGTTACCCTGCGGCAGGTTCTGAATCTCTATGCGTGTGTTCGCCCGGTCAGGTACTTTGAAGGTGTTCCCTCTCCGGTCAAGCACCCGGAGAAGATGAACGTGATCATATACAGGGAAAATACCGAGGACGTTTACGCCGGAATCGAATGGGCCGAAGGGACCCCGGAGGTCAAAAAGTTAATCAACTGGCTGAACGAAACCTATAAGTTAAACATCAGATCCGACTCCGGAATCGGAATAAAACCAATGAGCATCACTGGAACTGAGAGACTTATCAGAAAGGCCATAAAGTTTGCCATAGAATCTGGTCGCAAGTCGGTTACCATAGTGCACAAGGGTAATATCATGAAGTATACTGAGGGAGCTTTTAGGGACTGGGGATACAAGCTGGCCACCAGAGAGTTCAGGGGTAAGGTGGTAACCGAGGAGGAGTTGTGGAGCCAGTACAACGGGGAGATGCCCGAAGGTAAAATCCTGATAAAGGATCGGATCGCCGACAGCATGTTCCAACAGATCCTTACCCGAACTGATGAATATGATGTGATCGCTACCCCTAACCTCAACGGGGATTATCTGTCGGATGCCTGTTCGGCTCAGATAGGAGGATTGGGAATGGCTCCGGGTGCAAATATCGGAGACTTCATTGGGCTTTTTGAAGCCACCCATGGAACTGCTCCCAAATATACGGACAAAGACATGGTCAACCCCGGCTCCCTGATTCTTTCCGGTTGCATGATGCTGGAGTATCTGGACTGGAGAGATGCGGCTGAGCTGATCTACAAAGCTATGGCAGATACTATCAAGCAAAAGAGGGTAACTTACGACCTGCACCGGCTAATGGAGGGAGCCACCAAGCTTAAAACCTCTGAATACGCTTCTGCTATAATTGAGAATATGCGCTAATTCCATTCCCGTATGGAAGAGATAAGAAATCCAGAATCTAACTTAAGTTAGGTTCTGGATTTTTTTTGCAATGTGGCAGAAACAATTTCGCCCCGCCAGAGGCGGAGCGGCTACCGAGAAAATGGTAGCCGCACCCTTCAGGGTGCGAGAGACGATGTTGGTTCGGGGTGCCCTTCAGGGTGAATCCCTTCAGGATGAACCCTCACCCCGAACCAGGGATTCGTATGAATGCATACGCATGTTGCGGGGTAAGGGTACCCCGCAACAATAGGCTTTGCATTGATGCAGATGTAGCGGAAACCGGTTTAATGGAAGTTTCGTGTTGGTAAAAAGGTTAGATTTAGTTGATAATATGCCATAGATTGGACCTAGAACTGAAAACGTTTTCAGTCCCGCCTTTGGCGGGATTATGGCAAAAAAAGCGATGT
>Ga0315545_1001570_pt1 | contig 21971 bp, 21 predicted proteins | sample SalMarSW160210MG_FD_203096 | JGI IMG/M metagenome (GOLD analysis project Ga0315545, IMG submission 203096) | Salt marsh sediment microbial communities from the Plum Island Ecosystem LTER, Massachusetts, United States - Salt Marsh Sediment SW1602-10 ...
TGTTCCCGGTGAGCTCTATTGCTCTCTTTTCCCCGCCAAGTTTATTGAGTATTTCTCTGCACTGCGCCTCAGTGGAAGTGTCATTCCACAGCTTCGCGTTTCTGATCACAGAGCCGTGCGCATCAAGCGGAACAAAGCCGTGCTGCTGGCCAGATACGCCGATTGCTTTGATGGCCATTTTCTCTTTTCCCGAGTCTGCGATTACCGACCGTAACGTATTCACCACCGCACGGGCCCATAACGAAGGGTCCTGTTCTCTCGTCCCGTCCGCTTTTTCAACAAGCGGGTATTCTTCCCGTGCACTCGAGATCACGCTTCCGCTCGTCCCATCACAGAGAACTGTTTTTGTCCCCTGCGTACCCACATCAATACCGATGAAATACCCTTCGAGGTCAGCCTTTCCCATAGGGGTCTCCTTTCCATTCGGCCGTACTTCGGCAAATTCTGCTAATTTCCATCATTGCTTACAATTATAAAAGTGTTTTTTCTTGTATATTTTTCTAGATTCTCCTATATTTTTACTATACTTTGTATTATTTTCAACACAAAAATCCCTATAGGTCGTATCTTGGAAACTCTTGACTTCGAAGAAACAGTCGATGATTACAAACGGCAAATATTCGATCTTACCACCATGCTGGAGCTGGGAAAAACGCTCAATGCGAGCCTCTCACTCAAGGATGTTCTCGACATCGTTGTGTTGACCTGCAACGGCCATCTCCATGCGTCCGATGCAATAATCCTTCTGGAAACGGAGAAAAAGGAGACGCCCTGTTTTGAATCTCACTCCACAGCGGAAAAAATTCTCATAAAATCTTCAGATCCCTTTGTAAAGTATATCGGCGAAAATCCGCGCGCGATTCTCGTCGAAGAGATGAAGGACAAGAAACAGCTGAATAAATCCTACAATCTCTTCGCGGATCACGGGATTCATCTCATTGTGCCCCTCAGGTTCAAGACGAGGATCAACGGAATCCTCTGTCTCAAGAAAAAAGAGGAGGAATTCGGAAGAGTATATTCCGAAGAAGAAAAGCGATACATGGATATTATCGCCGGATTTGCATCAGTGGCTATTGAAAACGCACGGCTCTATGAAATCGCCACAATTGATCTGAAAACACGGCTGTACAACCACGGGTATTTTCAGAACAGGCTCATCGAGGAGATAAAGCGCGCGGAGCGCTATAAAACCGACCTCTCACTGATGATGCTCGATCTCGACCACTTCAAGAATATTAATGACACATACGGCCACATGATGGGTGACGATGTACTCATCGCTGTTGCAGAAACTCTCCGCAGCCAGGTACGGGAATGTGATATTCCCGCACGATTTGGAGGAGAGGAGTTTACCGTTATCCTTCCTGAAACAGATAGAGACTCTTCCTTAATCGTCGCAGAACGGCTCAGAATGAGCATTGAGAAGCTCACGTTCAAAGCTTCAGCCAGCACCCCCTCTCAGGCAGGATCAATCGGGATTACCACAAGCATCGGTGTTTCCTGTTTCGAACATGAATCGAGTATGACGGAGGACATCCTGATCGAGCGGGCAGATCAAAGCCTCTATTTCGCAAAACAGAATGGAAGGAACAGGGTCATCCTGTACAATGAAATACAGGAATCCATGGAATCCTGATCTCCGGAGCCGGCCGGTCAACGAAAAACAGCCCGCACAAAGAAAAATGTAATTACACCGCTCGTTCCCAGCTTGACAAAAATACTGGTGATCGTACCGAGAAAGACTCCAAGCCCGGCACGCAGCGACTCCCTTGTGTTCATATTATAGATGAATTCCCCTATCACGGCACCGAGAAATGCGCCGATGAGAAGCCCGAAAGGAGGAAAAAACACGACCCCGATGATCATCCCGATTAGTGAGAACAGGGTTCCGTACCTGGATGCTCCGAACCGCCTGGCAAAAATCAGAGGTATGACGTAGTCCAACAATGCGGCGATGAGAGACAGGATCCCCATGATGATGAGAAAACGCGGGGTAAATACTTTCCAACCGCGGGCGATCGATATGAGGATAAGCGAGCAGTAGCTGAGTGGAGGGCCTGGAATGACGGGCACAACACATCCGATGATGCCTGCGGCAGCGAATAGAAACCCAAGAAAAACGAAAAAACCCATCCTTCCCTTCAGCGGTGTTCTTTGTGGTTCTTTAACGGAATCAAAACGGACACAGGAGAAAAAGAGCCTGCACCGGTGCACGGATTCACTTTCCCGTCAGATAACAAAACCCTCTCTCCTGGAGAGGGTTTCTCTCATACACGTTCGCTTTTTTCACTCTTCCCAGTGAATGCATTCTACAGGACAGGAATCGATAGCATCCTGAATTTCCTCTTCTGAAGCCCCTTCAGCATTCGTTACTTCCGCCACATTGTCTTCAGTCATGCTGAACACATCGGAGCAGCTGTCTACGCATGCACCGCATCCGATACATTCATCAGCATCAATGTACACCTGCTTAGCCATTCATGAGCTCCTTTTCTCCTGAAATTTTCCCCATAATACGTAAACTCATATAAAAAGTCAATACTCGTTTTTTCACTAACCACAAAAAATCAGGACAATTTTCGATACACTTTCTTCACCCACGAAAAGAGCCTCCATTTCGAAGCAGCGAATATGCACACGAATACAAGCACAGGAGTAAGCGCAATCCCGATCCGTGGAAACCTTACGACGAAACCTGCATACAGCATACACATCGAGAAAAAAAACAAAACGAGAAACAGCACATAGAAGAAGCGCACTGCTTTCAGCAGCACCGGCGCAAGCTGCTTTTTCTGCGCACCTCTCACAATGAAATAGACAACAATCCCGCAGAGAAATGCAAGAAAAATGTATCCGTACAGGGATCTGCTGTAACGCGCGACACGGTAGAGTACATACACCAGCCCCCCCAGAAATGCGACGACCGACAGAACAAAGAGCAGAATGACAAAAAACTGCTTTAACACATTCAGTGTGAAGGAAAAGTGTTTTTTCTCCGTTTCCATCAGTTGCCCTGTATTTCAGAAAATCGGCACGCGTGCGCTTCTCTCATTCGCCTTTTTTATGCTATATTTGTTACACTTGTGAAAGAGTAAATGAATATAATAGTATAATCAAGTGATTTTCAATAAACGGCACCGCACGATGAAAGAAAAAACTCCGCTTCTGCTCATGTTTCTCGGAACCGCATCGGATGTGGGGAAAAGCGTCATTGCAGCCGCGTTCTGCAGAATCCTTCACAGAAAAGGGTACACCGTCTCGCCTTTCAAAGCGCAGAACATGGCTCTCAACTCCTTCGTTACCATGGATGGAAAAGAAATGGGGAGGGCGCAGGTGTTTCAGGCGTATGCCGCCGGTATACTTCCGGACGCGGACATGAATCCGGTGCTGCTCAAACCCGCTTCCGGAACAAAAACCCAGGTCATCGTTCATGGGAAAGTACAAAAAAGCTCGACCGCGCAGGAGTACTACTCCATGCATCACAGAATCATGCCGGCAATAATGGAAAGCTTTCACAGGTTGAGGGATCGCTTCGACGCCATTGTTCTCGAGGGAGCGGGAAGTTTAACAGAGCTGAACTTGAAAAAAATGGATGTGGTCAATCTCCCGATGGCACAGGCTGCAGGCTCCCCTGTCGTAATCGTCGCAGACATCGACAGAGGAGGGGTATTTGCTTCCTGTGTCGGGACCATGAATCTACTCACCCGTAGAGAAAAAAAGCTCGTCATCGGGTTCATCATAAACAAATTCAGAGGCGATAAAACGCTGTTTGCCGACGGGGTGAAGATCATCGAAAAATTGACTAAAAAGCCGGTGTTTGGTGTCGTTCCGTTTTTCCGGGATATTCATCTGCAGGAGGAGGACAGCGTCGCGCTGCACCTGGGCAAAAAAGGGCGGGCAAATCGCACGGCATCCGTACGAATAGGGGTCGTTCATCTCCCCTACATCTCAAACTACACCGATTTTGATCCCCTTGAAGCCGAAGACGACGTCTCCCTGCACTACACACAAAAACCGGACGATCTCGAGAAAATGTCCGTGGTCATCATTCCGGGAACAAAAAATACCATAGAGGATCTTCTGTGGCTCCGCGACCAGGGTTTCGAGCAGGCCCTGGAGCGTCATGTGCACGGCGGAAAGAGCCTCGTCGGAATCTGCGGCGGATTTCAGATGCTCGGGGAAACGATCGAAGATCCTTCAGGCGTTGAAACCCACAGGCCCAAGGTCAGGGCACTCGGATATCTCGATGTTTCTACGGTGCTGCAGCAGGAGAAAACACTGAATCAGGTGAGAGCACAATGCCTTCTCGAAGGCATGCGAACGGCATGCGGAAAAATCATCGAAGTCAAAGGATACGAAATCCATATGGGAAAAACGACACTCGGAAGCGGCGCGGCTCCCGCATTTACTGTTCAGCCGGCGGGGCAAAATACAGCAGGATACGGCGATGGCGCTTTTTCGGCCTCTCTTTCCGTGTGGGGAACATACATCCACGGGCTATTTGAAAATGACGAATTTCGGGCCGCCTTTCTGCGCATGCACGGAGGGAAGCAGAACGAACGGTTTTCCTACAGAGAGTATCTGAACGAACAGTTTGATAGGCTTGCTGATCTCGTTTCCGCGAATGTCGACGTAGAGCGGATCATTGCGCGTGCAGCTGGATTCCGGAAGTGAGGCTCACTCAGCCTCTGAAAGAAAACGCTCGAGAGAGTCCATTGTGGGTATACCGCTTCTTCCTCCGACTTCCCTGCACGCGCACGCGGCGGCAGCGGACGAGTATTTCATGATGTCCTCAATCTTCCACCCCCTCGATACGAGGAACGCAAAAACTCCGTGAAATACATCGCCAGCACCTGTGGTGTCCTTCACCGGAACAGAAAAGGCCTTTTGAGTATAAAAACACTTCCCGGAGCTGTCCCAGCCCGCCGCCCCCTGCTCCCCCATGGTCACGCACACAAAGGAGGCGGAGGTCGTCTCTGCAAGCCGTGAAAGAATGGAGCGCGGATCCGCAGTTTCCTCCATACGAGTAAACTCTAGAGCAAAACCTCTCGAGGCAATGACGTGTGTTGAGTTTCGCATAATAGCGACGGAAAGCGGCTTCACCTTCTCTGCGTCAACGACTACCGGTATCCCGTGCCGGCGTGCGACCTCTGCTGCTCTGAGCGCAGCCTCCTGGTGATAAAAATCGACAAGTACGGCTCCCGCCTTTCTGATGACGGTTTCGTCAACATCATCTCTTCCGAACGAGGGCACTTCGCGCGTGCTGTAGAGTATGGTACGCGAAAAACATGATTTGTTGATAATGACAAAGGCAACGGGATTTTTCCCCTCCACAGCCCTGATGAATCTGGTGTCGACTCCTTCCTGTGTCAGCCCATGGAGGATCGGCTGGGTAAGCTCGTCATCTCCCACCACAGTGTGAAAGCACACGCTTCCTCCGAGGCGGGCAACAGCAACGCAGGCGGTTGCGATATTCCCGCCGCCCTGCAGCATGATCTGTTCCGCTTCAAGTTTCTCGTCCTCTTCCGGATACCTGTCAACAACACTGAGATAATCAAGACAGTGCGTCCCGATACCGACAACGTCGAAATGTTCGTCTCTCATAGTGTCCTTCTACGATTTTTCCGCAGTCCTTTCCGCGGTTTTTTTTCTTGACAAAATAGAAATCCCGTGTAATTTATTATACCATTATAAGAAATCGTGTGTTTTTCCTCAATACGATATCGAAAAAAGGTCGACAATGAGTTTGCCTGAAACAACGAGCTACAGCACATTTTTCGCACATACCAGGCTCATTGTAATTGCTGCCATTCTTATTATCCTTTTAAGCGTACTGCTTCTGTTTTTTCAGCAAGGCAGCGGACCTTGTTTTTAGAATCCGACCCGCTGCTGAGGCAGCGGGTTTTTTTTGATTTCATATTCTATCAAAAGGGAGGAAATATATGCGCAGTGATGCTATGAAAATTGGAGTCGCCAGAGCACCGCACAGGTCCCTTCTCTATGCCCTCGGACTGACGAAGAAGGAAATCGAACGGCCCATTATCGGAATCGTGAATTCCGCAAACGAGATCATACCGGGGCACATTCACCTCAACAACATAGCTGAAGCGGCAAAGGCGGGGGTTCGCGCAGCCGGAGGAACACCGCTGGAGTTCAGTACAATCGGACTATGTGACGGGCTTGCGATGGACCACATCGGTATGAAATACTCTCTGGGAAGCAGAGAGCTCATCGCAGACTCTATTGAGACCGTGTGCATGGGCACTCCTTTTGATGGGCTGGTGATGATCACAAACTGCGACAAGATAGTACCGGGAATGCTCATTGCCGCAGTGCGGCTCAACATCCCGACCGTTGTTGTTTCAGGCGGGCCAATGCTCGCAGGTGAGTTGGGGCAAAAGAAGCTGGGGGTCGACGATGTATTTGAAGCCGTGGGAAGGTATAAAAGGGGCACGATAACCGAAGGCGAGCTGGACGAGCTGGAGAAGCGCGCCTGCCCGGGCGCCGGAAGCTGCTCCGGGCTGTACACAGCAAACTCAATGAACTGCCTCACCGAAGCGCTTGGAATAGGGCTCCCCGGAAACGGAACGATCCCAGCCGTACAGGCGGAGAGGATACGGCTCGCAAAAGAGGCGGGAACTGCGGTGATGCGATGCATTGAAGAAAATCTCTGTCCACGCGATATTATGACAAGGGATGCCTTTTACAACGCGATTTCCATCGACATGGCTCTCGGGGGATCGACGAACACCGCGCTTCATATACCGGCGATTGCCTACTACGGAGAGGTCGATATCACTCTCGACGACTTCGATATCCAGAGCGGAAAGGTCCCGCATCTCTGCAGCCTCGCGCCGTCCGGACCGCATCACATGGAAGATCTGCACAGGGCTGGCGGAATTCAGGCAGTCATGAAGGAGCTTTCGAAAATCGGCGTCCTTTACACAGATGTGATCACAGTGAGCGGCCGGACCGTTGCGAAGCAGATCCTCGACGCGGAGGTGAAGGACCGCACGGTTATCTCACCGGTGGAGAGCCCGAAACACGAGAAAGGCGGGCTCACGGTTCTCAAGGGAAACCTTGCGCCGGACGGATCAATTGTGAAGAGCGCGGCTGTTATTGCGGACATGATGGTACACGAAGGCCCCGCACGTGTATTCGAGTCGGAAGAAGAGGCTGTAGAGGCGATTCTGAACGATGAGATAAAGGAGGGGGACGTGGTGGTGATTCGCTATGAAGGGCCAAAGGGGGGGCCGGGAATGCGTGAGATGCTCACCCCGACGTCAGCGATCGCGGGAATGGGGCTCGACAAGTCCGTTGCTCTCATCACCGACGGGCGGTTTTCCGGCGCGACGCGAGGCTCCTCCGTGGGACATGTTTCTCCGGAGGCAGCTTCTTTCGGCCCAATCGCGGCAGTCAGGGAAAAAGACCGCGTGGAGATAAACATCCCTGAAAAAACGCTTACTCTGAAAATTTCCGATGAAGAGCTTGAAAAACGGCTCGAAGACATCAGGGCAAGGGGGAAAAGAAAACCGAACATTGAAAGAGGCTACATGTACCGTTATTCAACCATGGTGAGTTCGGCGGCGGAAGGAGCGGTGTTTCCTCTTTAGGATATGAAATACGCTGCCCGTCACACAAAGCTCCGAGCTCATGGGAGTGTGCGGGTACAAAATCTCAGTGAAGGAGTGTGTCACATGAAAATGACAGGAGGAAGAGCAATCGTTGAAGCTCTCCACAAGGAGAAGGTTTCGATCCTTTTTGGGATACCGGGCGGAGTAGTCATTCCCCTCTTCGATGAGATATACAGAAATGGAAAATTCAAGCTCGTGGTAACGAAACACGAGCAGGGCGCGGTGCACGCCGCAGACGGATACGCCAGGACAACCGGAAGAGCGGGGGTATGCGTTGTAACGAGCGGTCCGGGTGCGACAAATATCGTCACCGGCCTTGCGACCGCGTACATGGATTCCATTCCGATCGTCGCGCTCACCGGGCAGGTGCCGACAGCAATGATCGGAAATGACGCCTTTCAGGAGGCAGACACCACGGGCATCACGCGGCCCGTGACAAAACACAACTTCATCGTGAAAGATCCTCTCGAGCTTCCAATGGTTTTGAAAAAGGCATTCTACATCGCCACCACAGGAAGGCCCGGGCCGGTCCTCGTCGACCTGCCGAAGGACATTCTCACTGCTGAAATCGACTTTGAATATCCCGAAAAAGTAAAGATCCCCGGATACAACCCAACGGTAAAAGGCAATGCGCGGCAGATAAAACGGGTGATGGAAACTATAAGACAGGCAAAACGGCCGTTGATCTACGCAGGAGGCGGAGTGATTGCTTCCGACGCTTCCGAAGAGCTGTATGCCTTTGTGAAAAAAACGGGCATCCCCGTCACACTCACTCTGATGGGGCTCGGCGTCTATCCCGCGCGGGAGCCCGAATACCTCGGCATGCTCGGCATGCACGGAACGAAAACATCCAACTACGCAGTGAGCCGCTGCGACCTGCTCATAGCAATCGGATCGAGGTTCGACGACAGGATCACAGGCAAGCTCTCGATGTTCGCGCCGATGGCGAAGTTCATCCATATCGACATCGACCCGGCGTCGATCAGTAAAAACGTGATAATAGACGTGCCGGTGGTCGGCGACGCAAAGCACATACTGAGGGAAATGCTCAAATACGGGGAGACGCTCGACATCAAAGAGTGGATCAAGGAAATAGAGGGGTGGAAGGCCGAGCACCCCCTCACCTACATAAGAGACGACGATGTTCTCCGTCCCCAGTTCGTTGTAGAACAGATCTACAAAGTCACCGAAGGAAATGCGATCATAACCACGGAGGTTGGCCAAAATCAGATGTGGACAGCACAGTTTTACCGGTTCAACAGACCACGGCAGTTCGTGACGTCCGGAGGGCTCGGCACAATGGGGTATGGCCTTCCCGCTGCGATTGGCGCTCAGCTTGCGCACCCGGACGCGACAGTATTCGACATCGCCGGAGATGGAAGCATACAGATGAATATCCAGGAAATGGCCACTCTCAGCCAGCACCAGCTTCCGATCAACATTGCAATACTCAACAACGGATACCTCGGAATGGTGCGGCAGTGGCAGGAGTTTTTCTTCGGAAGAAGGTACGCTGCGACCTGCCTGAGGCGCGACAGCCGCTGTCCCGATAACTGCGACGGTTTGGGGAAAAACTGCCCGCCGTACATCCCGGATTTCGTGAAACTCGCAGAAGCCTACTATGCCGTCGGGATACGAATAGAAAAAAAAGCGGATGTTGAGGGAGTACTGATAGAAGCAGTGAAGACAAAAAAACCGTATCTTCTGGATTTCGTCGTGAATCCCGAAGAGAATGTGACTCCAATGGTTCCGGCCGGTGCTCCGATAGACAAGATGATCAGCAGTAAAGAAGATGCGGAGAAGTTTCTTCTTGCGTGATAGACGAAGACAACCAACCGGGGGGTATTATGGCAAGTGAACACACGATTTCGGTCCTTGTGGAAAACAAAAGTGGAGTGCTCGCGCATATTGCCGGGTTGTTCAGCGGAAGGGGGTTCAACATCAGCGAGCTCTCAGTCGGGGAAACGGAAAGTCCGGAATATTCCCGAATGACAATCGTGGTGAAAGGCGATGACCTGATCGTCGAGCAGATAAAAAAGCAACTCAACAAATTCATCGACGTCATAAAGGTGAACGACCTGACACATGTCCCTGCCGTGCACAGGGAGATAATTCTCATCAAGGTGAACGCCACGGCAAACAGGCGTCAGGAGATATTTCAGATCGCCGAGGTTTTCAAGGGAAAGGTGGTCGATATTTCCCATGAATCCATCACGCTCGAGGTAACGGGAATTACGGAAAAAATTGAAGCGTTCATATCGCTGATGCAGCCGTACGGAATACAGGAAATCGCACGAACCGGACGCGTATCAATAAGCAGGGGATAACATGCAAAGGGGGTTTCTGGAGAATGGAAAAGGTCTTTATCTTTGACACGACCTTGCGGGACGGTGAACAGTCACCCGGCGCAAGCATGGCAATCGAGCAGAAAGTCGAGGTTGCAAAGCTTCTCGCAATGATCAATGTGGATATCATCGAGGCGGGGTTCCCGATCTCCTCGCCGAAACAGTTCGAAGGTGTAAAGCGAATCGCCGAATCTGTAGAGGGGCCGACAATCGCAGGACTCGCCCGGGCTGTTGAAAAAGATATTACCAAATGCTTCGATGCAGTCAAGCAAGCACAGAAGAAGCGGATACACACCTTTATCGCCACTTCAGATATCCATCTCCAACACAAGCTGAAGAAGACAAAACAGGAAGTACTGAAACTTGCAGTGGATGCGGTGACGCTTGCAAAATCAATGGTTGATGATGTGGAGTTCTCTGCGGAGGACGCGACAAGAAGTGACTGGGAATACCTCAAGGACATTTACACTGCGGTAATAGAAGCCGGTGCGCACACCATAAATGTTCCCGATACTGTAGGATATACGGTTCCCGACGAGTACGCGAAGCTCGTCGAATTTCTCATAAAGAATATACCAGGAATCGAAGACGTGGTCATCAGCGTCCACTGCCACAACGATCTTGGGCTCGCGACAGCCAACACACTGCGCGCGCTGATGGCAGGCGCCCGTCAGGCGGAGGTATCGGTGAACGGTATCGGGGAAAGGGCGGGAAACGCCTCGTTTGAAGAAGTGGTCATGACATTGTGTACACGCAGAGACGTGTACAAGCTTTCCTCGGGCATCAAGACCGAACAGATATCCCATCTCAGTAAAACCATCGTGAATTTTACCGGAATCCCCGTGCAGCCGAATAAGGCAATCGTCGGTGAAAATGCCTTCGCTCATGAAGCGGGAATACATCAGGACGGGATGATCAAAAACCCCACGACCTACGAAATAATGACCCCTCAGTCGATCGGCAGGTCACAGTCGATTCTCGTGCTCGGACGGCACTCCGGAAAGCACGGATTGAAAAAACGAATTACCGAGCTTGGGTACACGCTGAACGAAAAGGACTTCACAAAGGTGTATGACAAGTTTCTCGAGCTCGCAGACAAGAAAAAAGAGGTGTTCGATGGGGACCTTCACGCACTGTTGGAGGAAGAATTAAACATACTTCCCCGTGTGTACACTCTGCAGTACTTTAGTGTCGTTACCGGCAACAAGGTGATTCCCACAGCCACGGTGATGCTGCAGAGAAACAAAAAAAACTATCAGGAAGCGGCAACCGGCGACGGCCCTGTTGACGCGGTGTACCGTGCGATCGAGAAGATTACGGATACGCCGGTAAAGCTGACGAGCTATTCCATCAACGCCGTCACGCACGGGAAGGATGCGCTCGGAGGTGTGACCATTTCTGTTGAAAAAAACAACAAGGTGTATAGAGGATACGGGGTTGCAACCGACGTCATCGAGGCAAGCGCAAATGCTCTTCTGAACGCAATCAACAGGATCCTCAACAACAGCACCTAATAGCCTGGAGAGCGTGAATATGATGTTGCAAATTCTTGATACCACACTACGTGACGGCAGTCAGGGAGAAGGAGTCACCTTTTCAAGTGAGGACAAGATCAAGGTCGCCCTGGCGCTCGACGAGTTCGGCGTGCACTACATAGAGGGCGGCTGGCCAGGCTCGAATCCAAAGGACATCGCATTTTTCAAAAAAATACAAAAGCTCCATCTGAAAAATGCAAAAGTGACCGCCTTCGGCAGCACACGGAGGATGAAAAACAGACCGGATGAAGATAAAAACCTCAGAGCGATCGTTTCTACAGACGCCCCGGTCGCCTCAATTTTCGGTAAAACCTGGGATCTTCACGTGACAGATGCGCTGAGGGTCCCCTTGAGAAAAAATCTCGAGATTATAGAGGACAGCATTGCGTTTCTGCGGTCTCAGGGACTCGAAGTAATCTACGACGCCGAGCACTTTTTCGACGGATACCGCGCGAATCCATCCTACGCTCTTGAAACCCTCCTTGCCGCACAGAGGGGGGGTGCGGAATGCCTGGTGCTCTGTGACACAAATGGGGGAACACTTCCCCATGAGGTGGGCGGAATCATGAAGGAAGTGCTGAGCAAAGTCAGCGCACCCCTCGGTATCCACGCCCATAACGACTGCGGATGCGGAGTCGCGGTCTCGATCGAGGCCGTGAAAAACGGCGCGGTACAGGTACATGGAACTGTAAACGGCTACGGTGAGCGGTGCGGGAACGCGAATCTCTGCTCCATTATCCCGATTCTCGTGCTGAAGATGGGAATTCAATGCATCCCTGCGGCAAACCTTCGCTCCATCGCGCATCTCTCCCGTTACGTGAGCGAGCTTGCTAACATGGCGCACGACAGAAAAATGCCCTTTGTCGGAGAAAGCGCGTTCGCGCACAAGGGCGGTATTCACGTCGATGCAGTCATGAAGAACCCCAAAACCTACGAGCACATCGAGCCCGAGTCTGTGGGGAACGTACGGCGCGTACTTGTATCGGACCTGTCCGGCAAGAGCAACATTTATTACAAAGCCTCGCAATTCAATGTGGACCTCAACCGTGTCGATGATCATTCGAGGAAAACGAGAGAAATTCTCAGCAGGCTGAAAACGCTCGAGGACGCAGGCTACCAGTTCGAAGGTGCTGAAGGTTCTTTCGAGATTCTTCTCAAAAAGCTCATCAAACGCTTTAACGACTACTTCTCCCTCGAGGGCTTTCGGGTGATTACCGAGCGCAGAGGCCCGTCTCAGAATGTGCTTTCAGAGGCCACCATAAAGGTCACCGTGGACGGAGAAAAGGAGCTCACCGCAAGCGAGGGGGTCGGACCGGTAAACGCTCTTGACAGGGCGCTTCGCAAAGCGCTCATGAGATTCTACCCCACACTCAGTGAAATGAAGCTCATCGACTATAAAGTCAGGGTGCTCGAGGCGGACAAGGCCACAGAAGCGTCGGTTCGAGTTTTGATACAGAGTGGTGACAGCACGGACACATGGGGGACGGTGGGTGTTTCTCAAAACGTTATGGAGGCAAGCTGGCTTGCGCTGGTGGACTCGATTTCCTACAAGCTCATGAAAGACGAGCAGGAGGGGCGGGAAATCAAGGGAAAATCAGAGCACCTCGACAGGCATAAGATGTGAGACCTGAAGACCCTTCATACCTTCTCTCAATTCAGATCATATGTCACGTCAGAAATCGAGCTTCTCTCTGAGCTCGCACGGAACACTCCTGAAAAAGTATGCTTTTTTGTGCATATTTTTATTACAATTATGAGATTAATTCCCGGACGAAAACCCCTACACATTCACGGTCAAGGGATACGGGGAGCCCGCCCTTCTCCTGAAATAGTTATCATGCAAGGAGTACAGGGGGAGCACATATTACGCGGACGGGTCAACCTTTTATTTTGGGACAGTGTTGTTCAGCGAGTCCAAAACATTTACCATCAAGAACACAGGAAACGATGAACTCCTCATCAACAACATCCTGCTCATGGAAGGTGACGCGGATCGAAGGGAATTATTGAAAAGGTGAAGTGCATGCTCACCGCACGATATATTTAGTGTAAGGCCAGTTTGCAAGCCCGCCCTCAATCGTGTAAACGCGCGAAAATCCCTTCGCGAGCAGGAAACGCACCGCATCAAAACCGTCGGTCCCGTCTCCGCTTACTATGTACAGCTCTTTGTCCCTCGGGAACTGTTCGCTGTGCTCCTGAAATCTCCCCGATTCCCATGGGAAGTTTTTTGCACCTGTAATATGTGATATATTGAAATCTTTTTCACCGCGGATGTCGTAAAGCACAAAATCTTTTTCTTCTCCCATAAGCTTGTACAGCAGTATTTCAGGCATGACCACGTATTCGGTGAACTCGAGCTCGTCTGCAAAGTCGTACTTCGACCAGTTCTGGCTGTACAGAGTCGGGCACGCGCACAAAAACACGGCAATGAACAGAGTGCTGGATAAATTTCTTTTTGTCATGAATAAAGGAAACTACACGTCATATCGTCTCGCAAAGAACTTCGAGTACCGTCGGATCCATTCCTTTGCCACGGATGCGAAGTCGAGACTCACATTGTATCTGCGTTCGAGGCGGTTCTTAAACAGTTCTATCCGAACGACCTGTTCCATCATCCGGGCTTTCAGGAGATCGCTCGGTTCGTGAAATGCCACCGCAATGCTGAAGTATTCGCTATCGCTCTTCTCCAAGCAGCGAACAACGTTTCCGTCGATTTGAAAATTTTTTCCCTCCACGTGAAGCTCGATTTCCACTTCAGACCCGGGGGCTATCGGGCTCTCACTGAAGAAAAGCAATCCGCCCGCTCCGATGTTCTGGGACTCGCCCAACACCTCTTTCAGGCCGGTTTTGGAGCGATTCACCGTCGTTTTGAGAGGGTAGCTCAGAGGGTGACGGATAAATTTTCTCCTCTCTTCCCCCATCTCTTTCCTCCGGATTCCGGCGCTTTTTTTCCTCAATGCTTCATAGCGCCCGTTACTTTTCGGGCAGAAGATATGTGTAATTTTTTCCCGCGGCAAGCTCCCGAAACTGCCCGGTGAGCTCCTGAATGTCCAGGACTCTTCTGAATGTTCCACCGGTGATCGCCGCAATTTTCTTCAGCAGCAGTTCGTCGTATCCCATGAGATCAAATGGCGAACCCACCCCAACCGTGTCGATGACGATGTGCTTTGCAGCAGCGGTTTTTGCGAGTGCGATAATCGCCATTTTCCCGGTAGTGGTCGGCACTCCGTCTGTGAGCATGACAATCCGTTTCGCACCCTCTGAGAATGAAAGGACATCGATGGCAAGGCTCATGCCCTCATGCATTGCAGTTGCGCCGTTCGGCATAAGGACGCTTGATCTGTTTTCGAGATGCTCGTAATTCATCGTCGGACGCTCAACGATGTTTGCAAACTGGCCGAAACTGACGATTCCGATTTTGTCGCCTTCGGACATGAGAAACTTGCTTCTGATAAACTCGCGAACCGCATTCCTTGTCGCATCCATCTTCATGATTCCGGTCACAAAGTCACCCATGCTCCCTGAGGTGTCGATGAGGAGGAGGAGCGTCTCCGGAGGAATGATTTCAATTTCCGCGCCGACGTTAACCTGCAGGAGGTCCCTCGCAGCCCGGTTGAGCCTGCAGATGTGCTCCTCTCCGTCCGACGCGCTCGATACTTCGACCCTTGCTTTTACCAGCTTGTCATCCTTTTTCACAACAACGGTATCACCTGCATTCAGGCCGAACCGATCCCTCATATATTTGGCCAAACGAATGATCGGTTCAGGAATCTCTTTATCCGATTTGAACCCTTCCAGAACCTTCAAACCTGGATTGAGAACTATATCCGTAGGAAGGTTCCTCGAGTCTTCGGAATCCCGGTCTTCGTCCTTTTTTTTGAAAATTCCCATTAGTCGTCCTTTCTGTTTGAAACGGCAATCGAAGATAATGAAAATGGGCATTCATTCTTGTGCTCTCTTTTCATACGACCGGCACCGCCAAGCTTGAATCAAGCAGTTCCGGATGATGTTCTATCGATCTTTTAAAGAGCACATTTTCGTACGAGTCGTCCTTTCTGTTTGAAACGGCAATCGAAGATAATGAAAATGGGCATTCATTCATGTTCATACGAGACAATTCCCCGACGAGATAAATACAGACACTTATGTTGAAGATGCTCCGTTCAGAGGTTTTTTCTTCCGAAAAGATCAAGGAACCGATCCTCGTACTCCTGAAAGATCCCCCAGCGATCGAGTTCCTTTTTCAGCTCGCCCGCCTTTGAGAGGTCGCCTTCGGCGCGCTGAAACATGTACTCAATTCTATCAAGTACATCCTGAGGGATTTTCTCCCCTTTCTGTTCTCCCTCTTTTTTTTCTTCCTGAACCTCTTTCGCCTCGCTGACAGAGTCCTCTTCGAACACCGCCTGACTGGTGCTCTTGCTCACCCGGTCTATCTCCTCTTCAACGAACTTCGCCATTTGCAGGAGACTGCTGAAATCAAACCCAATGCCGGTATACTTGCTGAAAATCCGCAGAACAGCGAGAGATGACTTCGGATTCTCAATTTTCGCCGTGTAAAACGGAATCTCACCCAGAAAACAGGTTCCCCCGATCCCTGACTCGCTTCCAACTCCCAAAAGAAGCCCGTTCAGGCCCCCGATGTGCCCCGCGTTCATCACCTTGATTCCATACTGCTTCATCGTGTTCAAAGTCTCACTGTGAGTAGAAACGCAGAGTACCCCCGGATCCGCATGATGGGTGATATTTACCGGTGTTGCGGCAAATGTGATAATTTCTCTTACCCTGTAATACGCGGTGAGTTCCACAATACGCAGTGCGAGCTCGTACTCCTTTTCCATTACAGGCTGGGATTCCCCGATAAAAAGGAGAAGATCTCTCGGCCCGTGGGAATTTTTATAGAAATAAAACTCGCTCTTCGGCAGCCCCGGTATTTCAACGATTCCGTCTACTACCTGAATACCCGTTCTGTAAAAAAAGTTTTCCGGCATGATCTCCGCGAACTTCGACGCCTGCAGGTTTTCCTTCAGGTACATTGCCGCTCCGTAGGCAACGTTTCCCATTCCGGGCCATGCGGCGACAAGTATCGGGTCTCTCGGCTCTATCTGCTGAAGGATCCTGACGGATTCATCCATTTCATTCTCCGAAAAGGAAGTAAAACAGAGTTGATTGAAATTGTTGTTCTTAATATATTTCTAATTTAATGAATTTCATCTATTCATTCAATGACTTTTACCGGGGCCGCCTCAGTGGTGCCGTGACAGGAGGATCATCTCATGGATATTCTTGTGCTGAACAGCGGAAGTTCATCGATGAAATACATTCTGTATAGATGGGAAAAACGCGCTGCAATTGCAAAAGGAATCGTGGAAAGGGTGGGAATGGATGGTTCCGCCATCTCCCATGAGGTGATAGGACAGGACGCCCTGAAAGTCAGCAGAACCTGTCTGAACCACAGGAAGGCAGTGGACTTCATCATTGAAGTGCTCACGGGTTCGGACAATCCGGTCATACAGGACATCGAGCAGATCAGTGCGGTCGGCCACAGAGTCGTGCACGGTGGCGAGAAGTTCAACAAGTCTGTAATTATCGACAAAAGCGCGCTCGAAACTTTCAAGGAGCTTTCGAATCTTGCCCCCCTTCACAACCCTCCAAACATCACCGGTATCGAAGCCGCAAGAGAGGTGCTCCCCCGTATCCCCCACATCGCAATCATGGATACTGCATGGCATCAGACGATGCCCGATTACGGGTACATCTACGCACTGCCCTACAGCTGGTATAGGAATCACGCCATCCGCCGTTACGGATTTCACGGAACTTCCTTTCTCTACACAGCAAAACGAGCGTCCGTACTCCTCGGGAAAGATCCTTTCAAAACGAATCTCGTGATCGCCCATATAGGAAACGGGGTGAGCTTCAATGCAGTGAAAAACGGAATCTCAGTTGACACGAGTATGGGGTTCACACCCCTGGAGGGGGCTGTGATGGGCACGAGGGCAGGTGATCATGACGCCGCAATCGACCTCTATATGATGGATACGCTCGGCGTGTCAACCGACGAGATGAACACTATTCTCAACAAAAAGAGCGGACTTCTGGGCATCACGGAGAAGTACATAGACAGGCGGGATATTTTGAAAGCGGCAAGAGAGGGAGATAAAAGGGCACAGCTTGCAGTCGAGGTGGAAACCTACAGAGGGAAAAAATATATCGGTGCCTATGCTGCGGCACTCGGGAATGTCGATGCCTTGGTATTCACCGCCGGAGTCGGTGAGATGAGCCCGCAGATACGGGCGAAGATGACCGCAAATCTCGACATGCTCGGGATCAGGGTCGATGAAGAAAAAAACCTCATCTCGAGATCCAGAAATATCGAAACGGACATTACCGCCCCGGACGCAAAGATAAAAGTCTTTGTCATACCAACAGACGAGGAACTCGTGATGGTGGAAGACAGCGTGGCGCTTCTCGAGGGAACCTATGATATCCACACACACTTTACCTACTCTTTTCAGAGCCCTGATTACACGAATCCTCTGAGAGAAGAAGCGTTTGAGCGGGAAGCGGATGCTCACCCTGAACTGAAGAGCATACGGGCGCAGACTCCCGGTCACTGAAAATAGTTCGCTTTACAGGTACTAAAACCGGGCAGTACCGTCTCAAAGCAGTGATTCGTCATTCACTCTGCGGAGGAAGGAATGAAGCTTTCGAATATGATGTTGTCGACGTGCGGTTTGACGGAAAGGTATTCTTCCTGTGAACGGACCGTCCAGCCAAGCACCGGGAAGCCGCGGCGCCTGTTCCTGTTCACCGCCCAGAAAGGAAGGCAGCGCACATCATAGCTGAGAAAGTGCGGGTCGCTCTTCCAGTTCATGAAGAGGTTTTTGAGTATGAATTTCTTGAGAAAAAACAGATCTTCGTCTCGGAAATCTCCGGAGAGCTGTCCTCGGACAATCTCAGGAGCGTTGTCTTTGAACCATTCCAGGGGAAACGGGTTGAAGGACTGAACAGCGAATTTTCCGGTGTAGAAGGAAAGATCCTGAAACACAGTCTCCTCGAGCGCCCCCGGCTTCCCGTCGTTTTTTATTTCCACAAGCAGCGGAACACTTCCTTTCACGAGATCGAGCACTTCTTTCAGAAGGGGAATCGTCTGCTCGGAACCAAGAAGACGTATGCGGCCGAGTTCCGCAGCAGTACACGCCGACACGTGCTTTTCGACTCCAGTCATTCTCTTCAGGGTCTGATCGTGAAACACAACCGCCTTACTGTCTGCGGAAAGAAGAACATCCAGCTCGATACCGTACCCGGCAGCGACCGCAGAAGCAAATGCCTTCAACGAGTTCTCCGGTCTTTCACTGTCTCCCGTATGAAATCCACGATGACTGATAAATCCATCGAGAAGCCAGCCGATTTCACTGCCCTTCCGATTCACGCGCGCTTTCCTGTTCCCGAAAGGTGCATATTTTGTTTATAATATACATCGTTGGAGGCCATACCCCGTTTTCCGATGATACATCCTGAGTTGAAGAGGCAGGGAATGACCAGATTTGCATTATAGAGACTGCTCTTCGAGCCGTTCTTCATATTCTTCTGATAGAGATATTCCAGTTCCGCCCTGTAGTAGGAGATATCCGTTTCGATCTTTTTCTTATTCCTTTCGTCAGCACCGGTATAAAGCCTGCACAGCTGCTCGATCTTGAATTTGATGGAGTCGATTTTCGTATGTTTCCCTTCCCTCCCAGACTCATAAGCAGGATTTTTTCCCCTTTTCGAGCCCAAGAGCCGGATCATCTCCTCCACAGCTCTTTCTCCTTTTGCCCTGTGAGCGCGCTCTCATTGATCGTGATAATCCCCTGCTCTGCGAAATTGCGAAAAGGAAATGTCGCGCGTTCGTGGCCGAGGCCCATGGATACCGTTACAACCCAGGCCAGTGGCTTTTCTCCATTTGTTCTCATCACGCAGATGAATGTAAAACACAATCACACATTTTTCAAGGAAACAGTGCCCTTATTCGGCACCCTTCTGCGGGAGCCACAGGTAGTAAAATCCGGGCTGTAGGTGCGCAGTGGAGGCGGGAAGATCGATGTTCACCACGGAGAAACCCCTTCCCATCATGTTCGATGCCGCCGTGTTGTAGAGGTTATCGTCAGGGTATTTGACCCTGCGGTAGACCACTACCTTCGCGCTTGGAGGAAGTTTTGCGCGCTTCTTCGCCTCTTTGAGCGCATCCTCTATGTAGCCGGTTTCATCAATCAGACCGAACTTCAGGGCTTCATCCGCGAGATACACACGCGCGCTCGCGATGTCCTCGAGCTGTGCGGCCGTCACGTCTCTGTGCCCTGCAACGAGGTCAACGAACCGTTTTCCGAGACTGTCCGTGAGGTTTTGCATGATATTTTTCTCTTCTTCCGACGCATCGCGGAATGGAGATCCCATGTCCTTTTTCTCTCCTGACTTGCTCACGTTCACGTCGATACCAATCTTCTCCATGAGGCCGGTGAAATTCGGCTGAACGAATATCACTCCCACAGAGCCGGTAATCGTCGTGGGGTGGGCGAATATATAATCTGCGGGGAGCGATATGTAGTAACCGCCCGATGCTGCGACATTCATCATGGATACTATGAGCGCAGCGCCTGTCCGCTCCTTGAAGGACAGTATCTCGTGATACAGCACGTCGCTTGCCGTAACGGTCCCCCCGGGAGAATCGACCTTGAGCACCACCGCCTTCACGTGTCTGTCGTTTTCGGCCTTTCTGAGCTGGGAGACGATCTCCTGCACCATGCTGGGCTCACTTCTCAAAAACCTTTCCTGCCTCTCGTCAGAAATGAACCCCTTGATCGGAATAAGAAGCACCTTCTCCCTCGATGTCCCCTGGAGAGTGTACTCCTTCAGAGGCACAGTTTCACCGCCCATGAATCCGATACGCGGGCTCACGCATCCGGATAACGCACAAACAAAAAATACTATCCCAATCATAACAGACGCTCGCTTTTTCATAGAAACGCCTCCTCCGGCAGGCTCCTCTCTCGTTAATAGAATTATATGCGCCTTCAGGGGATTTTGGTAGAAAATTCGGCCCTGCTTTCTGCTCCCCTGTGTACGCACACGTATCTTCGAAAGATGCGCAAAAAAAACACCGGAATCTACTGGCTTTCCTGAAAATACGTTATACTTTATGTGGGTATGAAGCTGGGTGGTTCACATTTCGATGCACTGATCCGTGAAAGGATCACGCAGGCCATAGAAGCAGGAGTGTTTCCGGGGTGTGTTGTCGGGATTGTCTCACCAGGAGAAAGACGGGCCGTATATCCCTTCGGTCGTTTCACCTATGATAAGCATTCACCCCCTGTCGAAGGAGACACAATCTATGATGTCGCTTCCATCACTAAATCCATACCAACCGCCTCACTTGCGCTGCAACTCGTGGATGAGGGATCGCTTGATATTGACGACAAACTCCTGCGCTACATTCCCGAGATCTCACACAGCTACAGGGAAAATATAAGGATATACCACCTCCTCACCCACACCCTTCATTTTTCCTTTCCCCTCTCCTCTCTGAAAGAACGAACCCCCCGCGAAATACTTGAAACCATCTACAGAAAGGAGTTGCGGAGCCCGCCCGGATCACAGTTTTTCTACTCCAATGCAACAAGCATTCTGCTGGGTATCGTGGTAGAACGGGTCAGCACCCGCCCCCTGGACGCACTCGCTCAGGCTCGGTTCTTTTCCCCTCTTTCGATGCACCGGACTTCCTTCTCACCGAAGGATATCGTAAGAAAGCAGGAAATCGTTCCGACAGAGTTCGACCCATGGCGAAACCGGATGGTTCAGGGAGAAGTACACGACGAGAGTGCGCACACTCTCAGCACGATTATGAAACCCGGATCTGCGGGTCTTTTCTCGACAGCTCCGGACCTTCTCACGTTTTGTGAAATGCTTTTGCAAGGAGGAATAATGAGGGGAAAACGATATTTTTCGAAACAGATGGTGAATCGAATCAGTACGAACCAGCTTGCGGAAAACACGGAAAAAACAGGTCTGGGGTGGGAGATCTATCAGCCTCGATTCATGGGTTCCGGGTGTTCGAGCAGGGCATTCGGAAAAACAGGCTTTACAGGCTGTTCGATCGTGTGCGACCCTGAAAGGGATATCGGTATCGTGCTTCTTTCAAACTGGACCTACCCGAGTCGAAAGCAGGACAGGGAACAGATGGATCAGGTGCGTGCTTCAATCGCGGACACCGTGTACGGATGCGGTATTTAGAAATTGTCAACCGTTTCCTCGATCTCCTCGTTTTCCAGCGCTTCAACCTCTTTCACGTAATAATCCCGGTAATCCGTGTCCCGCTGCACGTGCTTGAAGGTCACATACGCGGAACCGGAGGAACTCTGCCGCGGTCTCACCACGAGCTCATAGGTGTTCTCGTAGAGCTTGAAATATGCGTAGGCCTC
>Ga0315545_1001572_pt1 | contig 21954 bp, 12 predicted proteins | sample SalMarSW160210MG_FD_203096 | JGI IMG/M metagenome (GOLD analysis project Ga0315545, IMG submission 203096) | Salt marsh sediment microbial communities from the Plum Island Ecosystem LTER, Massachusetts, United States - Salt Marsh Sediment SW1602-10 ...
TTGTTAAACCAGCCCTGTTCACCCAGAAAATTGTATGGAGAAACATACTTACTCCAGTTTTGACCATTATCAAATGAAACATATATATGTGTTTTATATATACTCATACCTGCCTCCTGCAAGTCAAAGGCTTCAACACTTGTATATATTTTATCAGGATTAACCGGTGATATTGCAAGATGAAATCTGTAACCTTCTCCTATGCCATTAAATGAGCGGGCCCATGTATCTCCCGCATCTTCAGACTTTAATATTCCCAGTGAATTGACAGCAGCATAAAGAGTATTAAAATCATCCGGATTAGCAATGAGATCCTGAACCTGATAACCTTCATTATAAACTTCGTCCCATGTTTGCCCTCCGTCGAAAGACTTAAAAATGCCCATATTAGTTCCGGCAATTACTGTGTTTTCATTACCGGGATGAACAAGTATTTTATTTACATACTGGAAGTCGTTATTAGAAGTCGTTGAATTAAGATGAGTCCATGTGCTGCCTTTATCAGTACTCATAAATATTCCATCACCCGCAACCATTCCCCATCCGTAAAAGCCTTCACCCGTACCTGCATAGATAACATTATGATTTGACTCTGCCATTGTAATAGTAGAAGTTGCCAGGTTTGGAAAATCCTCTGTCAGGTTAATCCATGTAGACCCGGCATTTGTAGTTTTCCAGATACCTCCGCTTGCTGAACCTGCAAACCATGTCTGATGTGTATTATCATCAGGATCAACTATTAATCCCCTTGTTCTTCCCCCGACATTCCCGGGACCACGCTGAACCCACGGATATTTTGCAAGCGTACTTTTAAGTTCTTTTGTTCTTTTTTTTGCTTTATTAAATTCATGAAATCTGTAATTGGTTGAGTAACCGGATTCATTTTTACCAATGGGCGTTGTTATTAACTTGTAATATTTAAAAAATTCTCCCGGCTTGTCATAACCCAGCTCTTCAGTACTGATATACTTTTTTGAACCATATGTAACCACTCTAAAAGATACATATATGGTGGTCAGCACAAGTAGTGCAGTTAATACCGGTACTATATATTTTAAATTTTTCATTTTTTTAATTTTTCAGTTACTTAACAGGCTCTGGTAATCAGTGTCCTCGAATCCCGTTTTTCTGAACGCAACCACGTACATAGTATCAAACAATGCGGTATACTTATCATATAAACCTATATGCATAGTAAGATATTCTCCGGATTCCTCTTCATTATTATAATTGCCATCAACTGAAACGTAATAAATACCATACATACCGTGATTTATCACTTCCAGCTGATTTCCCTTTGTTACCTCAAATTTATCATTTTCATAATGTACTTTTACCCTGATATTTGAATCATAAATATTGCCAATCACCAGGCTGTCATTACTATTTGGATCCAAAGCTGAAACCATGTCAAAATAATCTGAAATATTATCTGCATATGTTATCCGGCCATTGACAACTGTTGCATTCTGGAATTCAATTGCATCCCAGTTACCTGCAAGAAAATTGGGGTAGCCTTCCTGGTATTCTATATCATAACTGTCATCCTCGCAGGAAGTAAGATTTACGCCAAAACTAAGGATAATAACAAATCCGGATAATAAGTTAACCAGGTATTTTAACTTTATTCTGTTTTTCATTTGTTTATGTATAGAAAATCTCATTTAACAGTTTTTATTCTTTTTTTCTCCATGTTACCGGTATTTCCAGTCCGGTATAAGGACTATCCAGAAATATAACTGACCAGCTAAGAATGCGGTTTGAGTAGCTCCCTTCCGATGCATCATATTCTCCAAAATAGCCCTCACCAGGCAATAGTATAAGTTTATTATCTCCAAGATCAACAAATTCACCCGGCATAGAATATCCGGGGAAACCAAGTACTTCTTCACATTTGTATAAACCATTTTCATTTATTTTCCTGACTTTTGATTCAACAAGTGGCGTCCATATTGTTCCTTCGTATGTCCCTGACAGATCGTTATCACTTATATCTTCATATGTAACTGCAACTATCCTTTCTGCTGTGCTTGAAAATCCTTCGTTATTTTCAGCGTAGTATCTAATTATATAGACACCTGGTGTTTTTAAATCTATGTCAGGAATATATAAATAATACCAGTTGACTTGTTTACCCTCCACTGTTGCTTCCACACCGGGATCTTCAAATTTCCCGGTATCATTCTTAGTAAAAGATACAAATTCTCCTCCAATCATGTTAAATTCCGGCAAATGCGAAACATGTGAAATGTCAGCAGTTTCATCCCATTTGTCACAGTTATAAAGAAGGATTCCTGCAATAATTAATATGTATTTATAAACACCCCATTTCATAAGTCAAATTTTTTATTCATCTTCGGCTTTTTTATCCCACCATACTTTTTCATAAACTTCCTTCTTTGGAGGAGTATTTGGATTTCCTGAGTATTCTGATTCAGGAAAAATCAATCTTTTCGGGAAACGGCCGCTTGTTACATTATTAACAGATACTGTAAATTCGCCGGGAACATAATCACCATCATCAGCGGGAACCGGACTAACTTTTGGGTAATGAGTCCTGTTATGCTCAAAAAAGGTTTCAAGGCTCTGAATGTTGGCCAGTGCTATCCATTTCTGAACGATTATTGACTCAATAATAGCCTCAAGGGGACTTCCTTCAGCAGGAAATTCGTAAACATCTCCTGGACCGTAATATTCTTCACCATTAGTTAAACCCATTCTTTGAAAAGAAGCTTCTATTGCATTTTCATACATATCCAGAGCATCGGTGTATGGTTTCACCGCAAAACGGACTATTGCTTCTGCCTGTAGGAGATATGCCTCTGATGAAGACATCAGATAAACCGGTGCAAAAGGTGAAAAGTAAGGTTTGGAATAACTTGCACTGTTAGTCCCTGTTGGTTCATCAGGGTCGTTATAATTTCCCTGTACAAGTCCTTTATGGCCACCACCATTCTCCGGAAAATCGAACAGCATATCAAGCCTTTCAAGGTCGCCTTTATCATTCATAACACTTAAGAATGTTTCACTTAATATAAGGTTCGGATTATTTCCCAGGAACATTATTTCAGTTTCATACAGAGGATTTCTCCGACCTGTTTCATTCGTAAACTGGGTCATGGCAACATCCGCAGTAAGAAATTTTACATCCGGATCATCGTATAGGTCTTCAATACCCTCCCTGGCAAAATCCGGGCGGGCATATAACTGCCTTAAATATATTTTAAGTTTTAATGTATTTGCAAATTCAAACCATTTACCCATATCGCCTTCAAATAATATATCTTCGGATCCTATTTCTTCCAGTTCATCGTTTTCATAGTCTTTTGAAAGGGCGAAATCAATTCTGCTAATAAGACTGTCATAAACATCCTGTCCGTTTTCATAGTGAGGTGTAGTAATTCCTTCATCTCCTCTCAAAGCTTCAGAAAATGGTATCTGATCGTATAAATCTACCAGGATTTGATATGTATATGCCTGAAGCACAGTGGCTGCCAGGTAATAATTCCAGTTGCCCTTTTGATATGCCATCTCTTTTATATATTCAAGGTTAGCGAGTGCTCCGGAATATAATTCTCCAAACTGCCTGTTATCATATGTACTGCTGTTAATATTATAGGAATCCAGCCCGGAATATTGGGATGCACCCAGGGATTGAGTCCAGTGTTGCGACCACAGCGCACCAAGAACCTGGTATTTCCCTCCGTATACATATGCTATGGATGAAATACCTGCAGCAAAAGTCAGCTCTTCATTGGCTTCATCAGGGTTATTGGGGTCTTTATTAATATCGAGCCAGTCTTCACATGATACAAAAAGAAATATAGCAAGCAGGAGAAGGTAACTTATTATTAATATTTTGTAATATATTTTCATATTGTCTTAAGATATTATCATACCGATCAAAATCATAAAGAAAATCTGAGACTGAAAGTGACACTTCGCACTGTTGGCTGTGCACCGTATTCTCCAAAGTCAGCCTCCAGATCATTTCCAAAAGTTGTAAGTTCAGGATCTATATAATGCTGATCTTCAGGTGTCCACAATAATAAATTTCTCCCTATTACGCTGAGCTGGATAGTCCCTATTGGCAACTCGCTTAATAGCTTTTGCGGAACCGAATATGACAGAATAACTTCTCTTAGTTTTATGTATGATTTGTCAATAAAGGAAATACCATCTAATTCCGTACCCCCGTTCCCCCAGTAATCAATTATATGAACGGCATCAATGGGGATGGTATTTTCTGTATAAATCGGTTCATTATTTTCATCTCTTCCTGTCTCATATACTGAATTTGGAATAATAAAGGGTTCTCTCATATTATATAATGTAACAGGGACTGTTCCTGCCCATACTGAGATATCTTTGGTCCTCGAATACATTATACCTCCCTGTCTTATATCAAGTGTGCCGGATATTGATACCCCTTTCCATGTTAACCTGGTGTTAATGCCGGCAACATAATCATATTCCCTGTCTCCGTATTCCACAAGGTCCTCAGCAGCTTTAGGCAACCCGGTATTATCCACTACAATTCTGCCCTGAGGATCACGCATAACTTCACGGGCTTCAAAAATACCTACTGTTCTGCGAGGCTTGGCAATAAAATTAATCTGCTGGCCTCCCTCAACACTTAGTCCGGTTATCTCAATCCTTTCAAGCCCTTCTGTCAACTCAACAAGCATATTTTTATTTTTTGTGAAATTAAGAGAGACATCCCACCGGAATCGTGCCCCCTGGACAGGCGTAATGTTTAAAAGGGCTTCCACGCCTTTATTGGTCATTTTGCCAAGGTTGATAGTTTTGGAGCTGTAACCTGATGAGGTTGGCAGAGGAGCCGGCCAAATCAGGTTGGTTGTATTTTTATCATAATATGAAAAATCTATGCCCAGCCGGTTATTAAAGAATCTCAGGTCTGCGCCGATCTCGAATTCGGTAGTAATCTCTGGCTTAAGCTCTTCATTACCAATAAGATTACTTACTTCATAAGAGTTAACGCCGTTTGGTAACGGGTATCTCAGAAAACCATACCCGTCTGAATGTCCTCCTTTAACAAATACAGAATGGACACTATAGGCAGGAGCATCATTGCCTACTCTTGTCAACGCAGCCCTGATCTTTCCATAAGGGAAGAATTTTTTGACACCCGGGACCAGTTCTGTGAATATTAATGAAGCATTAATTCCCGGATAAAAGAAGGAATTATTTTTAACAGGCAGGGTAGAACTCCAGTCATTTCTGGCAGTCATTGTAATAAACACTGTGCTTTTATAAGACATATCCAGACTGCTGAAAACACCAACCAGCCTGCGCTTCACGAGGCTCTCACCTGCAAAAGGGGTTTCAGAAGAGTTTTTCAATTGAAAGAACCCGGGAATAGTAAGATCATTTACTGAAGCTGAAATGCTTTTAGCTGCTCTTTGATTAAGATTATGTCCGATTATAGCATCTATGCTGAAATCTCCGAATTCCTTATTATAATTAAGTAATAAGTCACTATTCAGCTGCATAACATAGCCTGATGACTCGGCAACGCTCCCTGGTTCAAATACTGCTGCAAATTCATTATTCCCTCCCGGCTCAATTACAGCACGCCATTGTTTTAACTGCTCATTGGAAACATCTCCGCCTACACGAATTTTAAATGAAAGAGGATCTGCAAATTTATAATCAAGATCAATGCTCCCGTATATTCTGTCCTCGTTATTGGTATTTCCGTTCTTTTTAAGAATAAAATAAGGATTTACCGTATATAAGGAGTAATAATTATCCAGGTTATTCCACTTGCTGTCAATATCTTCCATCTCCAGTAAACTAATGTCACGTGGTGTTTGCATTACCTGGTTGTATACTGAGTTTTCTCCCTGTCCGGTTGGAACTGATTTGTTATTCTTTTTTATATAATTTATTGAATAGGAGCTGCTTAACCTGGACGATGTAATATGGGTTCCCCTGGCTGAAATAGTATGCCTGTTATAACTATCGGAGTTGGTAGGAAAAATACCGTCGTGCATTACATTCGAATAAGAAAGATAGTAAGTAGTCTGTTCATTACCTCCTGAAATTGAAATGGAATTATTGTAATTTTCTCCTCTATCAAAAAATTCTCTTACGTTGTTTGTTAAACCGATGTATGGTTTTACCCTCAGGGTATTATCAACTTCATATCCCCAGTAGTGCAGTTTACTGTCAAACTTAGGGCCCCAGCTCATATTTTCATAATTTACAGCATCGCCATATATACCTTGCCCGAACTCATTCTGGTATTTTATAATTCTTAGTGGTTCCTCAAAACTAACTGAACTGGAGACTGTAATTTCAGCCTTCTTCCTTTCTTTGATATTTTCGCCTTTTTTAGTGGTGATAATAATTACCCCGTTTGCAGCTCTTGATCCGTAGAGTGCTGAACCTGAGGCCCCTTTAAGTATTGATATATTTTCCACATCATCCGGGTTAAGGTCATTTATCTTGTTGCCAAAATCAGTACCGCCATTTATTGATGTGCTGCCAGTGAAACCGTTGTTTACAGGCACACCGTCGATAACAAAAAGTGGCTGATTGGAACCTCCCAGTGATGATACACCGCGGAGCAGTATCCTTGATGAAGCACCCGGAGCTCCTGAAGCAGAACTAACATTTACACCCGCAACCTTTCCCTGAAGCGAATTTAACATACTCCGATCTCTTCCTTCAATTAAATCTTCACTTGAGACGCTCGTGGCAGAATATCCCAGAGCTTTGCTTGCACGCCTTATACCAAGTGCAGTAACAACTACCTCATTCACTTCATATAGTTGTGGCCTGAGTGCAACGTTTATCATATCTTTGTTTAATACCGGCAATGTCTGTGATTGCATCCCCACGAAACTAAATATGAGAGAATCGCTTTCAACAGGTATTTCAAGAGAATAAAAACCATCAATGTTTGTTATAGTACCAATCTGAGTGCCTTTAACTACTACTGTAACACCGGGAAAACCAAGACTGTCTTCTATAGTGGTTACCTTACCGGTAACAATACGGGTTTGAGAAAGTAATAACTGTGTCGATAAAAGAATAAGAGTATATGTGCACAATAAAAGCTTCTTCATAATACTGAAAACATAATATCTAATTTATTATTATTCAAAACTATTAAAAATCGACAAAATATTTTTAATCGGGTTGTTAAATTATCTACAATTTGCATAATTATTTGATTATTGAATTATTTAACAATAGAACAATAGAAACATTAAATTTTAAAAATTCTAAAAATCTTACTAATTTTAAGAGAAATTTCCGGCTATTGTATTAAGCAGTAATAGAGAAATAACAATACTAAGCTGGGAATCAATAACAAATATTAATAAATACAGTTTATCATGAAGAAATATGTTATATTTTTTATATTGTCCGCTTTTTCTACAAGCTGCCTGTTATCACAGTGGTCTCCCCTTGATGTCCCCATATTAGCAACGGACGCGGACATAATTATAAATTTTAAAACCAGGCCAGCTGAAGAAGTTAATTCATTTTATATAGAAGAAGAATGGCATAAGGGTAAATTTTTACTCACATCAGGTCATGTTTTTGAAAACTACCCTATAAAGTATGATCTGAAAAATAATATACTTGAGATAAAACTTTCTGACGAGATTAAGATCCTGGAAGTATACAGAATAAAAGAATTTTCGTGGACTGACAATGCAGGTAGAGATCAAAGATTTATTAACCTTAATATAAAGGCAAAGAATACAAAGCTGTATGGAATTGCACAGGTATTATTGGAAGGAAAGGCAATATTGATAAAGTCCTATGAATATATACCTAAACCTGAAAATGATGTAAAATATGGGGCTTATTCAGTAATAGACCATAATTATATACGTGAAGATCTTTATTTGATGGAAGGAGAAAAAATATTACAGGTTAACGGGAACAGGAAAAAATTTATGAAGTTTTTCAATAATTATTCCTCAAACATCATGTCTTTTGTTAAGACAAATAAACTCAAAATAAACAGGTTATCTGATCTTAAACAAATTATTGAATATTATAATTCATTGATAAATTCAGTGTTTATTTCTTAATGAATTTTGTTGAATAGCTGACCCCGGAATTATCTGTTATATTCAGTAAATATACTCCTGAAGGAAGTGTTGAGCAATCTATTATAGTTATGTTGTTATCCTGAATTTCTTTCAGGTTGATCAGTTTCCCCTCTATATTTCTTACTTCTATGGATATAATATTATCAGTGGTGGCTAATGTCAGGTAATTTGAAACAGGATTGGGATATACCAGTAATTCATTGTTTTGATCAGATAATGCATCTTTTACTGGCGTGACAGAAGAAACACCAATAATAACAAACTGGGCTCCTATTCTTTGTATTTCACTATTATCTGATAAATCCTCAGAGTAAACCGTAAATATATCGTTGAACTCGCCAGTATTAAAAGGAATAAATTTAATTTGAAGAATCCGGGTACTATCTTTCGGAATTGTTATCGGAAAATCAGTAAGTACATAAAATGGAGTATTTCCCTTTGAATATCCATCCAGAACCAAAGTTTTGTAAGAACGGTTGGTTATTTTTATTTCTTTAGTATCTGTATTATATGGTTTAATGGTCTTGAACAGAAGAATTTCTTTGTTTAGCTTTATTGCTTTTGATTTCCAGTCAAATTTATATACACGGTAGCTTTGTACGTTATCATCTGTATATAAGTCATTGGTTATTGTACCATCGGGTTTAAACTCGGTACTTACATATTTTCCCAGGTTCTTACCCCAGCTTATGAGAGTATTTCCGTTTGATAATCTTTGCATATGACCTGACACTATCGAGAAAACACTTGAATCATGGTTAAATTCGTTTACGAGATGGGCAGTATAATAGGTCTCGTCCAGTTTATATTCAACTCCCCTTGAATAATCAGTTTCTTCTAATTTGCCATTGTCAAAAAGGATTAAATTGCCGTTTTCCAGCTTTTTTGCCGAGTGCTGCATAGCAAATCCCCTGTCATCATTAATAAAGGTGAACTGGTTATTTTTACCTCCCAGGCGCCATATAATTTCTCCTGTCTTCCGGTTAATTTTTGTTACTTCGTTCAGATTCCTTGAACATATCAATAGTGACGTGTCGGAATCAATATCAATTGAATTCCCGTGCACATAATCGACATATTGAGAGGTCAAGTCAACGACAGATTCGTCAGTATCCAGGATGCTGAAATGATCCCAGCTTCTCCATTGAAAAACAAGATTCTGATCTTCATCCAGCTCCTGTATTACCAGTCCGACTACCGTTGCATTCGCATTGCCTCCGTCTATGACGGTATCCATTCCAATCAGCTGGCGATCGTATGCAATCATAAATGAATGCCCGTTTTCCAGCAAGATGAAATCATGGCTGTCAGCATCATATCCGTTTTTCATCATGTATATGCCGGTAAAATTATACAGACTATCCAGAATGGCATAACGTCTTTGGTTTTCAATATAATAGGACAGATATCCGGCAGGCTGAAGAGAAAAGTTATGGGCGTTGTGCTCCAGTATCCTGTAAAATACCGGAGTTCCATAGTTGTCTATAATCATTAAATAGCAATAACCTACATAATTTTTTTCAAGGAAATGATATCCGACTGAAGGATTATCATTTCTCAGGGAGTAAACCGAGGGGAAGTCATTATATGTTGATTTTAAACTGCCGTTGCAGGATTCAACCTGCCATTCACATAAATCCGTTTTTCCCGGGATTTCATTATCAGCGTTATCTATATTTCCGGCATAGCTGGAGAGCTCATTTTTTTTATTATTTGTAACATAGAAGAAAAAATCAAATCCGTGGATCATTTCCCTTCCGGCTGTATAAAGGCCATCTAGCACGGTTACTGTTATTCTTTCGGAAAATTCAAAAGGTTCGGCATGCTCGAAAATTAAAGTTTTCTCATCCCTGCATAATCTTAATATACCGTGATAGCGGCCTCTTATAGAACCTGTAACTCTTATGAGTGAATCAGAAACCGATTCTTTAAGCACTTTACTGATGTATCTTATTATTATGGAGCTTTCCCTTGTAATGTAAGCCGATCCGTTAAGCGGACTTGTATATTGAAGCAGGGTATTATCAGAAGGTATCTGACCGGAGATTTTAATTGTAGTAACAGAAATGATTAACAATGTTAAAACCAGTAAACTGTGAATATAATTTAATTTGCGAAATAAATACCGGGGAGCTTTGAAAAACAAATTGATATTATATTTCGTAATCATATCACGTTTGAAGTATAACTGAAATAATATAATCCATAATAGTGTAAATTTCAGTTAAAATACTTTATTTATTAATGATTTTTAGGAATATCTTTCCCATGGGCCCGGTCTGAATTATTTCAACAATATAGATGCCCGGGGGTAGCCCGTACAAATCAATCATCTGCAACATGCTGTCGGATATGTCATGGTAAATTATATTCCCGTAAGAATTATATATATTTAGTATTCTTGTTTCAGCACTGCCAAAATCAATAGCAAATTTCCCATTACACGGATTAGGGTATATTAAATAAGTGAATCCCGATTTTAATGGTCTCACCTTTGTATACGGGGATGCTCCGGTTGTAAAATATGACCTGGCAGAATTGCCACTTAGAGTATTATTACTGTAATCTTCAATATTTCTGATTATTATCACATAGCCTGTATAAGGTTGTAATTCTGATTCAGGCAATATCTTAATTTCAGTCTTTCCGGTATTTATCGTTGCCCCGAAAGGTATATGGTTCCTTTGACCTGAGGATTCTCTAAAAATAATTAAAGAGTCAGCATTTGTATCATCAATTTCCCGGTTGTCAATTAACCTTACCGGTTCGTTGAAATTAACAGTAGCCTGCAGTATTGTTGGAACGTCTATGGATCCGTCCTCAGGATCAAACTGTATCTGAGGAGGTTGTAATTCCCCTGTGGTAAAACTGGTACTTAATGCATCAGCCTGATTGTCAGAGTAATCCTCTAGTCCACTTGCCACAGAAACATAATATAGCTGTTCCTCTTCAAGCTTTGCTTTGGGCATTAGGGTAATTAATTTTTTGTCGGTGCTTACAGTAACAATATAGTCCACATCCTCACCCTGAGCGTCGGTCTCTTTAAAAGTCAGCACAGTCTTAATATTTGAATAGTCAATCTCGGAATCATCAACATACCGTACCGGTTCATTAAATTCAAAATAAATTTTTGTATCTAAGGGAACACAGGTTTCATCGGAAGGTGAGATATTTATAACCGGGGGATTGAAATCGTCGCTTGTACCTGCAAGATATACCTGTTGTGCAATCCGCTGTATTAGTGTATCGCTTACTATGTCTGAATTGATTGTAAGAATGTCTGTAATATAACCTTCTGTAACCGGATTAAATGCTACATTAATAATTGTATCACTATTTGCAGGAATAGCAATTGGAAAATTTTCATCAATATAAAAAGATGATGTATGTGTTGAATATCCTGTAATATTTACAGGCTTATCAGAGTTGTTGGATAATCTAAGCTGGTAGTAATATGTCATATACTCGTATTTCGGGAATATTATTGTATCTGTATTTGTAGTAAACAAATTTGTTTTCCAGGGATGCTTGGTTATAAGGAGGGATGATGCATAATCTGAAAAGTCCATTATTAAGGCGATCGAATTATCCGGGCGGAGCTCAATCAGGGATGGTGTTGTTTCCCCCAGTCCGAGCAAAATATTACCACCCGGCAACTTTTGGGTATTACATCCGAAAAAGGCATACACATCAAAATAAGGATGATACCTCTTAACCAGAGTTGCACTCATTGAATCTTCATTAATAATATATTCAACTGCACTGGAAAACCGGGGAGTATTATAATTACCATTATCAAAAAGCAGTATATTACCGTTATCAAGTTTTGTTATGCTATGCTGTTGAGAAAAGCCGATTGTATCGTTTATGAAACCAAACTGATTTTTCTTACCCCCGAGCCTCCATATTATGTCCCCTGTTCTCCTGTCAATTTTGGTTATCTCGTCAAGATGGCGTGAAGAAATAAGTATGCTTGTATCGGAGTCAAATTCGATACCATTCGGGTGAACATAATCAATAATTGAAGAGGTGAGGTTTACGGCAGCATCATTGGCATCAAGGATATCAAAATGCTCCCAGCTTTTCCATTCAAAAACCAGGTTTTCCATATTGTCAAATTCCTGGATAACCAGTTCCAATACACTGGCATCAGGATTTCCACCCTCGACAATCTGGCTCATATCGACATTTCTATAGTAATTTCCTATAAATAATGCATGGCCGTCTTCAGATATTTTAAAATCATGTTGATTGGCATCACAGTCTAACATGTATAACGTATCAATCCGGTTATACGAACTGTCAATAACAAAATAACCAAAGCCCGTCCAATTAGGACGGTATGTAAGATAACCGTTTTTCTGCAGACGAAAGCCGCCGTTTCCCAGATAAAGCCTTCTGTAATATACAGGTGTGCCGTAATTATCAACAATTGCGGCAAAATGTAGTGCAGTATCGGTATTTAGTACTCTTGAAGAGATAAAAAAATAACCGGGTTCAGGTCCGTTTGACTCAATAACCTTAACCGGTGGCAGGTACGATTCAATTGATTCACTTAACTGTCCGGTTAAATTCTGTATGCCAGTATGAATAATGAATAATAAGGTTGTCAGTACTACCCGGTACATCGCAGATAACTACAAGATATAATGTTGAATTGTAAAAGCTCAAATACTTAAAAAGCGAACCGTTAGGTTCGCTTTTTAAGTTATTGTTAAGTTTATTATTGTTTCACAAGATAAACATGAAATGTTGAAAAACATCCCAGACTGACACAAACATCTAGACCATAGGTAATTGAAAAATCACATGTGTTATATGTACCGCCACCGGCATCAGCAGTAGCCGGACCATATCCCCACAAATCCTGTGAGATTGTTTGCGATTCAAAACTAACTGTAAAGTTAGCTGGATTCAGGACAATCCTAAATGTGTCAGGTTCGGAGTAATTTGAATACATACCATAAACTTTTAGTCCGTTTTCAACTTCAGTATCAAGAAATATTTCGGCTGTGGTATTTTCCGATGCATAATCAAGATCAAAGCAGTCATATGTTCCAGGCCAATCATTTATACTGGCAGGACATGGTACAGGAACTGAGATATCAAATGTAGCACCACCTTTAAGTCCGGCCAGTGTATTAACCATAGATGAACTATAGGCCAGATCACCATTATCAGTATAGCCATGCAATTTAGATCCGTCTTCCATTGTAGCATTGACAAAGAAATTAAATTGATTACCTTCGACTATTTCACTTGCAGCATTTAAAGCCGGAATGGCAGCGATAATATCATCAAGTGAATATGATACTGTTTGAGGAACAGATGTAATGTTATCTGTCAGCACATACTGGTTTTCAAAATCACCATCAAATACAACAACTACAGTCAGTTTTTGAAAGGGATCGTCGAATAAAATATTGACTACAGCCTCAAGGTTAAAACCGGCTAAATCGTACAAATCTATATAGATGGAAGAGTTATCTGTTAACTTCATATAAGGAGCAACAGCATCCTGCAATTCCGGCATTCTGATATCAGGTTCTTTATCACAGGAATTTAAGATTGTCCCGATGACCAGAGTAATTATAATATATATTAGTTTCTTCATATTTTTAAAATTTATTTTTTAATACATAATATTATTCGTCCCAGAATACAGGAGACTGAGATACGATTTTCTGAGTACAGTTATTATTGAGGATAACTTCATCCTTATCATATGGAAATGACAACGGAAAAGCTCTGGTTTCCTGGGTTGGAATAGGAGCAGTACCATCCGGCCCCTGATATTGACTTCCTCCGTTTGAATTTGCATCAAACCTTACCGGGTATCCTGTCCTTCTGTAGTCAGTATACTGATCCATTGAGTTACCCCATTGTGAAATCCACTTTTGTGTCAAAACAATCTCGAGCTTTTTTTCAGCATCTCCTGCATCATATTCGGCAAGTACAGCAGTTACATAGGCAGTATCCATACCCGATCCTGCAAGAACAGGAACATCCTGGTTAGGTCCTACCATATCAACAACCATATCTACCTGTTCAAATGATGCATATATTGCTTCTTCCAGTTTTGCTCTTGCATCACCTGCAACTCTTCCTACCTGCATCATTTCGGCTTCGATATATAATCTGTCAGCATAAGTTATGAACCTTTGCGGAGCAGCACCGGTTCCATCAAGTGAACCAAGAGGCCCTACCTGAACTCCATCATCAAATGTGCCACCGCAAGGGTAAATACCCATCATTGTAAAACTTGAGCGGCCTGCATGGTCACGGTTAGGACCTACTGAGCCAAACATGATTGTATTGAAGTCACCGTCCTTATATTCCGGCGGATTTTCAGGATCGCCTCCGGCCAGCTGATTACACCAGTAATATGGTATTCTCGGATCTGTAATTCCCGTATGTATATTAGCATTATAACCGCTCAATATTTCAAAGAACCACGGACTTATGTAATTACTTATCTGCGAACCTCCGTATTCTGAAACAAATGCAGGATGACGGTTTTCAGGGGCGACTGAAGTACCGAACGGTAGCATGAAATCATCACCGGGACCAATCAAATTATTATCCGGATCGGCCAGTAACTGATCTACTGCGCCCTGGCTGTACATGGATACCAGTCTCACCTGGTTATACATCTTTAGCTTCAGTGTATTTGCCAGTCTTACCCATTGTTCCGTATCACCGCCATATATTAAATCGTCGTCTCCGGGAACACGTATATTCTCAGCGTCGGTATTTTGTATATTGGCTATACCTTCATCAATTAAAGTAAATAATGCTGCATATATTTGTTCACCATCATCAAAAACAGGTTTTGTTATACCTTCAGTATTTGCTTCTGTATAGGGAATATCTGCCCATAAATCAACCATCATACTGAACAAATATGCTTTCAGTATTTTACCAATTCCGGCATATATAAGATTACCCGGTTCCCCGTCTATTTCTGTTTCTCCCATCCGGATTAATAACTTAAGATCTTCCGCAGGTCCTGCATACAAGTCTTCCCAGTAAGTGTCAACAGCATATGAGTAACCATTAATATTGTAATCATCATATTCAGGCTGCCTTGTTACCATTTGATGCGAATATACTGCACATGCATAGCCCAGTTTAGCGTATCCAATTGAGAAATCGTCTCCAATGTCATACATTATACCGGGGAGTAATTTATCGATATCAGGTTCTGTAGCGTCGTTAGGACTTCTGTTTATATCGAGAAAATCTTCACACCCTGCTAATAATACTATTGTTGCTAACAGAAAGATTTTTATTTTTTTCATAGCTGTAATATTTAATCGTTATAATTAGAAAGTAAACTTAAGATTAACACCGTATCTTTTGACCGAGGGTGCAATAGAATATTCTATACCTTGAGTATTATCAGATCCGTAACCGTTAACTTCAGGGTCGAAGTTTGTGTACTCAGGAATATTCGGAGCAAAGTACCATAGATTTCTACCTGTCAGGCTGATACTTATTGAACCAAAAGGTGTTTTACCTAAAAGTTTCCTTGGCAGCTCGTAACCTACTGCTATTTCGCGTAATCTGACTACTGTAGCATCATATACATTCCATTCACCGGCAGAATTAATAGCAAAAGATTCACCAAAGTAAAGGTCGTTCATACTAACCTGAGTTATATTGGGTATCTTATTACCATTGGCATCCAGAAGGGGTTCTTCAGTGTTCGGATCCCCGTAATATCCCGGAATCACAAAGCTATGCTCCCTGTCTTCAGTATCTTTGGTCACACCTCTACCCAGCAATAATACAATCGAATTACACAAAACGTCACCTCCCTGGGTATAATCAACAAGGGCACGTATTGAAAGTCCCCTGAATGAGAAAGTATTAATAACACCAAGTTTGAAATCGGGATTAGGATCTCCGTAAATTTGATTTTCCCTTTGTTCGATAAGTAGTCCGGTTCCCGGATTTATAAGCAGGTTACCTTCATCATCCCTTACATCAACTTCACCCAGGAACACACCATAAGGCTGACCAACCTGTGCAACAATACTCGGGTCTCCAAACAGACCGTATAATATTGTTCTTTCCACTTCACCTTCCTCAGGTTCTCCTTCAAATACATCAACAACTTCATTAACATTTTGTGTAAATGTTCCAAAAATGTTCCATGTAAAACCATTGGCCATTTTAACAGGTGTCAAATCAAGTCCGATTTCAACTCCCTTGTTTGTCATTTCCCCCACATTTGTCCACTGTGACCTAAATCCTGATGAAGCGGGTACACTAACAGAGTATATCATGTCTGTGGATTTATTTGAATAATAGGTAAAGTCTATTCCAATCCTGTTATTAATGAAGCCCAGATCGGTCCCAACTTCAAACTCTGTTTTAAACTCAGGATTAAGTTCAGGGTCATTACCTTCATCCGGTGTCGTCATGGCAGCTTGTCCAAGGAACGGAAAAGCAGCGTATTTATAAACAGATTTATCACCTGTAAATTCTGTAGCTTTGCTAATAAATGTAGTAGAAGTACTGTAAGGATCTGCATCCATACCAACCTTACCCCAGCTGACTCTTACTTTACCCAGGCTAATTATATTATTGTCCAGTTCAAGCAGTTCTGAAAACAGGAATGAAAGTGAAGCAGCCGGGTAAAAGTATGATCTTTTATCAACAGGTAATGTTGAAGACCAGTCGTTTCTTCCGGTTAAGTTCAAATATAAGTAATTTTTATAACCCACAGTCACATCTGCAAAGGCTCCAATTATTCTCCTGCGTTCATATGCACCGCCAAATGGAATTACGCTGTTTGTATTGTCAATATCGTAGATACCCGGAGACACTATTTCTATGCCTCTGACTGCCTGCTGGTCAGTTGTTCGCTGATTAACATTGTGACCTAAAATAGCTTTGAAATCAATACCTGAACCAAGTTGCCTGCTAAAGGTTAACAGGAAGTTTGATTCTATTTCCTGTTGCCATACATCATCATCTATAATGGCTCCCAGTCCCTGGTATCCCCTTGACAACCTGTCTATTACCTGTTGCCTTCTTTGAATAAAAGTATTTATTCCTATCTGATAGCTTGCGTTTAACCAGTCCGTTAGATTATAAGACAGGTTTGCTGAACCCACTATTCTGTCCATATTTGTAATAACCTTATTGTGTTCCCATGACCAGAGCGGATTATCAAATTGGCCTCTACCATTATGTTGTAGTGGTTCACCTGTGACAGGATGTGTATATCCAAGGCTGTAGTCCCATGCTCTGCCTAACCATAAGGCACGTGCAAATGAAGAGGCAGCATTGTCATCATCAGCCTGGTTGTTACCGAAAATACCACCTTGCTGCTTACTGGTTGTATAGCTGAAAGTACCACCAGCCCTGAACTTATTTGATAACATTGTGGTTCCGCCTAAACTAAGACCATACCTGTCAAAGCTGGAATGGGGAACATAACCGTCATTATTTAAGGTTGATGCAGTTAAATTAAAACCGGATTTTTCATCTCCTCCGGTAATATTTACCGCGTTTTCATAGACCATTCCTGTTTTAAAAAGACCTTCAACGTTATCAGGATCAGGGACCCACGGTACACTATCACCCAGTTCAGGAAAAGCTTCCAGCATTAAAGGCCATGTTTCAATGGAATCACGGGCATCAAACCTTGGACCCCAGGAACCATTAGCATTAGCGTATAAGAAATCAACCCCGTTTCCGTAAGTGTTCTGATATTCCGGTAAGTTTGCAATATTTTCCCAGTTAACTGAGCTTGATACCGTAACCTCAAGTCCTTTCCTGGAAGGAGCTATGTTCTTTGATTTGGTAGTAACAACAACTACTCCGTTTTTTGCCCTTGAACCGTATAAAGCAGCAGCTGCGGCTCCTTTTAGTACCGATACTGAAGCAATATCATTCGGATCAAGTGTTGAAATACTACTGCCATAAGCTCCTCCACCAGCGCTCTGATCTGTTGTATTATACTGGTCATTACTATAAGGGATACCATCAACAACAAACAGTGGCTGGTTATCACCCAGGAAAGATGAATTACCTCTTATGGTAATTCTGGAAGCTACACCAGGTGCACCACTGGTACTTCTGATGTCTACTCCCGGTATCTTGCCCTCGAGTGATTTTAATAAATCAGGTTCGGATTTCTGGAGGGTTTCGTCAGATGATATACTGGCTACCGAATATCCAAGAGACCTTTCTGCTCTTGAAATACCAATAGCCGTAACAACAACCTCTTCCAATCCAAGAACCTCTGTTTCTAAAATTACATCGATGACAGTCTGTCCTGCAACCTGTACTTCCTGCGTTCTCATCCCTACAGAACTAAACACAAGTGTTGCATCCGGAGGAACTGTCAGTGAATAATCACCGTTGATGTCGGTAGCCGTACCAGTAGATGTACCCTTAACAACCACAGAAACACCTGGCAGAGCTATGCCATCATCAGCACTGGTGATATTTCCAGAGATTTGTATGTCCTGGGCAAATATGACATTAAAGCCAACAAATACCAGGCATACAATTAAACTTCCAATTTTTTTCATAGATAATAATTTAAGGTTTTTAATAGGCTAACATTAATAATAAAAAATTACTGTCACAATGTTTGTTATACTATGAGGGCTCAAATCTATAAAAAAATCTTAAAAAATAAAATATAGTGATATGTTTTTAAGTATTTAATAATTAAGTTAATACAGTGTATAAATATGAAATTTAGACTAATAATTATACTAAAAGCTCGCTAATTAGTTATCAATATGACAGTTATAAAAGATAAAATAACAAATTTTTTGTGTTTTATAACACAAAAAGTTTTATTTATCAAATTTATTATTTAATTCGTCAAAACCACTATTTTGGCAAAAAAAACTAAAAATTCATTAAAAATCCAATTATTTTTTATCCGATTCAAAATATTTAACATCAATTATCCCTAAATTATTACTTTAGACTGAAATTTAAAAAGATATTGTAATGTTAAAGAAAGTTCCCAGCACCTATGTGATTATTTTTTGCAATGAGTATAATGTCTGGTATTGCATTGAATAAGTATTTCAAGACAGGCAACTGTTATGGCATACCAGTTTGGTGACGGATTTACCAATATGATTACACCAACATCAGGAGTATTGATAGGAGTTCTGGGAGTTGCCAGAATTCCTTATGAAAAATGGGTAAGATGGATTGCTCCTTTTATGCTTGTTCTTATAATACTTGGATTTATTCTGCTTATTCCAACTGTGAAAATGAAACTTAACGGATTCTAGTACAGGCATTAATACGGTTAGTTTTTAAGAAGCTCTCTTGCATTTTCCATGGCTGCCTCTGTTAGCTCTTCACCGCTTAACATTCTGGCTATTTCAATATGCCTTTCTTCATTGTTCAAGAGCTTAACATGAGCAGTTGTTGTTTCCCCTTCATCTGATTTATAAACCAGGTAATGGAAATCCCCTTTGCAGGCAACCTGTGGAAGGTGTGTTATATTTATTAGCTGCATTCCTTTTGACATCCTTTTTATAATGTTTCCCACCTTATCTGCAATTTCTCCTGAAACACCCATATCAATCTCATCAAAAATAATAGTTGGCAGACCTGATGAATCAGACAACAGAGATTTAATACTAAGCATCAATCTTGATAATTCTCCTCCGGAGGCAATTTTTGATATTTCCTGCAGTGCAATATTCTTGTTAGCTGAGAATAAAAACTGTACCCTGTCAATACCATTTATTGTATAATCACCTGTTATCTTATGATGTATTTCAAACCTGCCATTTGGAATTCCCAAATCCAGTAGTAATACGGTTATTTCTTTTTCAATATTCTTTAAAGATTGTTGCCTTTGTTGCGATAGTCTCTGAGCGAAATCATTCAGCTTGTTTTCACATTCATTTATCCTTTTCTTAAGATCTTCCAGTTTGAACTCATAAGATGAAACCTCATCAATTTTCTGCTTTAATGATTCTTTTATTTCAAGCAACTCTTTAACAGTATTAACTTTGTGCTTGTGCTGAAGAGAATATATCAAATCAAGCCTTTCATTAATATATTCCAGTTTTTCAGGATCCAATTCAATTTTTTCTTTTAATAGTTCGAGCTCATTTGCAACATCCTTTAATTCTATATAGGAGCTTTCAAGCCTTTTTCCATACCCGGCGACATCAGGATAAAATTTAATAATTTTATTAATGAACGAATTTATATCTTTAAGCTGGTTGAGAACATTATTATCTTCGCCTGATAAAAGACTTACAGAATTAAAAAGGTTATTTTTAATTTCTTCCGCATGATTTAATTTTTCCAGTTCCTGTTCCAATTCATATTGCTCATCTTCTTTCAGTTTGGCAATATCCAGCTGGTCGAACTGAAACTGGTAATAGTCAAGATCAGCCTGGGATTGCTGTGATTTTTCGAGTAGATATTGATATTCTTTTGAAAGGTCCTTAAAAAGATTATATACCTCCTGGTACTTTCTGAGCAAATCTTCAGAATGTGAAAAACAGTCAATTACTTTTAACTGGAATTGACTGTTGCTTAGATTCAGATTCTGATGCTGTGAATGTATATCAATAAATCTTAGACCTATGTCACTTAATAAATTCAGGTTTACCGGCGAATCATTAATAAATGCCCTGGATTTACCATTCGGACTTATTTCTCTTCTGAGAATTGTAAAATCATCATAGTCAATATCGTTTTCATCAAAAAAACCTTGAAAGCCGTATTCTGTTATGTCAAATGTACCCTCAACTATACATTTCCTGGTTTTATCCTTAAGGATTGAAGTATCTGCTCTTTTCCCAAGAATCAATGAAAGTGCTCCCAGAAGAATAGACTTGCCTGCACCTGTTTCCCCTGTAATTATGGATAAACCCCTGGAAAATTCAATTTCCAGGTTATTTATTATTGCATAGTTTTCAACGGATAATGACTGAATCATATAAAATGCATAAAATAGTGTGGATCAAAATTAAATAAAAAGTATAATTAAACTTAAAAATAGGATTAACTAGTTTTAAAACCTTTTCAACAGGATTATAAACAACTTTTTTATAATTGCTCTATTGTTCTACTGTTCTATTGCTCTATTGTTCTACTGTTCTAAATAATTAATACAACTATTTTTTGATAAAACGGACTGGTTTGTGGCCCTCAACTCTTAAAATATATATCCCTTCGGGAAAATTTTTAATATTGATACGGTCAAATACCATTTCTGAAAACAATTTTTCTCCGAGAATATTAAATACCTCAGCAACCACATTTCTATGAACTTCTTTCAGATACAGAGTTTCACCAACCGGGTTAGGATATATAAAAATGTTAATCTTGTTTGATTCATGAGCTTTTTCACGGGTGGTGCCCCTTGTTGTGAAATTCCAGACACTGCCCATTTTTACACCTGCATCATTAACTTCATCAATGCGCCAGTAATATGTTGTATTATAAGTCAGATTACCAGGAATATAAAAGGTATCTGCCAGGTTAACCGTGAATGGAGGCGGATTTATTTGTCCAAAGTATAATCTGTGTAACAAAGCCATATCGCCTTTTAACCAGGATAACGAAGTGTCGATATCTATATTTACGGCACCATGATGAGGTTGAGGATTTGTAGCCGGATAAGGTATTGGTATATAATCAATACTGAACTCTTTATCCGGGCTAAAGGCCATAGCGGATGTGTTATCCCTGTATACGACGCCTGCAGGAGTGAATACAATTGGATCAGTGCTGTAGAACATTTGCCGCGTATCCTCTACCCACTCATATATCGAATATCTTTCAACGAAACTTGCAGTATCAAGCATATGGGTAAACTGTTCAATTGCAATTGCCTGTTCCGTAT
>Ga0315545_1001574_pt1 | contig 21947 bp, 23 predicted proteins | sample SalMarSW160210MG_FD_203096 | JGI IMG/M metagenome (GOLD analysis project Ga0315545, IMG submission 203096) | Salt marsh sediment microbial communities from the Plum Island Ecosystem LTER, Massachusetts, United States - Salt Marsh Sediment SW1602-10 ...
GCCGGCAGCGAGCCGGTGCAATTGACCCGGTAGATGAGCACGTTCTCCGGATAGCGCAGGCCGTGGGCCGAGGCCGTCTCGGCGCCGCCCGTCCCGCACCAACTGCACAGGATGTACAGGATCTTCGGTTCGAATTCGTTCGACATCAGGTCCCCCTTACGTCAGCACAGCGTCGAGCGCCGCGATGCTCTGGTTGCCGGCGAAATCGCGCAGGTACGACGCGTCGTTCGGGCACACGGCGACGCACGAGCCGCACGAATCGCACAGGAACGGACGGATCACGGCGACCTTTCGGCGAGGATCAATGAAGCGGGCTGCGTAAGGGCACGCGTCGACACACACGCCGCAGCCCATGCAGAGGTCTTCCTTGACGCCGGCCAGATACATCGCGTTCGGCGGCGGCATCTGCTTCTTGCCGAGCATCACGATGGCGCGGCCCGCCGCGTCGCGCGCGGTGAGCAGCGTCGCGTCGAACGCCCTGGGCGAATGGGCCAGGCCGGCTGCGAAGATGCCGTTGGTCGCCAGCTCGAACGGCTTCGTCAGCCGCTTGATCGCCTCTTCGTACGGGTAGGCGTTCGCGTCGCTGTCGAAGAAGCCGTCGGCGTCGAGCGGGAAACCGAGCAAGGCCGAGAGCGCCCGATTGCCTTCCTCGTCGGGCACGATGCCCGCGCTCAACACGACCAGGTCTGCGTCGATCTTCGGGCCTCCGTCGAGGGCGACCTTCAGCGCGCTGCCGTTGGCCGTGACGGTCGGATACGTGGCGGCGTCGAATCGCTCGAACCGCACGCCGGCCTTCTTGGCCTCGGCGTACAGGTCGCGCTTGCCGTAGCTCGTGATGTCCCGGTAGAAGAGCGTCACTTCACATTTCTTCTCTCGAAGCGCGAGCGCGTTCGCGAGCGCCTGATTGCAACAGACGCGCGAGCACCATGGGTGCTCGGCGTTCCGGGAGCCGATGCACTGGATCATCGCGGCGCGTTTCGGCGCTGTGCCCTGTTCGAGCTGTTCCTGGAGCTGGCGCTGCGTGACCACGCGCTCGTCCTCGCCGTAGAGGAAGCCGGTCGGCGTGTGCTCGTTGGCGCCGGTGGCGACGACGATAATGCCGATGTCGGTGGTTACGTCGCCGTCCTGGGTGTTGATGACGGCGTGGAAGTTGCCCGCATACCCTTCGAGCGCCGTGAGCGTCGCCTGCTTGTGCACGGTCACGCGTGGTTCGGACTCGACCTGCTTGGCGAGCTGCTTGACGTACCGGCGTTCCGCCTCGCGCAGGAACTGAGCCTGGCCTCCGAGCGTTGCCTCTTTCTCGACGAGCGTGACCTCGAACCCGCCGCCGGCGATCGCCTGCGCGGCGGTGAGACCGGCAGCACCGCCGCCGATCACGAGCGCGCGCGGTGTGAAGCTGTCCTTGGGCGGCGGTGCGGCCGAGGAGCGCCGCACAATCTCGACGGCGCTGCGGACAAGTGCGACGGCCTTGGTCAGCATCTTGTCGCGGTCGGTATGCACCCGGATGACGTCCTCGCGCAGCCGCACGTACTGGGAGAGCAGCGGGTTGAGGCCGGCCATCATGACCGTCTTTCGATACTTCAGCAGCTTCTGCAGCGGCGTGCAGACCGCGAGCACGACCCGGTTGACGCCGGACGCCTTGATCGCCTCGGCCGTCGCCTTGATCGTCGGCGGCGTGCAGCAGCCCTCGATGATCTCCGCGTGCTCGACGCCGGCCATCGCGAGCGACTGCTCCTTGAGCGCCTCGAGGTCCATGCAATCCGAGAACGTCCCGTGACACGAGCAGATGAAGACGCCGACGCGCGGCGCCTCGCCCTTGACGCTGCGCAGCTCAGGCGGCGGTTGCGGCGCGAAGTTCTTCTCGCCGAGATAACCGAGGATCTCCGGCAGCACGGCGCAGCCGTCCCACACCGTCTCCGGGTTGCCTTTCGGCCCGGTAAGCTCGCCGATGGCGAAGATGCCGTCGACGTCGGTCTCGGTCGACGACAAGGGCCGGATGTTGCAAAAGCCGTTCGCGTCCGGCTTGACACCGCACACCTTCGCGAGCTCCTTCATGAGCACCGGCGGCTTCTGGCCGGTGATGAGGATGGCCAGCTCGACCGCCTTGTTCTCCGACGCGCCTGCGCGCTCGTACTCGATCACGGCCTTATCATCTTTAGCGGCGATCTTGAGCGCGTCGGCTCGGACCACGTCGACGCCTGCATCGAGCGCCTTGAGGTACCACCGGTAGTGCTTCTTGCCGAATTCGCGGTAGTCGCCCAGGAAGATCGTCACCTCCGCATCGGGCACGATCTCCTTGAGCTTCACGGCACGGTAGGCGGCGCTCACGCACAGGTTGGCGTTCTCGTACTCGACGCCGGGCGCGTTGAAATGGGGCGTGACGACGATGCCGTAGCTCGATGGCACCTTGCCCGACGGGAGCTTTACCGAATCGCGCACGAAGTTCGTGAGCAGCGACCGGCGCGCAACCTCGGAGTTCCGGATAACCACCGGGGAGGCGCCGAGGCCGAACGCAGCGAGGTCGTCGTCGGTCGGTTCGTCGTATTCAGTGGCGAGGATGATGGCGCCCACGTCCGTCTCGACGGTCTCTTGCGGCCGCTCGATCGTGATGCACTTGGTCGGGCAGACGGCCTCACACTCGCCGCACTTGGTGCAGTGCTCCTCGTCGACGACGTAGATGTTCTCCCAGCCCGCCTCAGGCTCGATCCAGATCGCCTTGCGGTCGCCGACTTCGACCGGGCACGCCTCGACGCACCGATCGCATTCGATGCAGGCGAAGTTGTTGACCGCTTGGTTTCTCTTGGTGAACTGGACCTTGAAGTGCCCCGCCTCGCCCGAGACCGACAGGAGCTTCGCGTTGTAGTTGTCCTGCAGGCTGCCGAGCGCCTTGAATAGGCGCTGCGGCATGTGGCCGCAGATCCAGCAGAAGTCGAGCGGGAGCTGCGCGAGCGCCTGGTACTTCACGTCGTCGACGTACCGGCCGCGGTTGAGCAGCACCACCTTGTGCCCTTCTTTGCACAGAGCATAGGCGGCGCGATAGCCGGCGAGATTCGTCCCGTAGATCAGGACCGTGCTTTCGTTGTCCATCCTCGGTGCTTCCTATCGCGGTTCGTCTAGTGGGTGAGCGAGCATGTCCCGGTGGGGCACGAACCGCTCGACGAGGAAGCGCCGCTCTTGCCTACGCCAAAAGCTGAAAGGAGCTTCACCATCTCGCTGCTGCCACACTTGGCGCATGTGTGCTTGCCTTTGGTGCCGGCCTTCTCCAGCACCTCAGTCACGCGGCCACATTTCTTGCACTGGTACTCGAAGATCGGCACGGTCCTATTCCCTCCTGGCTGTGCGTCCCAGGTGTCACGCCTCACCTGCGACTGGGTGCCTCTTTGGGCCTGGCCGCGGCACCGAGACCGGTCTCCCCCTGACCGGAGGAAGCCCTTCCCAATTCCTGGTAGAGGTCGAGAAGGCCGGCGCGGATCAGCATGAACGCCTCGAAGAACTTCGGGTTGGCAATGCTATAGCAGGCCTTCTGCCCGCACTTGCGGTACGTCACAGCGCCCCGATCCCGCATCACGGCAAGGTGCTGCGAGACGTTCTGGACGGTGAGACCGAGTTCGCGCGCGATATCGCTCACGCACCGTTCCCCCCCGCCGAGGAGCCAGATGATCTTGAGCCGCGTCTCATGCGAGAAGACGCTGCAGAACTGAGCGTGGAGCCGGAACAGCCTCGGATCAGTCTTGGCTTCGTTTGCTTTCACAGTTGCAGACTTCCGCAATTGGGCGATCGCGGCATGTATATCCGGCCGTTTCCCTGGTGTCAACCCCCAAAGCCCGCACTGCGCCTGCGCTTGTGAGGACCTGGAGCGGCAGCACGGCACGCAGCAGACCCCATGAAGCCTGTCCTGGGCGCCGGCCTCGCGACGGCCAAGTGAACCTCTAACTGCTTCAGCAACCGGATATTGTGAGCGCTCTCGGCGCGCGACCGGAATGGTCTGGACAGCTACCGGCTTGCGTGCCTACCCTGTGGGCGGTGCCGTTGCGCCGTGCTTGGGCGGCCGTTTCAGGGCCTGAGCGAGCCGGCGTCCGGGAATAGACAAGCTTGGCGATCGGAGGACAGCGACGAATGCACGATCACGGCGGGCAAGGTGAAGCCAGGCTGCTGCGCGAGCGCGATGAGAAGGCGCGCGCAATCCTCGGTGTGGGCGCAGCGGCCGAAGCAGAGGAAATCCGCCGGGCGTTTCGCCGGCTCAGCCGGGCATGCCATCCGGATACGAACCCGGATGATACGGACGCTGCATGGCGGTTCCGGCTCGTTTGCTGTGCATATAAGTTCCTAACCGAGGGCGACATGTGCTCCGAGCTCGAGGAAGCACGGCGATCGGCCGACAAGGAGTCTGAGGCACAGCGGCGTCTCGACAACGACTGGGCGTACTGGTGCTGGTGGCGAGACAAGTACTTCTGAGACGGCGCTCGCGCTGCGAGCGGCGCGAACCGAATGAGAGCCCGGGCAGATGACGGAGTTGCCGACAGACTTCTACGACACCATCAAGCCGAGCTTGCATTCGAAGATCGGCCGCGAGCTGCGCGCCGCCCGGCGCATCCTCGACCTGGGTTGCGGTTCGTGCGAGCTGGTCCGGTACCTTGCCGACTGCAACGACCAGGAAGTAACGGGCATCGACATCTCGTCAGGTCATTTCCCGGAGACCCGGCGCACGGACCAAGGGGTTCACTTCGGATGCCTCGAGAAGGACGCTGCGCAACTTGAGGGGGTTGCCGATGGGTCGGTGGACGCTGTGGTGATGGTATGGGCGCTGCACGAGATGGCTCGTCCGGGCTGCGTGCTGGCCGAGAGCTTGCGCGTGCTGCGGCCGGCCGGCACGGTGCTGGTGGTCGATTTCCCGAAGGACTCGCTCGCGCAAACACTCTGGGACGAAGCGTATCGCGATCCTGAAGAGATCAAGGAGCTGCTGGCGGGCGCAGGCTTCGCGCGTGTGCGGGTTCGCTTGATCGCTCGGCGTCAAGTGTTGTGGGCCACCGGCGTTCGTCCGGCATCGCGCACGGCGCGCGAGGCCACGCGGTGAGCCGAGAGCGCGAGATGGTGCGGCGGCCTCAGCGGCCGAGCGGCGAGGCGAGCATGGACAACCCGGCCCGGAACAGGCGTGGTTCGCTCTACGATTTCGCACCGATGGCCGCCGGGTATGAGTCCTGGTACGACACACCGGCCGGGCGCGCGCACGACCGCGAGCAGAAGGATCTTGTGCGCCGGTTCCTCCCGCCCGTCGAGCAGGGCGATCGGCTCCTCGACGTGGGCTGCGGCACCGGCCACTGGAGCCGCTTCTTTGCCGGCTTGGGGTTCCTTGTCACTGGAATCGACCTCTCGCCGGAGATGGTTGAAGTGGCCCGGTCATCTGGTCGGGACGGCTGCCAGTTTGTGGTCGCCGATGCCCACGACCTGCCGTTCGCGGACGGTTCGTTCGACGTCGCGACGGCCATGGTCGTGCTCGAGTTCGTCGCGGATGCCGAACGCGTGCTTGCCGAGATGGTCCGGTGCGCCCGGTCGCCCGGCCACCTCGTCGTTGGTGCGCTCAACGAGGAGAGCCCGCTGAATCGGGGCCGCATCGCCGAGGGCAAGGAGCCGTATCGCTCTGCGCGTATGTTCACCGCATCCCAACTCGGCCGGCTGCTCTCTCGGTTCGGGACGGTTCGGATGGGCCTGACACCGGAACACGCTGAGGGCCCGAGGCCGCCGTCTCCTCCCGAGCTGCGACCTGACTCGTGGGACACGGCTGGGGAAGGCGTGTTCATTGTCGCGGAGGTGCGCGTGTGAAGATCCAAGCAGAAGTCAGCCTCTACCCGCTGCGGACGCCGAGGCTGAGCGAGGCGATCGACAAGTTCCTCGACCGCATTCGCCGCCCCGGCTTGCTCGTCGAGGTCACGCCGATGAGCACGCGGATCGAGGGCGAAAGCAACGAGATGTTCAAGGCGCTTCGCGACGCGTTCGAGACGGTCGCCGCCGGCGAGGACGTGGTCCTGACAGCGACGATGTCGAATGCCTGCCCGTTGGGCCGGTGACGTCGGCTGTGCGGCGGCCTACTGCGCGGGCTCGAGGCAGAGCACGTCGCCCACGCCGACGAGCACGCAGCGGTCGCCGTAGCGTTCCTTGAACATCGTGCGCGCAGCATCCCCCGTGCAGTGGCAGGGGGCGACACGCTTGACCTTGAGCTGCTCGAAGCCGTCGATGACGGCCTTGATCTCCCCGCGCGTATGCCCGCCCATGTGGAATCCGCCGACGACGAGGGCGATCGGCCCGCCGGTGACTTCCCTGGCCTGGGCGGCGAGGTTGGCGACGCCCGGATGGGCGCAGCCGGTGATCAACACCCAGCCATCTGCCGTGCGTACGCAGAGCCCGTGCTCGGGGATCGCGTCGAGACCGAGCGTCCCGGTCGTGCGCGCGCCCGGGCATATCTTTGCGGATTCCTCTGCGTCGAGTGGGCGGCCGTCGTGCGATCGTATGCCGCGGTCGAAGGACCCACCGAGGCCGCCGGGCAGATAGACAGGCACCCCGCCGCGGCGCTCGAGGAACGAGGCGAGACCGCCGGTATGGTCGCCGTGGGCGTGGCTGATGACGACGACGTCGATCTGTTGCGGGTCGAACCCGAGCGTGCGCATGTTGTCGAGCAGAACGCGTCCATCGCCGCCAGTGTCGAAGAGGATTGTCTTGTCAAGGCCCTGGACGATGCACGCGAAGCCCCATGCCGAGGTCAGGTCTTGGCGTCCGGGGTTGTTGTCGTAGACGATCGTAATCACGACTTCGGCCTTTCCTGCTGCCGCGTCCTGGTCCGGCGGTTCCGAGGAGCGCTCGTCGGGGGCGCGTTTGTTCCGGCCGCAGCCCGTGGAAGCGACGAGGGCGCAGACCACTGCGGTGATCAGCACAGCGACGTTGACAGAGCCGTGTCGCCGTTTGCTCACGTGATGCCCTACCGGAGCCAGGTTCATCTCGTGTTTGTCTCCCGCCTGCCGCCACCGGCCTTGCCGCTGTCAAGTGTACCAGAGAAGCGGTTCGAGTCCACCTGGGCGCGCTTTTCCCCTACCCCGGCGAACAACGCCCTGATGTGCGGACAAAGCAAGGCCGGCCATGACGGAGCGTCATGGCCGGCCATTTGTTGCGACTGTCGCTTGTCCTTGTCTAGCGCTTGCGGCGCAGCCGGACCACCAACGCCGCGATCCCAAGCCCAACGAGCGCGAACGTGCCGGGCTCGGGGCACTGCGGGTTGAGGTTCCAGAACCGGCCCACCGTCGTGGTGGTCAGACCATCCCACATGACGATATCGGCCACCAGCAGGCTCTCGCGGTGAGGGCCCAGGTCTCCGTCCGGCACAGGGATGTCGAAGTACACGTCGAAGAACGACTCGGCCGGGAAGTCGGGCTCAATCCAGATGGGACCGGTGATGAGGTCCCCGCCGGGGCCGCCCTCACGAGCGTCGACCTCGAACGGCAGGAGATCTCCCCCGGGCCCCATCCGCGGGTCGAGGCCCTCGTTCAAATCCGGCAGCCCCAGTATCCCCGCGTCGATGTTGGCGAACGTGCGGATGTTGTCCCAGCCGATTATGGTGCCCGCGTTCAGCGGGTCCGCGTAGTAGCCGGGCGCGAACTGGAGCAGCATGTGGATCTCGCTGTTGTCCGGGATCAACGGATCAGGATCGTAGATCTCGGTCAGCTCGTACGTGATCGGCAGCGACGCCCCAACCTTGTCGCCACAGTAGGTCCAGTACGCATCCAGGATCCGCCCGGACCCGAGCATGTAGGCGCCGACGTGGGCAACCCCTCCGGGCGGCACATCGTAACCGCACCAGACCAGCTTCGTGCCGTCCGGGTCGGGGCAGGGCTCAAAGACGAGGTACTGGCCCATGTAGACCTCCGGAGGAACGTAGTTGGGCGTCTCCACAATGATGTCCAGGTCGTTGACCGTGGTCCCCGTCCGGTTGACAAAGTCCCAGTTCAACCACGGCTCGTGGATGATCGAAACCGGCTGGGCCGAGGCTGCGACAGAGAAAAGAACCATAAGGACAAACGCAGCCCAGAACTGATTTCTCACCATAACCCCCTCCTTCTGAATTCGGTAGCTACAGATACCCCGCGCGACCGTGTGTGGTGGGGGAACTGACTCACAAATGCCGACCCCTGTCGGAGGAGTCAGGAATAAGGCAAACCCCCACTTATCTGTACGATGGTACCAGAAACCCACCGCTGATGTCAAGCACGAATAGACCGCACTCTGGGCGCAATGCAGGTGCTTTCTGACCCACCTGGGGCCAGGTGCGAGGCGACGCTTGCGCCGAGCCTTGCCCGGCTCAGTGCGTCGCCACTGCGCCGCGGCTGCAGGCAAGCACAGCCAAGCGGCATCCGCCAATGAGGGCGGCGAGAACGGGCGATCGTTCCCGCCTTGCCGGAAACGCGTTGCAGCAGTTGGCGCGGGCCGCTATGCTCCGCGCGAGGCGCGTGACTCGCCCAGGAGGTGGCCGGCGATGATCACAACCGTGCTGTTCGATCTCGGCAACGTGCTGCTGCTGTTCGACCCGGAAACGATCGTCCGCAACTTCAGCGAGGCCGTCGGGATGGAGCCGGAAGAGATCCGCGACATCGCGTTCTCTCACCTCGAGACCGACTTCGCGCTCGGCCTGGTGTCGCCCGACCGGTTCCGCGAGTCGATCTCCGATGCGCTCAACTGCCAGCTCGACGAGGATGAGTTCATCCGGCTCTGGAGCGACATCTTCTCGGCGAACGCGCCGATGCTCGAGTTCTTCCACGACGTCCGGCGGACGCATCGGACGCATCTCTTGTCGAACACGAACGCGTATCACATGCGCTGGATCCTCGAGCGCTGGCCCGAGCTGGCCGAGTGCGACGGCATGGCCCTTTCGCACGAGCTCCACGTGCTCAAGCCCGACCCTGAGTTCTACGAAACCGTGATCGATCTGTTCGAGCTGACGCCCAGCCAGTGCGTCTACATCGACGACGCGCCGGCGAACTCCAGGGCCGGCCGCGACGCCGGCTTCCACACCATCCTGTACGAAACCCCCGAGCAGACCCTCGCCAAGGTCAACGCCTTGCTCGGCGTGTAGCCGCGGGGCGCCCGCCTACAGCTCGTAGCCCAGGGCGGGCAGGATGGCGGCGAACTTGTCATTGAGGAAAGCGATGGTTTCGGGCTGGAGCTTGCGCTTGTGGTCGCCGGGGGTGACCTGGCGCTTGTGGCGGTAGATGTCCTCGGGGCCGACGTCGAAGTTGTTCCGGTACTGATGGGCCAGCTTGCCGACGAGCACCGGCTTGTCCGGGATCGGGAACGGCTCGACGAACCGGTTCAGCCAGGCCGGGAAGTCGGCCACCATGTCCTCGTAGCGCAGGAAGGTCACGTTCGGCCGGCCGAGCATGTTGTCGACGTAGGCCTGGTAGCGCTTCACCCAGCGGTCGGCCAGCGTCCGGGTGTGCGCGTCGATGCCTGCCTCACGCCATTGCTGGCGATCCTGGTCGGTCGGGTTGAACGTCCCACCCGGCACGGGTGGATGGCTGTAGGCCTGCGAGAAGAACATCGAGGTGAGCACGTCGCGCGGATCCCGCAAGTGCAGGATGATGGCCGCCTCGTCGACGTCGGGCAAGTCCATGCAGAAGCGCAACGGGCAAAAGCAGCCCGTCTTGCCGTCAAACGCGTTCGGGTCCTCGGCGGGACCTCTCTCCGGGAAAGTCTTGTCGTTGATGGACCAAAACGGCATGCCGGCGCGGCGGGCGAGCTTCCTGCCGATCTCGTAGAGCAGCATCGAGGCGGCTTTGTGCGTCGTGAAGATGTAGATGTTCTTCATGCTGATCGGTTCTCTGTACCCCCACGTGGGAACTGTTCTCTTGAGGCGTGCTTCATACCACAAGTGACGCCGCCGCCACAAGTGGCGGCGGGGCGAAAGCCCGGAGTGACCGCCCGAAGCGGCCCAGAGGCGGGCCGCTTCCGCTCACACTGCGGCGTGCAGGTTCCACGCCTCGCGGGCGTACTTGCCCGCGGCGAGCTCGTCGGCGAGGGCGACCTCGTCCGGGGTGGCCGAGGCCGGTTCGAGCCGGACGCCCAGGACGGTGCCGAACGCGTCGGCGATCGCGCCGATGAGGTCGTCGCGGCTCGGGGGTGTGTGGACAAGCGACGAGAGCGTGACGGAGTTCTCGGCGAAGGCGGCGGCTTCCGCTTCGTCGCGCAGCAGAGGGAGCAGATCGCGGTAGCCGTCGTCGAGCAGCATCGAGCCATGGTTGAGCAGCCACTGGCCGCGCCGGCGCTGGGCATTGCCGACGAGCTTCTTGTCGCCGACCACCAGGTCGTAGCGCGTCGGCCGCGCGAAGCATGCTCCGGCGGGCCGGCCCGACTTCACCGCGTTGTCGAGCAAGGCCGACTCGACGCCGAACGGCTGCAGGGCCTCGGCGAACGCGCGGTTGATCGTCCGGTACGTCTCGATCAGGCCCTCGTTGGGCGCGATGGCCCGGCGCGGGAACGTGATCGCGTAGGTGAGGTCCGAGCCGTGCAGGACCATCCCGCCGCCGGTCACGCGCCGCACGACGGGCACGCCGCGCCGCTCGCATTCATCGAGATCGAGCGAGCCAGGTGCGTCGATCGCGTAGCCAATGGTGATCGCCGGCCGGTCCCAGTCGAAGAAGCGGAGGGTGGCGACGTTGTCTCGTTGGGCGTTCTCGAGCGTCGCCTCGTCGAGCGCCATGTTCCAGGCGGCGTCGCCGCGGCCGTCGACGATGAGGCGCCAGCAAATGGGGGATGTCATGACTCGTTCTTGGCGCTGAGGCGGTTGATGAGGCTCGCGGCGTAGCCGGCGCCGAAGCCGTTGTCGATGTTGACGACGAGGACGCCGGCCGCACACGAGTTGAGCATGGCGAGCAGCGGCGTCACCCCGCCGAAGTTGGCGCCGTAGCCGCCGCTGGTCGGGACGCCGATGACGGGCTTGTCGACGAGGCCGCCGACGACACTCGGCAGCGCGCCCTCCATGCCGGCGACGACGATGACGACGGACGCCTCACGGAGCTTGTCGGCTTGGCCGAAAAGGCGGTGGATGCCGGCGACGCCGACGTCGTAGGCGGTCTCGACCCGGTTGCCGAGCACGTCGGCCGTCACCGCGGCCTCCTCGGCGACGGGGATGTCGGACGTGCCGGCCGAGATGACCAGGATCGTCCCGCCCGTCTTCGGCAGCGGGTTCTTGACCACCGTGACGGCGCGGGCGTGCTCGTGGTACGTGGCGTCGGGCGCGATCGCCTTGATGCGCTCAAACACCTCCGGCGTCGCACGCGTGGCGAGCAAGTTCGCGTTGCCTTCGAGGTGGCGCTGGGCGATCTCGGCGATCTGCTCGGGCGTCTTGCCGGTGCAGAGGATCACCTCGGGGAAACCGCGTCGCAGCGCGCGGTGTGCGTCGAGCTTGGCGAAGCCGAGGTCTTCAAAAGGCAGCCGCTTCAAGCGCTCGAGCGCGTCGTCCACGCGCAGGCCGCCGCCTGCAACGTGCTCGAGCAGCTCTCTAATCGTGGCGGTGTCCATGATGGCTGGTGCCTCCCCCCGATGCGCTCCGGATCGCCAGCACGATCGCGGCAATGATGACGATCGCGAGCAGCACGCCGATGCAGATCAGGATCGGCATGACGCCCACCTCCCTTCGTGGGCCGTTGGCGCCGCAGGCGCTGCGTGCCCAGCGAGCGCTGCAGAAGACCCGGGCGTGCCCACGGTCCGGGATGTCGGAACAACTGGTTGCCGGATGCTTGGCCGTTACACGCTGCCGGCGTCCCTACCGCCCAACAGCCGTGTTCTGTCGAGCATCATCATACGGCGGCGACAGCCGAAAGTGAAGCGGTCATCAGCCGAATTGGTGGCTGTGCCATCTCTGTTTGTGGAGAGGCTGTCTACCCGCGAGGTGATGCCCGACTGCCTGCGGAGTGGACTGCTGAGCCGGCGTAAGCGCCGTAGGCGCGATAGGCGGTAGCCTGGGCCGTCAGGCCCAGGTGAGGGGTCACCGGCAAGGCACAGAGCCCTGTAGGGGCGACAGACGCTCGTCGAGAACAGACCGCCGATGCGCTGGTGTTGCCTCTGCCGCGCCGATGGCGCTCATCGCCGCGTCTTGTGTCTCCGAGTTCCTGGGCCTCACGGCCCAGGCTACCGCCTGGCGCCGCTCCGCGGCTAAGGGCGTTCGCAGCATAGCCCTATCGGTCGAGTTGGAGCCTGACCGTGAACAGCGTCTGACGGCCAGGAGTCTTCCCGGCAATGCGCGATCGCCTACGCGCCTTTGGCCACGCGCGCGATGGCGCGGATGTGGGCGGGGGTGGTGCCGCAGCAGCCGCCGACGATGCGGACGCCGAGCTTGACGAGCTCGCCGGCGTGCTCGGCGAACTGCTCGGGCGATTCGGGGTAGACGGTCTCCCCTGCAACAACCTCGGGCCGGCCGGCGTTGGCCTGGATGATGATCGGCTTTGCGGTGAGCGCGCGCATCGTGCCGGCGATGGCGACCATGTCGCGCATGTTGACGCTGCCGCAGTTGGCGCCGATGACGTCGGCGCCGCAGTCGAGGGCGGCTTGGACCATCTCCTCAACGCTGACGCCCATCATCGTGCGGAAGGCGTTGCCATCCGGCGTGGGGTCGTAGGATGCGCTGGCGATCACCGGCTTGTCGGTCGCCTGCCTGGCCGCGCGGACGGCGGCCCGCATCTCCTCGACGGCCGTCATCGTCTCGATGATGAGCGCGTCGACGCCCGCGCCGGCGAGCACTTCGGCCTGCTCGAGCAACACGTCAAAGAACTCGTCCTCGCCGCAGCCGCCGGCCGATTCGGGCAGCGCGCCCGTCGGGCCGATGTCGCCGAGGATGAGCGTCTCCGGGCCTGCGGCCGCGCGGGCGTTCTGAACCGCGGCGGCATTGAGATCGTAAAGCCGGTCGGTGAGCCCGTGCCGGCCGAGCGCGATCCGGTTCCCGCCGAACGTGTTCGTGATGAGCAGGTCCGAACCGGCCTCGACATACGCGCGCTGAATGCGCTGGACGGCGTCGGCGTGGCTGACGTTCCACTCCTCCGAGCACGAGCCCGGCTCGAGCCCCGCGGCAAGGAGCTGCGTCCCCATCGCGCCATCGCCGACGAGGACCCGTTCCTTCAGGATGTCGAGCAGGTTGCGCATTGCTCTCTCCTCGCGTCAGCCGCTGCCGTAGCCGTCTGGGTGGGCCGAATGCCACGCCCAGGCCGACTCGATGATCTCGTCGAGCGTTGAGCATTCCGGCTGCCAGCCGAGCTCGCGCGTGATGCGCGCGTGGTCGGCCACGAGCGACGGCGGATCGCCCGGGCGCCGCGGGCCGATCGTGTGCGGGATCGGCCGGCCGACGACCTTCTCGGCCGCCTCGAACACCTCCTTGACCGAGTTGCCCGTCCGGGTGCCGAGGTTGTATGCGCCGGTCGCTTTCTCGTCAAGCGCGAGCACGTGGGCGCGCGCGAGGTCGCGGATGTGGATATAGTCGCGCACGCACGTGCCGTCGGGCGTCGGGTAGTCGGCGCCGAAGATCGTGAACGTCTCGCGCTTGCCGAGCGCCGTGAGCAGCACGAGCGGGATCACGTGCGTCTCCGGGTCGTGGTCCTCGCCGAGCTCGTCGAGCGCGCCGCACGCGTTGAAGTAGCGCAGCGCCACCCAGCGGACACCGTGCAGCTCGCCGTACCACCGCAAGAGCTTCTCGACCATGAGCTTCGATTCGCCGTACGCGTTCACCGGCACGGTCGGCATCTCCTCCGTGATCGGCATCTCGGCCGGCACGCCGTACGTGGCCGCCGTCGACGAAAAGACGATGGCGCGCGTGCCCGCCTCGCGCATCGCCTCGAGCAGGTTGACCGCGCCGCCGACGTTGTTGCGGAAGTACTTGCCGGGGTCGCGCATCGACTCGTGTATGAGGCTCGACGCGGCGAAGTGCAGCACGCCCTCGGGCTTGTGTGTGCGGAACACGTCGCCCACGGCCGGCGCATCGAGCAGGTCGGCCTCGACGAAGTCGGCGCCGTCGGGCACCGCCTCCGGGTGGCCCATGCTCAGGTTATCGACCACGACCACCTCGTGCCCGGCCTCGAGCAAGAGCTGCGCCGTCGCACTCCCGATATACCCCGCCCCGCCTGTCACCAGCAGCTTCATGATCCCTCCGCCCGCCTTGGGCCAACGAAGCATCACGTGTAACCGAAGCACTGGGCGCGGTCAACCGCACAAAACGGGGACCGTTCCCATTTCTGATGTTGCGAGGCTGAGGCGGATTCGTGTCCCTTGCGGAACGGAGCCGGTTCCCATTCGCCTTTTCAGTCGAATCCTCCGAAAAGCCAACCGCCTCCGTACTGAGTTGCCCAGAACCATGACACGGAGATGAAGACAAGGGGCAGTGAGACGAGCGCGCCGGCACTGAAGATGATGGCGGTGATGGCGGGAACGCGTCGGCGAAGAAGAACGGAGATGTAGAAGTCAGCAAACGGGCCGGCTGTGAACAGAACGTTGGCGGCAATCGCGTACGAGACCAGATGGAATACCAGTGACCGATTGAACGGCACTGGCTGTCCGGGCCCCGCGAGCAGCGCCACACTACCGAGGCAGGCGAGCACGAGGAGGATGTTGTACGAGGGCCTGAGCCATTTCTCCCAGAAGAGGAAGACATCACGGGCACGTGGGGTGTCGTCTGCGTTCATGTGCCTTCTCCTGAATGGCGGCGACGATGTCGGACCGTGAGAGGAACCACCACAGCCAAGTCTACAGCATGAGGGGAGCTGCGGACATCGGCCTTTCTCCTCAGTCGCAAGGCTTCTTCTCGGGTGTGCTGGTCGAGGAAGTTGGTTCGGGCGGTTCGGGCTCGAGCAGTTCGGGTTCAGGGAGGTCGGGGCCGGAGGCGTAGAGGTCGAGGTGGAAGCGGGCGCCGAGGGCGGCGAGGCGCCCGAGAGTCTTTGTAGAGGCGTTCCAGCCGCCGAGCCATTCCCTGTACCCCTCGTAGCAGACGTTGACGGAGACGTCGCACTCGGCGGCGAGCTCGGCGACGCGGGCGGCGGCGGGGTCGAGCTGGTCGAGGAGCAGGTCGAGCTTGCGGCCGAGGTCCTCGGGCAGGCTCTTGTGCGGCTCGAGCCGCCACTTCGTGTACGGCAGCGGCGGCAGCTCGGGGTGGATGCGGTCGCCCTTGGCGTAAGCGGCCGTCGGCGTGAGGCCGAGTCGGCGCGTGATCTCGTCGGGCGTGTGCTGCTTGGATTTCACGAGCAGGAAGACGCGGACGGCGGCCTCGATGCAGGCAGAGGTGACGGCGAGCTTCCCGTCGTCGGGCCCGACGGCGAGGACAAGGTAGTATGGCTCGTCCCGGAGCCGGAAGTAGAAGTAGAACGCGCCCTCCTCGCGGGTGAGGTCGGTTCGGGCGATGAGCGGCTGGCCGTCGACGAGCACGGGCGTGTGGACGGCGAGGATCTCTTTCGCGGCGCTCAGGGCGGGCGAGATGATCTCGCGCCGTGCCAGCTCGGCGGCCTGCTGTTCGAGGCTTGCCTGTTGCTCGGGCATCCGTTCCGGCCCTCGCAAGGTCCGGCCTTCCCCACCCGGCCGGTTGCGGTCTCAATGGGCCAGCCTACCGCCGGAGCGCACACGCGCGCCAGAAGAAAACGGGGGCAATTGCCGTATCGGCAACTGCCCCCTTCTTTGTCCCAGTTCTCGAGTTCTTCCTGCTGTCCGCCTATGGACGCGGACAACGCGCTCCGTAGACGACCGTGTGGCTGTCTTTGGTTGCGGGCTCGTCCGTGTAGTCACCATAGGTTCTGATGTCAACGAACCCGGCGCGTTCGAGCATCATGACGAACTCATGGTGAAAGAACCACCGCAGAACGTGCGCATGCACTTCAGACCGGACGCATTCGCCGTCCACGTACAGGTCGCACCGCCGTTTCGACACCAGCGTCTGCTCAAAGAGATCGACCGATTCTGACCAGAGGGTCGTGGCGATCTCTCCCTCTTCCCCCCGGCGCGGCTCGGGCTCCCACCGTATCGGATGCTCGGCATCCTGACACGCCGGCCCCTTGGTGACTTCCGGGGGTATAGACAGCTCGATCAGGATCTGGCCGCCAGGGGCGAGGTGGTTGCGGAAGCGTTCCAGCGTGGCGATCGCCAGGTTTCGGTCGGTGATGATCTGGAACGTTCCGTTGGCGACGTAGATCGTCCCATACTGGCAGGGGAGGTCACACTCCTCCATCCGCTGTTGATAGAGGACTGGGCTGACTTTCCGTGCCTCAGCCTCCTTTCCGGCAAGGCGCAGGGCATCGGCCGAGATATCCGCGCCGTGCACCTCGAGACCGAGCGCAAGCAACGGGAACAGGTGGCGTCCCGTCCCACAAGCCTGGTCGAGGGCCGCTCCCCCGTTCTCCCGGATTCGGCGCTCATAGAACGCCAGTTCCTTCGCGGGGAGCATCTCCACGCAGGCATACAGCAAGTCCGCGGTCAGGCTATTCCAGCCTTGACGCAGATCGAAAACCTCGTCGGACATGTGAGTGTTTCTCCAGTAGAGTCATCATCATGTTGAAGTCGTGATGTGAGTTCTGGACGGCAGCTTTCATGATGGGACTCCTTCTATAGCTTGATCCGGACGTTGCCCTCAGTTGGGATTCGAGTACATACACCTCGACCGGGGATGGGGTCAACGGGCCATGGCGCCGGCGGGGGCTAGATCTTGATGTTGAGGAACTTCTTGATGCGGCGGGTGGCCTCGGCGAGGCGCTCTTCGTTCTCGACCATAGCGAAGCGGACGAAGCCTTCGCCGTACTCGCCGAACCCGGTGCCGGGTGCGGAGGCGACGCCGATCTCGTCGATCATCAGTTTGCTGAACTCGAGCGAGCTCAGCGCGCTGTACTTCAGGGGGATGTGGGCCCAGACGTAGAAGGTCGCCTTCGGCATCGGCACCTCCCAGCCCGCGTCGGCCAGGCCGCCGACGAAGACCTCGAGCCGGCGCCGGTAGGTCTCGACGATTTCGCTCACGTAGTCCTGCGGCCCGCTCAGGGCGGCGATCGCCGCGTGCTGCACGGCGCGGAAGATGCCGAAGTCGGTGTAGCTCTTGGTCTTCTCGAGCGCGGCAAGGATCTCGGCGTTGCCGACCGCATAGCCGACGCGCCAGCCGGCCATCGAGAACGATTTCGACAGCGTGTGGAACTCGATGCCGACGTCGCGCCCGTAGGTGGTCTGCAGGAAGCTCGGCGCCTTGAAGCCGTCGTAGACGATGTCGCTGTAGGCGTTGTCGCTGCCCACGAGGATGTTGTGCGCGCGCGCCCAGCGGGCGACCCGCTCGTAGAAGTCGAGGTCGGCCACGGCCGTGGTCGGGTTGTGCGGGTAGCTGATGAACATCATCTTCGAGCGGCTCACGACGTGGCTGTCGAGGTTCTCGAACTCGGGCAGGTAGTCGTTCTCGGGCTTGAGCGGCAGGTTGTACAGGATGCCGCCCGCCATGATGACGCCGTTGAAATGCACGGGATAGGCAGGCGACGGCACGAGGGCGATGTCGTCGTTGTTCAGGAACGCGAGCGATAGGTGCGCGACCCCTTCCTTCGAGCCGATGAGCGGCAGAACCTCGGTGTCGGGGTTGAGCGTGACGCCGAAGCGGTCGAAGTACCAGTCGGCGATCGCCCGGCGGAAGCGGCGCTCGACGTCGCCGTCGCGCTTCGAGTAGCGATGGTACTCGGGGTCTTCCTGCGTGGCGCGCGCGAGCGCCTCGCTCACGTGCGGCGGGCTGAGCAGGTCGGGGTTGCCCATGCCGAGGTCGATCAGGTCGGCGCCGCGCTCGCGCACCTTGCGCTTGAGCTCGTCGATGATCGTGAACAGGTACGGCGGCAGCCGCTTGAGGCGGTTGGCCTCGTGGAAGACGCCGGTCGTATCACCGACAATGCTCTCTGTGGAGTTGACCCGCTGGTGCATGGGCTCGGCTCGCATTGATCTCAGGCGCGAGAGGCCGGCGCAGAAACGTCTCCGGAGCTACAACTCCTCGTCATCTGCGAGGCTCTCGACGTCATCTTCCTCGTGTTCCTCTTCTTCCTCGACTTCCTCTTCTTCTTCCTCCTCTTCCTCCTCGTCGAGCACCTCAATCCCGTCGTCGATGGTGGCGATCACGTCGCCGAGCTCGACCTCGTCGCCCTGCTCGAAGAAGCGCTCGCGCAGCACGCCCCCCGTCGGGGCGGGCAGGACGAGCAGATCCCCGTCCTCGGTGCGGAGTTCGACCAGATCGTCGCCCTCCTCGAGGGTGTCGCCCTCATCGACGTGCCAGTAGTCGACCGTGGCCGTGGAAACGTCATCGCCCGCGTACTCGAAGATCACCTGTCTCACCGTACAGAACCCCCCGGATGCAAGGTTCGTGCCTATCCAACCGCTCTCACCCGGCCCGCGTGGGTCCGGGGCAGTTTCACGTCTAAGCGCGAGCCGTCTTACCCGCCGTCCAGAGTGCTGTCAAGGGGTTATCTGGCGCCGGATTCAACCCGCTTCGGCTCACCGGGTTGCCGGCTCCGCGCGAGCAGTTCGGCCGCGTTGTACGAGCTGCGCACAAACGGCCCACACAAGGCGGACGTGAACCCGAGCTGCTTCGCGAGCGACTCCAGTTCGTCGAACGTCTCCGGCGTAACGAACTCGGCGACCGGCAGGTGGTTCGTCGTCGGCTGGAGGTATTGGCCGATGGTGACCGCGTCCACGCCGGCGTCGCGAAGGTCTCTGAGGACCGCTTCAACCTCCGTGCGCGTTTCGCCGAGGCCGACCATGAGGCCCGACTTTGTGAGCATCGCGGGCCGCGGCGACTTCGCCGTACGCAGGGCGTCGGCTGTGCGGAGCACATCGGCTGTGCGAAGCACAGCTAGGGAGCGCGCGTAATCGGCCTCGGGCCGGACGGCCGGGTAGAGCCTCGGCACGGTCTCGACGTTGTGGTTGAACACGTCGGGCGCGGCCTCGATGACGCGGCGGACGGCGTCGTGGTCGCCAAGGAAGTCGGGGATGAGCACCTCGATCGTCACGCCGGGCGTGCGCGTGCGGATCGCCTCGATCGTGGCGACGAAGTGCGCGGCACCGCCGTCGGGCAGGTCGTCGCGCGTGACCGACGTGACGACCGCGTGCCGAAGGCCGAGCCGTTCGACCGCCTCGGCGACCCGGCGCGGCTCGTCGGCATCGAGCGGGCGCGGTGTGCCGTTCTCGACGCCGCAAAACCGGCACGCACGCGTGCACGTGTCGCCCATGATCATGAATGTGGCGACCCCCCGGCTGTAGCACTCCCAGATGTTCGGGCACCGGGCGCTGCGGCAGACGGTGGCCAGCTCGAGCTCCTCGACGAGCCGCCGCGTTCGAGCCGCTTCCGGGCCGCTCGGCAGCCGCTTCCTGATCCACGCTGGAAATCGCTGTGCCCTTGGCATGGGGTTAACCACCGATTCTCGCAGATGGACACTGATTCTCGTCGGCGGCCAAAGGCCGCTGACAAATATGTGCGATCTGTGCAGATCCGTGGTTCATTTCCTCTTCGATATCGTGTGCAGGGGGCGGCCGAGCGCATCGAGCGCCGCCTCCATGAGCGCTTCGCTCAGGGTCGGATGCGGGTGGATCGTCCCGCCGAGCTCGTCGAGCCGCGCCTCCATCTGCACGAGCACGGCCGCCTCGGCGATCAGGTCGGTCGCATGCGGCCCGACGATCTGCACGCCAAGCAGTTGGCGCGTCTTCGCGTCGGCGACGACCTGGACAAAGCCGTCGGTCTCGTCGGCGACCACGGCTTTTGGCGTAGCCGAAAACGGGAAGCGGCCCGTGATCACGTCCCGGCCGGCTTCCTTGGCCTGGGTCTGGTCGAGGCCGACGGTGGCGATCTCCGGGTGCGTGTAGATGCCGGCCGGCACGGCGCGGTAATCCATCTTGCGGGTTGCGCCTGTGCCGATCGCGTTCTCGGCGGCGACAATGCCTTCGTGATGGCCGACGTGGGCGAGCAGCCAGCCGCCGATCACGTCGCCCACGGCGTAGATGCCCGAGACGTTCGTCTCGAGGTATTCGTCGACGACGATGCGCCCGCCATCAGTCCTGACACCGACACTTTCGAGGCCGATCCCGCCGGAGTTGAGCCGGCGGCCGACGCTCACGAGCACCTTCTCAGCAGTCGTTATCTCGCCCGAGCTGAGCGTGGCGGTCGCCTTGCCCTTGGCCACGTCGAGCTTCTCGACCTTCGTGTTGAGGTGGAGCGTGACGCCGCGCTTCTTGAAGCTCGTCTGGATCGTGCGAGCGATGCGCGCCTCCTGTCCGGGCACGAGCTGGCCGAGCATTTCGACGATGGTGACCTTCGAGCCGAGTCCGGCGAAGATGGTGGCGAACTCGCAGCCGATGTAGCCGCCGCCGACGATGAGCAGCGACGCCGGCTGCGTCTCGAGCTCGAGCAGGTCGGTGCTCGAGAGCACCACGTCGTGATCGAACGGCAGCGTGGCGAGCTCCTGCGGCTCGGAGCCGGTCGCGACAATGATCGCCTTTGTCGTGAGCATGCGCTCGCCGTCGGCGGTCTCGACGCGCACCTTGTTCCTCGCGGCAATCGCGGCGGTGCCGGCGACGACGTCGACGCCGTGGCTCTTGGCGAGCTGCTCGACGCCCCCACGAAGCTGCGCGACGTGGCGGTTCTTGCGCGCGATGAGCTTCGCCATGTCCGCGCGCGGGCTGTCACAGGCGAGGCCGAAGGTGTCGGCGCGCTGCATCTGCTCGAAGAGGGCCGCCGCCTCGAGCAGCGACTTGGTCGGGATGCACCCGCGGTTGAGGCAGACGCCGCCGACCACGTCCTTCTCCACCATGGCGACCTTGCCGCCAAGCTGCGCCGCGCGGAACGCGGCCGCATACCCGGCGGGTCCGGAACCGATCACGACGAGATCGTAGTCGGGCATGGACACGCCTCCGTGCGTAGTGCTCTTGCAGGAGCGCCAAGGGTACAAAGACGGGCGCTATTCGTCCACGTTGATCTTGACGGGCACAAAGCCCTCGAGCGCGTCGGCGGCCTCGGGCTTCGGCCAGACCCGCACGTCGTACTCGGTGCACGCCACGCAGTAGGTGCCCCAGAAGTAGGCCATCACGAGCTTGCCGTCACGCTTCGCCTCGTCGAACGCGGCGTCGAGGTCGTGGCGCCAGTCGATGGCCGACTCGGTCACGTTCGGATAGCGCACGACGCCCGCCAGCGGGTACGCCGTGACGGAGCCGGACTCGACGAGCGCCGACCCAACGGCGAAGTTGAGGCCCAGCACAAGCGCGATGACGCCGACGGCCCGGTTGAACACCGATTTGAGGTTCTTGCGAAACACGCCGAGCGCGGCGGCAAGCGCGATGAACGCCGCCCCGGCGAGCATGCCGGTCGCGTGGGGGAACGCCTCGGTCAGCGGGCGCGAGATGTAGAAGATCACGCCGAGCAGCAGCAGGGCGAAGATCTTCTTGATGCCGAGCATCCACGCGCCTGCGCGCGGCAACGCGCTCAGCGCGCCGGCGAAGATGCCGACGGCCAGGAACGGCGAGGCGAGCCCCAGGCCGAACAGCACCATGATGAGCACGGCGATGCCGAGCTGCTTGCCGATGATGAACGGGATGATCAGGCCGAGCGCGGGCGCCGTGCAAGCGAACGCGAGCGGCACCACGACGAGGCCGATGACGAACGCGCCGACGATGCCGACTGCGCTCCGCCCGGCCGCGGCCTTGTTCCGCAGCGCGGCGGGGAGCTGGATCTCAAACGCGCCGAGCATCGACGCCATGAGCACGATGAGCACGGCGTCGAGGATGAGGACGTAGGCGGCGTTGCTGGTGAGGCCGTAGAGGGTGTCCTTGAGCCCGCCGATGAACGCGCCGATCGCGACGAACGGCAGCACGACGCCCACGCCGAGTGCAAGCACCAGCGCCAGGTTGCGGCGGAAGTTCTGACCAGCCTGGTCGGCCAGATACCC
>Ga0315545_1001575_pt1 | contig 21945 bp, 17 predicted proteins | sample SalMarSW160210MG_FD_203096 | JGI IMG/M metagenome (GOLD analysis project Ga0315545, IMG submission 203096) | Salt marsh sediment microbial communities from the Plum Island Ecosystem LTER, Massachusetts, United States - Salt Marsh Sediment SW1602-10 ...
CCTTCTGGCAGGACTGGTGCGGCCGCTACCCCATCGTGAGCATCGAGGACGGCATGGCCCAGGACGACTGGACGGGCTGGTGGAAGCTGACGGCGGAACTGGGGCGGAAGGTGCAGATCGTGGGCGATGACCTGCTCGTGACCAACGTGGAGCGCATCGAGAAGGGCATCCGCGAGGGGGCAGCCAACGCGGTGCTCATCAAGCCGAACCAGATCGGGACGCTGACGGAGACCCTAGCGGCCATCGATACGGCCAAGCGCGGCGGCTGGCGGGCGATGATCTCCCACCGTAGCGGCGAGACGGAGGACACGACGATAGCCGACCTGGCGGTGGCCACGGGCTGCGGCCAGATCAAGAGCGGCGCCCCTGCCCGCGGCGAGCGGACGGCCAAGTACAACCGCCTGCTGCGCATCGAGAAGGAACTGGGATCAGGGGCGAGGTTTGGGGGCAAGGAAGCCTTAAGCGCATCATAGAACCAGCGGGCGATCTACCCCAATTACCCTCAAGGGTAGAACTGGAGGATGCTGCCATACGACGGGTCTGGCCCGATTTCGGCCATGGTCTGTACTACTGCCGCTTGTATCGTGGCTTGGTCGATCAGCAGATGGTGGAGCAAGCGTTCGGTTGCAGCGTCCGTGTGCGGAGCTGACACCAGGCCATCCCAACCTAGGACCGTCCTCGCCCCTCTTTCAACGAAAGCTTTGGCCATGTCTGTCCAGATGACCCCCCAACAACCCATCATCACGACTACCGTTCTGTCGAACCTGCCGTTCATACTTTTCTCGATGAACTCGGGGTTTATCCCGAAATATGCCTCACCGCCCTCGTAATAACGAGCGCGTCCGAAGCGCCCCGCCTTCTGCTCATCGACATATTTCGTTTCGGTGTAGGGCTCGGAGGTGAAAAGGCTCACGAAGCCCGTTTCTGCACCAAGACCTGAGTGAACCCTCAGGATGATCAATCCATAATCATGAAGGGGAAGGTTCCGGTAGAACTCTACGGTGACCTCCTCACCTGGATAGTAGTCCACCGCGTATCCGGCTTGTTCTAGCACGGCGGTGGCTGTTTCGACGAAGGTGGGGTTAGGCTGTGTGAGGCTTAGCTGGTCCGCTATGGCTGCCTTAGGCTGGCCTGCAGAGCCAGCGACTGTTGGAGCTGGCGACTGCTGATCTGGCTCATCGGACTGGTAAAAGTTGAGGAAGGTAAGTACGACTATGGGGATCAGGATGGCGACAGCGACGAGGATTGCGATCCCCTGCCGCAGACCGTCGCTGCCCTTTGCCCGACCGGCGGCGCCCTCCCGGGAGGCGACCTCCTCCGCCTTCGGCGGCACCCGTTTCTCAAAGCGCCGCCTGGCCTTCCTGTAGCGGCTCACGTGGACGCTCCGCCAGCCTCAGATAGCGCGGCTACCTCAGCCACCGTCTCCTGGCACACCACCTCTCGGCTCCCGCAGCGCCACACCTCCCGGTCTCGCACAAGCCTCGGACGGGTACCGCAGCTGGCGGGCGTCGCGAAGGCGGGACAGGTATCGTACGATAGGGAGGTTGTTGACCAGGAGGTAGACAGCTTTGGCGTCTAGGGCGTCTGATTGGATGCTCCAGGCGAAGCGGGATTTCTGTGAATGTCAAGCGAAAAGCCACCCACTGTGATGATTGAAAAGTCGGCGCACCTTGGTCAAAGCGATGGTGGCTGCGCACTGGAACATAATGCACCTCCGGCAGAGCGCCGACGAAACGAAAGGACGGTGCTCCCAGGCTAGCAGATCAAGAGGCTATTGTCACCAGGTCAACCGCCCTGGGGCAGCTCCTCACACCGCTTACAGTCCCGAGCGAGGTCGCCCTGCCCCGCGGACGACTAGGGGTTCGTGCAGCGGGCACCCATGACGGACGCGTACATCAGCACGTCGCCGATATTGACTTCGCTGTCGGCGTTCAGGTCGAAGCGGGGGTCATAGGGATTCGGTCGCAGCTTCCACCGGAAATAGAGGACGTCACCGATGGTGACCCGCCTATCCTTGTCGATGTCGGGGGGCCAGGCATCATCGCTAGGGTCGTCGGGACAAGCGTCCAACGGGTCGGTGCTCAGGTGTACCTCCACGGAGTCGTCGAAGTCGTCGTTGTCGTCGTCAGGGTCACCGGCATCACAGGCCCCGTCTGAGTCTGTGTCCGTGCCGTCATCGGAGACATCTGGCTGGCCCAGCACGGAGCAGTCGTCGCAGGTGTCCGCGTCCAGATCCTGGCAGGCGAACTCATCCAGCGGGTCGGCGTCCTCCCCGTCCAGCACCGTGTCGTTGTCGTCGTCGGCGTCGCAGGCGTCGCCGCCCCAGGTAGCACCAGGGGGAGGCTGGGTGCCAGGTACGCCATCACCGTCGTAGTCCTCCTGGCCGGGGTTATAGGTCTCAGGGCAGTTGTCAGACTCGTCGGGCACGCCGTCGCCGTCAGAGTCGACACCGACATCCGCATAAGAGACATACTGTTCGATGACGCACTCTCCATAGCCAACCTTGAAGTAACCACCATCGCCCCAACCAGTACCCCAGCTGTTCTTGACGATCCAGTAGCCACCAGCATCGTCATATCCAGCAATAACTACACCATGATTCGGGGGAGAATCTGGATCACATCTGTAGATGTCATTTCCGTCAAAATCACCGCTCATATTCATGCCAACCGAAAGAGGTCCCGTGTCAACAACAGCCTGTTTTATTGCACTCTGACTGGATGGGACGCCACCGGTATCATCTATTGTTAGCAACCTGCTTTGCCAGTCGGAGCATCTGTGGGAACAGGTTGCATCGCTGCAACGACCTCCCGTGCGATATGTGCAGATTGAGTCGCAGGTACCACCACCGCATGTGCAGCTATACTGATCAACGTACGGCAAACAGCCCTCGTCTGGGACCCCGCTATCTCTGATGAAGACAAAAGCGTCATCCATCCAGCCACCACAGCAACTGTTACCCAATAGGCAATCGGCCACCAGATATTCTTCCGACAGGTTCAGGTCAAGGTCAGGGTTACCTGTACTGATGTCGTATATCGCTTCCACTACACCAACAGCCGAAAATGCCCAGCAGGAGCCGCACGACCCTTGGTTCTTCACGGGCGTCATCCAGTCCTGTCCGCCGTAGTTCCTCCAGTCGAAGGAAGGTGGGCTCCCCACCGAACCCCCTTCTGCCGGGGCAGCCGGGCTTTGTGCTACGGGAACGCTGCCTTTGGTGGCCTTCTCGCTCAAGCCCATCAGTTCCGTGGCAGCACCGATCTCTTCCCGGCCACGAACGCAGACGCTGTACGTTCTCGAGAAAGGATTTCTGCCGTCGGTCCTTGTTATCGAACCATAGCCTTGTCTTGCGCAATAGGAATAGCTTTGTCCGCACTTACCTTCCAGAAATCCCCAGTCGTTGCATCTGCTGTTGTCTGGGAGAACACAGACTCCGTACTGCCCCTTAGCCGCATCGACTATTTCGTATTCATACCCTAGCTCGCGACAGTAGACAGCGGCGGGGTTTGCCATTCCAAGGCCGTTTCCATCACAGCCCGAAGTAGCGTCAATGGCTTCCTGCGCCTGCATGGATCCCTCCAGGGTGCCATGCGTTACGCCCAAAGAAGCATCATCAGCCTGCGCTGAGAAGCTGCAGACGAGCAGTAATACCAGGAAAAGCGGAAGAAGCCTAGCCAGTCTCTTCAGTATTCCCCTCCTCGGATCTACTTGACCATAAATTGAGACGCTGCTGATGGCCCCCGCGTTACACTCTTGTCAGCGTTTCCCTCCTGGGAACTCGTTGAACAGGGTCTATTTCCCTATCCGACGGCCATTTCAACGCCGCGGGAATGAGCCGAGACTCAGGCATCGAATAGACTACTGGCCGACGCTCGCATAGTGCATCATCCACGCTAGGCTGTCAAACGGGTAGGCAAAGCTCCCTGCTTGCTCCGCGTGGCCGAGTGCCCTCTTCGGTGTCACCCCCCGTTCCTGCAGGCCGCATGAGGAGAGAGCCTCCAGACCATCAGGCCCAGGGGCCTCCCATAAAGCGGCGATTAGTGCGGTGAGACTGCAATGGTCCTCGAGAGGGGGCTAGCCTAGATGCTCAAGCGCGTCCCCATCCTAGCCGCAGCCGCGAGGGTTGGCAAGGGAAGAAGCTACCCCATCGCCACCCCGAACCTCACGATGGCGTTGGCCGACAGGACCGCCTATCTTGCGGCGCTGGCCCCCTTTCGGGCCGCTCCCTACGGTGCCCAGGCGGGATCGAAGTCATCAGCGGGGTTATTGGTGAGACGGCTCTGGTGCGAGCCGTTGGCGTTCATGACATAGACCTCCATGTTGCCGTCGCGGTCGGAGGTGAAGGCCAGGTGGGCGCCGTCGGGAGACCACACGGGGGTGGCGTCGAGGGCGGAGTTGTCGGTCAGGTTGGTCTGGCCGGAGCCGTCGGCGTTCATCACGTAGACCTCCCGGTTATCGCCGCGGTCGGAGGCGAAGGCGATGCGGCTGCTGTCGGGAGACCAGGCGGGGTCGAAATCATCGGCGGGGTTATTGGTGAGGTTGGTCTGGCCAGAGCCATCGGCGTTCATCACGTAGACCTCCCGGTTGCCGTCGCGGTCGGAGCTCAAGGCGATGCAGCTGCCATCGGGAGACCAGGCGAGGTCGAAGTCATCGGCGAGGTTGTCGGTGAGACGGGTCTGGCCGGAGCCGTCGGCGTTCATCACGTAGACTTCCCGGTTGTCGCCGCGGTCGGAGGCGAAGGCGATGCGGCTGCCGTCGGGAGACCAGGCGGGGTCGAAGTCATCGGCGGGGTTATTGGTGAGGTTGGTCTGGCCAGAGCCATCAGCGTTCATCACGTAGACCTCAAGGTTGCCGTCGCGGTCGGAGGCGAAGGCGATGCGCGTGCCGTCCGGGGCCCAGGCATGCAACCCATCGGCCGCGGGGTTGTTGGTGAGGTTGGTCTGGCCGGAGCCGTCGGCGTTCATCACGTAGATCTCCCAGCTGCCATCGCGGTTGGAGTCGAAGGCGATCCTGCCCGCAGCGGAAGTTGGCTCCTCGTCACCGCCGCAGGCTGCCAGAGGCACCGCCAGGCAGATGACAAGGAGAAAGGCTATTGCCAGACTCGTCCTCTTCACTGTGCTGTCCCCATGATCGATGTCCGTCTTCAACTGACAGCGACCCCCATCCTATCGGCAGGGGCAAGTACTGTCAAGGAAAAATGAACATAGGCCTGCTCCCTATGACTACCAGGCGGGAGCCAGGTCATGGGCCGGATTGTTGGTGAGGTTGATCTGCTGCGAGCCGTCGGCGTTCATCACGTAGACCTCAAGGTCGCCATCGCGGCCAGAGACGAAGGCGATGCGGCTGCCGTCGGGCGACCAGGCGGGGGCGAAGTCATCGGCCGGGCTGTCGGTGAGACGGGTGGCACCGGAGCCGTCGGCGTTCATCACGTAGACCTCCCACTTGTCGTCGCGGTCGGAGGCGAGGGCGATGCGGCTGCCGTCGGGCGACCAGGCGGGATCCGTGTCGGAGCCTGGGTCATCGGTGAGGCGGGTCTGATCCGAGCCGTCGGCGTTCATCACGTAGATCTCCATATTGCCGTCGCGGGCGGACCGGAAGGCGATGCGGCTGCCATCCGGCGACCAGGCGGGGAGGCCGTCGCCAGCGAGGTTATCGGTGAGGCGAGTGACGTCGGAGCCGTCGGCGTTCATCACGTAGATCTCCTCATTGCCGTCGCGGGCGGAGGCGAAGGCGATCTGGCTGCCGTCAGGCGACCAGGCGGGCGCGCTGTCCTGAGCGGGGTTGTCCGTGAGATTGGTAAGGTCGGAGCCGTCGGCATCCATGACGTAGATGTCGAATCCTATCTGGTTACGGAAGCATACGAGGGCGATGCGCCTGCCGTCGGGTGACCAGGCGGGGACCAGATCGCTGTCGGAGCTATTGGTGACGTTAGTCTGGCCGGAGCCGTCGGCGTTCATCACGTAGATATCCATGTTGCCGTCGCGGTCGGAGACGAAGGCGATCTTCCCCGCAGCCGAAGTCGGCTCCTCGTCACCACCGCAGGCGGCCAGAGGCACCGCCAGGCAGACGACAAGGAGAAAGGCTATTGCTACGCTCGGTGTCTTCATTGTGCTGCCTCCGTGCCAAGTGTCCCTCTCTAGCTCTCGCTAGACACCATCCTACCCGCAGGCGCAAGAGTGCGCAAGAACAGGAGCCACAACCAGACAATCGCCACGATGAACCAGATGATGGCGTCCGTTAGCAGCAGGACGGCAGGGCCTCGAAGGGATCCGCCTTTCAGCGAGCCTCGCCGCCTAGGGCTATTAGGCCCTGCATCTCGCTCAGATCCGGCAGGTCGCTGATCTCGGGTCAGCCGTCGAAGTACTGCTTCCACGCCTGGGTGTCGGGGTCGATGCGGTAGGCAGCGTCGACCGGGTGGGGGCAGAATGCCCGGGCTTCCTCGATAGGCATGGCGTTCTGGCCGCTCCAACTGGCAATTGACCACTTCCCTGGCTCCGGGCAGCAGTGCATCTGGCCTGGCGCAGGTGGCACCGGCGTAGGCGTAGACGTCGGCGATGCCTCCTCTTCCTCGGCCTGCGGCACCGGCACCTCTCCAATATCGCCCAATAGGACGTCCTTAATCCTCTCTTCCAAGGCCCAGGCAATTGCCTCGACCTGCGAATTCACACTGGCGTCATCGGCTCTGAATAGCCAGGCTCCGCCCACCAGCCGGTCGAGCCTAAAGCTGACGCTCGTCAGATAGAGCTTTGCACCTCCTAAGCTGGCTCGGGCCCTGAGGCCTATCGCTTCGTCTCCGAGTCCGTCGACCGCAAACGTTTCGACTTCTTCCAGGATTAAGCTGGGCCCAATCTCCTTGCCTTCGAATCGTTGGTGGTCGTCCGCCTCTTTGGCGAGAAAGTCCGAGGCTGCGCCGACATCCCTGAACAAGTTGACGTCCGTGGCCACTTGAACGACCCCCTCACCTGCCTCTAGCGCCGACAGCGACGTGTCTGTATAGCTGAGCTCGTATCCGTTGATCCGTCCTGCCTGTTCGAGGTCGCTTGCGGTATCATCGGGGTCGATGGTGCCATCGGCAGCTTCCTGATTGTCCACGAACCCCGAATCCTCGTCGGTCTCCAGGTTTGCAAATTCTTCGCCAAGGTTTTCTTGAGGCAGGACCATAATGGCCAGGTCATTCTCCACCACGGATCGGAGGGCTCGCTCTAGCTCATCGCCGCTGATCTCACGGCCGGTTAGGTCGCCCCCGCCACCGCAGGCACTCAGCACCGCCAGGCAGATACTAAAAAGAAAGGCTATCGCCACGCTCGATGACTTCATTGTGCTGTCTCCCTACTCCATCTGCGTAATGAAAAGATGATCCCTCACCTTCACGCCCCGCTCCTTACCACCCTTGCCCACGACGAGCAGGCCGAGCCTGCCCTCCTAGTCCCGAAAGAGGTGCCGCCATTGAGCGGACGCCAGCTCCGAAACCCTCAGGCTCGTTGGCAGTAGCGTCGCGCAGGCAGTGTAGCGCTGCGGAGAGACCCCGTGAGCGGCCTGCAGTAACCTCGCGGCCTCATCCTGGCTCTTCCCCACCCCCGGGTAGCGTGTCATCAAGGTCAGGGCCACTCTCGGCCGCCTCAGAGCGTCCAGGGGCGTCTGCGGGATGATGCCCTGTCCCTGGGCAATACTTGAGGAATGAGCGCAGCGCCGAGATGTGATGAGCGTGGGAGGCGGCCGAGAGGCCCGACAGGCTACCTAGGTAGTTCGTAGCGTCCGCCACCGTGATCCTGCTCACCGGCTTTCCCATTCCCTCCAGAAAGCGGCCCACCGCCTGCGCGTAGGAGCGAGCGGTGTGGTCTGAGCGGGGCCGGAGGGACTCCACAAAGGCGCTGGCCGTAGGCTGCTTAGGTTCCATCACCATCATCTCTGTCTCCCTGCTGCGTAGTGCTGATACTACCACACCTTATCAGAAGCGAGGAAGTTTACGGGAGGTAGTGGACGAATACAGCCCTTGCCACAGGGATAATTCTCTGCTAATGAGTAGAGTATGGATCGGATTCCTATGGTCGCTCAGCTTGGCGCAATATGCTTGTGCGTTGTGATGGCGACGGGGTGCTCAGGAGAAGAGACGGACATCGCTGCTACGTCAACTGCAACGGCTCCACAGGCGACCCCAACATCTCCCCTGTCCGCCAGCCCTAGTCCCGGGGTCCCGCCGATCACTGTCACGGCGACGGACATCAGCTCGAGGGGAGAGAAGGTTGAAAGGCTGGCGAATGGTGAGCCGCGTCGGGTCACTTGGGAAGATGGCACAACCTACGAGGAAAGCATGTCCGATCTGGTGTTCCGCACCGCCGGTAAACCCGATGCCAGTCACGGTCAGCGGGTGGTGGCCCGCTGGCTGGGCGATGCTAGCTGGCAGGTCACCCTATTAATGCGGGTTGTCGATCGTTCGACCGAGCCACCGACGGAGACCAATCTCGTAGGGGAGTTCTACTACGACGAGGAGAAGGACGAGTTTGCGGCCGCCAACGGTAGGGCCCTATTTGCTCTGACCGGGCAAGACCCCTGCACATCTGACCAGCCGGAGCTCGATTACTGTCCGCTGGACAACGAAATACACCCCTAGCACCGTCTAGCTGGCAATCAACGCGCCGCCGCTGCCCCCAAGGGCGGTCCAGACCCCTGAGGAAGGCAGCCAGTAGCAGGAAGGAGGCGCAATGGGAAAAGGAAGCTGTTGCGTCAGCAAGACAATGGCGTGGGTGGCCCTTCTGGCGGCTCTAGCCGCCATCCTGGTGGTCGCGCCTGCTTGCGGGGAGGGCAACGAAGAGCCCGGCCCTTCGCCCACGGGGGTGGGTACACCAGCACCCTCCCCCACGCCCAGTTTCCCCTTCGAGGGGCCCATAGGCATCGATCTGACCACCTTTGGCGCCTTCTTCGACCAGGGTGAGCCCATTCGACTGGCCATAACCGTCGCCGTCCGAGACCCCACGATCCTCTATTACCGTACGAGCCAGCGCTACGACCTGGCGATCATCGACTCCGAGAGCCAGGAGATCTGGCGCTGGTCGCGGGAGCGCGCCTTCGCCCAGGTCATGGCGGAGGTGCCGCTGGCGGCGAATGAGACACTTAAGTTCGTGGAGACGTGGGAGCAGCAGGGCAACGATGGACAGCAAGTGCCGCCCGGGAACTACTCGATAGTGGCGGAAAGCTCCCACTGTGACGCCAACTACGAGAACTGCGACCAATTGACCACCTCTGCCGCCGTCCAGATACGCCCGTCGCAAGGAGAGTGATCGGTCTCGGGCTCGGCTGGGGCAGGGGCTTTTGCAGTCGGCCGACGTAACTAACCCCTTGAGCCCGCGTCTATGCAATTGGCATAGATAAGGGCCCCGGCTCTCGACTTGGATGGCCCAGCGACCGCGGCTATAATCGGTGCGTGATGCGCCTGGGTTGCCGAAGCCTGGGCCAGATACGGAAGGAGCGTGCCGAAAGTTGGCTGTTTGCGTATCCTCGCTGCCTGTTGTGCGTTGTGTAAGCCGAAGGCACGCGGGAGGCCCTTTCGTCGCGCCAGCTTAACGCTTGGGAGACTGAAGGCGGTTGAAAGGACTGCAGCGATGAAAATCATCCTGGCCAGTATAGCGTTGGCAGCAATGACGTTGGCTGTGGCACCATCAGCCGGAGGTGTTCTGGCCAGAGGTTACAGCGCCGTCGAGGAAGCCGTGACCATCGGCGTGGACGTTGAGCCCGCGGGCAACACCGCCACCTCCCTAGGCCCCATCGACCCCTGTGTATCTGTCAGCAGTGGCGACACCTTTCAGGTCGATATCTTTATCACTAATGTGACCAATCTTCTGGCCTGGGAGGCGTACTTCACCTATGACACGAAAGCAATCAAGATCGTCGAGCGGGACGTCATGATGTTCCAGGCTGCCAACGCGGGGAGCCAGGTGTTCGATGTCTCTGAGGGCCTGCCAGACATCGATGGCTGGTACCGCGTGGCGACGGCAGATATTGCAGAACCGCCCGCAACTGACAGCGGCTCGGGAGTGCTCGCCAGGCTGACCCTGGAAGCGCTCACGCCCGGCATCAGCCCACTCAGCCTTTCCCCAGTCGATGTGAATGATGATGGTAGGATGGACCTTGGTCCTTCCCTGAAGGACTTCCACGGTGAGTCGATCGATGACCGAGACGGGGACGGCTTTTTCGACGGCCCGATCGCCAACGCTCAGATAGCGGTAGATACACTTTGTCCAGGCGTTACCCCCGTCGCTACGCCCACCACAGCCCCGGCATCCCCCTCGCCGGTCGCCTCCACCACGCCCGTCGTCGAAACCCCGGTCATTTCACCCACACCTGAGACGCCAGGCGTAGCGACGCCGACCGAGACCCCTACACCACAGCTGGCCAGCCCGACGGTCCCCAGTTCGAACTCGACAGAGGATGAGGGGTCAGCATGGACCGGCAGCCCGGCCATCATAGGCTACGTCCTGGGAGGCCTAGCGGCGTTGCTGGTAGCCGGCGTCGCGCTTATCGGCATCGGGAGGCGTCGCGCGGGATAGGAAGCCGGGCCGATGAGAGATTGCGGCTAAGGTCCAAGGCGACGTTATGGTCGAATGAAGTTCGCTGGCCGAGAAAAGGGAAAAGTGTGGAAGCCCAGATGAAGCCGCTGACCGTGATCCTGGCTGCCCTGTGCCTGGCGGCAGTAGCCCTCGCCTGGGGGATTCTGGCTGGCCAGGGAGAGGTCACAAAGGGGAGCCCAGGGGTCGCTCTGGGTGTGGATGCTGACCCCTCTGGAAACACAGCCACGTCGCTGGGCTCCATCCAGGCCGCTCGAACGGTGGCCTGCGGCGAGACCTTCGAGATGGACCTGTTCATCCAGGATGTTACCGACCTGCTGGCCTGGTCAGTAATCCTGCACTACGACCCCTCCGTCATAAGGATTGAGGGACAGGATGTGCAGATGTTCCAGGCGGCCAACGCAGGCAGCGACGTACTGGACAGGTCGCGGGGGGACCCGACGCTGGCCGGCGGCGGGGCCGGCGGCTCCTACGACGTGGCGGCCGCCGACGCTGCCGAGCCTGCCGCGCCCGATAGCGGTTCGGGCGTATTGGCGAGACTTGCGCTGGCGGCGGTGGGAACCGGCGTCAGCCCGGCCGATCTCCACGGCCCAACCCTGTGGGGCTTTCCGCTTCCCAAGTCCATCAGTGTGGCGTCCACGTTTGACGCCGAGGTTACAGTGGTCGGGCCCTGCGAGGACGCGGACGGGGACCTGATCGACGACCGTGTTGACAACTGCCCCTCGGTCCCCAACTTCGAGCAGGTCAATACCGACGCGGGGGACCAGGACGACGACGGGCGACAGGGCGAGGACGCTATCGACGGCGTGGACAACGATGGCGATACCCTCATCGACGAAGATCCCCCCGGCGATGGCCTGGGCGACGCCTGCGACGAGGATGACGATAACGACACCATCGCAGATGCTGACGACAACTGTCCTCTAATCGTCAATCCCGACCAAGCTGACACTGACGGCGACGGCCTCGGCGACGCCTGCGACGATGACAGCGACAACGACACCATCGCAGACGCCAACGACAACTGTCCTCTGGACGCCAATCCCGATCAGACCGACACTGACGGCGACGGCCTGGGCGACGCCTGCGATCCTTCGCCTTCTCCCAGCCCTACTCCGCCATCGACACCCACGCCCGGCCTAACCCCTACACCTACACCCCCCAGTCCCGGCATCGCCTGGGTGCATTCCTGCTACCTCGGCGCCTCCCAGCCCATTGAAGACGCCTTTGCGCCCATCAGCGGTAATGTCCTGGCCGCATACCGGCTGAGGTCGGATCAGGGCTTCGACAGGTGGTTCCCGGGCAGGCCGGAGGTGAGCACGATGACGGTGCTCAATCCCTACGACGCCTTGTTCCTCCTCATGGCCAGCGATGCCACCTGGCTTCAGGAACCGTGGGGCGAATCTCCCACCAGTGTCGACCTCGTTTTCGGCTGGAACAGCGTCTGCTACGCAGGCCAGACGAAGGACGCGACGACGGCGATGGCGGGGATCGCCGACCGGTTGGCAATAGCTTATGCGCTGGGCCCGGGCTCGGCCTGGAAGCGATTCGTGCCTGGCAGGCCCGATGTCAGCAACCTCAGCCAGCTGGACTCTTTCACCCCTGTGCTTGTCCTAGTCACCGAGGACGACGGTACGCCTTGGCTGTTTGACCCCTAGGCAGCAATTAGACGAGCGCTTGCAACGAGCCCATTGCGTCCAAAACGTGTGACTGCCATCCAGCCGGACCACTTTTTCAATCCTGCCAGAAGACGAACCCGAAGCGGAGGATGTCCGGACGTTCGATTGCTGAGGCAGGCGCGGCTACGGTCCCCAGGAAGGGTCGCTGTCCTTGCCGGGGGTGCTGGTAACGCGGGTGAGATCGCTGCCGTCGGGCTTCACGATGTACAGATCGAAGTCACCGCTGCGGTCGGAGGTGAAGACGACCCACTGGCTGTCGGGGGACCAGTCGGGTTCTATGTCGGTGGCCGGATTGTCGGTGAGGGCCCTCACGGAGGTTCCGTCGGGCTTCACAATGTGGATCTCGCCATTATGGTCACGGATGTCCCTAAAGGCTATCCACTCGCCGTCGGGCGACCAGGCGGGTTCGACGTGGTAGCCTGACGGCCCGCCGATTACCGACCTGAGGCCCGACCCGTCCACGTTGACGACGCAAACCTGGCGCTGGCTCGTCGCTATGGAGACGTAGAATGTGAACTGCTTACCATCAGGCGACCAATCACCCAGGAAGCCTCCCGCCTCACAAGAGGAGGGGGAGGCGTCCGATACGGCCTCAAGAACTCGTCGGACGTTGGAGCCATCACTGTCCATGACGTATAGCGACACTCCGCGGCTGAAGGCTATCTGTTTACCGTCTGGTGACCACCTTGGGTACATGTCACCACTCCGTTCGTCAGTTAGCCTCCTGAGGTCGCTACCGTCGACGTTCATTACGTAGATATGCTGGGTGCCGTCTCGGTCGGAAGCGAACGCGATTTCGGTGCCGTCAGGAGAGATGTCACACACACCATCCTCTGCCGGATTATTGGTGAGATTTACCTCGCCTTCGAGGGTAAGCAGATAGATCTCACCGTTCCCATCGCGCCGAGAAGAAAAGGCGATCTTTCCCATAGGCAGGGGCTCGACTGTGGCGACGGGCTTGCCTGGAGTCAACGCGGGCTGAATCGTGGCCGTGACCTCTGCCGTTGGAGATGCAGTGGATGGTGCGGGCGACAGCGTCGGCGTCGCCTGAGGGGCTTCTTCTCCTCCCCCACATCCGGCCGACAGCAACAGCGCCAGCAACAGCAGTATCACTCCCAGTCGCTTCAAGGCTGTGCCCCTCCCTTCATCGATGGGTGCCCGCCCCAGGCCTGCCTATTCAGGGTACGCTATCAAAGAGCACTTGCTGTTCAGGTATTATGCCCTCCTTGTGGCACTGCGGCAAGTCCTGGCGCGGTCGTGGCAGGTATGGTACCGCTTTCGCCGACGGCTGATAGCTGGCCCTTGACACGAAGGGCAGAGCAGCAGTAGAACCAGAGCAAGTGATCTTAGCACCTACCGCTGAAAGAGAGCAGGGGATGTCATGAGAGAGACGGTCAGGACGCTGGTGACAATGGCAATAGTAGGAGGACTCGTTCTCCTGCCAGTGGCGCTGACCTCCTGCGAGGGGGATGGGCAGGAGGAAGGATCCGTCATTGTCGTGAACAGCACTGCCGACGCCAATGAGCGCGACGGTGCAGTGACTTTAAGAGAGGCCATCCTCCTTGCTAGCGGCGGCCTGGCGGTGCCGGACTTGGACTCGGGGGAGGCCGAGGGCGTCAGCGGGCAGCCTGGCCCCGAGTCCGCCGACACGATAACCTTTGACGCCGCGGCTTTCCCACCAGCGGACGGCGGCAAGATCTCCCTGGGCGAGCCCCTTCCGGCCCTGGCCAGCGGCTCCGACACGATCGATGGCTCGGGGGCTGCCGTGATCGTGGACGGCGGCACCCAGCAGTTTGAGTGCCTGATAGTGGCTTCCAACTGGAACAGCATCAAAGCGCTTCGAATTCAAGAGTGCCGCGTTGGCGTGATGATCCGGGCCCCAGCGCAGGAAAACGTAATTGGCGGCCCAGCGCCGGGCGAAGCGAATGTCATTTCCGCCAACGACGAAGGCATAGTGATGGATGGCGCCGGCGCCGACAACAACCTGGTGAAGGGAAACCTGATTGGGGTCGATCCCAGCGGTACTTTCGCCTTCGGCAATCGCAACGGCGTGGATATCATGGCGGGGGCGCAAGGGAACGTCATCGGGGGTAGCGACCCCGGCGACCGGAACATCATCTCTGGCAGCGAGGGCGTGGGCATTACCATCTGGGGCAGCGCCAACATCGTCCAGGGCAACTACATCGGCACGGACATAAGCGGCACCGCCAGGATACCCAATGCGATGGAAGGAATATGGATCGCACCCGGCGCCCAGGACAACATTGTCGGCGGCAGCACTGCCCAAGAGCGGAACATCATCTCTGGAAACTCACTTTTCGGTCTGAGCATTTCCGGTCCCGGTGCCACCGGCAACGTGGTGAAGGGCAACTACGTGGGCCTCGACCCGAGCGGTACGACCGCCGTACCAAACCGTTACGGCCTGGTTATTACGGACGCCGTCCAGAAGAACGTCGTCGGCGGCTCCGCTCCAGGGGAGGAGAACGTCATCTCCGGGAACGTGACCGGTATGCTAATCCGCGGCACCGGTACCAGCGAGAACGTCATCATGGGAAACCAGATCGGCACGGACGCCAGCGGTGGTGAGCTGGTGCCGAACTCCGTCGGCATATGGATCCTCGAAGGCGCCCACAATAACACTATCGGCGGGACAGGCTCCGGCGAGGGCAATGTCATCGCCGGGAACAAGCTGTTCGCGGTGCACGTCGAGGGGCCCGACACGGTGGGCAACACGATTCGCGGTAACTCCATCTATTCCAACAGTGTGCAAGGTATCAAAAATATGGATGGGGGCAACAGGGAACTGGAGCCGCCCACCTGGGTTGGCCGCAACCCAGCGACCGGTAACGCCTGCCCCAATTGCACGGTGGACATCTATTCCGATGCAGGCGACCAGGGCAAGGTCTACGAAGGCTCGACGGTGGCGGATGCCGATGGCAGCTTCACCTTCGAGGGCACCCTGTCGGGCCCCAATGCCACGGCCACCGCCACCGATAGCGAGGGCAATACCTCTTCTTTCTCTGGACCGCTGCTGGGCGTGGAGGGATAGAGGCTGCCGGTGTTTCCCAGACTGGCCCAGATCACTCGACAGTCCGCCCAGCGTGCGGCGGCCGGCGGCTTGTGTTAGCGGCTCACGGCGCTTACCATCTCTTGCGGGAGGTAACCATGCCCTGGCGAGCGACGGCAATCGTGATCCTTCTCGTCATTCCCTTCGTGCTGGCCGGCTGTGACGGCGGTGAGGAGGCTCCGGCGGAGTTGACGCCTACACCGGGGCAGACGCCGGTACCAACCAGCTGGACTGCGGAGCCTCTGGTTTGCCCTCCTCAGCCTGAGCCCGAGGACTTCCCTCGCATTCGGGCCTTCGCCAAGCAAATCGAGGCGGCGCTCTTGTCGGAAGACGCCGACTTCTTCCTGGAAAGAAGGCTGGAACGCGAACTGGTGTGCACGGGCGAGGAGGAGTCCGGTCCCTGTGTCGGCGAGGAAGCGGGGACAACCCTGAAGGGCATTCGCATCGGCACCTGGCTCACCAGCGAGTTCATACTGGGCACGGTAGACGAATTTCGCGAGTTCCTTTCCGAAAATCTGGGCGGCCCCGGCTCGGTGGGCCTCCGCTTGTACGCACTGGCCTATCTGGAACCTGGTAGGTTCATCGCCATGACCACGGCCTTAGCGGAACCAGAGGGAGCAGCGAAGCCGCTCGATGCCTGGCTGATGACCTTCGTCGCGACGGACGATGATTGGCAGCTGGACCAAATGCTGTACGTGCCGCCAGAGAACATTGACGACTGGCTGTCGGAGGAGGCGCTTTCCACTGCCTGGGAGCGCTGTGTGTACTGGGAGCGCTGGGAAGTCACGCAATCCCCTGCCGGCGAGTGAATCCGGGCCCGTCAGGGTGGCAAGGGCAGCCAACGGCCTTCAGGATGGCCGCGGTGGCCTCCAGGTCAACATCGTCTCCGTGATGCTGTTGTCCGTCAGGCGACGGACGTTGCTGCCATCGGCGTTCATGAGGTAGATCTCGCCCTGGAGATTGTCGCGAGTGGAGATGAAGACGATCTCCGTACCGTCGGGCGACCAAGTGGGCCAGAAGTCGCCGCCAGGGTCGTTGGTGAGGTTGGTGCGCTCCCCCGTGTCGGTATCGATTAGGTAGATCTCCACGTCCGCCTGGGCCGGTATTACCCCCTCCGGCGGTTCTTCCTCGTGCATGCAGGCGATGTGCTTGCCATCCGGTGACCAGGTAGGATACGCTCCTTCGCCCAGGGCAGTCACTTCGCCGCTGTCCACGTCGACGATGAACAGAAGGAGATTCTGCTCCTCGGGGTCCGCACGCCACCAGGCGACGTGCTTGCCGTCGGGCGACCACACTGGTGCCATGTCCGTGCCGGGGCGGCTGGCGAGAAGCCGGAGGTTGCCGCCATCGCTGTCCATCACGAATAGGTCGTCCTCTTGCTCGCCCGATTCGTCGGGCTCGCCCACGTAGGCTCCAAAGGCGATCTTCGTACCATCGGGGGACCAGGCGGCGAAGAACCCCAGCCGCTCCTCGACCAGAGGGATGTCTCGCCCGCTAGCCACATCCACGATGCGCACGGCCGACTGTAGCGGCTGCTCGCTTATGTCGGCCGGGGTTTGGTAGACGATGCGGCTCGCATCGGGCGACCAGCGAAAGGTGGGCTCATAGCTCCGCAGGAAGATGGCGCGGGCGACCACTCGCGGTTCGCTACCGTCGGCATTGGCCACCATCAGCTCTGGCGTCTCTACCTCCTGGACGACGGGCGTCGGCGTCTCTTCCGTCGCGGGCGTCGGCGTCTCTTCCGTCATGGGCGTCGGCGTCTCTTCCGCCGCGGGCGTCGCTGTCTCTCCCGCCTGGGAGGTGCTCGTCTCCGCTACCTCGGGCGTGACGGTCTGGGCAGGGTTTGGCCAGGAGATGAAAGCGAGGTGCTCCCCGTCGGGTGACCAGGTGGGCCAGGCGCGGATCTCATCCTCTTCCTGCGCGATGCGGACAGGCTCACCTCCCTTGGTGGACACGACGTAGATAGCGGGCAGGAACTCTGTCTCCGTGGCCACGAAAGCGATGCCAGCGGCAGGGATCTCGGGCGTCCCGCCTCCGCCGCAGGCCGCGAGAGCAGCCAGGGCGGCGAGGCCCAGCAAGCTCGCCAAAAAGCGCAAAGCGATGTTGGCTGGGCACCGAAACATAACTCACCTCCGGCAGAGCGCCGACGAAACGAGAAGACGGTACCCCCAGGCTAGCAGATCAAGGGGCTATTGTCACCGGCTCAACCGCCCCGGGGGCAGATCCACACGCCGCTCACAGTGCCAAGCGAGGTCGCCCTGCCCGGCGGACGACTAGGGGTTCGTGCAACGGGCACCCATGATGGGCGCGTACATTAGCACGTCACCGATATTGACTTCGCTGTCGGCGTTCAGGTCGAAGCGGGGGTCATAGGGATTCGGTCGCAGCTTCAACCGGAAATAGAGGACGTCACCGATGGTGACCCGCATATCCTTGTCGATGTCGGGGGGCCAGGCGTCGTCGGTTGGGTCGTCAGGACAGGAATCGAAGGGGTCAGTGCCGATGTAGGTCTCGACGGCGTCGGTGAAGCCGTCCCCATCGCTGTCGTCGTCGCCGGAGGGCTGCACGGCCTCTACGACGTCCACCAATCCGAAGCCATACCACGTGTCCCGGCCCGGCGCACCCAGGTCATCGGCCGTCTGCTGGAGGCGGGCGCGGACTTCATCGTTCACCCTGCCGTTGGAATTGCTGTCCGTTATGCCGCTGGCGAGCACCAGGGCGGCCGCTCCGGCCACGTGAGGGGAGGCCAGAGATGTTCCCCAGGCCCACCAATAGGGGGGGCCAGGATAGCTGGTCGTGTAGATTGACACGCCGGGGGCGGCCAGCTCTACCGCCGGGCCGGTGCTGGAGAAGCAAGCCCTCTGGTCGAACTGGTCGGTGGCCGCCACGGCTATAACCTCATCGAAGAGCGCAGGGTACAGCACGTTGTCGTACTCGACGAATGGATCGGGGTTGGGGCAGCCGTACTCGTTGCCGGCGGCGGCAACCAGAACCAGCCCGGCATCGTAGGCGTTCTGGACGGCCGTCTCGAAGGCGTAATAATAGTCGGACGTCCCCAGGCTCATGTTGACAACGTCCATGTGGTGATAGACCGCCCAATCAAGGGCCTCGATAACATCGCTGACCAATCCCTGGCACTGTCCGCCGTCGAGCTTCATTGCCCTGAGCGCGTATAGGTCGGCGGCGGGAGCCACGCCGACCACGCCGACGCCGTTGTCCTCGGCGGCCACTACCCCTGCCACCATCGTCCCGTGACCGCAGTCGTCGAAGGGAACAGGGTCTCCATCGGCGAAATCGTAGCCGCCGGCGTAGTTGCCATCGAGGTCCGGATGATTGTCGTCTATGCCGCTGTCTATGACAGCAACCTTAACGCCCTGACCGGTGTTGAAGGGGTGAACCTCGCCGGCGCCGATGCGCTTGACCCCCCAGGAAACATCCAGCTCGCTATCCAGTGGCCTGACTACCTGGTCCTCCTCCACCATCACCACGCCGGGGGCAACTCGAAGGGATGGGAGGACGAAGGACGGCACTTCCACGGCCATGGCCGGCACGATGCGGTAGGTGTGCTTCACCATGCCTCTCATGTCGTGGATGAGGGCTTGCTCGCTGACCCCCGGTGGCCGATCGAAGGTGACAATAACTCTCGCCCGACCGGACGGCTGCGCTTCTGCATTGCCCGCGCAGCCCACCAGCGTCGCCAGCGCCATTAGCAAGAATACGGCCCGCCTCACCGATCCCCTCCTGTCCCCCCAGAGCACATAACCATTATGTCGACTCGCCATTGAGAGGCTTCAACCAGCCTTGGTGTTACGTTTGCAGCGTCCCTTTGCGCCCCCTGAAGGCAGATTCAGCCCCTGGCATCCATGGGCGCGACGTTGTCGGGATTAAGGATCCCGGCACGCCCCCCCTTCGCCAGGCCGCAGTCCTATCCCCGCGTAAACCCAATCACTCGGCAAATATCACACATGTCCTCTCGTAGGCGCTCGCCACATACTTAGGCGATTATCCCCCGCTTGTCAAGCTGACCCGAAGGGAGCAGCCCAGACGAGAGGCTGCATTCGGGCTTCTACTCGGCAGCGCATCCAGGCAGTGACCTGTAGCGTTATATTACCTGTAGCGTCATATAGATTAATCGGCCGAGATCGCCGAAGGCCGTCGTCGCTTTTCAAGGGCTGATGGGGTCCTGAGACACATGCGACTAACCCTTGCGTCTTTGAGTACAGCGGAGGGAGAATAGGTTAGCATCGCGGAGGAGAGACACATGAGACGGACCATACTCGGGGCCTTTGCAGGCGCCGTTATCCTGAGCAGTATCGTGGCAGTGCTCGTCGTGTGGCTCGCCAGCGACAAGTCTGCCCAAGCTGACCCGGGGATCATCGTCGGCTTCGACATGAACCCGGCTGGTAATAGCTGCCCTGGTACGGGCAATGCTGGCGGTACTGACTGTACCCTGGGGTCAATCAATTCGTGCGTGTCTGTGTCCGCCGGCAGCAGCTTCGAGTTCGATGTGTTCATCGACGGCATACCCAACGGGGAGAACTTCGCCGCTGTCCAGTACTACATCGGGTGGGACTGGTGGCCGCCCGCAACCTTCACCCTCAACAGCCGGACGCTGCAGACGTCGGGGATAAACCTGCTGGTAGACGACCCGGACAGCGGCCCGATCATCGACAACAGCTGGCCGGCCGTGCCGCACTCCTCCTCGCCCGACATCACGGCTGTCGCTGACCTCGGCATCGCCGAAACCAGCCCGCCCCTCAGCCAGGGCGTCGTCGGCCGCTACAGCGCAACCGTACAGGCAGGCACGGCACCCGGGATCTACGGGCTCACCTTCGATCTAAGCGATGCCACCGGCGGCCCGGTTAACATCTTTGATTTCGCCAGTGTGGACATGTGCGATGCCTACGGATGCGAGCTCTGGGATGCTACTCACGCTGCCCAGTACGGGCTGGTGGCCGTCGACACGCCCTGCGACGGCGGCGCCACGCCGGTGCCATCGCCGACACCCACTCCCACGCCGACACCCACTGCCACGCCAACCGCCACTGCTACGCCAACCGCGACACCCACGCCGGGCGCCCTAGTCGCCGGCTGGAACCAGGTCTGCTACCTTGGGCCCGACCAGCCCATCGCGGATGCCCTGGCAGCGATTGATGAGAGCGTTCTCGCGGTCTACCGCCTGACGCCCGCTGGGGCCTACGCCAAATGGTTCCCAGACAGACCAGACCTCAGCGACATCAGCGCTGTGACCTCCTACCAGCCTCTGTTCATCCTGATGGCCAGCAGTGCTGTTTGGCAGCAGCAACCGGCCGACTCACCACCTGCGAGCGTCCATCTCGCCCAGGGCTGGAATAGCGTTTGCTATTCCGGCCAGACTAAGGGGACGGAAGAGGCCACGGCCGGGATCGCCGGACAGTTGGGCGTGCTGTATTCATTGGCGCCCTCCCAAGCCTGGCAGCGATTTATCCCCACCAGGCCGGAGATCAGCAACTTGCCCGAACTGCAGCAATTCGCTGCCGTCCTCGCCCTGGCCACCCAGCCAGAGGGTGTGCAGTGGGCCTTTGGCCCATAGTGTGCTGGCATCCACGTTGGCTGCTCACTTCTCCGCGGCGGCGCGATCGCGGCAAGGCCAGGCGCATTCTGCCGAGCCAGTAACTGCTGTTGACAGCGCGAGAGCCACCAACTACAATCGCGGCATGTTTGCAGGATGCAGAGCCATAGCGCACGATAGGATCGCGCAGAAGACATTCCGCCTACTGATGGCAGCGTGCGTTCTTATTCTCTTCCTGACCGCCTGCGGCGAGGGAGAGGAAGCCCCGACGGCAACACCCACAGCCACGCCTCCCTCTGTTGGCTCGCCGTCGCCGGGGGCCACTGGAACGCCACCAGTTGGTCCGTCCCCAACGCAGCCGGTAAATGGTGACCAACCGCTAGCCATCGACCTGGCCACGGCTGCCCCCCTTTTGACGGTTTTCGCTATCGACGAGGGTGATCTGAGAAACGACATCCCCTCCCTGGTAGTGGCTGACTTCAATGGCGACGGCCTGGACGATATCCTCCTCGGCGCGCGCTTTGGAGATGGCCCGGACAATAGCCAAGATAACGCCGGCGAGGCCTACGTTATCTTTGGCTCTCACGATCTGAGCGAGACCATCGACCTGGCTCAGGCTGAACAGGACCTGACCATCTTCGGGGCCAGGCCCGGCGACAATCTCGGCTATGGAGTGGGCGCCGCCGACGTCAACGACGACGGCATCGACGACATTATCGTCGCCGCGCCCATGTCAGAGGGCCCACTGGCCACGCAGCGCACGGACCGCGGCGAGACATATGTCATCTTCGGCCGGGCGGACCTGAGCGGCGTTATAGATACCGCTGAAGGGGAACAGGATGTCACCATCACTGCCGCCGAGGGCTTCAGTCTTTTGGGCGACTCAATAGCCACGGGCGACGTCAATGACGATGGCATCGACGACATCGTCCTGGGAGGGCCCTTCGCCGGCCGCGTTCCCGGTAGCCCGCCGGGCGGCCCACGGACGGAACTGGGAGAGGTCTACGCCATCTTCGGCTCCCCCGCCCTAAGCGGGAACATCAGGCTTGCCGAGGGCGAGCAGGACTTCAAGATCGTCGGACCGGA
>Ga0315545_1001578_pt1 | contig 21898 bp, 17 predicted proteins | sample SalMarSW160210MG_FD_203096 | JGI IMG/M metagenome (GOLD analysis project Ga0315545, IMG submission 203096) | Salt marsh sediment microbial communities from the Plum Island Ecosystem LTER, Massachusetts, United States - Salt Marsh Sediment SW1602-10 ...
CAATCCACATCCAAAAAGAAGCCCTGCCAGCAGTGCAATACCCATCACACGCGCTTTCTGGGGCTTCGATGGTTTTTCCGCAGCCCTGGCCTGCTCAAGAATGGTTATGTTAAGAGCTCCACCCTCTTCAGTAATGTCAATCTCTTTAATCCGCTCATCCAGAATATCGCACAGCTTCTTAGCTTGCTCCCAGCTTGATTCAAGTGCAATGTACTGGGCCACCTGCTCATTCAGGGCAACGGCCTGCTGACGCTGCCGTTCAAAGTGCTCCCGTACCTGCTCCTCTTTTTCTTTGGCCGTAAGATACCGCTGCTCAACGATAGCTAATTGGGCCTCGGCAAACTGCTTGTCAATTGTATCGAGTCGCTCCTTTAGCTGACCAATCCTCTCATTCAATAATTGCACAGCGGGATGATGTGTGGCAACTTGCTGGGTCAGGCCATCATACTGAACCTGAAGTTCATCGAGTTTAGCCTGCTGTTGTGCCCTTTCACTGGCTGCAAACGTAAACGCGCCTTTGGCTCGTTCACCTTCAACAAACTGCTTTAACTTCGCCGGATCTGTCACCATCGACTGTGTCAACTGATAAAGTGACTCAGCCTCGATGGTCTGCAACTGGGCCTGTGTCACCGCTTCAGAAAGCTTACTGAGTCTATCCAGTATTATGTTGCCCTGCCGTCCTTCGAAAGCAAGGCTCACATTCTCCTTCTTGAAATCCATCATCGCCTTGAGCTTTTCAGCAACATCCTTGTCCCGCTGGAGCTTCTCTTTACGCAGTATCTTCAGTACTTCTCCGGCTGTATCACGTTTGCTGGATTTGTTATAGCTAATGTATGATTCGACCACTGAATTGACCAATTCCGCTGCTTCCGCAGGATACGCAGAACCAAAGCTGACGCTTAGCATCTCATCATTCTTTCCAACTGAGACATCAACACTCTTCTTCAAAAAAGTGATCGCATCGTCCACAGTCGAGAAGGTCCTCATATTGACCAGATCAAGATTATCAATGGCTTTAGTAAGTATGGGCGTTGACTTAAGCAGCTCAGCCTGTGTGTAGAGATAGTTCCTGGATGGAGCAATGGTGCCTTCTGCTTCCTTGAGCAGCTTAGGTACGCTCTGCTCCACGTAGACTCGGGAAGTGCTTGTGTAAATGGGTTTCTTGCCGAGAAGATAGATTACACCAGACAGAAGCGCTACAAACAAAACGAGCAAAACAATCCACCAGTTCCGCCAAACAAGTTGGCTCAGACTCTCCTGAAGAATTCGATAATCCGGCTGGCCTCGCAGGTCGCTGTCGCTTTGTTCTGTTGCTCCGTAAAGTCCTCCTTGACTCATCGTCTTGCTCCGAAACTTCCGTGCTCGCACTACCCGCCAAGCATGTACAAGGGCGCGTATATCCCGATGTTTGCTCTAAATGTTTTATCAAGAAATTGTTTTGTTCGCGTCTTCGGCGTCTGTTCTACCACAATGATGTCACCAGGCCTTATGATTACATTTGAGGACTCAACCAATTTTGTGCCTTCGGTAATCGCCAAGGTAACATGAGCACTCTGTCCATTCTTCTTAAGACGATAAATAGTCAAGTACCGTGGATTTGTGTCACGGTCCAGTCCGCCAGCAAAAGCTATAGCCTGCATCAGGTTGTACTGAACATCGGGCGGATAAGGAAAATTTCCCGGCTTTTCCACCAATCCAAAAACTGTGAACATCGGCTGTCCAAGTCGTTCGACCACCACCGTATCACCCTCCTGCAGGGCAACATCTGCAAACGGCGTATTCAATCCCTTGATTGGAAGTACAAACGTCTCAGACTTATGCGATAACGTTGCGCTGCCTGCCAAAAAATCGCTATACGCCCCCAATGTCTCCCCTGCCGCGCTACGCACATATTGAGCTCCATCGACTTCCACCTGCCGCACAACATCTCTGCCAATCATATCCAGGTCTACTTCTTCGCTCATGTCAGCCCCCCAACCATTTCCATTCACACACCCGGGTCTGAGCGTCTCGGCCAATGCGCAAAGTCCTTCCCGTACCTCACCGATTGGGATATATGGCGATCTCGAAGTCAACTTTTCCAACACTGCTGTCCTATGAGCAGCGATTGTTATGTCCAGCCGTCCGACAGCCAAAACTTCTTGGTTCCACTCTACAATAAACCAGCCAAACGTACTTGGTGGAGATGTCTGCCGATAGGTCAAGCGTATTCCGGTCCCGTCACTGTCACCAACATGCAGTTGTCGCGACTTTGATCTGGGAACACCAAGCTGCGTAGCCTCAATAAACCTGCCATCCGGCGGTGAACGCATTCCAGGCCCACGCTGAATACTTCGCTGCGAACGTAGAATCCGTATAGCTGCTGCCCCCTCATCCACAATACCGCCTGCCTCCATGAGAAGCGCGACAACCGACATTTGGTCACCTCGCAATTCATAGACGCCGGGATTCTCGACGGCCCCAACAACGGATACCTTGCTCTTGCTGTGCTCAGCGACCTTAGCTACAATGGATGGACGAATCACTGCATAATCCGGGTAGTAAGCATTGATAACAGTACGTTCGATTTCATCAAGCGTTTTGCCAACAACTCGAACCTCCCCCACCATTGGAAGTGTGATTGTTCCGTCTGCGCTCACCCGACATGCGTAGGGAATGATCTGTGCCGGGCGCTGAAGTTCATCGAGCGTAAGAACCTGTAGTACCCTCGGCATGTTAAGCTCGAGCACATCTCCAGCTACCACACGATACTGGCCCCTTTGTGCCTGAGCCATAAGAAAACTTCCAGTATCTATCTCGGGACGAATACTACCCAGCCTTTCAAATTCAGCCAACTGCTCTGTGGAAGACACACGCACACGCTCAGCGCACCCGGATACCCAAATGCACAATTGAATAATCAAAAGTAAAACCACCCCCCTTTTCCTGGCAATGTGAACCGCAAGACGACTACAAGCAATCAAACACACATGTTCCTCCTAACCATCAGATGCAATCCTCCGCTTCTTCAAAAGCTATCCCCTTATCCTTCAATCTGTCAATTTCGCAGTTCAACTCGCTACCAACTAAAGGCTATGGCATACAACTACTGCCACTGTGAATGGCATACTCTGATTCTTGCTTAAGCCGTCCGGCTCATCTGGCAGAAAGCCCAGGAAAAAACCTCAGATAAAATTATAGCCCGATAATATCTATTAAAATGCCCATTTATCGACTTTTCTGCAAGTCATCAATATTTATGTCATCAATCCTGAGGGCGTGATTTCTGTCCGACTTTTATTGCGAAAATGGCGAAACACAAAGAGTATAAGCTCGCATCGGTCTTGCACGCCAAATCGGGAAAAAAGTCGGCTAAGATGTGTCCGGACAGTGGCCACAGATATTTTCATATCCATTGCAATCTGCCGGTCTGATTGGCCGTGAAGAAGGTGCCTAACTATCTCTGCCTGTCTCCGAGGCAGTGACAGGTCGTTAACAAGCTCGAACCATTCCTCCTCGGAGAATATTTCCATCTGTGCAGACAGACCTGTTTTATACATCCCTGACATCTAACCCACGCTCCGTTTTCGGGCCACTTTTCAAATCTTAAAGGCACATTAGACGGCTCACACCGCCACAGTTTTTTAGCTTATTAACAGGCTAAAGACGTAGTTCTTAACTGCAAGACTGTGATATTATCAGTGTGAGATACTTTGGTGAGAAATAAAGATATTCGCTCCTCCATAAGCAACTCCTCCTTAACAACCGTCCTTTCTGACTATTGTATTCTCGTAGTCAAGCGAATTCCGCCTCACCATCGCTCACTAATTTAGCACAAATAATGCTGCTTGTGTGCCGAATCCGCATTCCTCCATACGTTGCTATAAAACTAAACTCAAGAAATTTGTTTGTCAAGCTTTTTTCATATAAACCTGGTGGTTTTTTTATGCAGGTGCCCACGCTCCTGCTTTAATGCGCTGGGCTAGTATGCCTTCCACAGATAGAGAATCTGCGGTGTATTCAGTTCGTGTAAAACTGCTTTGCTAAGTACTGACGAATTCGGCTTGCGATAGCTCAAGAATGTAGCCAGAGAAAAAACTTCATGATATTCTACTACTTGCGCCTTTTTAATACCAGCAAGTGACTTTACCAGCTCAATAGCCTCATCCAAATAGCCAACCTGGTCAATCAGCCCCACATCAAGCGCATCTTGAGCAAAGAAAATACTTCCGTCGGCAAGCGGTCTTACTTCATCGGGCGTAAGTGCTTCCTTTCTCCCCTCAGCAACGACCTGCACAAACCTTTCATAAGCAGGCGTTAAAAGTCTTTCCTGGAGATATTTTATCTCATTCGGCTCAGGGACCCTAAAGGAGCTCGGCCAATCCTTTTTATTACCTTCTTTCAGAACCACCGCCTTAATACCAAGCTTATCTTCGAGTAGCTCCTGCAGAACCAAATGACCCATTATCACGCCAATCGAACCGGTAATTGTCATCGGCTCTGCAATGATCTTCTCGCAAGCAACCGATGTATAATAGCCACCGGAGGCAGCCGTATTCTGCATGAATGCAATAGTAGGTACGCCTTGTTCCTCTCTGTATTTCAGGATTTCCTGGTATATTCGGTCGCTGCCGGCGATAGTTCCGCCCGGCGAATTCACACGAACAATCGTTCCCTTTACATGCTCATCCCGCCGTGCCCTCTTTAACTGCTTGTAAACATTTTCAGCCTGTTCGACGTTGATAAGGCCTTCGATATTTATCACTACAATCCTGTTAGATCGCGGCCCTTCACGTACGACCTCCTCAGTAAAAGCACTTCTCGATCGAGCTGCAAATACTGTTAGCAAGCCAATTAAAATCAGAAAAAGCGCGGCATTTGCTAAAACCGACAGTGCCAAAACAATCCCTAAGAAAATCTTCCAGCCGATTCCTTTTCGTGTATTGTCAGTTGTGCGACTATGCTTATCAAGCCCTGGTACAGTTTCCGACGATTGCGGCTCAGCCGGCCCCGACAAATTATTGTTTTGCTCGAAATTCATAGCAGACCCTTTCAAAAAATAACACAAACATTATAAGAGACCTTATTTAGCTCGTCAATAAAGACATTCCTGCTTTCATCCCACTCTTACAGGTTAAAGGAATCCAATTTCCCTTTTGACGTACCAGTCCCAACACGGAAAAAGATTCTCTATTCAGAAGGTAATAAATTCTCTAACACAGTTCGTTCCTTTGAATAAATAGTGTTATAGATAATAAATCATAGATAAACAACCACTTCTACAAAAGCTTGACAATAAGGACGCCAAGCCTAAAATCGCAAACCATGGGTGACTCAACGTCGCAGAAAATGAAAAATAAAAGAAAAAAACGCAATCTTATAGCAGATTATCTGCTTTATGTCGTAGTGAGAATCCTCGCAATTTTCGCCTATTTATTCGACGTTGAGACAAATCTGAAAGCCGCTTGCTTCCTTGGAAGGCTGTTGTGGAGATTTTATTACCGTGGACGCAAACGTGCGTTGGATAACCTTCATGCAAGTTTTCCCGAAAAAAGCGAACAATGGATTCGGCAAACCGGCCGGAGAAGCTTCGAACACATCGCGATGTTAGGTATAGACGTTTTGTTCACACCAAGAATAGTTCAGAAACACAACTGGCGGCAGTACTCGCGATACAGAAATGTCGAAAGAGCCAAATGGCTCATGCAGGAAAAAAAGGGCCTTCTCATGATCACCGGTCACTACGGCAACTTCGAGATCATAGGCTACTTAATGGGATTATTTGGCTTTGATATCTACGCTATCGCCCGTCCCCTCGACAATAAGTTTATCAACAAGTATTTATACAGGGTACGCCGACGTGCCGGACAAAAAATAATAGACAAAAAAGGCGCGGTTGAATTGATGGAAACAATCAGCTCAAGCGGTGCAACGCTTTGTTTCATCGCTGATCAGGATGCAGGCCAAAAAGGCCTGTTCGTTGATTTCTTTGGCCGAAAAGCAAGCACTTATAAAAGTATCGGCCTGCTGGCAATCACCAATAATATCCCCATCGTAGTCGGTTATAGCAGGAGAATTGACAATCGTTTTTATTTTGAGATCGGCGCCCTACGCATTATCTTGCCCCAAGAATGGGCTGACAAAGAAGACCCGCTTAAGTGGGTAACAGCCGAGTACACCAAAGCAATAGAAGAATTCATAAGGCAGGACCCAACTCAGTATTGGTGGGTACACCGCCGGTGGAAGCATCGGCCAAGAGAAAAGAAAAAGCACATCGCTGATGAAGCTCCGCCCATCACCACATCTCAAAATGTCACTTTAAAATCAAACCTACACAGTTTATAACAACGGTGGATTCAACTCACAAGCGCAACCAACAAATCCTTAAAGTACCATTCTCAAACTGACTGTTTTTATTGTCATGCTGAGCCGAAAGGCGAAGCATCCGGCTTTAGCAAAAGAAAACCCATGTTTTCTCTGGCCAGATTCTTCGCTTCACTTCGTGGAGTTTACCCTTGAGCGGAGCGAAGGGCTCAGAATGACAAGGCGATATACGTCTTTGCAAATTAATACGCCTGAGGCGTATAAAAGACTTATCAATAATAATGTTAGTAAATCGGTCAGTTTGAGTAAATTATAAATCATGGATTTGTCTTAAATCTCTATATCATAAAAAGATGTCTTGCGTAATTGACTTGATGGCAGCATTTTACTATGGTCCCGTGGCCCGCGGATTTTCTTTAGATTCTCTAATCGCCCCACTGTCTGAAGCCTTTCATAAATCAACAGCCAACCACAGTCTTTCTCGGAATCTACTTCACACTTTCCATCCTTAGCTCCTCCACAAGGTCCATTGAGAAGACTTTTAGCACAAAAAGTGATTGGGCATATTCCGCCAGTATTATCTAAAACACAGTCCCCACATGCTTGACATCGTTCATCCGAAGGCCAAAGACCCTGTAATCCACCTAAGAATATTGTATTCGCTGCAGGGTGTACAACCTTGTTTATAGCCTTTGAGACTGCTTGGACACCAATACCACAACTCAGCACCAAAAGAGAATCTGATTTTTGCACCTTATCTATCGCTCTGTACAATCGTGTTTTCACCAGCATCTTATTGCATACCAAATCAATTAAACACATCCCTGTTATATTTTTACCAGCCCTTTCTAATTCATTTTTTATTGCCGAAAGAGCCTCTTTGCCACCAGTTTCGCAGGCTTCGGCACAGCCGTTACAACCCAGCAAAAAGATGTTCTTTTCCTCACCAAGCGATCTTATCACTTCCTCTGTCGGCTTATTTTCTGTCATTAGCATCTTCGATTTCCTTTATAACTATATCTATGATTTCAGGAATTACTCTTTGTACCTCATCTGTTAATTCTAATCCACAATCCATTTTCTCAGGTTCTACACCAATAATAACGATCTCATCCGGAGCATAATTCATCCTATCAGCAGCAACCAATGCGTCGATCAAATCCATTTGGTGTAGGCTAGTGCTTACCCGATGGCTGAATATCCTTTCTAATTTCTCCGGCTCTTTAGCATTTAGCCGAATCCTATAAATTGTTCCCGCCTTTCTGCCAGCTTTTAAAGCGTCGATTATGATTAGCCTCTCAATACTGGGTTCCAACAAAAGCGCATCAAATGCAGCGGTCCCACCATCTACGATATCTACATTCTCAGGTAGAGACACACCCTGCAATTTCCAAGCTACATGAACGCCTATTCCTTCATCCTTGAGCAGAATATTACCAAGACCAAGGACCAAAATGCGCCTATGTCTGGAATCCTTCTTGGGCCTCGTTTCCAAACTGGTATTTGTATTATTCCACATATTAAACGACTCTAAACGCACCTAATTCATTCGATTTTGCATCAAGTAAGTGAACCGAGCAGGCAAGGCAGGGGTCAAACGCCCGCACAATCCGGATAAGTTCAAACGGATTATTTTTATCCTTCACTTTTGTACCCATTATTGCCTGTTCTAATGCCCCGGGTCGGTCTTTATCATCCTTAGGTGAAGCATTCCACGCTGTAGGGGTAATAACCTGATACCGCTCAATCTTCTCATACTTTATGCTTATCCAGTGCCCCACAGCACCTCGCGGCGCTTCAGTCAATCCAGCCCCATTGGCCTGGTCAGGAACCTGCGCTTGAACAATAGCTGGCTCATCAGTTTTTAGTTGCTGCAACCAATCAACCATAGCATCAGCAACTAACTTCGCCTCTAAAGCCCGTGCCGCATGTCGGCCGAGCACTGAAAACAAGGCGTCGACTCCGATACCTACCTGTGCAAGAAGTGAATCAATCAGCTCTTTTGTTTTAGGCTCTGCTAGCACATAATTATTTACCATTCTCGCCAAAGGACCTAATTCGCAGACCTTACTATCGTACCGCGGAGACTTAATAAACGAATAGGCCTGCTTCTTTCTGACATCCGGCTTTGTCTGGCCTTGAGCAGGATTCTTACCCGAGTCAGAATCAGCATACCAAGAATGCCTTACATCCTCGGTGATGTTATCCATAACAAACGACTCAGATTGTAAATCAGGTGAAACAATGCCGGTTCTGAATAAACTACCAGTCGGCAAATCAAAACCCCCATAAGCAAGGAGCCTTCTACAGCCCTTACCAATATCAAAGTAATCATTATAACTTTGAGCTACTGTGACTATATCCGGGATGTAGGCATTATCAATAAAGTCGCGTATCTCATTCAAACGCCACAAAAAATTCGTGATTTTATCTTCGGTAAGTTCCTCAGTAATCCCACCTGGCACAATACCGACACTGTGCGGCATCTTGCCTCCAAAGATTGCAAGCATCTCGTGACATTTACGCCTGATATCCAGTGCCTTTAAGTAATGATCTACCAACTCTGCGTTTGACTCGTTAGATATCCTATAGTCTCCCTGATAGTGTGGCACAAAAGGTGCCAGGTCACCAACAACACTCGCAGCATCAACATAATCCAAAGCAGCAAGATGATAAAAATGCAAGATGTGCGATTGCAGAAAATTTGAGCCAAGGATAAGTGCACGGATTAGCTTGGCGTTGTTGGGAATCTTATTAGTCAAACTAAAAGCATCATCAAGACACAAAGCCGACGCTGTTGCATGAGCGGTGGGGCAGACCCCACAGATTCTTTGTGTCAGGCGGTTAGCATCACGAGGGTCCCTACCTTGAAGGATTATCTCGAAGCCCCTAAAAAGCGTTCCGGCACTATTGGCTTCCTTGACAACGCCATTATCAATTGTTACCTCAAGGGCCAAATGACCTTCAATTCTTGTTACCGGGTCGATCTTTATTTTTGTGGCCATACCAATTCCTCGAAAGTAACCTTTTCATACATAGGTGAAGTCCCATCCGGAAAAACCGGTTCAACACAACCCAGACAAGGTGAACCTGCTTTGATACACCAGTTGACACCATTATTCCACTGTCGCAATGGGCAGTCGGCATAAGTATAATGGCCTTTGCAGCCCAGCTTATAAAGGCAGCCATCATCACCTAACTTCTCGGCAAATTTGCCCTCGTCAAAATCCGCCCTTCTCGGGCAGTTCTCATGAATAAGACTGCCATAGAAAAACTTTGGCCGAGCCAGGTCATCCAGATCCAAAGCCTGTGGTCCCGAAAAGAGAATCACAGAAATTGTCCCTGTAAACCACTCAGGGTGCAAGGGACAGCCAGGTAGATTAACCACCGGCGTACCAATTCCATTCTCAGTGAATACTTCTGTCACTCCCTTGCAACCGGTCGGATTGGGCTTGGCTGCAGGAATACCGCCAAAGGTGGCACAGGTACCTATGGCGATCGTTAAAAATGCACTTCGGCCAAGCTCTTGAACACTCTGCTGAATCGTTAAATGTTTGCCGTTTCTTTCGCCAACACTGCCATAAAGGCCATCTTGGGCAGTTGGAATTGCTCCTTCGACAATTAATATATAGCCGCCCTTTCTTTTTTCTTCGGTATCCCTCAGAATCTCAATTACCGGTTCACCCTGACCAGCCATTATTGTCGCATGGAACAGAAGATTAAGCTGTTGGCCTGGCACTAACTCATCAAGCAAAAGATTCTGAATTCGTGGACTAACAGAGTTCAACACAGATATCGAGCAGCCGGTACAGCCCGCCCCCTGCAGCCAGACAATCGGATATTTTCTACTAACCATTTTTTTGTTCACATTTCACTGCCTAATACTTTTTTAAGTTGTGGAAAACCAGTACCAGTCGTGTATTATTCCTACCTCTGCCATTTTTCAAAAGACTACTCTTTTTCGAGCGGAGAAAACTGACCCCCATCAAAGACAAAAATAGGCGAGGTGGTAATATTCTTCAAAGTGCGAGGTTTATTCCATTTTGAATGATTCTTAGGCTTTCTATATGTGTACAGATTTTCTGTCTTTCCGAGTTCTTTCAATCTTTCGAATATAAGTATCCATCCGCAATCACGGTCGGGATTTACTTCACACTTTCTGTCTTTTGCGCCGCCGCAGGGACCATTAAGAAGCCCCTTTGAGCACAATGTCAAAGGACAAAGTCCACCGGTGGTTTCCACAATACATTCGCCACAAAGTGAACAGTACTCGGTTATAAATTCATCAGTTACGGTCTCACCGCCAAAAATGGTATCACAACCGGGGTGAACTTTTGCACCATCGGTTGCGTCTATTACGGTATGGATGCCCTGACCACAGGCAAGAACCAGGAAAGAGTCAGCTTTTTCGGCTTGCTCTTTATGCTCGACGGTAAGCAAATTTTTGGCAAGTGAAAGCTTACAAAGACTTTTGCCGCTTTCGGTTGCTGCTGCACCGACTACGTTTACGCCTTTTGCCCGTAAACGTTTTTCCATTTGCTCGGCTTCCTTCTGGCCTCCTGATCGGCATTTTTCAGCACAGTTGCCGCAGCCAACAATAAAGATTTTCTCGCCTTCTTCTAAAAAGTCGATTATTTCATCCAACGATTTCTGGATAGTAGCGTGCATTCTTTATAGTTCTCCTTATAAGAGTTTACAATCCAGCTTCATCAAGAATGGCCGGTATCTTATCTTCCCAGCCCAAAGCCATCATGTGGATACCGTTACAAGAGTCTTTAATTTCCTTAATAATCCTCACAGCGATTTCAATACCCGTCTGGCCTGACTTCGCTTTTTGTTTATCCTGTTTCAACTGCTCAATCAATTGCTCCGGCACGTTCACGCCGGCAACATTTTCATTCATATACTTAGCCATCCCGGCAGACTTCAATATTACAATACCTGCCATAACCGGTACTTTGAGACCGCGGATTTGTTTTACAAACTGCTTGAACTTTTCAGTATCGTAAACAGCCTGTGTCTGAAAAAACCTTGCTCCAGCCTCGACTTTCTTTCGCAGTTTGACGATATGAAGTTCAAGTGGGTCGAACTCCGGCGTAGCTACCGCTCCGAGGAAGAATTTCGGGCTTCCATCCAGCTCATGTCCAGCTAAATCTTTACCCTGCTCAAGAGTTTTTGCAGCTTCAAGCAATTGTACTGAATCGAGATCAAAGACTCCTTTGCTTTCCTGATGGTCGCCCAATTGTTGATGATCGCCTGTCAAACACAAGACATTCTCAATTCCCAATCCATAAGCACTCAAAAGGTCCGATTGCAAGGCCAACCGATTGCGGTCCCGACAGGTCATCTGCAATATCGGCTCCATACCACGCTCAAGTAAGAGCCGACAAGTAGCAAGTGACCCGAATCTCATCACCGCACTCTGTAGGTCGGTAACATTAAAAGCAGTAATCCTTTTTTTTATAGATTCAGCTTCATCGAGACATTTGTCGATATTCACTCCTTTAGGAGGACCAACTTCACTTGTTACCACAAATCGTCCGCTTCTTAGAGCTTCTTTGAATTTTGACATTTGTACCGATCCTCACTTATTAGGCTATCTTTAGAAACAATAGTTCATTAATTATTTACTTTAGTCCGAAGGCTCTTTTGGCTGACTCGACGGTGTTATACATCAGCATTGTTATTGTCATCGGGCCGACGCCCCCTGGTACCGGAGTAATTAGCGAGGCCTTTTCCTTTACCGCTTCAAAATCCACATCACCCACAAGACGATAACCCTTTTTCTTTGTTGGGTCATCAACACGGTTAACTCCAACGTCGATTACGACGACACCTTCTTTCACCATATCTGCCGTGATTGTATTCGGCCGGCCCGCTGCAGCTATGAGAATATCTGCTCGCCTTGTATGGCCGGAAAGGTCCTTCGTACGGGTGTGACAAACAGTAACAGTAGCGTTGCCTTTCTCGTTTTTCTGAATAAGCATGTTCGCAAGTGGCTTACCGACAATGTTACTGCGACCAACTATCACCACTTCAGCTCCTTCAATTGTCACGCCGCTGCGAATCAGCAGTTGAATAACGCCGTGTGGCGTACATGGCAGAAAAGCCTTCTCACCCACAACCATTTTGCCGACATTCATCGGATGGAAACCATCCACGTCCTTAGCCGGTTCAATTGATAACAATACCTCCGCCTCGTTAAGATGTTTGGGCAAAGGCAGTTGAACAAGAATACCGTTTATCTTTTTATCTTTATTCATTCTGTCGACCAGCGCCATTAGGTCTTGCTGTGATGTCTCAGCAGGCAATCGATTATCATCAGAATAAATGCCTATTTCCTCACAGGTTCGTTCTTTTGCCGTGACATAAGACTTTGACGCTGGGTCCTCACCGACCAGAACAACACCTAATCCAGGCACAATCCCCTGCTCTTTGAGCTTAGCTACCACTTCTTTTAATTCCGCCCGCATATTCGCGGCCACTTGCTTGCCATCTATAATTTGCGCTGTCATCGGCTTTTCACTCCGTTTTTACAAACATATTCCAGAAATTTGTGAAGCTCCAATCGCCACTAATTTTCCAAACAGGTTGCTTCTCATTGACAAGCGCACCTGCTCAGAACAAGCCTTGGACCTTTCCGGTCCTAACATCCACATCGATACGCCGAAATGCAGGATTGGACGCAGTACCAGGCATAAGCTTGATAGCTCCAGCGACGGGCACAATAAAGCCGGCACCTTTATAGACCAGGATGTCACGGATGGGCAGCTGCCAAGCACGAGGTCTGCCCTTGATATCCGGATCATGCGAGAGACTAAGATGCGTCTTAACCATGCACGTTCCCAAAGTCTTACTCACTGGTTCAGCCTCCATAGCCTTGGCCTTTTCCAGCGCATCGTCCGTGTATGTCACACCATTTGCACCATACACTTCTTTTGCAATTAGTTCAATCCGCTTTCGCAGTGGAGTATCTAAATCATAAAGAAATTTAAAATCATTCTTTTCATTGCAAGCCTGAACCACTGCTTCGGCAAGTTCTATCGCTCCATCACCACCCTTGAGCCAGTGTTCCGAAACTGCCGCAAGAGCACCGTTTTCCTCAGCTATCTTGCGAACAAAGTCTATTTCTGCTTTGGTGTCGGTGTGGAAACTGTTTATGCAAACGACAGGTTTGACACCACTTTTGTTAACTGTTTCTATGTGGGCCACAAGATTCTCGCAGCCCTTCTCAACCAATTCCAAATTCTCAGTGACGTATTCTTCACTTAAAGGCACACCCGGCTTAACTGTTGGTCCGCCACCGTGCATTTTTAAGGCACGCACAGTCGCAACAATAACTACCGCATCCGGAACCAGCCCCGACATCCGGCACTTCAAGTTCCAGAACTTCTCGAAGCCAATATCGGCACCAAACCCACTTTCTGTCACATGGTATTGGCCCAATTTTGTTCCAATCATATCGGCAATAATAGAGCTTTGTCCAATCGCTATATTGGCAAATGGACCTGCATGGACAAACACTGGCTGACCTTCTATCGTCTGCAATAAATTTGGATTTATCGCATCAGCCATCCACGCCGTCATTGCCCCATCAACTTCGAGGTCTTTTGTCGTGATTTCCTTGCCCTTTTTATCATAAGCTACGACTATTTTTGAAATGCGTTCACGCAGATCCTTTAGGTCCTTCGCGACCGCCAGTATCGCCATAACCTCACTTGAGACGGTTATTTGAAAGCCGGAATCCATCTCATAGCCGTCCATTTTCCCGCCGCGCCCGATCCGGATATTCCGCAGAGCCTGCGCGCAGAAATCCATCGCCCACAGCATTTGAACACGCTCCGGATCAATATCCAGCCGCTTCAAATTGCTCTTCGCTAAACGCGCATCATCATAATTTCGCTCATGCTGCATTCGCGAAGTAAGCGCAACCATAGCAAGGTTGTGGGCATTAGTAATACAATCGATGTCACCGGTCAAACGTATGGAAAACGGTGTTAAAGGAATACACTGTGCCAGACCTCCCCCTGCCGCAGAACCCTTGATATTGAAAGTTGGCCCTCCGCTCGGCTGACGTATCGCCCCAACAACACGTTTTCCTATCTTGCCCAAACCCTCTATGAGACCAATTGCAGTCGTAGTCTTACCCTCTCCTAATGGGGTAGGCGTGATAGCTGTAACATCAATATACTTTGCTGTCGGAGCATCCTTCAGCCTGCCAAGGGCCATTTGACAATCAACCTTTGCCAGCTTCCGCCCCATTGGTATAATTTCATCTTCTTTCAAACCCATCTCGTTAGCCAACTGCTTGACGGGCTTCATTTCTTCTTCGGCAGCTTCTGCAATCTGCCAGTCTTTCATCTTTGTAGGGTCAAGCTTCATAAATTATTCCTCATTCTCGTCAACAATATCGACTGCTCGTTCCTCAACAATTCAAATACTGATTAAGCCATAGGCTTATAAATCTGATAATACTCCGCTTAGTGGTCGAACCAAATGGCGCCCGTGGTCCACAGGACGCCTTGCGGCGGAGCCTATCAGGTGTAAACCTTCAGAAATGAGTCAGAGTATATCTGCTTGTTCATAAGCATTTCAGCGGTTGCCACTACATTTATCAAGTCCCGATCAAAGACGTCAACAATAGCTGAATCAAGACCACGCGAAATCGCTATCGCTAAAAACACACGGTTTATCAAGCTTCTTTCAGTCGCTCCCTGAGAAAGATTGGATAGGCCAATTGTCATGTGAGGAGGCGGTTCAGACAGAAATCTGATCTGGTCCATTGCCGTTAAGATATTGCCCGGCTGAACCTGGGCATTAGGAACCTTAACCGGTAAAATAATTGGGTCAATAAATATCCGCTGCGGATCGAATCCTTTCTCCATCGCCTTTGATACAATCTCCGCAGCAACGGCAACACGCGTATCAACATCCTGGGGCACACCATTTTTATCCATCGTAAGAGCAATGATACTCGCTTTTGGCCCAGCATTGTTTGCCATCTCTACGTACTTATCGAAAATCTCCTCATCACTTTTTTTATTCAAAGGAGTGGAATTTAATATGACGCCATTTTCCGCATTGATGACTTTCAATCCCGCTGCGATAACAACTGGCTTCTGTGAATCCAGACACAAAGGCGTCGAACAGGTTTCCTGTATCGTCTCCACCAGCCATTGCATCGTTCCTTGTTGGTCTGCCGCAGCAGTACCGACATTCACATCGAGGTATGCAGCACCCGCGTCGGTTTGTTTTTTAGCCAGTTCCTGAATAACCTTTTTATCTTTATCCGCGATAGCCTGCTTGACGTTTGTAAACATTCCGTTGATTCGCTCTGCAATCAATATCATGATTTTCCCTTACCTATTCAATATGTGCAAACGCATTTACGCCTTTACGCATTCACTCACCTTCACATCAACTCTTCCACACCTGATCAATGAAGTTCTTTACTGTCGCTACTGCTTTTGGATGACGCATACGGATTATATCAACACCCGACTGTAGCAAGCATACAGCAGTAGCTGCCTCCCACATCGGCCCGCGCCCTTTCACATCTCCCCAGCCGGGCGCATCGACAAGCTTCGCCTCTTTAGCCCGCCAGGATTCATAACCCACATCACAAATCGCCGGCATCGCCATCATTTTATCCCCGCTAAGCGCTGCTAAACGCTGACGTTCCTGAATCGAATACGCATACTCGATGCCGTAACCCAACGCACCTGTTGATTGAAATGTCACTATCCGCTCCAATGGAAAGCCCATATCCGCAACCAAAATGTTAACCTGCTTGGCAATATTAATATCCAGCGGTGCCTCAGTAATAAGAAAATGATTATCAGCAAGAGCAATCGCAGTTAGTGACTTGTAGTTATCCTCAGTGACACTGCCTATTAAGCACTTCTCGCCCTTCGCCGCACCACTTACTTTTGTCATAACCTCATTGTCCTTCTCGTCGTTGCCGCATCCCCATAGCACTAATGGTACATTCACAGCTTTAAGCACCTGCTCTGTTACCTTGACGGCATGTTCAGAATCCCTGTCAGCCTTATCCGGGTGAATGCCCTCGAACTTGACGCAAATCAGCTCGGCTCCGAATTCCTCAACACACTTTTTGGCCCAGTCCGCTGGGCTGTCGAGTACGTCTTTATAAGGCTCGATAAGCACTTCGGGCCAGTCGTCCGGCTTTGCATCAAGAACATCCATAGCAATAACCGGCTTCTGCCCAGTCTGCCCTGGTGAGCCACCGTAGACAACATTCCTTGCTCCGCCCACCGTCACTGTCGAGCTTCGCGTGCCGCCCTGCTCTTTTGTTGCCCCCAGCGTTACAAGATTCACCGAGCCGGTGTAGCTTTCTGCTATTTCAGGAACTGGCATTTGCTATCCTCCAGAAAACATCTATTTCCATAACTCTTTCCGTTCTCACTTTCCAATTTGAAGCTTGCCGAGTTTTTGTTCAAGCATTGTTTGAATAGCTATAAACGCCGGATTATTCATGCTAAGTTCAAAAATACTTTTTATATTCATTGACACATCCAGAACTTCTTTGTCCTCGGGTATATACCCAAAAACTTCAATTTGATCTAACTGGGGCCCAGGATGTCCAACATCCTTGGTTCTATTGAAAACCACGCCTATCTCTTTCACTGCTATTGGCAACTTCCCAGCAAGCTCAACGATTCTCTGGGTTGTAATACGGCCAAGAGGTGTTGGCTCGGCAACGATACAAAGCAAATCAACATTATTCGTAGTCCTGCGGGACAAATGCTCCATCCCCGCCTCATTATCTATCACTACAAACTGATACTGCGAGCTAAGTCTGTCAAGGAACCGTCGCAGCATATTGTTTACCGCACAGTAGCAGTCAGGCCCTTCAGGCCTACCCATAACAAGTAAATCAAATCCTTTGGCCTCCGTAATCGCCTGCTGAATCCCGTACTCAAACGTCCTTAGCTTATCCATACCGGAAGCACTCGGCGACTTACTCCGTGCCTTCTCACGTATCTCGGCAATCGTGCCGCTCGGCTCAACGCCCAAAGCAAGAGCCAGACATGAATTAGGATCAGCGTCAACCGCAAGCACACTAACCTTGCCAGTTTGCTCTAAAAGTGCCCGAATAATCATAGAAGCAACCGTCGTCTTTCCAGAGCCACCCTTACCGCTTATCGCAATCGTTGTTGCCATCGTTTCATACACTCTCTAAAAACACAAGCCATGTAGGGTGGGGCTTGCCCCACCGTTATTTTATCGGTGGGCTAAAGCCCACCCTACATCTAAACCAGATTTCTCCACGTCGGATTGCTTCGCAACCCTACGGTCGAAATGACAAAGGCGCAAATATCAAGCACAATTGGTATTATCTACTCTCTCACTAACAGCATAAGTCTTCACATCCTTCACACACCACCCACAACGCTTTTGGCAACCGACGGGAAAAGCGACAGATCCGTATGTGGCAGGAAATTCGCCCTGATAAATTCATCCATGTAACCCGTATGACTCATCAAATCGAAATACGTCATACTCTCGGCAATTTGCTCGGCTGTTTTTAAGGCCTTTCTACTTAGAAGTACTGTCTTCGCTCCCACAATCGAGGTGTTTCCCACAAACCGTATCTTGTCCAATGGCACATCAGGAAGCATTCCGATAGTAACAGCCTGACGTACATCCAGGAAATTGCCAAAACCGCCGGCCAGATAAATCGCCTCAAGGTCATCCACTTTCGTTTGCGTGGATTCCATGAGCACTCGAATCGCCGCAAAAACTCCCGCCTTTGAACGAACCAGATTGTCTATATCCGCTTGAGTAATCACTATCTGCTGGTGACCGTCATCAGGCGCAGCTATTTGAAATTGCAGCCCTTCGTCACCTTCAGTTACCCGCGCCTGTTCATCAACATTGAACCGACCGGTCCGATCAATAATACCATGCGTGAAAAGCTCGGCAAGCGTATCCAATAAACCCGACCCACAAATCCCGACCGGGTGTTTATTGCCTATCGTTCTGAACTGCACAGAGTCATCCTCAAGAATATCGAATTTCTCGATGGCACCGGCCCCTGCCCTCATGCCGTGCTTAACTCCGCTGCCTTCAAAAGCCGGCCCTGCCGAGCTTGATGCACAAACCAGCCAGTCTTTGTTACCAAGGACTACCTCACCATTCGTACCAATATCCACAAAAAGTGAAATACCTTTTTTAGTATGAAGGCGTGTAGTTAATACACCTGCCACGATGTCGCTACCTATGTAAGCAGCAACACTGGGCAGACAATAAAACAGCCCGCGCTTGTTAATCTGAACGCCAGCTTCAGCCGCACGTATTGGTGGCACAAAACCTGCTGTCGCTATATATGGTTCCCTTCGAATTCGTGTCGGGTCAAGATTCAGAAGAAAATGCGCCATCGCCGTATTGCCGGAACAGACCACGGCGTTTATGTCTTGCAAATCAACCTTCTGCCTTTCTGCAAGTGTCACAATTAGATTATTCACATCATGCACGATACGACTTTGCATTTCGTCAAACGCATCGTTCTGCTCAGCATAAATAATCCGCCGAATATAATCCTCCCCAAAATTGATCTGGCTGTTGTATGTGGCTTCAGCATCCACAGTCCTGGCACTTGTAAGGTCGACAAGATGCGCAACCACAGTCGTAGTACCTAAATCAACCGCGACCGCAAAATTCTTGGAGCGTCTATCTCCTGGCTCAACCTCGATGACCTCTGTAGTCTCGCCCCTGCGACCCACAGTAGCCGTAACCTTGTAGCCGGAACTCTGCATCACTTCCGGTAGTTTCTGCAGAATGCGATAGCCCGTTTGCATGATAGGAGCATCGATCTGCTCACGTATAGCTAAGTAAAGACGCTCGTGGTCCGCCGTATGGTCGCTCACTGTTGGCGGTGACATCTCAACAAAAATCTTTTGAACCAAAGGATCAAATTTGAATATGCCCTCTCCAAGCTCGGCTGCAAGCCCCTTAGGGGCAAGTCCCTTGGGGACAAGCCCCTTGGGGACAAGCTCACTGAATCTGTGAGCATCGGTGTCCATAAGTATCTGGCTCGTCTCAAGGCTGTGAAACTTTGGCACCGTGACGGTCATATCCGACAGGACTTTGGTCTGACAGGCCAAAACAAAATTCTCACGTATTTCATTGGGTGTAAGTAAAGTGGTAGGCCGACTTTCAAATTGCCCCTCGTCGATGACCACTTTGCATTTGCCGCAATATCCGTCTCCTCCACAAATGCTGCTCAGATATATACCGGCTTTGTGGGCAGCCTCAAGAAGAATAGTTCCCTGCGGAACTTCCGTTCTAAGGCCGCTCGGCTCAAAACGAACTGTGCATTTCTTCTTGCTCTCTGGCATCTCTCGTATTTCGTATATCGTACTTTGTTTTGTGTATGACGTATTGCGTCGGCTCCTCACGCACGACGCAATACGCATAACGCACGACGAATCAGCTCCAGACCTCACGAAGGTACTTCGGCAACATCGAACACTCTCTCGGTCCGACCATTACATCCCAGTTCGTCGCCTCTTCGAGCTTGCCACTCATAACCGCCACATAGCCCGGAATTATTATCTTACGATGCTTAACCAGCTTCTCCACACCGTGCTTGGCCATGGCATCGGCTACGATTTTTTCATTGAGCTTGTCCCCCGAATAAGCCGTCAGCACACTTGTGCCTTCCGTATCAACAACGAGAATATAACTCGGTACCCTGCTTGCTTCAACATCCGACTCAACAGTATAGTACGTCAGCGAAAAATTCGTTGTAAACATGACCGGCGCACCCTCATCAGGTTCACCGATAGCATACACCTTTGGCTCAACCTGCACAGGTTTCTGCGGATCGCTGAATATGTTCATTACACCGGTCAACACAGGCAGCAGCGCATAAGGCTCAACGGTGTCCACTACCACAATGCTCGAATATTTGCAGAGGAGACTTACGCTCATAGCCGCTTGCTGTTCTGCTTCGTCACCACTCACCAACGATATGGTCGGATAACCTAAAGGCCTGAAAACCTTCTTTAGCCCCAGAGCACGCATCTTCGACAAACCATACAATTGTTCCTGTAAGCCGGCGGCATCAAGCGTTAATACTATGTCCTCGACTCCCTCGGATTTTATTTTCTCTGTCAACTCCGCAAGCTCTTCAATTGAGCCGGCTTTTGCCACAAGTGGACAGCCATTTTCCTTGGCAATCTTGGCCATCGCCTGCGCAGTCTCAGCCGTCGCGTTACCAAGTAACGGCACAGATTCCTTCGCCTTGGCCGCAGCCGCAGCCAATGCCTCTGCCGATTCTGTCAACAAGATCAAAGCTAATTCACTGCTGTCCTTAACCGTTGCGCAAACCTGCTCAAACTTTCCAGATGAGCCGCTATCGTTGACAATTGCGATGGCCTTGACTCCGATCTTGGTCCCAACTCTTTCAAATTGTAGCCCATTTATCGACTCAATGCGCTTTTTGAGTTGCTCGCCGGCCAGCTTATCCGAAATAGTCACAGCCACCACCGTAGGATTATGAAATTTCTCCTCATGTCTAAACAGCACCGTCTCCATCCCAATTTGCACCTGATTGTCGCCGCTTCCAAATACAACCTTTCTCATCGGCGGCGCTGCTGCCGATGCAAGTTTCTCCTTCGCTTCTTTAGAAACATCCGGACAGTCTTCGAGCTTTGCACGTTTCTGGGCAAGCGCCATAGCAAAGGCCAAACATGTAGGCATGCCGCATTTTTTACAATTCGTTTTTGGCAATAGCTTAAATATTTCTAATCCTGTCAGTGCCATACATTCTTCCTCTATCCAATAAATTCATGGCTAAGCCATTCATGGATTAATGACTATCATCAGAACATCGGCTCCATACTCAGCACCGGGTGTTCGCTTTTGGTGATAAATCCCAGAACTTCTTCCTCAGTTGTTGCGCTCGTCTCGTCGGCAATCTTGTCAATAAAATCTTCTCCGCCAAGTTCAAGTTCCTTTGTTCTTTTGATGAAAGTATCTTTGATTTCCTCTTTTAATATCGTAGGCATCCATACAATCCGCTTGATTCCACCTTCGGCGGCTATAAACTTTCTCGAGTTGATGTAGTGCTTTGAATGCCCGATGAATCCTGGCGTTTGCTGTCCACCGCCTACCGTTCCGGCAAGTGTGGAAAACTTCATCCCGCACGGTGTCATATCGGGAAACTCTCTGTTGACAATCATTATACCGCCGGTCGACGGCAGCACTGCAGCGATACATTCAAAGCAGCCGCACGACGTCATGGGATCGGTAATCATACTGTACTGGCTCATCCGCTCGATGTTACCGCCGCTGGCCTTGAGGACGAATGCATTTACTTTGTCCCACTGACCGATGGTTTGCTCAATGCACTTACCTTTCGATATGGGCTGGTTTGGCCCGGTTGGAATTATCTCGTACGCGGCCCGGCAGTCCAGCCAGCTATAAGCACCGCACAAACCAGGCCGTTCCGGCGAAACTACACAGACATGGTTCGGAGCGAAACTTTGACAAAGCGTGCAGGAGTAAAAAGTATCCACATCTTCATCGGTCATGCCCGCAATACGTTTATCACGCTCGGCGAATACCT
>Ga0315545_1001580_pt1 | contig 21891 bp, 23 predicted proteins | sample SalMarSW160210MG_FD_203096 | JGI IMG/M metagenome (GOLD analysis project Ga0315545, IMG submission 203096) | Salt marsh sediment microbial communities from the Plum Island Ecosystem LTER, Massachusetts, United States - Salt Marsh Sediment SW1602-10 ...
CTTGGCCCATATGGGTTGTGTCTATCATCGTGGCTCCTCCCTGTCTTTTGTGGGAAAGATGCCACGATTTGGTCAAAACCGCAAGTATCTTGCTCGCAATCTTCTTAGGTTGACGCGCATGGAGGTTCCTTCCCCCTCCCCCTACACCCGCCGCCACTGCGGATGTCCCGTCCGTAGCCGAACGGCCGCGGCTCCGCCGCTCACTTCCTACCGGCCTCGCCATACCGATTGCGCCGGAACTCCTCCACCCACTGCTCCAGGTCTTCCTGTGTCCGTGCCCGCTTGAGCCACTCCTTGCGCCCCAGACGATGCGCCTCTGCTGTCAAGTCAGGCAGGACGTCGCCGTGTTCCTTCTTTAGCCAACGATACCAGGCTGGCGACACCCAGCTCAGCGCGCACCTCTAGCGCTGTCCCGGTAGCGCCGGGGCTCTGCGCTACGGATGCGCGACCGGCTCCAGAAAGTTGCCCGCCCCCCACCACTCCCGCTCCGCGTTGTCCGGATCGCGCACCTTCCACCAGTCGTAGCCGCCGGCAGGCTTGGGGCCATCCACGACGATGAAAACCTCCCCCTCCAGCGCAATGTCCACGCGCGGATACGTCGGGCCGGGACCCTCCCGCAGGCTGAGGCCCACGTCGCCAGTGCCCGTCACCCGCACGTAGACGCCGATGGCAATGTCGGGCGAGGCGGTCGGCGGAGGCGCCGCCGTCTCCGTGGGCGTCGGGGATGGAGGGGGCGAGGTCGGGGCGGGCGTGGGCGTCCAGATGATGGGCGCCGGCGTCGGTCCCCCGCTGGGCACCTGTCCCCGCAAGAGGTACACGGCCCACAGCGCCACCACCGCCAACGCGACCACCCCCACGAGCGCCCCCAGCACCCAGATGCGCACAGGGATTCCCCCCAGGCCCGATCCGCCCTCCCCCGGCGCGCCGACCCCGGCCGTGCGCGGGCTGGGAACCGTGTCCTCCATCCAATTGGGATCATAGTTGTGCATCGCGCCCTCCTATGGCTGTCGCTTCATCGGCTCCCAGTTCAGATTGGAGTCGATATTGGGGTCAAAGCTCGGGTCGGTCGTCAGGATGTACTCGCCGATGCCGTTCGACCAGGCGTAATCGTACCCCGACGGCAGCTCGACGTTCTGCTCGGTGGTGGGATCGTGGTACGCATCCACCCCCCGGATCGCCTGGCTGAACTGGTCGGAGAGCCGGTCCAGCGTCTGCTGCCGCTGGTTGTACGAGTCCATGATCATGTCGCTGATCTGATTGCTGGTCTGGCTGATGATCTTGCTCAACTGCCCAATGTGATGGATCTGCTGGATCTGATTCTGGATCATGTACTGGCTGGTCTGCATGGTGCGCGCGTACCACTGCGGGTTCAGGCGGAAGGAGCGGACGATGGCCATGAACATATCGGAGAGACTGTCGAGCTGGCCCGCCTGCGCCCGAAACGAGAAGAGGTAGTCGGCCATCCAGAAGACGTTCTCCATCGCGCCCATCATGAACGTCGGTGTGGGCACCTGGCTGACCTCGACGACGCCGAAGACGTCCTCCTCGACGTCGCGCTCGCCGAGTTGGTAGCGGATGCGCACCCGCGCACCGTCGGCGCTGGTGACGCCCGCTCCGGCCGAGGGATCGTTGGCCCGCAACTGCTGCGCCAGCTCGGGCAGCCGCTCCCGATCGACGATCTGCAGGCCCGGCGCCTGGCCCCTGTAGCGGGGCACCACGATCTCCCGCAGCACGTCGAGGGCTGGAGCCGGCGGCCTGACCTCGTTTCCATAGTAAAAGCTCCCCGCCGGGAACGTCATCGTCAGCATCGGGTTATTGGTCCAGTAAAAGGGGAGATTTGGAAACGCCTCGAAGGCCTCGACGCCCTGGGGATTGTAGGCGCGGAAGGCAACGACGGCGGGCATGCCGGGGTTGTTCATCGTCCACTGCACACCCCCCTCGAATTGCCAATCCGCCGGGATGAGCATGCGGAACGCCTCGATGCCGATCCCCTGCTGATCGACGCAGGAAATGGCCTTGAGATGCACGCCCCAAGCCCCCGTAGGCTCCTCGGCCGGGGCCTCCTGTCCACCGCCGGGCCTCTGGCGGATCAGTGAAGAGCCACAGTAGGCGCACGTGATCCGCTCACTGTCACTCGACGGCAGATTCGCGCCGCACTGCGGGCAGCGATCCACAGCAACACCAGACGTCGCCATAGCACCACCTCCCCCACACAGCCTTGCTGCTGCGCATCACTATACCATACCTCCCCGCGAATGAAAAGGCTATATCGCCCAGGTGCCCGGCACTCGCGAGCGCCAGGCACCTCCAAGCCACCCAGCAGGGCCGGGCGGCTACCCCGTTTCAAGAGCAACTGTCAATGAACTGGGGAATGATCGCGACCTCGCCCTCCCTCAATCCCCCCCACGAGGGCGGAAGCGCGCCCTCCTCCCGTGGAGGAGGGCGGCGGACGAAGGTCGCTTGGGTGGGGGCAAGCCCTCAAAATACTGATAAGATACTCTCAAGAGCCCGCTTCGCCGTAGCCAAGAGATCCTATCAGTGGGCCACCGCCCCGATCCACCTACTGGGAATTCTTTCGCACCACCGGCAGCCAGTAGTGGTAAAAGTCCGCGACGAACGTGTCCGAAACCCAGGCGGAGCCGTTCCCTGCTGCATCGACGACCCGCACCTCCCACGTGTGCGGCCCGTTGGGGATGTACCCAGCGAACGTGTACGTCGGCTGGGTGGTGGTCACGATCGCCTGCCCGTCCAGCTTCACCACGTAGGCCAGGGGCGATCCTCCATCGGGGGGTACCGACTGCCACTCCAGCACAAAGGCCGGTGTCGTGACGGTAACGCCTCCCGTCGGCGTGATCAGCAGGGTGGAAGTGGGAGGAGTCGTGTCGTAGGTAAAGGTCACCTCGGCGGGCGTTGTCTCGGAGTACGGGTTCGTCGTCCACGCGCGGGCACGCAACCGGTAGTCGCCATCACCACTCAAGAACGACAATGGGAAGAACCACGCGTCCGTGCCGTTCGCCGTCAGCCAGGTCTCTGTCCCCCACCCGCTCCCGGTCCAATACTGCCCAGTGCCCACCCGCTGCACCTGCACCTCGACCCGGTCGAGGCTGAACCCCGGGTCCGTCGCCGCCGTCCCTCCAAGGGTGGGCGGGGGATTGTGGGCGCTCCCATCGATCGGCGTGGCGATCCACGTATCGATGGACGGCGCGAAGCACTCGTCCAGAAAGCTCAACGTCCGCGCCATCACGTCCGCCCGCTGCCCGGAATGAATCGTCTCAAAGGGGAAGCCGAGATAGACCACGCGCTCGCAGCCGCCGTCGTACTGCACCGCCGCAATGCCCCCCGCCCCACCCTGGTAGGTCAGTGCGGCTGTGGAGTCGATACCATACGGCGTCAATTGATCGGGATAGTCCGGATCGTACATCCCCGGCGCATCGAAGCGGAAGGGGTCCAACCCCGCAAAGATGGAACCGGGGGCCGCCTGGACCTGGTAGGTCCCCGCATCGTCCCCTACATAGTCGGCGTGCAGATAATTGCTGTAGAAGGCACGGTCGCTAGTGCTCCCGTACAAGTCCAGGTCCCAGCCGATCTCGGCCCCGCTGATGAAGAGCGCGCCGCCCCCGTCCAGGTAACTCGCCAGCAGCGTCTGCTCCGTCCCGTCCAGCGTCTCGTCGTTGGTCGATTCCTCGCCCAGGATCCAATCGACGATCCCGTACTCGCTCAGGCTGACCGAACCGGCCTTGACCGCCTCGTTGCTGGCGCTGTCGAAGCCGTAGGCGATCGCCTGCCCGTGCTGCGCGACGTAATCGTAGCTGTTCATCTGCGCCAGGAACATGCGCATGTTGTACCCCTCGGTCGGGTCGGTTTCGGGGATCAGCATCGTGCGGTTGAGCCGGTCGAAGCCGTTGACCACGAGCAAGCCGGGATCGCTCCGCACCCGCGCGCCCAGCACCTCGGTGGGGAAGGACTCGCCGCCGGCGTTGGTGGCAGCCACGCGCACAAAGACGAGTTGCCCCGGCGAAAAGCCGCTGAGAGTGTACACCGTCGTCCCCGTCACGGCCACGCCGTTCGACCAGCCGATGGCGTCGGTGCTGGTGTAGACCCGGTAGCCGGTGGCCGCGTCACCCCCGACGCCGTCCACCGGCGCGGGCTGCCAGGACACCCGTACTGCCCCATCCCCCACGTTCCGCACCGCCAGGCGCGTCGGCGGCTCCGGCAGCAGCTTCAAATCGACGCCGTCCCGCTGCTCGAAGTACTTGACGATACCCTGAAGCATCGCGCGGGCGGCAAGCATCTCAAAGGTCGGTTCCTTTAGCTTGTCCGTGTCGCCTGGATGATCGTGGTAGGCAATCTCGAACAACGCGCCGGGCATGCGGACGGACGGATCGGGGTCCCACAGCTCGCGCAGCTCGCCCAGGTTCATGCTGCGCTTGGACTCCGGCCAAGTCGGATCCCACACGGCCCGAATGTCGTTCACCAGCTCGGCATGGACCACGTCGCGCAGTGCCCCGCTGCCCGGCGTCACTGGATTGTCCTCGCCGTTGTACACGATGCTCATCGTGCCCGACGTGGTCGTTTGATAGCCGCTGCTGGCGCCGTTGGTGTGCCAGGAGATGTAGACGGCATCGTCGCCGGTGCCCGCGTGCTCCCAGCGGGCGTAGATAGGACGCGCAGTCACGTCGCCAGGCGCCTGGTCCATTCCCATCTTCTGGGTGTAGTAAAAGGCCGCCACCTCCCACCACGGCTCGTTCGGCGGAAAGGTCGCGGCGGTCTGGATGCCGCTCAAGCTGTTGAACGTGCCGCCGCCAAAGCGCACCGCATCGGCGATGACGGCCAGCCCGGCCGCGGCGGACTCGTTGCTGAGGGTGACGCGCGCTCCTTCCCCGGCCCGGAAGCCGTAGGTACCCACATAGTGCCAGGTGCTGCCATGCGTGCGCTGATCGACGGCCACCGTCGTCTTCCCGCCAGCGTGATGAATGGTGTAACGGGCATCGGGCACACGGTTGGAGCCGGGCCGGTACCAGACGTAGACGGCGTACTGGCCATCGGTTGGAAGCGTGGCCGTCCACGCGGCGGTCGCCGTTCCATCCCCGGTCACCGAAGTCGCATAGCGGTAGCTCCCGCCCTGATAGCCCCCAGACGAGCCGGTCGCCCATACGCCGGTCTCGGAGTAGCCCGTGCCTGGCGCGGGATTGCTCCCGTCCACGATGATCTCGGCGCTGTTCATGTCCCGCTCGCGGACGGGGATGACCATCGCGCCGGCGTTCCACAGATATTGCAGCAGGTATTGGTTCACCACCTCGGCATTGTTGTGGTCCTCGATGATGGGGCCAGCATAGCCCCCAGTGGGAAAAGGCGGGCGCTGCGTGTGCCACGTCTTGAAGGTATCGTTCCACTGCCAGCCGTGCCCCGCACTGACGTACACAGTCTTGCCGGTGAGTGCACCCTGGGGCTGACCCTGGCCGGAGGCCGGAGGCTGCCCCCCCCTATCATCCCCCCCACTGGGAGGGATAGAGGGGGGGAGAATCTCCTCGCCGTCCGGCGACGCCTCCTTGCGCGGAGCGGGGACATCGGGCAGGAAGGACGCCAGCGGCACAAACGTACCATCGACCGGGTGGCGCGTCTGGATGCGCAGGTCGCGCCAGCCCAGCGGCTCCAGCGTCCCGCCGATCTGGAGGACGATGACCTCGAAAACATCGTGATCCAGACCGTCCAACGCCTCAGACGGCACGCGCAGCCGCACCGTGACGGTATCACCCGCGCCGACCTCTACCCCTTCCAGCGTCGTATCCGTGGGGATGGCGGTCCACACGCCCTGCGCCGACTCTGCGGGCGTGGGACCTGCCAGGAGCGCCGCCATCAGCGCCTCCGCGTCCGGGCCGTCATCCCCTCCCTCAACGACCCTCTCGACGCAGACCGGCCCCTGGACGCTCCAGAAGCAGATGGCGGCCTCCACCCCCTGCTCGGCAGAGAGGGATGGGGAAACTACCCCTGCCACAACCAGCGCCAAGAGGGCACTCACTGCTGCCAGCCCTGCACGCACCGTTATTCGACGACTCATCAAAACACCGCCTCGCATCATCAGGACTCTAACCCGGCCAAGCCGGAACAAGTTCACGCCAAGCCGCCAAGACGCAAAGAGGCCTTGGCGGCTTTGCGCCTTTGCGTGAGATCTTCTTGCCCAGTGCGCAAGAATTCAGTCGGAAAGGTACTAAACCAAGTCGATCAAGATCGGCTGCAACAGACGCCTGATAACCGCCAGCAAGACGATACCCACGACCACGACGACGACCGTGAAGTAACTCCATTCGTTCAGCACGAACCCCAAAGCCAGGCCTGCTGCCGGGGGATGCTCTGTATTCGTGATAACCATCGCGAACGTCGCCAATCCTACAGCCAGCGCACCAAACACCACGTCCAAGCGCCCCTGGAGGGCAGAGAACTGTGCAAAGAGCGGTGACACAGACAGATAGTGGCAAAGCACACCTGAGGCGGTTCCCACCAGATACCCTCCGATCAAGAACCTTGCCCTAGAAACCCGTTCGCCGGGCATGGTAAATACGATGAACGAACTCGCCCCCAGCGCGGCGATGATGACTGTGTTCGATATCGTGTCCAAGATCAGCAATACGATCAGAACCGCCAACGTCGCCAGCGCACATTGCAGCACGTATCTCGCTTTGTGTTTCCGAAATCCCTGGTCAAGCATTCGCGCGCTTCAGCCCCTCGATCCCGGCCAGGATCCGCTCCTCGCTCCTGGCCCCGATGCCGGGCAGCCCACGCAGGCGACCCTCCCGCGCCGCCTCCTCCAGCGCCTCGACGCTCTCAATCCCCAGCTCCCTCCAAAACATCGCCGCTCGCTTGGGGCCGACGCCCGGAACCCGCAGCATCTCGACCACGCCGGCAGGCACCTGCGCGCGGAGCTTTTCGTACGCCGCCAATCGCCCCGTACGCATCAGCCCATCGATCTTGGCCGCCAGCGTCTTGCCGACGCCGGGGAGCGTCTCCAGCTCTCCCGCCCGCCAGATCTCCTCGAGCGGGCGGCCCAACGCGGAAACGCTCTCCGCTACGCGCCGGTAGGCCAGGATGCGGTGCACGTTCTCGCCCTGGATGGCCAGAATGTCGGCCATTACCTTGAAAATCTCGGCTACTTGACGGTTCTCCATCGCGCATCGCCCGATCTGATTATACCGCTACCCCACGCGCTTGACAATGGCCCCCTGATGGGATAAGATAGCGCTAAATGGGGCAGGAGGTGAGAAATGCCCAGCCCATTTCCCGGAATGGACCCCTATCTGGAAGATCCGGTGCGCTGGCCGGACGTGCACCAACGACTGATCACCTACATCGCCGACGCAATCCAAGCCCAGGTGCGCCCGCGCTACCACGCCCGCATGGGCGAGCGGGTGTACATCCTGCAACCGCCCCACGCGATGTACCCGGACGTCGTCCTGACACAGCATCCCATCAGAGAACCAGCCCTGGCAGAAGTCGCCACGCAGACCGCCGAGGCAGCGGCGATCGACGAGGAACTCGAGCCGGTCGTCCTGACCCTCGCGCCGGTCGAACACCGGGAGCCCTTCGTCGAGATCGTCCACGCAGCCGGCGACGAGGTCGTCGCGGTCATGGAGGTGCTCAGCCCGGCCAACAAGGCGCCGGGAGAAGGGCATCGCCTGTACTGCCGGAAGCAGCAAGAGATCCTGGATAGCTCGGCCCATCTGATCGAGATCGACCTCCTGGCAGAAGGACTGCTCACAATCGCGCCCTCCGAGGAAGGCATCGCCTCTTTGCCACCGTATCGCTACCTGGTCAGCGCAAAACGCGCGCCAGACCGGTATCGCTTCGAAGTGTACCCCATCCCCCTGCAGCGTCGTCTGCCCCGCGTGCGCGTGCCCCTGCGAGAGCCGGACCCCGACGTGAAACTGAATCTGCAAGCAGTGTTCACCCAATGTTACGAGAACGGCGGCTACGCCGACCTGGTGGACTATCGGCAACCGCCAGCGGTGGCGCTCTCGCCGGAGGAAGCAGCGTGGGTGGACGGCCTGTTGCAGGGAAAAGGGCTGCGCGACGGCAGCGCGTGAAAGCGCCACAGCGCGATGCAAGTACCGTATCCCCTGGGCAAGTTACCCCCTGAACACCTGGCCCATCTGCTAGCACGCCACGCCCGCTCCGACGCGCGCGTCGTGCTGGGGCCGGGAGTGGGACGCGACGCCGCCGTCATCAGCTTCGACGATCGCTACATCGTCGCCAAGACCGATCCCATCACCTTCGCCACCGACGAGATCGGCTGGTACGCCGTGCACGTCAACGCCAACGACGTCGCCTGCACCGGCGCAGCGCCGCGCTGGTTCCTGGCCACGCTGCTGCTGCCGGAAGGGCAGACGACGCCAATGCTGGCGGACGCCATCTTTGATCAGATAGCCGCCGCCTGCGGAGAACTGGACGTAACGCTGGTCGGCGGCCACACCGAGATCACCCACGGGCTGGATCGCCCGATCGTCGTCGGGTGTATGCTGGGAGAAGTGTCCCCCGATCGGTTGGTGCGGCCCGACGGAGCGCAGCCGGGTGATGCCCTGCTGATCACCAAGGGGATTGCCGTGGAGGGAACGGCTATCATCGCGCGGGAGGGCGTCAACGGATTGAGCGGGTTGAACGGATCGTTTCTGGGACGATGCCGGGGGTTTCTGCACGACCCCGGCATCAGCGTCGTGCGCGAGGCAAACCTGGCAACGGCGGCAGGGGAGGTGCACGCTATGCACGATCCCACCGAGGGTGGTCTGGCGACCGGGTTGTGGGAGCTTGCTGAGGCGGCGCAGGTCGGGCTGGAGGTGGACGAAATCGCCATCCCCGTTCTGCCTGAAACTGAGGCCCTGTGCGCCCGGTTGGGGCTGGACCCGCTGGGGCTGATCGCCTCCGGCGCGTTGCTGCTGGCCATCGCGCCAGGGGATGCCGACGCGATACTGGCGGCACTGAAAAGGGCAGGGATCCGGGCAGCACAGATCGGCCACGTGGTGGAACGAGAGCATGGCCTCACGTTGCAAGGCCACCGAGGCAAACGACCGCTGCCCCGGTTCGAGCACGACGAGATCGCCCGGCTGTTCGAATGAGTTGCACTTTTTGCCAAGAGACGCTACAATTAAGGCCGCAGAGCAAGATTCGCCCTCAATATCACCTGGCACGGACAAAGAGCCTCGTGATGTGAACACAGAGGAGACCATCCCCTGACACGTGACATGGCTGAGAGAATCCTGGTCATAGACGACGAAGATCATTTGCTCAAGCTGATAGACAAAGTGCTCGCAAAGGCAGGCTACACCGTCGTCACGGCGTCGAACGGAGAAGATGGCCTCAGGCTGTTTCATCAGGCCGCCCCCGATCTGGTGGTCCTGGATATCATGATGCCGGGTATGGACGGACGGGAGGTCTGCCGGCGTCTGCGGCAAACGTCGTCCGTGCCGATCGTTTTCCTCACCGCCCTGGACTCGGAGAAAAACGTCGTGGATGGGTTGATGGGCGGCGCAGATGACTACCTGACCAAGCCGATACGGATCAACGAACTGCGCGCACGGGTGGCCGCCCTGCTCCGCCGAGCACGTATGCCGCACGAGAGGCCCAGCGTTCTGCGCTTCGGAGGCGAGGACCTGATCATCAACAGGGCGGAACAAACCGTCTTCGCCTATGGCGAGGAGGTGCCGTTAAGCCCCATCGAATATAACCTGCTCCTGTTCATGGCGGAGCGGGCCGGGCACATTCTCCCCACAGAATTGCTCTATAATACCATCTGGGGTTCCTCGGCACAAGCTGGATCGCAAGGCGTCAAGTGGTACATCTGGCGCCTGCGCCAAAAGATCGAGGACGATCCGCAGGAGCCCCGCTTCATCCTGACCGAACGTGGCAAGGGCTACCGCTTTTCCCCGCAATGAGATTTATCCGACGCTTCTTTTCCCGGGTGTGACGTAGCGCACCTCTTTGTACGGCTTCACCCGCTCCCCCACCCCACCCTTCAACGTGAATCTGCGCCGAGGGGAAAAACGGTACCCCGTGCGCCAGGTCGAGCACTTGCCCTTTCACCAGATCGCGGTTGACGTCCAGCAAAGCGATCTCATCTGCCAGGCCACTCTGCGCCAGCGCGTAGGCGAAAGTCGATCCTACAGCACCCGCCCCGACGATGACCACCTTCCTCGCTGCCCATGGCTGCTTCTCACTCATCGTCTTCACCCTCCCATACAATCTCATACACACACGTGATCGCCCCTTGAGGGCAGATCGCCTCACACACCGCGCAGTAGGTGCAATCGGTCGGGCGCGCGATGAACGGCCCGTCCGCCCTCATCTCGGCCGCGCCGGTGGGGCACCGCTCCACACAACTGCCACAACGATTGCACAGCGTTAGGTCGATCTCGGGTAGCGTCCAATCTTGCATCACACCACCTCCCTATCCGCTGTCAGTCTAGCATAAACATGCCCACCTATCTACGACAAAAGTCGCATTGACACCGGTGAGCCCGCCCCCAAGAACTTCTTGCCCCAACAGATTTTATCCAGTATACTCTTTAGCAACAAGAAGCAGACCTGCGCTGCAGGAGATGCGCGAGATGGGAAAAGAAAAGCGCAAGACCAAAGAACGCTTCGCCCGCAAGGCCACCCAGTCAGAAGCCCTGCGAGATCAGCACGCCGGATCGGCAAAATCCTTCCAGGCGCTGACCGCGCGCTATGAGGCCATCCTGGCCGCCGTTCCGGACATCATCATGGAAGTGGACGACAACAAGGTCTACACGTGGGCCAACCGGGCCGGCTTCGAGTTTTTCGGAGAGGACGTGCTGGGCAAAGAGGCGACCTACTACTTCGAAGGTGAGCAAGAGACCTACAGTGTCGTCCAGCCACTCTTCAACGGCTGTGAGAATGTGATCTACCTCGAGAGCTGGCAGCGACGCAAAGATGGCGAGAAACGCCTCCTGGCCTGGTGGTGCCAGACGCTCAAGGACACAGAGGGGAACGTAATAGGTGCTCTGTCTACAGCGCGCGATATCACCGAGCGCGTGCAGGCAGAGGAAGAACTGCGCCAGTACATCGAACAGCTGAGAACCCTGCGCGCCATTGACGGCGCCATCCTGGCCGCGTGGTCGCCAGAGGACATCGCCCAGGCCGTCCTGCGTCACGTCCGCAAATTGATACCCTGCCAGCGGGCCAGCGTCACGATGTTCGATCAGAAACACGATCTGGCAACGGTGCTCGCCCTCCACGCAAACGGCGAGACCAAGATGAAGGTCGGCAGCACCGTCCCCCTGGAGCAATCCGGCCGTCTCACCACGTTGGAACAAGCGAGGGTGTACGCAGTTAACGACATCTCGGCGCTCACCGAGCCGTCGACACTGGAACAAACCCTGCAAGCGGAGGGTATGCGTTCCTACATCAATGTCCCCCTCATCGCTCACGGCGAGCTCATCGGCTCCCTCAGCCTGGCGGCTGAGACACCCAGCGCCTTCTCCCCGGTTCACGTGGAGGTCGCCCACGAGCTGGCTAGCCAACTGGCCATCGCTCTCCAGCAAGCCCGTCTCCGCGAGCAAGTCCAACGGCACGCTGAGGAGTTGGAAGCCCAGGTGTTCACGCGGACCGCCGAGTTGGCCCGCCGCACCATCCAGCTCCAGGTGGCAGCGGAGGTGGCCCGCGACGTCACATCTGCGGGCAATCTGGACGACCTACTGAGTCACAGCGTCAACCTGATCCGGGAGCGGTTTGGGTTTAACCACGCCGGCATCTTTCTGGTTGACGAACAAGGTGAGTATGTCACACTGAAGGCCGCCACCGGCGAGGCCGGCCGCCAGATGCTGGCGAAAAACCACCGGCTGAAAATAGGGGAAGAAGGCATTGTGGGCTACGTCACCGGAAGCGGGGAACCACGCATCGCCCTCGATGTGGGAAAGGACGCCGTGCACTTTGACAACCCGCTGCTGCCGGACACACACTCCGAAATGGCCCTGCCGCTGCAGGTGGGGGAGCGCATCATCGGCGCGCTGGACGTGCAGAGCAACCGGGAAGCCGCCTTCGACGAGGAAGACATCGAGATCCTGCAACTGATGGCCGACCAGTTGGCTGCGGCCATCGAAAAGACCCGCCTCTTCGAGCGGGCGCAGGCCGCACTCGAGGAACAGTTGCGCACCGTCGTTTCCAACACCCCCGTCGTTCTGTTCGCCCTGGACAAAGAGGGTGTATTCACACTCTCGGAGGGCAAGAGCCTGGGCGCGCTGGGGTTGAAGCCCGGCGAGGTCGTTGGGCAGTCGGTCTTTGAAGTCTATAGCGACGTGCCACAGATCCTCCAGTCCGTCCGTCGTACACTCACTGGGGAATCGATTGCCACGACCATAGAAGTGCGCGACCTGGCGTTCGACACCCAATACACCCCGCTGCGCGACGAGAGTGGCGAGGTCATCGGCGCCATCGGCGTGGCCACCGACATCACGGAACGCAGGAAACTCGAGGGACAGATCAAACAACAGGAACGGTTGGCAGCCATCGGCCAACTGGCAGGCGGCATCGCCCACGACTTTAACAACTTCCTCACCACCATCATCCTTTATGCCCAAATGGGCCTGGGCAAGGGCGGCCTCTCACCCCACGTGACGCGCTCGCTCGAGACGATTCTCAGCGAAGCCCGCCGCGCCGCGGAACTGGTGCAGCAGATCCTGGACTTTAGCCGCAGGTCGCCCATCCAGAAGCAATCCGTGGATCTCAGACCTTTCATCAACGAAGCCTTCCGCATCCTGCAGCGCACCATCCCGGAGAACATCTCCGTCGGGCTGGAGATCGGCCCGGGGGAATACGTGGTCCATGCCGACCCCACCCGCATCCAGCAAGTGCTTGTGAATTTGGTCGTCAACGCCCGGGACGCCATGCCAGGCGGAGGGAAGCTGAACATTGGCCTATCCCGGATAGATGCGAAACCTGGGGAAAAGGCTCCCGTGGCAGAAATGGCTCCAGGCGAATGGATCTGCTTATCCGTCTCGGATACCGGCATCGGCATCCCCCCAGACGTGCTGCCCCACATCTTTGAGCCTTTCTTCACCACCAAGCCCATAGGCCAGGGCACGGGTCTAGGGCTCGCCCAGGTGTATGGTATCGTGAAGCAGCACGAAGGACACGTGAACGTGGAAACAGAAACCGGGCGAGGATCGGAATTTCTGGTCTACCTGCCAGCCCACCGGGCAGAGGAAGCGGGGGGCTCGCCCGACGAGACCAAGCTAGATGTCCCCGCCGGGCAGGGAGAGATCGTCCTGCTGGTGGAGGATAACGAGAAACTACTGGAAATAAGTCGCGATATCTTGGAGTCACTGGGGTACCGGGTGTTGACAGCGACGAACGGGCAAGCGGCACTGGAAATTTGCCACTCGGAAGAGGTAGACTTGGTGCTCACGGACGTGGTGATGCCGGAGATGGGGGGAGCAGATCTCGTTCAGAACCTCCGAAGCGTGGACCCCGGATTGAAAGCGATAGCCATCACCGGCCACGCGATGGCAGAGGACCTGGAGGAACTGCAGAAAGCAGGGCTTGCAGGCATCGTCTACAAGCCTCTCGACGCGACCACTCTGGCCCAGGCAGTCCGGCGCGCTCTGGACGCAGACGAGTGACGGGACAGCCCCACCTCTACTGCGCCTCCGCTTCCAATCCCTCCCGATCGAGCAGCACGATACGCTGGCGATCCATCCGCACCAATCCCGCATCGACAAAGGCCCGCAGCGTGCGTCCCACCGTGTCACGCACCGTGCCCAGGTGGGCGGCGATCTCATCCTGAGTCCAGCGCCGGGCAACCTCACCCTCGCCAACGGTTCCGCCGAGTTCAGTCGAGGCGTGCTCCAGCAGAAAGCGTGCCAGCCGTCCCCGCACCGTCCGCAGCGACAGGTCCTCCACCAGGATGGTCAGGTGATCCAGGCGGTCGGCAAAGTCCTGCAACAGGGCCAACGCCAACTCAGGGCACTCCCCCACCAAGCGGCGGAGATCATCGGCGGGAATGGCATAGAGCGTCACCGGGGTGAGCGCCTCGACGGTGGCGTGGTTGACACCGCGAGGTTGGAAGGGAGGTACCATGTTGAAAGCCTGGCCCGGCCCCAGGCGCGCCAGCACCTGTTCGCGGCCGCCGCGCGAAAGGCGGTACACGCGCACCTGTCCCTCAGCGACGAAGCAGGCCATTTCGCAGGGATCGCCCTCGAAGATGATCGTTTCTCCGTGCGCATAGGTGCGCGCACGCGCTGCATCGGCGACGCGAGCCAGCGCGTCGTCCGAAAGACCCGCAAAGAGCGAGATGCGGCGCAGTGCCTGGACCGTGGACTCCATCGCCGCCTCATTGTAGTTTAAAACGTGGACACGTCAAGACGGGCCACTGCCATCCCGGCGATGAATCGCCGACTACGAACGAAACCTTGAAAACCAAACCAAATGCTTGACACGCTTTCCCAAATATGTTATATTTCTTACTAGTTAATAGGCATTATAAATAACAACACGGCTACGTGGGCTATCCTCCCGCAGGTTCGACACGGCTTACGATCCTATGGGAGGCGAGCACCATCTCAAGCCACACGGCTCCTGAAAGGGCTGATGCTCTCTGTAGATCGTCTCTGCGAGCAACTCAAATCCCATGGCCGCCGGTTGACCCCCCAGCGCCGGGCCATCATCCAGGTGCTGCTGGAAGACGCGGCGCATCCCACCGCTGAGCAGATCTTTGCGCGCGTGCGGCAGATCATGCCCGACATGTCGCACGCCACTGTCTACAACACGCTGCACGAGCTGGTGGAGATGGATTTGTTGCAGGAACTGGACCTGGGGCTGGGAGAACGCCATTACGACTTCACTACAGACGATCACGCCCACCTGATCTGCGTAGGATGCGGGCGTGTCGAAGATGTGCCATGTGATTACGAAGCTATGGCAATCCCACCCGAGAACACACACGGGTTCCACGTCTTTGACTGCAACGTCATCTTTCGTGGTTATTGCCCTGCCTGCATGCCCGCAGAAGATTGAAGCAGGGCTTTGTACTCTAGCCTAGAAGGGAGGCCTAGCATGGGAGAGTTCGTCAAAGTCGCTACGTTGTCAAACATCGCGCCCGGACAGCGCAAGTCTGTCTGGGTCAGTGGACAGAGAGTCCTGCTAGTCAACATCGATGGCACGATCTATGCCTGCGACGAGAGCTGCCCCCACAGGGAATGCTCGATGGCCAAGGGCGATCTCGAGGGCAAAGTGATCATCTGTCCTTGCCACTATGCCAAGTTCGACCTGGAAACGGGTGATGTGAGCCAGGAGCCAACGCAGTACCCCCCGACCCCACCCCTCCCCGTCCACGAGGTCAAGATCGAGGGATGGGACGTGCTGGTTTCCCTAAACCTGGAGGCTGATTACATCTAGCACAAAATCACGAGGAGATATCGACAATGAGCAAGTGGGAATGCCTGGTATGCGGATACGTCTACGATCCGGTAGAGCACAATAACGTCGCGTTCAAGGACCTGCCCGACGATTGGGTCTGCCCCGACTGCGGCGCGGGCAAGGATATGTTCGAGGAGATGGGCTAGGCAACAATGAAGCACACCATTGTCGGCAACGGCGTTGCTGGCGTGACAGCGGCCCAGGCCATCCGACAGGCCGACCCCGATGCCGAGGTGCATGTCTACGGCGCGGAGCCCTACCCGTATTATCGTCGCCCTCTGCTGTGGGAGTTCATCGCCGGTCAGATCGAGCAGGACGCTCTCTTCTTCCGCCCGTCGGCATGGTATGCGGAACGCGGCATCGCACTGCACCTGGGAAGCGAGATCACTGCGCTTGACCCAGCTTCACACCACATCACCCTGTCCGACAAATCGCAGGTCGAGCACGACAGCCTGCTGCTCGCCACGGGCGCACGCCCTTTCATCCCTCGCTCCGAGGGAACAGAGAAGAAAGGTGTCTTCACCCTGCGTACGCTGGACGACGCGCTAGCGATCAAGGCCTACGCGCAAGGGGTCTCCACTGCCATCGTCATTGGCGGAGGACTCCTGGGACTGGAAACGGCGCGGGCTTTGCACACCGCTGGCCTGGAAGTGATAGTGGTCGAGTTCTTTCCCTATCTGTTGCCACGCCAACTGGATGAGGAAGGCGCAAGAGTGCTTCAGGCGTTGTTAGAGGCGCAAGGGCTGCAGATCGTCACCGGCGCGACGACGGAGGCTGTCTTAGGCGTACCGTGCGCCGACTGTATCCAGCTCCAAGATGGCAGCAAGATAACGGGCGACCTGATCCTTTTCTCGACTGGCATCCGCAGCGAGGTCGGGCTGGCAAAGGAGGCAGGACTGGAAGTGAATCGGGGCGTCATCGTGAATAGCCATCTGCAAACCAGCGCCAGAGACGTCTTTGCAGCCGGAGACGTGGCCGAGTTCGCAGGCCAGGTTTATGGCATCATCCCTCCGGCGATTGAGCAGGCCCGGGTCGCAGCGGCCAACATGGTGGAGCCGGGCAGCGCCACCTACACCGGCACGCTTCCCTCGACGACGCTCAAGGTCGTCGGCGCAGAGCTGACCACGTTGGGAGAGGGTACAGCCGAAGGGGACGAATACACGCAGCTACGGCACGCGGATGTCGCATCGGGACACTATCGCAAACTGGTGCTGCGCGACGGGCACGTCGTGGGCGCGATCCTGCTTAATGACCCAGGGCGCGCGCGCGCTGTCAGACAGCTCATCGAGAGAGGTGTGGATGTATCGGCTTATGCCGATCACCTGCTGGACGACGATTTCGATCTAGAGTCACTACCGAAAACCACGTAGGGTTGGATTGTCAATCCGGCCCACAAACGAGGAGGATAACAAATGCACAAGATGACACAAGGCAATCTGGAAGCCGCCTTTGCTGGCGAGAGCCAGGCGCACATGAAGTACCTGATCTTTGCAGACAAGGCGGAGAAGGAGAGCCTCCCCGAGGTCGCACGTCTGTTCCGCGCCGTTTCCTTCGCCGAACAGGTGCACGCCATCGCCCATTTTAGGACGCTGGCGGAGATCAACACAACGGAGGAGAACCTGACAGCCGCCATCGGCGGCGAGACGTATGAGGTGGAGGAGATGTACCCAGCATTCATCGCCGTGGCGGATGTCCAGGAAGAGAAGGCTGCCATACGTTCCAACAAGTTTGCCATGGAAGCGGAGAAAGTGCACGCAGGTCTGTACGAGCAGGCGCGACAGGCCGTGTTCGCAGGCAGCGACGTACAGCTAGGCGTCGTCCACGTCTGCGAAGTGTGCGGCTGGACAGTGGAGGGCGATGCGCCCGACCGCTGCCCGCTATGCGGGGCCAAGAGGGAAAAGTTCGTCAAGTTCTAGTCGAACACTCAGCCTGCGGCGCGGGACCGGACAATCCCACGAATCGCCTACCGCGGCTTGGCGATTTGCCAGGAAAGGCAAGGCACTGTAGTATTGGGGCCTGAGGATCAATTGCTCGGCCTCACACCGGAGGCGCGCTATGAGTCAAGATCTGAACCTTTTGGACGCCATCAAGATCGCCATGGAGGCCGAGCGCAAGGCAGCGACTTTCTACTCCGACGCTGCCAAGAAGACGAACTCGGTGGGGCGAGGGCTGCTGAATCAACTGGCCGAGTTCGAACGCCATCACTATGACATCCTGGCCGAGCTACAAGAATCCCTGCGTGATCGAGGGGCCTTCATCGAATACGAGGGCAAAGAGCTAATGATCCCTGCACCCAGTGAGGTGCAGACAACCGAGGAGCCGGACAAGATGAGCATGATGGAGGTTATCACGTTGGCCCTCAACATCGAGCGCGAAGCCAGGGGACGGTACGAAGCCCTGGCCGAACAGACCTCCGATCCCTCGGGGAAAGCGATGTTCGAAAGACTGGCCGAGGAAGAGCAAACACACTATGTCATTCTTAGCAATGCCTACTGGAGCCTGAACGACCGCGGGGTGTGGAAGTGGCCGAAGACGTGAGTTGTGTATAGGAAAACCCATAAATCAAAAAGGAGGTTAAGTCAAAATGGGTACAAAAGCAAGACAAATCGTGGGTATGGACGTGGAGAGCCTCATCGAGACGCTCAACAAGGCACTGGGGGACGAGTGGCTGGCATACTACCAATACTGGATCGGAGCCAAGGTAGCCAAAGGGCCGATGCGGGGCGAGGTCACGGCAGAACTGGAGCTGCACGCCACAGAGGAGCTAGGACACGCGCTGCTGCTGGTGAATCGCATCATCCAGCTCGGCGGCACGCCGCTGCTCACGCCCGAAGATTGGTACAAGGTGACCAACTGCGGCTACGAGGCCCCCGAGGATCCCTACGTGGAAATCCTGCTGAAGCAAAACATCCAGGGCGAGCAGTGCGCCATTGAGGTCTACAAGGCATTGGCAGATCTCACCAAAGATACCGATCCTGTGACGTACGAGATGGCCCTGCAGATCATGACGGACGAGATCGAGCACGAAGAGGACCTGCAAGCCCTGCAGGAAGACATCAAGCTAATGAAAGAAAGGAGTTAGCCATGGGTATCGCAGATAGCATTCAGACGGCAGACTGGAAGGCGGAGAAACACGTGCCCGTGATCGAGTGCCCGGACACGGTGAAGGCAGGAGAGGTGTTCGAGGTGAAAGCAGGAATAGGGAAAGAGATCGCTCACCCCAACACCACCGAGCACCACATCCGTTGGATCAGGCTCTACTTCCATCCAGAGGGTGACAAGTTCGTCTACGAAGTAGGCTCCTTCGAGTTCAACGCGCATGGCGAGTCGGTCGCCGGGGCAAATCAGGGGCCTGTCTACACCCATCATTCAGTGACGGCGTCGCTCAAGATCGACAAGCCCGGCACGTTGCACGCAGTGTCTTTCTGCAACATTCACGGGCTGTGGGAGAGTAGCAAAGCGATCGGCGTAGGGTAGCACGATGGCAGAAACACCAACGTGCAGCTTTTGTCACGACCCGATCGAGGGGGAACCCATTCGCCGGGGAGATAAGGTCTACTGCTGCGAGGCATGCGCCTTCGAGGCCAGTCGCAGCGTGGACTGCGGCGGGCGATCCGACACCAATATCGCCCCACCAACCGTCGAGCCATCGTGACATCAGAATCACGGGCGGGCGCGTTGGAAGTACATACTACAAACACTTGAGGAGAGGAAAAATGGCCGTTTTCACTGCTGCGGAAGCACTAGAGATGGCGATGCAGATCGAAAGGAACGGCGAGGTGTTCTACAACACCGTCGCTGCAAAGAGCGACGACACGGAGGTCAAAACGCTGTTCGAGGATCTGGCCGCCCAGGAGCAGATACACTATCGGATATTCCAAAAGATGCTGGGCGGCGTCGGATCGGCCCCCGCACTGCCTGCCGGAGAGTACGACCAGTACCAGGCTTACGTGCAGGCCGCGCTCGACAACGCGCTGTTCGCCGGCGAGGACAAAGCCCTGGCCCTGGCAAAGAAGGCCACAGACCGGGAGGCCGCCGTGCGGGCTGCCCTGGGCTTTGAGAAGGACACCATGCTATTCTTCTACGACCTGCGCGAGATGGTGAGTGAGGCAGACAAGGAATCCGTTTTCCACGTCATCCGCGAGGAGCGGAAGCACGTGCGCCGGCTGGCCAACCTGCTTTAGCCGATCTGATCCAGGACAAGCGATGCCACCTATCGATATCAAACCCGACATCTGCTGGATCGGCGTCAACGACCGCACGACCGATCTGTTTGAAGGGCTGTGGCCTATCACTCAGGAGGGGGTCTCTTACAACGCCTACCTGATCGACGACAAGAAAAAGGCCATCGTCGATCTGGCCAAGGCGCTCAAGACGGACGAGTTCTTTGGGCAGATCGATCAAGTCATGGACATCTCCCAACTCGACTATGTGGTCGTCAATCACATGGAGCCGGATCACTCCGGGGTGCTGAACACCCTACGCCGGATCGCGCCACAGGTCACCATCCTGGGCACGGAAAAGACGCGCGCGATGCTGGAGTCGTTCTACGGCATCACCGAGGGCGTGCAGGTTGTCCAGGATGGAGAGACCCTCTCGCTGGGGCAACACACCCTGCAGTTCGTCTACACGCCCTTCGTGCACTGGCCGGAGACGATGATGACGTACGAGACCAGCGAGCAGGTGCTGTTCTCCTGCGACGCCTTCGGCGGGTATGGCGCGCTGCGCGGCGCGATCTTTGACGATGAGTGCACCGATCCCGCTTTCTACGAGCGGGAAGCGCTGCGCTACTATGTCAACATCGTGGCCGTGTTTAGCAGGCCGGTGCTGAAAGCCATCGAGAAGCTGGCCGACGTGCCGGTCTCTGTGATCGCTCCATCCCACGGCCTGATCTGGAGGGACAAGCCGGCGCACATCGTGGAGCTGTACAAGAAGTGGGCCGAGTACGCCACCGGCTCCACCGAGATCGGCGTCACACTGCTCTACGGCTCGATGTACGGCAACACCGAAAAGATGATGAACGCAGTGGCGCAAGGCGTCTCTGAGGAGAGCATGCCGATTTCCATTTTCGACGTCACGCACACCCACGTCAGCTACATCCTGCCCTCTCTGTGGACGCATCGCGGAGTGATCGTCGGCGCTCCCACCTACGAAGGCTCGCTGTTCCCGCCAATGGTCCAGGTGCTGGAGATGGCAGCCGTGAAAAAGATTCAGAACAAGAAAGTCGCCCGCTTCGGCAGTTACGGTTGGAGCGGCGGCGCACAACGCCGTTTCGAGAGCCTGATCGAGCCGCTGAAATGGGAGCTGACAGATTCGTTCGAGTTCATCGGCGCTCCGACGGAGGAAGATCTGAAGCGCGGAGAAGAGCTGGGAGCACACCTGGCTCAGGCCATCAAGAGCGACTGACTGGAGACAAGGTGACCGGGGGACACGGAGCCCACTCCTTGCCGCCCCGTCACCTTGTCCTGCTCGAAACACGCCGCCGCAAACGGGAGGGCACAATGTCCGACACGCTACACGGCAAAGTGGTTCTCATCACCGGCGCGACCGGCGCGCTGGGCTCCGCCGTGACGAAGGAGTTCGCCCAGACGGAGGCACGGCTGGCACTGGCCGGGCGATCGGGAAAGAAACTGGAACAGCTAGTGGCCGATGTCGGCCTGCCCCCGGAGCGCGCTCTGACCGTGACAGGCGACATCACCCAAGTCGATGGCGTAGAGAGCCTGGTGAGCGCGGTCACAGCCCGCTGGGACGCCATCGACGTGCTTTTGCACGTGGCCGGCGGGTGGAGCGGCGGCCAGCCGCTGGGAGAGACCTCGGTGGAAGACTGGGATCGCATGCTTGCGCTTAACCTGCGGGCGGCGTTTCTACTCTCGCGGGCAGTGCTCTCCGCAATGGTGGAAGCCGGATGGGGGCGCATCGTGCACATCAGCTCCAAAACTGCCGTCGAGCCTCGCGCCAGGCAGGCCGCCTACGCCGTCTCCAAGATGGGATTGATCGCCCTGACAGAGGTCATCGCCGCTGAAGTCAAAGGCAGCGGCGTCACTGCCAACGTCATCCTGCCCAGCATCATCGACACCCCGGCCAATCGCGCGTCCATGCCAAAGACCGATCCGGCGAAGTGGGTGCCGCCGGAGCGCATCGCTGCCACGATGCGCTTCCTCTGCTCCGACGACGCTGCCTCCACCAACGGTGCGCGCATCCCCATTTACGGCGCAGTCTAGCCCGCCCTCTGCAAGACTTGCCAGGCAAATGTGCCCGGCTACGGCATATCCCCCCGCCTTCCAGAAGCTAGACTTGCGCGGCTCATGTCCAGAATGGGTGCAAGATGTGGTATAATTCCCAGCATGGACTTTCCAATCGTAGACCTATTCGATGACGACCTGAGTGCGGTTTGGCTGTCGAAGTACTTTCACCAAGGCGAGTTGCGGTGTCCCCACTGCGGAAGAAGCGTGGAGGAGGCACGTGTGTTCCGCA
>Ga0315545_1001581_pt1 | contig 21890 bp, 17 predicted proteins | sample SalMarSW160210MG_FD_203096 | JGI IMG/M metagenome (GOLD analysis project Ga0315545, IMG submission 203096) | Salt marsh sediment microbial communities from the Plum Island Ecosystem LTER, Massachusetts, United States - Salt Marsh Sediment SW1602-10 ...
GAATTCCCGAAGCTGATATTAGAAATTGCATCGGCATTTCCTTCAGGATGAGTCCTTATCATAGATTACTTCAAAGAACAAGCCACCGTATAAAACCATATTTTTCCATAAATTCGGGACTGTCCCTAAAAAAAAGCTTGATTTTTTGGATGGGACAGTTTAACTTCAATCTGACAAAGAAAGGAGGTAAAAAATGGCACAAAGGATTAATGTTGCCGGAGTGGTGTTTATGGTGGCACTGCTAATTTTGGGGTTGGGAGTAAGGCAAGGGCTTTCTGCAGATTGGTCAAGTGTCCTTAAGGAAGCCAAGGCAAAGTATGCCAAGTTCGAAAAAGAGGTCAAGGATATGACCATTGTGCAGGAGATGAAGATGGTTATGTCTGAGAAGGACAAGAAGGAGATGACATCAGAGATGAAGATGCTAAGAAAGGGCGAAAAATACAGGATGGAGAGCAAGATGCAGATGCCCCAGAGCCCCGATATGCCCAAAGGAATGGGAGAAATGGAGACTATCATCATCTATGATGGCAAAGATACCTGGATGATTTCATCTTTTTTGGGAAAGAAAAAACTTTCGGACAAAGAGGAAAAACATTATCAGACCGAAAAGAATTGGTGGGATTTGATCTCAGAAAAGGCGAAGATTGTGGGAGCTGAAAAAGTTGGCAAACGTGAGTGTTATGTGGTCGAGACGAAAGAAGAGAAAGAGTTTCCATTTACCAGGGTATGGTTAGATAAGAAAAGTCTCAATTTAATCAGAGGTGAGCGCAAGGAGCCAAAGGAAGAAACCATGGTTTGGGTTCACTCAGATTTCAAGAAGATAAAGGGTGATTGGGAAATGCCTTACAAAACTGAGATATACACGGGTGAAAAGCTTGTGTCCACTTTCCTTGTCAAGTCCCTTGAGATAAACAAAGGACTATCTGATGAGTTGTTTGACCCGAACAAGGTAAAGGTAAAAAAATTCGATATGCAGGAAATGATGAAAAAGATGATGCAGGAGGAAGAAGAAGACTAAGAGTGAAATCAACAAACAGTTGGCCAAGGAAATGCATTGGCATTTCCTTCAGGATAAGTCCTAATGGCGATACACCAGGATTTGGAGTGTTCACCTTTAGGTGAACCCAATAAAAGCTCTTTGTTTTTTCCCCACTAAAGGCGGGGATCCTGCGATGTGAACCATTTGATTCGTACATACGGACAAAAGCTCTCAGGTCAAGCTAAAGTCGTAGATTCCGTTTAGGCGGGGCTTGACACTCCAATTTGCTTACTCAAATTTTAGTTTTTCTGATACTTTTTGAAAAAAGTTCACACAAAATTGAAATAAATTGATCAAGTGAAAAAAAGGGGTGAAAATGAAAGTATTAAAAATGCGGAAGGCGGGATTTGAACCCGCACGGCTTTCGCCGCCACCCCCTCAAGATGGTGTGTCTACCAGTTCCACCACTTCCGCATAGCTTACTTTTTCCTTCAGGACAAGTCCTTCAGGATGAATTCATTGAACTTTTGAACCCTTAAACTTTTGAACTCTAACTTAAAAGTATCCCCTCTTTTAAAGCTCTCAGGATAAGTTTGTTCCCCTTCTTTTGCATTCTGTCAAATTCCTCTTCGGTGTAAGGGAAGACGTCTACGGGAAATGATACCTTTGAGAACAAATCCAAATATCGAGGTATTCGGTCAAAAAATCTTTTGTGTTGACTTTTCTTCAAAATCACCAGAACGTCTGCATCACTTCTCAGCCCCCAATTACCCCTTGCTCTTGAACCGAACAGCAAAACTTTCTTTATCTCAGGGATTTTTTTTATTCTTCTTTACCGTATCTTTTAATGAGGATATGAATCTATTTTCCTGTCTTGATTTTCTTTTTGCAGAAATTGATGATCTCTTGGGCATATTTCAATGCCTCCCGGCCATCTTCTTTTAAATAATAATCCATGGGAGCGCCCTGTTCAAACCCATTAGGATAACGGGTGGGAATGTAGAAACGATCCAGCTTCTTAGCTTTCTCTATCAAACCTGAAGGTATGGCTGTGACTTTCTGGAGCTTGGTCAATAACCTGTTTATGGCATGTCCCCATCCTTCTACTTTGAATTCCTCACAGAACCCTTTTACTGCTTTTTCTGCGGCTTGCTGAACAGAAAAGCACGACCATTCATAAAACTTTCCGGTGACGTTCCATCTTGCCTGCTGCAAGTCTCTTGTAGCCTGAGAAATCCAGTCTTTGCTTCTGTTCATCTTTTTTTCAGAAGGAAAGTCCTTACTTATACTTTGAATATCCGCAGGATGCTGAGAGAAAGTCTATTCTCCTTCACCCGGTGGTGGCACCTGCGGTTGTTCCGAAGGGGTTTGAGGCTGCTCCTGTGGTGCAGTGCCAGGAACGCTGGTTGCCGGTGCTGTTCCCTCTGTGGCTTGTCTTTGTGCCTCTCTTTGAATTCCACTGGATTTTCTTCCTCCGGCTCCGGTGACTGGAGAAAGGAAACTGAGTAGTAAACAGCTTAAGAAGAAAGCAATAGCCAACACCGTAGTTGCCTTAGATAAAAAAGTAGCCGCTCCCCTTCCTCCAAAAACAGCCCCGGTGATCCCGGAACCTCCAAAGGCTCCTGCCAGTCCCTCACCTTTGGCAGACTGCATCAACACCACCATGATTAAGGCGATGCAGATTATCACATGCAACATGGTCAAAAATACTATCAAAGCTACCTCCTGAAAAGGGTAAAAGATTCTAATTTAAAATCAGGTCGTCTGAAGCACTTCAGTGAACTTATCTACAGGTGTTTAAGATTTTTTGCACTTCTTACAATTTTTTCGAAAGACTCAGCATCTAAGCTGGCGCCTCCCACCAATGCCCCATCGATCTCGGGCATTTCCAGCAATTCCCTGGAGTTCTCTGGTTTGACCGATCCTCCATATAAGATGTTGATCTTCTCAGCACACTCTTTGCCAAACTCAGACGAAAGAAGCTCTCTTATAAAAAGATGGACTTCGTTTGCCTGTTTCGGAGTGGCGGTTTTTCCGGTTCCGATGGCCCAGACCGGCTCGTAGGCAATCACAGTTTTCTCCGCCTCTTTTGCGCTCAGATCCTTAAAAGCACCTCTCACCTGATTTTCGACAACTTCTTCGGTTTTGTTTGCTTCTCTTTGGTCTAACTTTTCACCTACGCAGATGATAGGGGAGAGGTTGAATTTCAAAGCAGATTTTACTTTCAAATTTACAAAGTTATCAGTTTCAAAAAAGAGGTTTCTTCTCTCCGAATGACCTATAATAACATATTTACAGCCTGTTGTCAACAACATAGGAGGCGATATCTCTCCGGTATAAGCTCCTTTTTCCTCCCAGTGCATATTCTGAGCACCCAGAACAATCGGGGAATTTTCGATGGCTCTTTTAACTGAAGATAAGGAGGTGAATGGAGGGCAGATTATCACCTTCACTCCATCCACATCTTTTAGCCTTTGTTTCAAATCGGATGCCAACTGAAAGGCTTCCTGCTCGGTTTTATACATCTTCCAGTTGCCAGCGATAATCGGAATTCTCATAAGCCGTCCACCTTTCGCGGTCTGTCGATGCGAAGCATTCATACGAACCGCCGCTAGATAATCTGTTTCATCCTTTAATCTGTTGGGAAATTTCTTTTATCTGTTGGGAATCTCTGTTATTTATCTGTTAATGCCGCCACTCCCGGTAGAATTTTTCCTTCCAGAAATTCAAGCGAAGCTCCGCCTCCGGTTGATATATGAGTAAGTTTTTCCTCTAATCCAGCTTTTGCCACTGCGGCGGCTGAGTCTCCGCCTCCCACAATGGTGGTTGCCCCTTTCTGGGTTATCTTGGCAAGTTCCTCAGCGATCTTTATGGTGCCTGTGGCGAATTTGCTGATCTCGAAAACTCCCATGGGTCCATTCCACACCACAGTTTTTGCCTTTTCCAGCTCTGTTGCGAACTGTTCCAGAGTTTTAGGACCTATGTCCAGACCCTGCCAGTCAGATGGGATAGCGTCTTTTCCCACCACTTGGGTGGGTGCATCTTCTTTGGCTTCTGGTGCTACCACCACATCCTCCGGCAGCATGAAGTTGACTTTCTTCTCCTCAGCCTTTTTCAATATCTCCTTTGCCAAATCAATTTTATCGGACTCCAGAAGTGATTTTCCAATTTCTTTGCCCATAGCCTTGAAAAAGGTGAAAGCCATTCCTCCGCCGATTAAAAGCGCATCAACTTTGTCCATCAGATTGGAGGTCACATCAATTTTGCCGGAGATCTTTGCTCCGCCCAGGATGGCTACAAAAGGTCTTTGAGGATTGGTTAAAGCCATACCCAGATATTTCAACTCCTTTTGCATCAGATAGCCAGCCGCACATTGTTTGAAATATTTGGTGACCCCTTCGGTCGAGGCATGAGCCCTATGAGCTGTGCCAAAAGCGTCATTGATGTAAATATCTCCCAGGTTGGCAAGTTTTTTGGCAAACTCCGGGTCGTTTTTTTCTTCTTCAGGATAAAATCTCAAATTTTCCAAAAGGAGGCATTCACCTGATTTCAATTCCGAGACTGCTTTTTCAACTTCAGGACCGATGCAGTCATTAACAAATCTGACCGGTTTTCCCAGAAGCTCTTCTAATCTTTTTGCCACCGGTGACAGAGTCATCTCCGGAACCTTCTTCCCTTTAGGTCTGCCCAAGTGGGACATCAGGATTGCTTTTCCACCATCCTGCAGGATTTTTTTAATGGTCGGCAGAGACGCAACAATGCGCTTGTCGTTAGCTACCTCTCCTTTTTCATCCAGAGGCACGTTGAAATCGACTCGGACCAGAACATTTTTGTCTTTCAGTTCTATATCGTCAATCGTCAACTTTTCCATATTTCCTCCATGAAATTTGCCTTTCCCGTTCGGGTGGGAGTTGTATCCCCACCCGTCTTTTTTCAAGACAGGGGTTGTGCAACCCCTGCCCTAACTTTTGACTTTCTTACTTTGCCATCAATTCCAGCATCTCCACCATCCTCATGGAGAAGCCCCACTCGTTGTCATACCAGGAGAAGACCTTGGCTAAATTTTTGCCCATAACCATGGTGGAGAGGGCATCGAAGATGGACGAATAGGGATTATGGATTACATCCGTGGAGACGATGGGGTCTTCCGTATATTGCAGTATCCCTTTCATCTTACCGGAAGCCGCTTCCTTCATGGCATTATTTATATCCTGCACGGCCGCATTCTTGGAAAGCTCACAGGTTAAGTCAATGATGGAGCCAGTGGTGACCGGAACTCTTAAGGCAACTCCGTCCAGTTTTCCTGCCAACTCCGGAAGAATCAATGAAAGGGCTTTAGCCGCTCCTGTAGTAGTTGGGATAATGGCCGCTGCTGCCGCTCTTGCTCTTCTTAAGTCTTTGTGAGGCGCATCCAAAAGTCTCTGGTCAGAGGTGTAAGCATGTATGGTGGTCATAAATCCTCGCACGATGCCAAAATTATCGTTTAAAACTTTGGCAATCGGTGCCAGACAATTGGTGGTGCAGGAACCGATGGTGAAGATCTGGGCACTCGGATCGTATTTATCCTGGTTTACACCAAGGACTATGTTTAGAACAGGACCACCTGATCCTTTTGCTGGGGCGGAGATTAATACCTTTTTGGCTCCGGCATCAATATGCTTCTTGGCATCATCTCCACTGCGAAACTTGCCTGTGGATTCCACCACCAACTCCACCCCCAGCTTTTTCCAGGGAAGGGAGGAGGGATCTTTTTCTGCGAAAACCTCAATTTTTTTTCCATCCACTACTATGAAATTCCCCTCAGCCTTTACTTCCGACTCCAAAACTCCATGCACCGAATCGTATTTAAGAAGATGTGCCAGCGTTTTGGCATCGGTGATGTCGTTTACAGCAACTATATCCAGGTTATGATTTCCCATGGCGGCTCGATAGACCAGTCTTCCAATTCGTCCAAAACCATTTATCCCGACCTTTACTGCCATCTGATCCTCCTTTTTTAGAATTGTTAGAAAGCCATTTTGAAAATTTATTATTTACTACAAGTCCGATTCAACGACAAAAGAATATAAAATAAACTCTTTTGATTTGCAAACAAATTTTGTGTGGAATTTGTTTGTGGTAATCTGAGATGTCCGTTCTGCCAGTATGTTTTGTCCGAAAGTTCTGACGGACATTTTGGACCTACGGCTTTTGCAACAACTTGTTTGTCCCCAGGATCTTGGGAAAAGATGTTTATATCTGTTTAATCCTAATAATCAGTTGTGAGGAAAAAAAGGAAAGCCATCCCACCAATTGCCAGAACCTAACTTACTAAGAGGAGCAGGAAACAGTTTACGTCTTATTATTCGTATGAATGTGCGTATGCACTCATACGAGCTTCGCATTGATTTTTTCTCCCACACCTGTTTTGGGCTTGACTTGAAGTCCCCCTTTAGTGAAGGGGGATTTTTCAAGTTTCAAATGCGTATGCTCGTCCCGCCGTTGGCGGGACGCACATTCATACGAATCCTCCCTTCCCCCCTTTTCTAAAGGGGGGATGTAAACAATTATATGCTCTCCTTAATAACACACTTCCTGAGGACAAAGCGGTCAAATTCCTTTCAGAATGTAGGAAAGCCCCAGTGTGGCTTCAGGGCCGCTGTAGTCTTTCAGCCCACCCACCTCATCGCCGAACCTCACTCCACGATACTTAAAATCCGCCCCGATCACGAAAAGTCGACTTAAAATAAATTCTATTCCTCCGCCAGCATGCCATCCAAAGGTGAGATAAGTGTTAGTGCCACTATATCCACCAGAACGCAGATTTTCAATGCCTGAAACGAATCCAAAGCCTGCATCTATATATGGTTGCCATCTAGATCTTTTGATAGGGGAGAGGGGATAGAATTTTAACTCTCCCGAAATCGGATAGATGGTCACTCTTTTCCAGTAGTAGTATCCGTAAGAGTCGTAATATCTGGTCTCTCCGCGGTAGTAGCTTCCGAATGAGAATTCTAAGGTAAATCCTTTTTTCAAACCGGCAGAGATAAAAAACTCTCCATAAGGGGCGGTAACCTTGCTAAGGATCTCTTGTTCGGGAGGCGCTTGTATGTTTCTTGCCTCTACTGCATTCCAGAATCCCATTCGTATCCCCAGCATATGGGCAGAGCTTAGATCTTTGGCCAGACAAAAATCGGGAAAGAGGAAGCTCAACAAAAGGCAGTTAAAAAGTAAAAATCTTTTCATAAGTAAAAAAATTGGTCAACGGATTCATCCTGAACGGATTCACCGTGAACGGATTAAACGGGTCAACGGATTGAACGGATAAGATGAATTTAAAAGACAAATTGCTTGATTTGTTTCCTATGGATCCTGTGAACAATAGCCTAATTTCTTTATCCAAAAAACACCTCGGCGATTTCATAAAGTTCGTCATCGATGCGTTTTGTCTTGGCGGTAACTTCTTTTAAATCGACGGCGACGATTTTGTTACCCCTCAAGCTAACCATCTTCCCGAACTCTCCTTGATGGACTAGGTCAACTGCAGCGATACCGAACCTTGTGCCCAGCATGCGATCAAAGGCGGTAGGTGTTCCACCTCTTTGAATATAGCCTAAGATTACAAAGCGAGTCTCAAACCCTGTTTTTTTCTCAATCTCAGCTGCTAATACCTTTCCTATGCCCCCCAGTCTCACATGACCGAAGGCGTCCTTTTTTTCATCCTGCACCACCAGAACCTCCTCTTTCTTGTCCTTTTCTTCTGTGGAGATCTTTGCTCCCTCTGCCACGACTACCACACTGAAGCTTCGTCCTCTCTGGTGTCGTTTGCAAATAGCGTCACACACCCTATCCAAGTCAACTGGTTTTTCTGGAATCAATATGAAGTCTGCTCCCCCGGCTACTCCAGCTTCTATGGCGATCCAACCGGTGTGTCTTCCCATCACCTCCACCACCATGACTCGGTTATGGGACTCGGCTGTGGTGTGGACTCGATCGATGGCATCCATGGCAATGTTTACCGCGGTATCAAAGCCAAAGGTATAGTCGGTGCCCCATATATCGTTGTCGATGGTTTTGGGCACCCCCACTACTTCCACTCCTTCATCGAAAAGCTTGGCGGCCACGCTCAACGTGTCTTCTCCACCCACGGCGATGATGGCAGAAAGTCCCAAAGCCTTTTTCTTCTCGATGATTTTCTTCACCCCATCCTTCTCTTTGAAGGGGTTGGTGCGGGAGGTTTTGATTATGGTTCCGCCTCGATGAATTATCCCGGAGATCTTGTCTAAGTTCAACTCCTCAGTCAGCCCGTATTCCATCAAACCTCGCCATCCCTGAAGTATACCTAAGACCTGATAGTTATACTTGAGTATGGACTTTCTCACCACCGCCCGGATAACCGCATTCAAGCCGGGACAATCGCCTCCTCCGGTTAAAATTCCAATCTTTTTGCTCATACCTTCACCCGCCTTTTCGGTTAATTAACCATCTCTCATTGAGCCAACAAGCTTTATTGTTCCCCTATTATTGTCGTCAATTCTTCTATTCACTTTCATTTCTTTTTATATGATCTGTTGGCGATCCAAATTTATACGGAAGTGAAAAGGCAAATTTTCATATCTTTTGAACTTATTTCAGGTCACCCAAAATCCAACTCAACTCTTTTAGCTGTCTGATGGCAAAATCTGGACTAATATCATCACAAGGGATTAGGTCCGGGTTGAAGTGCACAGAAACCATGCCCACATTTTCTGCTCCCCAGACATCCACGTCGGTTAAGTCTCCCACATGTGCAGAACTTTGAGGTTGGCTTTTCAGTTGGCTCAGAGTATAAAGAAAAATTCGGGGATCGGGCTTTCGGATTTTAAGCTCATTGGAAAATGTGGTGACGTCAAAATACTTGGTCATTCCAAATCGTTCTAAAAGCACCTTTATCGTTTTCCCAGGCGTTGTGCCGGTATTGCATATCAGACCAACCTTATACCCTTTTTTCTTCACCTGGGTTAAGATCTCTTCCGCACCATCAATTAAATCTGGCGGATCCTCCAAAATAGGGGAGACGAAGGCTTCCACCAGATGGAGCATTAATTTCTGGGGAATATTCTTTAGCTTCTCATCATTAAGAAGATCAAACATGATTTTCAGTTGTTCCTCAGTGGAGAGGTCCAGATTTCTTCTCCATGTTTCTTTGCATTTCTCGAATCCATTATGATAAGCATCAATCAGATGATCAGAGTTAATTTTTTGTCCATTTTGTCTGAGTATTTTGCTTATTTTCTCCACTCTTTTAATTCCGTATTTTTGATTATCCTGCGGAGTATTGGAAAGTAAGGTATTCCACAGGTCGAAGGTGATGGTATCAATCATATAAAAGACCTTTTTGAATAAGTTCTTTGGCTTTACCAAATGCCTTTGCCCGATGGCTGATTTTGTTTTTCTCCTTCAAGGAAAGTTGAGCAAAGGTTTTGTTTAGGTGAGGTAGATAAAAGACAGGATCATAGCCGAATCCATTTTCTCCTTTTTCCTCGAAAGTGATAATTCCTTTCACCTCACCCTTAACGGTTACGATATGGTTCACATCCTTTGCTAAAGCCACCACGCAGATAAATTTTGCCCCTCTTTTTTCCCAGGGGATATCTTTCATCAGGTGGAGCAATTTTCTATTGTTGTCCTGAAAGCTACAATGCTCGCCGGCAAATCGGGAGGATAATATTCCGGGTGCACCATTCAAAGCTTCCACCTCCAGACCGGAATCATCCGCCATCGAAGGTAACCTGGTGAATCCACAGATAGCTTGAGCTTTTATGATTGCGTTTTCTTCAAAGGTCTTTTTAGTCTCTTCCACTTTGGGAAAGCCGCTGAAATCCTCCAAAGTCAAAATCTCTACCGAGAGATCGGACAAGATATTTTTTATCTCTCTTATTTTGTGTCTGTTGTTAGTTGCCAGAACAATTCTCATAATCATCCGTTAAATCCGTTTAATCCGTTGACCCCCGATTTGTCAATATTTATCTATATCTATCCTTTTCACTTTGGTTATCTTATCCTTCAAGAACCTTTCACCCACTTCCACAAATCTATCTGGAACGTCAGAAACAAAAAACTTGCGAAAAGATTTCCCTTTCGCGTCTCTGAGGAGTTGGTGATCTTCAAGAAACTTCTTAATCTCTCTGGCTGTTTCTTCTGCCGAATCAATCAAATTCACCTTCTCTCCCATAATCCGCGAAATAACTTTTTTCAACAAAGGATAGTGGGTACAACCCAAAACCAGAGTATCCACTTGCTTTTTGATCAAAGGATTAAGATAATCTGATGCAATTAGATCAGTAGCCTTCTTGTTTATGTAACCTTCTTCAGCCAACGAGACAAATAGAGGGCAGGGAATGGAGTAAACTCTCAATTGTGGAGCCTGTCTGTGAATTGCTTTCTGGTAGGCTTTGGAGTAAATTGTTCCCACAGTTCCGATCACTCCGATTCTTCCATTTCTGGTAGCCTTAATGGCAGCAGTAGCGCCCGGCTCAATCACGCCGACCAACGGAATATCATAGTTTTTCCGCAACTCTTCTAAGGCAAAAGCAGAGGCAGTGTTGCATGCTACCACAATGAACTTGACCCTCTGGCGTTGAAGAAAGTTCATGTTTTGAAAGGAAAATCTTTTGACGATCCCTTTTGATCTGGGTCCATAAGGATATCTGCCGGTGTCGCCGAAATAGATGACGTTTTCGTTGGGCAGAAGCTGGAATATCTTCTTGGCAACGGTCAATCCACCCACGCCTGAATCAAAGATACCGATGGGGTTGGAATTTCCTTTTGGTTTTGCTGAGCTTTTATGTGAAGTGTGCATAATTAAATTCCGACACTGTTTTTTACCTCACTCCCTATCCCCCTCTCCCCCGCCGGGATTTTCAACATGAAATGGAGAGGGGGATAATAGAGGGTGAGTTTTTTGCAATGCCAATCTTATCTACTGCTTGAGATTTTTATCAAAAACTTCAGCCACCAAGGTGAACACGAACATTCTTTATCTTCTCGACTCATATTTCTTTTTAAACTCCTTTATACCCTGGTATAAAGCTTGGGCGATCTTTTTACGAAATGAGCCTTTCTTTAACAAAGCCTCCTCTTTTTTATTGGAGATGAAGGCGGTCTCAACCAGAACCGCCGGCATATATGCCTTGTTTAGCACCACAAATCCCGCCTGACTTACACCCCGGCTGGGGATGGATAGTTTCTTTTTCAGTTGTTTCTGAATCATGGCGGCAAGATCTGAAGATTCCTTAAGATATTCACTCTGCACCAGGTCCATCAGAATAAAGTCAAGATCATCCAGATTACGACTCACATTATCTGGATGCTCAAATCTTACAGAAGAATTTTCCAAGGCGGCTACTGCACGAGCTTCATCGTTTTTTGCAGCAGCCAAAAAGAAAGTTTCACATCCACGGGCAGTTTTGTTTTTAGAAGCATTGGTGTAAATGCTTATAAAAAGATCAGCCCCGTTTCGATTGGCAATTTGAGTTCTTTCCTCTAGAGGGACCAGCACGTCCGTCTCTCTGGTCAGAATGACTCTTAACCCTTTTTCCTTTTTCAAAAGTTCTCTTAGTCTCTTGGCAATATCTAAGGTTACCTCTTTTTCAACCAGTCCACCCTTTCCCACCGCTCCAGAATCTTCTCCACCATGACCGGGATCTATTATAATCACATCAATTAAGTCATCTGTCAGTTTTTCGTTTCCACCGGACATATAGCTCAAGGAGAGTTTAGCCGTGTCACTGGATGAAGGCGTGTGGATAAGGGAAATCTGAATTCGATAGGGATTACTCCTAAGATTATGGCTGAAGTTGACAAAGGGTTTCCTTAGCTTGAACGAAAGTTGAGCGGAGTTCTCGAACTGAAAGGCTTTTATCCATCTCAGGAACTTGGGGGTTTTCTTTTTATTGAAGAACTCTACATCCAGTTTTCCTTGATAAAAATTGATATTTAAGCCCTGGTTTTGATCTGCGAATATCTCGTATTCTCCCGGCCGACTTATAAATAGCTCAACAAGAATTCCGTTCACCTTTTCCGCAACCGTTAAATCTAAGATGTTGAATTTGCTCTCATGAAAGATTTTTGGTTGCTGATACGTTTGAGGAGAATGTATATGTTCCCAAATCCTTTGGAAGCTTTTTAGTGGAACCCACAACGTGCCGTCTTTGAGTTTTGCCTCATATGTAAGATTGTAAACTTCGGAATCATAGAGCATATAAGGGGAGAACCAGTTTAAAACGATCTGGTGGTCATCAAGCTCAAGCACCACCTTTCTGAGCAGTCTGTGCCAGTAAACCTCAGCATTCAGAATGGAAGACAGCTCATTTACTGAAATGTATTCAAGTTCGTTTATCTGTGTGGCCTTGACGTAACGTGCCTCACCATCCTCGGTCACAAAGACGGATGAAGAAACAAATGTGGAGAAAACAAAAAGCAATGCTAAGAAATAAAAGATAATTTTGGGGATGGTATATTGGTTTTTCATGTCTTCATGTTTATCGCTTGCAATCTTGTTTATAAAATCAAAGTGCGGATGAGGTTGACGAAGATGAAGATTTAACGCTGACGTTCTTTCAATGCCCGACGTAATTCCCTTTGAACTTCCCTGTCCTTTATAGTTTTTCTTCTATCAAAAAGTTTTTTTCCAATTGCCAGCGCCAGTTCCAGCTTAGCCACTTTGCCCTTAAAGTAAATCCTTAAGGGAACCAGGGTGAATCCCCTTTCTGTGGTTTTGCCCACCAGCCTTTTTATTTCTCCTCTATGCATGAGGAGTTTTCTCAAACGAGTGGGGTCGTGGTTGAATCGGCTTGCCTGATCGTAAGCGCTGATGTGCATATTATGAAGAAATATCTCTCCTTTTTCTACTGTGGCATAGCTGTCTTTAAAGCTGGCTTTGCTCTGCCGCAGAGACTTAACTTCAGTTCCAACCAGCGCAATTCCCGCCTCGTAAGTATCAACGATGTGATAAAGATGGTGCGCTTTTCGATTGGTGGCCACTATCCGGATTTGTTCTTTGTCTTTTTTCATCCCTTACAAATATATTACGGGTGGAATCATCCTGCAAGAGAAATTTAAAGTGGAGTTCCCCCATTTTTTGGTCCTCCCCTCGCAGGCTGAAGCCTGCGGCTACCAACCTCCCCTCTTTTGTGGAAAATCTTAGAAACTCCTCCTTGCTATGTCACACATCAGCTTCTTGAGCTTTCATGTACCAATATAGCTAACATAAAATCACCAAAAAATTCTTTTCCACATGATATGTCACTTATCAGTTTATCAAATTCTTACTTAGACCTCCATTCTCCAAAATTTTGGGTGATGTCCACAAATTTAAAATAATGCTTGCCGATATATAGTAAAAAGCCTATATTAAGTTTGAGCCGAAGTGGTGGAACAGGTAGACACGCTGTGTTCAGGGCGCAGTGCCCATTGGGCATGTGGGTTCAAATCCCACCTTCGGCATTTTTTTATTTCTGTGTCTTACCTTTAATTATATTCGTCTCCTTTCATCCTCAATTTGTTTCTTATGGATAATATGGACAGCCCGAATGCGGATGAGCCTGTTGGATTTCTTCTGGGTGGGGAAATCCAAGGTGCACAAAATGAAATTATGCTTAAATCCTAAAAAAGTGAGTTGGCAGTCGGTAATGCGCATACAGAAGGACCCATACTTCGCCCGAACGCAGATCAATTCTTACTTTAGGACTTATGTCAAAAGACTAAAAGGGGGTGATTGAGAAATTTCAGCTTTACTTTTTCTTTTTCGATTCCTGGGGCTGATGGAACACCACGCGCTTGGTTTTGTAGACGTAATCATTCCCAAAAATTTTCTTCCAGGAAAATAAGCCTGTCTCTTCATCCGTTTTTTCAATGTCTTCCACCGTTATCCCGTAGGGTGAAAAATCTTCTGTGCAGAGCAAAACATATACTCTACGCCGAGAAGCTTCATATGTTATTTCATTTAGAGTTTTTTCCCAATCCTTTTGTGAAATACCAGGATAAGGTTCCTGTCGGGGCCATATGAGAGTGAGTTTGCGATAAATGTTGGTAATTATAACATCGTTCGAATCCACGTTTTCCTTAAGAAACTTTACGCTCTGCCTGTTTAGATTTCCGGGATGCTCCATCGCCGGGAAGGAGCCTGAACTTATTCCTTTGTAAATGCTTAAGGTGGAGATAATTTGAATTCCCCAAAACAGTACGGTGACCAAAATGGTTAAGCCCAAAACCAACCTTTTCGTCCTTCTTTGGTCAAAGGCTTTGTAAGCTTGAGAAATACCAGAGAAAACTAAAAGCAGGAGGAATGGATACAAAGGAGCGGTGAATCTCGAACCTATAGGATCAACTGCTATGGTCGAGCTGGTATACAGAATTATTGAGCTGTATAAGACAAAATAAAAGATCACCCCGATCTGGGGCTTAAGCCATTCCTTACAGAATTTGGATGAGAGTACAGCTTTGAAAAATAAAACCAATAAGATGAATATACATAATAAGATGATCATTCTCAGCCAGAAGAAAGGAAACTCCCATTCAGAGAAGAAAACATATTTCCAGAAACTCAAATCAAACGAGAGGAAGTCATGATAGATGGTTGAGAAAAACCGGAAAAGCTGATGCATAAAGGAATATTTTGATGGAAATTGCGTTTTACCGGCAAGACCATAATAATAGAAACAGATCAGGTAGTGAAGAAAAACAGGTATGCTGGCCACCAGCGTGAAAGTGAGCGTTTTCTTAAACTTCGTGGATTTGGGATGATAATTGCTCAAAAAGAGGATAGATAGAATTCCTGTGCCAATCAGAGAAAAGCCAATGTAGCGGGTTACACTTCCCAAACCGGCGAAGATACCGCTCCAAATCAGATACTTGGTGGCTTTCTCTTTCGGGGCTTTGAGGAAAAGAATTAACATAAACAAGAATAGGAGGGAGAACATGGTATACAAGGTTTCTGACCAGCAGAAACTATAAAGATAAATAAGTGAGGCTAAAAAGAGCGCGGAAATTGCACTGAAGTGTGCGGCGAACTTTCCTTGAAACTGTAAACCCAAAAGAAAGACGGTGACCACCAAGATCACAAAAGAAAGAATTGAAACCATCCGTGTGGCACCAAATAACTCAGCCAATCCCAGAGCTTTAATTGCGGCGATGGTCAAAGGATAAAGGGGGGGCCAAACGGGGTTGAAAGCTTTTCCCCACTGTTGTTGAGCAAAACGGTTGGCAATGACCAAATAATTCTCGGAATCAACGCTTATCCCCACCCCACCCGAGGTCATAACATAGATCACCACAAAAGCTAAGACAGCATACAGAAGAGAGAAGATGAAGCTATTCTTGAAAGGATTCAAAGGTTAATCCGCGTTTGAAAAGAGGTGGTTTTTATTAGCCCTATTACACACTTTGTCACTTATCACGACTTCTGTCTACAAACTCGGAAAGAGTTTGGGCGGACGTATTATAATAGAAATCGCCTTTTTGTCAAGTTGATAGGTTGAAGCTCCCATATTTGTGGCAACTCTTCAAGGTGGGATATGGCTTAAGTTGAAGTTGGGTGATTTTTCTGTTTACGAAGGCTTTTTCTTTCCAAATATTTGTTAGGATGACTCTCATAGGAGGATCAAAGGCTTAAGGTGAACTGCTATGATTTTTCGTTAAGATCAAAAAATTAAAGCTCTTCGACTTCATGCCACATTGAAAACCAATGTGACATTCAGTCGAATGTTTAATAAAAAATCTAAGCTTTTTTGCTACAAACTTGGGAAAGTCTCCAGAAAAACGATTGACAAAAGTGGCTTTTTGTGTATTTTATAGATAGATGAAGAATTAGTGGGGCTGAGAAAGCAAATCTCAAGCTAAGCCTGACGATAATCTATGATGAAGTTAATCTGATCATTTATCATTTCTGAAAGGAGAATCTCAATGAGTTGGAAGTCAATTTTGATTTTCGCTTTAGTGCTAATTTCGGTTGTGTTATGGCAAAGTTCCAAAGTAATGGCTTTTGAAGAGATTTATGCCCGGGTGTGGGTAAGCTCTGTTGAGGAGAAGGGGAGGCTTTTAGGAGAGAAAGGGTTGATTGTCGATGCGGCTGGACCCAACTGGGTGGATGTGATCATCGATTCAGAACGTCTGGATGATTTGTTGACAAAGGGATACAATGTGGAGGTTGTCTTCTGGACTCCGGAAGAAAGGAACGTTGCACTTTTTGGGAAGGACTGGGACAAGCAGTTTCACACCTATACCACCATGGTATCGGAGATGCAACAGGCGGCTTTAGATCACCCGGACATAATGATTCTGGACACTCTGGGCTATTCAGTTGAAGGCAGGATGATTCTGGGGGCAAAGATCAGCGATAACCCAACTTTGGAAGAAGATGAGCCGGAATTTCGGATCATCGGATGCCACCATGGAAACGAATACATGTCCGTGGAGATGCCACTTTTGATGCTGGAGTATCTTACCGACAATTATGGATCAGTCCCTCAGGTGACTCATCTGATAAATGATCTGGAGACCTGGATCATCCCCATGATGAACCCGGATGGGCGGACTGCCGGCACAAGATATAATCACAATGGGGTAGACCTTAACAGAGATTATGGTTACATGTGGAAGGGCTTAACGCCAGGGATTTTTTCTCAGCCAGAGACCGAGGTCATAGTAGAACACGGGATGAAAAACAACTTTTCCATTTCCTTATCCTTTCATACCTCCGGTGACATAGTGAACCATGTATGGAACTACAAAGACTTCCCCGTAGCGGATAGTGCCTTTGTGGTGGACGTCTCTGAGGAATACGGGTCTTATAATGGTTATTGGGTGGTGGAGGGATATGAGTGGTACGTGACCAACGGAGATTGTAATGACTGGAGCTACGGCTCCAGGGGAGATATAGATGCCACCATTGAAACAGACAATTATAACATTCCCAATGTCTGGAGCCAGAACAGAGACGCCATGCTGGCGATGATGGAGAGGACAGATGATGGGGTCAGAGGCGTAGTGACCGATGCTTTTGCAGGAGAGCCTCCGGAAGCAATGGTCACATGCATGGAGTTGGGACTGCCGGTTTACGCTGATCCAATAGTGGGCGATTATCAAAAGAGTCTTCTCCCTGGCATCTACACCTTGAAATTCTCCGCCAACGGCTATCAGGATACCACCATCTCCGGGGTGGTGGTAAGCGGGGACTCACCCACCATCTTGAATGTGGTTTTGAAACCTGGCTCAGACCTTTTTGCTGTACATGTGATCTCATGTTACTTTTATGATCCCTATAGTTACCCCAATCAATATCCAAACAATCCCACCAATGCCTCCGCAGTCTTAGGGCTTCCGGATGAAATCTTTGCCTCCCTGGGAAAAGGTGGTCATATTGAGTTAGATATGGGCGAAGGTACTCTCATAGTGGATGTTGACGGAGACGATTTTACGGTTCACGAGGTTGGCAGCTCTGACGGATACGATGTCTACTGGAGTACTGTTCCATATGGAGGCACCTGGAATTACATAGGGAGCGGATTTGGAACGACCTCATTCGATATTTCTTCTCTTCCCACCGATACCGTTAGATACCTTAAGATCTTGGATGATAACGATGGAAGCGCCACCGAGTGGTATCCGGGTTGCGATATCGATGCGATTACTCATGCCCAGATGGTCACTGGTCCTTATGTGACCCTTTACAATTATTATGTGGATGATGATAGCCTGGGTCAAAGTTCGGGTAACAACGATGGGGACGTCGATTTCGGGGAGACCATAGAGCTTACCATGGTGCTGGAAAATATCGGAGATTCCACCGCTTATAACGTAGAAGCTACTTTGAGCACAACTCATCCGCAAATCAGCGTGATCGATAGCCAACAAACTTTCGGCGACATACCAGCCGGAGACACCATGGCAAGTTCGGCTGACTTTGTTTTTTCAGTTTCTACTGAGATAGGTGACGGGGAGATCATACCTTTCCATCTGGATATAAGCGCCACCAATGGGAGCTGGGGTTATGAGGGACCCAACATTTTAGCGCATGCTCCCCTTTTAGCCTATCACTCACTTGATATCGATGACATTGTGGGCAACGGAGACGGAAAAGCTGATCCTGGAGAGACCTGTAATCTAACGGTTACTTTGAAAAATGAAGGCAGTGAGGGGGATGTACAGGTAGAGGCCATTTTAGTCTCAGATGATCTATACGTAACTGTCACCTCCGAGACGTCTTCCTACCCGGACATGCCTCCTGAAAGTACTGGCGCCTCCCTGACCCCTTACCAAGTTACCATAAGTGAAGACTGTCCGGAGGGTTATTCTGCTCCCTTAATCTTGGAAATAGACGCTTTTGGTCCATACTCTACGGTTGATACCTTTGCACTTGTTATCGGGCAGAAGCCGATTCTGTTTGTGGATGATGATGGGGAAGGAGGCTCATACGAAGGCTATTTCCTCACCGCTTTAGATTCGGTTGGATTGGAATATGATGTATGGACCTATGAAACTTTCGGCGCCCCCACGGATTCTCTTCTGGAACAGTATCAAGCGGTGGTATGGACTACAGGTCCTGATTATGGAACTATGGAAGATCCCAAAACCTTAACCCTCACGGATCAAGAGCGGCTGATGACTTATCTGAACAACGGAGGGAACCTGTGTCTCTCCAGCCAGGATCTTTTGTATGATAACAATCTCAATACCTTCATCACCGATTATCTGCATGTGGCAGGGCGCAACATTGATGAGAATATACATTCGGTAGCCGGGATGAGCGATGACACCATCTCTGATGGGATGAGCTTCACCTTAAGCTATCCATTTTATAATCTCTCAGACTGCATAGTTCCCGGATCAGGTGCGACTGGAATTTTCTCTCAAACAGGGAAGGCTTCTTCAGCTTTCGGAGAAGGAGTGCCGACCGACCGTCTTTCCGGGGCTGGCAGTTCCGGTTTGCTTGATTCTTGTGCCTTGCGCTATCCTGCCTCCGGGCAGTCAACCTATAAGGTGGTTTTCTTTGCATTCCCCTTTGAGGCGGTTCCCCAAGCTGGCTCTTACCCTAACAATTCCTACACTCTTATGAGGCGGATCATAGGTTGGTTTGGACTGGAAAAGCCATCATATATCCGTGGGGATGCTAACGGAGATGGAATCATAGATCTGGAGGATGTGCTCTATCTAATAAGCTACCTCTACAAGAACGGCCCTGCTCCTGATCTTTTTGAAGCCGGAGATGCCGATTGTGACGGGGTGCTTGACATCGGTGATGTGCTTTATCTCATCAGCTATCTATACAAGGGTGGACCAGCACCGGGCTGTTAGTTTCTTCTGATGCATCGACATTAGGAAATGCCAATTCGTATAAATGCAGACGCATGCCCTTTGGCTGGGGGAATTCTCCCATCTTTGGCGAGATATTGAGACTATTCCCGAAACATCAAAAAATTTGTATTCTGTAACCATTTTTGGACCTCCTAAAGACAAGTGCAAAAGAATATCCCCATAGGAAAGATCATATTTTTATTTATAGGAGTGTTTCTTTTATGGTATTTCATTTTATCCGGTTTATCAGATCAAAAATCCTCTTTCGTCCCGAATGAGAAATTCATCCTTCTTTCTTTTGACGATTTCGATAATCTGATAGGAGGCAGGGATCGTTTGCTTGCGGATCACAAAAAGGGGATGTTTAACCAATACCAGGGGAGATATGTGAGATGGTCAGGCGAGGTGTATGAAATTGTGAAAGGGATCTCAGGTGATTTTATTCTTAAAGTTCAACATACCGCTGGCATTAGAAATTTCGATGTCACCGTTCGCTTTGATGGATCTAAAGCGGAAAAACTTAAGAGATTGAACAGGGGAGAGGTGGTGAGTTACACAGGAAAACTAATCCGCTTCGGTCCTGAGTCTGGTTACTATCTGGAAGATGGAGAGATTGAATGAATCTTTATGGATCTTCTTCACTTTATAGGTTCTTCAATTGAATCATCACGTTACGAGCGTTACTTAATAGATCACTTTAAGATAAACAGAACGGCATATAAATCTCTCTGCTAATCGACTGAGTTGACCGGATCGGTTCTCTTTTAAGTTCTCATCCATATAAAAAAGCCCCGCCTTTGGCGGGGCTTTTGTTTTTCAGAGTCGATTGAGCTAGGTGATTACTTCACCAATGTCATCTTTTTCGTCTGATGGAAATTATCCGCCTGCAACCGATAGAAGTAAATCCCACTGCTCAACTGAACACCATCGTCGCTTCTACCATCCCAGAGCAAGGTTTGCGTTCCAGCATCCTGATGACCATCAAATAGGGTTTTTACTCTTTGTCCCAGCACGTTATATATGGTCAGCTTGACCTGACAAGCCCTGGGGAGATAGTAGCTGATTTTAGTCTCCGGGTTGAATGGATTCGGCTGATTCTGGAACAAGGCGAAACTCTTCGGAGCATTGGGATTGTCAGTCCAATCTCCGGCATCGCCCGGCTCCTCAACCTTCAGCACAACCTGGATGCTGTGCTCGAGACCATTGGGCTTTGCACCAGGCATCCTTTGCGCAGTTATGGTCAGGGTATACCAACCAGTGTCGGTCTCCGCTGTGGTGTAAACATTCAAGGTGGTAGAATCAGTTGGGGTAAAAACAACCTCATCAAAAACTCCGCTATCCGGTGGAGCAGGCAAATCAGAGACAAATAGAGTGCAGGGTTCATCAAATCCAAACAGAGAGTTTAGTTTCACCTCATAGCCCACTGCCTCTCCCTGAGTCACATACTGGGTGTCTGGAGCGGCTGAGATGGTGAAATCCTGCACCATTAAGATAGCAGTGGTGGTGTCCCACTGTTTGGGATTGACAACTCCTTTGATGATAAGCTCATACATTTCGGCCGGAGTGGATCCGGTGGTAATTATGGTTAAAATAGAGGTGCTATCGGGTAAAATCACTTCAGGATCGAAGTGGAAAGTCGCACCTGACGGCAGACCACTTTCAATGGACAAGGTGCATGGTGCTGAAAAACCTGTGTTGGCGAACATGCCCACCTCGTATGTGGTCGAGTCTCCCACTACCACCTTTTGGGTGTCAGGATAAGCTTCGATGTAAAATGACCAGGTGGCAAGTGTGACAATTAGCGTAACATCCTTGGTGTGCTCGATTTGCTTGCCATCCACCATCTCGGTGGCAGTGATGGTAAGTGTATGGGTCCCTGTGTCTGCTGTATCTGGCACAAAGATGTTTAACTCTGTGCTATCGGTTGGCACCAGAGTTGAGTCAACAAAGGTCCCAACAACTCCTTCAGGTAATCCAGTAACCCTTAGACTGCAAGGCGAGTCAAATCCACTGATGGATTCTAAAACCACAGTATAACTTCTGTCTTGGCCACGAGGAAGACGCAGAGTAGCCGGGAAGACATCGATGGCAAAATCTCCAGGAGGTAGAACCACCAGAACCACATCTACACTGCGCTCCACCTGGTTCTTGCCTGGTGGCACCAGTTCCGTGCCAGTGATGGTAAGCGTACATGTCCCCGTAGGTGTTGTCTCAGCCACGGTAATGGTTAAGGCAGAAGTATCTGTGGGAACCAGAGTAGGAGGATCGAACTCACCTGAAGCATCATCAGGAAGACCTGATACAGTCAGCGTGCAAGGTGAGTCGAAACCATAAAGTGCAGTCAAAATCACCTCATAGCTTCCCTCACCCCCTTGCGGAACTTCCAGAGTTTCTGGCGAAGCCTCTATGGTGAAATCGGGTGGCGGAGGCGTGACTATCAGAACCAATGTATCTGAATGAACCATTCCCTTATCTATCTCGGAAGCAGTCACGGTCACGGTGTAAGTATCCGGTGGAGTGGTTACCGCAGTATTTATTTGCAGATCGGAAGTGCCTGGCGGAACCAGAGGATTAGGATTGAAACTCTCAGAAGCATCCA
>Ga0315545_1001584_pt1 | contig 21882 bp, 20 predicted proteins | sample SalMarSW160210MG_FD_203096 | JGI IMG/M metagenome (GOLD analysis project Ga0315545, IMG submission 203096) | Salt marsh sediment microbial communities from the Plum Island Ecosystem LTER, Massachusetts, United States - Salt Marsh Sediment SW1602-10 ...
TCTATTAATGGTTCTTTTCTCTTTTGAAGCTGTAGTAAGACTGTATCGACGTTTGGTGAGGGTTGAAAATCATTTCGCTTAAAATTATGAACAACCTTTGGTTCAAACCATGGTTTAATTAACAAAGCAGTCAGGCTTTCCCGACTGGCATAAGGGGAACCAATAAATTTTTTAACAGCTTCTTTTTGAACGATAAGATAAATATCTTCAGGAACATTTTCTGTATTGATAAGTTTTCTTATGATATCAGCCGTTATATTAAAAGGGATATTGGAAAAAACTTTGTATTCTCCTTGGGGGACTCTGTCTTTTAGAAAATCTCCTTGACGAATCTCTATTTTATGATTTTGGTAAAAACGATCTTTTAATTTAGAGAATAGTTCTTGATCTTTTTCAATGGTGATCACTTTTTTACAACGAGAGGCAAGTTGTTCGGTAATAATACCTCGACCCGGTCCTATCTCATAAACAGTGTCATTAGGGCCAATAGAGGATTTTTCCAAAAGATGTTGTACTAATTCAGGCTTCTTAAGGAAGTTTTGTGAATAAAGGATACTTTTTCTTTCTGAATATTCTTTTTCAAACATATCTCTTTTGTTTTTAACCATAATAGAAAACGATGTTTTATTATACCATTTTTAAGTACGAATTAACGCATTCTTATTAATAATCACCCAAATTTTCTAATTGTAAAGATAGAAAGATTTGTTAAAATAAGCTTGATGAAGAAAGGCAAAACTTCTCCAAAAAGAAAACGTCCTTCTTGGGATGATTATTTTATGAGGATAGCCGAATTACTGGCTACCAGAAGTACTTGTTTAAGGCATAATGTTGGAGCTGTTTTAGTCAGAGATAAGAGAATCTTGGCCACGGGTTATAATGGCGCTCCTCTAGGAATGGCCCATTGTTTAGATATTGGTTGTATTAGAGATAAATTAAAAATTCCTTCTGGTACAAAAGCGGAGATTTGTCGGGGTGTTCACGCAGAACAAAATGCTATCATTCAATGTGCTGTTTATGGAATTCCTTCTAAAGACAGTACCATCTATTGTACCCATCAGCCTTGTACTATCTGTACGAAAATATTAATTGCTGCTGGAGTTAAAAGAATTGTTTATAAAGAACCGTATCCTGATAAATTTGCCCAATCTCTTCTAAGAGAGGCAAAGATTAAGGTTATTAAATGGAAGCCAAAAAGAAAAAGATAATTATTGTTTTCCCACATTTACCTTGGAGTTTTCCCTGTGATTTTATTAAGCAGACGACGCTCGAACTGGCTAAAAAGGCGAGGGTTATTGTTTATAATGCTCTTGATTTTCCTACCTTAAAGAATTTGATTTGTGATAAAGAAAGAAGAAGAGAATGGTTGTCTTTATTTAAAGAAAAAAATTTAAGTTATTTTCCTTCATTGGCAATTATTCCTTTTCAAAGATTTAAATGGATTGAGCGCTTGAATATTTCTATAAATCGTTTTCTTTTCCGTCTTTTTTATTTCCTGAAATTCGGTTTTGAAAAGCCTATTTTCTGGACTTTTTGTTATCCCTTGGAAGGATGGAAGAATTATCTCGGCTGGCAGAAACTTTTGGTTTATGATCGTCCCGATCAAATTTCCTCTTTAGATACCGAGGATAATCGAGAAATAGAAAAAGCAGACCAAGAATTTTTAAAAATGACCGATGTTGTTTTCAGTAACTCTCCGTACGCTTTGAAATATATCAAAAAGTATAATAAAAAATCATTTATAGTTTGTTGGGGTTGTAATCTTAATCTTTTTTCAGCTAGGAAATTAAAGACACCTTCGGTAATGAAGGGGATTGCCCGGCCGATTTTGGGTTTCTCCGGCGGCATTAATCACCGTTTAGATTTTCAAATTCTTTATACTTTGGCTAAAAAAAGAGGAGACTGGAGTTTTGTTCTTGTTGGTGGTTTTTTTAGTCAAGATGTGATTCAATTTAAAATTGCCAATGTCAAAGGGTGGCTTAGGAAGTTAGAAAAACTTCCTAATGTTTACCTTTTAGGGCAGAAGAAAAAAGAAGAGATGCCAGCTTTTATTGCCAATTTTGATGTCTGCCTTATTCCTTATAATGTGTCTTCAGAATTTGTTCGTGGTGGTAATCCAACGAAACTTTATGAATACCTAGCGATGGGAAAACCGGTCGTTTCAACGGCAATTAGTGCCGTTGAGCAGTTTTCGCCGACAGTCAGGATAGCCAAGGACGTGGTCGGTTTTAATAAGGCTATCGAAGAATCCCTGGAAGAGGCGAAAAACAAAAAAGAAATCAAAAAAAGGAAGGCAATTGCTTCAAGAAATGCTTGGGAGAAAAAAGTCGAAGAGATGTGGGATAAATTAAATATGAATACTAGAGATTAAAGACTAGAGAAAATTAAGTAATTTTTCCCAAGAAGTCTATTTTTCCCCAAGAAAATTTATTTTTTGCATAGAGGTGACATTTTTTAGCGAGGATTTTTTTCCCCCTCAAAGAAAGAGAAAGGAATTGGTTGATTCCAGAGGCAATGTTTTGATGACTACTACCTTTTAAAATAAGATTTTTATTTATTGGTTTAAGTATTTCTGGTATAGCCGCACATGGTGTGCCTAAAGCTGGTATTCCGCAAGCTAAAGCTTCAACCGTAGTTAAGCCAAAAGTTTCTAAGTCTCTTGAAACCATCAAAAAACAATCAGCAATTTGATAGAAAGAAGCTAGTTTTTCTCTTGTTAAACCGGTGGTGAAAAAAACCTTACCGCCAAGATTAAGTTCAGAAACTAAATTATAATGAGAAGCAAGATATTGATAGTCAACAGCACTTTTAGATGGAGAAATGATCACTAGGATAGTATTTGGGTGTTTTTTTAATACTTGAGGAAGAGCTTTGATGGCTCTATCTACGCCTTTTCTTGGTTCTATTCTAGAAGCTATCAATAGAATATTGACGTTTTTATCAAACCCTAACTGTTTTCTTTTGGCTAATTTCTCTTTGGGAGATAATGGATAGAATATTTTGGGATTAATACCTCCAGTGGCGATGATTATTTTTTTAGATTTAATACCGAATTTGTCAATAATTAAATCTTTAGAATACTGACTTAAGGCGATTATTTTATCAGCTTTTCTTAAACAATAGGATTGAATAAATCTTTGCAGGATAATTTTGGGACCAAATTGAAGGGCTTTTTTGATCGTCCCTAGGATTTTATGCTTTTGGGGTTTTCCTATTTGGGAAAGTGTTTCTAAATACAGAGCTCCATGGAAATGAATGATTTTGAGGATACCTTTGCCGATATTAAAAAAGAAAATGGCAAAGGCAGGAGAATGAAGATGAATGTGGATGACATCAAATTTTGTTTTTTTAAGTAATTGGTTAGTAATTTTAATTGTTTGGTAACACATAGAAATGTTTAACTCGAAGAGCCAGAAATTACGAATAAAATAGCGATAAATTTTAACCCCTTCAACGACCTCTTTTTCTTTGAAATGGGGGTTGGTTGACCCCTCAATAAGATAGACGCCATGTCCTTTTCGAACAAGGCTTTTGGCTAATTCATAAACGAGCGTTTTTGGACCGCCGGTAAGAGAAACATCTTCAGCTATGGTTAGAATTTTCATTTTTTAAATCACTAATTCCTAACTAATAATTTGTATTATTATAAAGTGAGATTATTTCTTTTGGTAAACCGCTCCTTTTTGTTTTCCCCTTATCAAGCCAAATGGCTCTAGTACAGAGTCTAGCTACATCTTTGAGGTAGTGAGAAATATAGACGACGGTTTTTCCTTTTTTGAAAAAATCCTGCATGGTTTTATAACTCTTTTGTTGAAATTCTTGATCACCAACCGCCAAAAGTTCATCAATTAGGAGAATGTCTGGGTTGGAGTGAATGGCAATTGAAAAACCAAGTCGAAGGGCCATACCACTTGAATAAGTGTAAAATTGAGTGTCAATAAAGTTTTTTAAGCCAGAGAACTCAACAATCTTTTTAAATTTGTTTTTTATTTCTTTTCTACTCATTCCTAAGAGCATCCCGTTTAAAAAGATATTTTCTTCACCAGTCAGTTCGGGGTGGAAACCAGCCTCTAAATCAATTAAAGCCGCAACCCTTCCCTTTGTTTCTATTTGGCCTTTGGTGGGGAAAGTAACCCCACTGATAATTTTTAAGAGGGTTGTTTTCCCTGAACCGTTATCGCCAATGATGCCTACTTTCTCACCTTTTTTGATTTCCATATTGATATTTTTTAAGGCCCAAATTTCTTCTTGCTTTCGAAAGCGGAAAATATTTTCTACCAAGGTAGGTTTTTCATGACGGAGAATGTATTTTTTGCTGATATTGGTAAGTTTGATGGCAATATTATTATTCATCTTTGTTTATTTGTATCTTTACAGCCAATCGGCAAAGTATTTATTTTTATTTTTAAATAGCCAAAGGCCAAAAACAAAAACGAGAATAATGAATAAAAACTGAGTCAGAAGAAGGGGAAGAGGAAAGTTCCCATTACCGACGATTGCCCTTTGTAGTGAAGTGAAGATTCCTGACAAAGGATTAAGGTAGAAAAAGGAGCGATATTGTTGAGGAATAAAGGAAAGGGGATAAAGGACCGGTGTCGCATAAAACCAGATTAACAGTAGGGCTTGAGTAAAAAAAGCGATGTCGCGCCAAAAGACATTAAGACTAGAGGTAATCATTGAAGTCCCGATGGTAAAAAGAAGAAGGAAAAAGAGATTAGTTAAGAAGATGCCGAAATTCAGTGGGTTAAAAATTTGATGCTGGCCAATGAAAAAAAGAAAGGTGAAAAAGAGGACGTAGGCAATTATTAAATGGAATAAATTGGAAAAAATGATTGAGAGGACAATAACTTCCCTTCGCAAGGAGGATTTTTGGATTAAATTCCTTTCAAAGACGAGTGAAGGGGTAGTTTTGTTCAAGCTTAAAGAAAAAAAGTTCCATGGTAGAAGCCCGGTGAATAAGAAAAGATAATAATTCTTAATGCCGAAACGGAAGATTAAAGAGAAAACAAAACCGATAATAACCATTTGAAGAAGGGGATTGATAAAAACCCAGAGGAATCCTAAAACAGCGTTTTTATATCTCGCCTTGATTTCTTTTTGAGTAAAAACAAAAAGAACTTCCCAAAAATGTCTAAAATTACTTGCCTTTTTAAGCATTTTTATTTAAGATGCTTGTTATTATTGGTATAATCTTAATTAACTTAGTTAATAGTTAATATTTTAACATAAAGAAAAATGAAATTTTTTAAGCCAAGGCGACTTTTTAAAAAAATCGGTGTTTTTGAACTCATCGTTGGTTTTTTAGTGATCCTGATTTTAGTTTTTGTTTTGCTTCAGACAAGGAGTAAAAAAGAATGGGTTAAGGCTGAGGTTAAAATTGCCCCCTCTTATTCATGGCAGAGTTATTCTAACTCGCCGCCTTTTTGGCTGGGTGAATCAATCAACGTTGGTGACAGTGAATTCAATTCACGAGGAAGAAAAATAGCTGAGGTTTTAAATATTGAGACTTACGAATTGAGTTCAGATGAGGCTGAGGCTACAACCAGAAAAGATTTTTATTTGACTTTAAACCTTCAGATCGATAAAGACATTCGGACAGGAAAATTAAAATTTAAGAATCAACCTTTAGAAATTGGGGCCCCAATTGAACTTCATCTTAAGAATACCTATTTCCCGGGTTTAATTTTGAATTTGGAGAATGTCCAGAAAGAAGAAATAACAGAATTAATAATTGAGGGTATTTGGTTAAATAATTTTCCCTGGAATGCCGAGGCGATTCCTATTGGCGGTGAAATGAAAGATGGTATGGGGAATGTGGTTGCTAAGATTTTAGATAAACAAATATCTTTGGCTGATATGGTGGTGACGACTGACGATGGACGAGTTTTCGTAAGGAAGAATCCGTTGAAAAGAGATGTTAGTATCAAAGCCCAAATCTTAGTCAAAAAGCAAGGGGACAATTTTTATTTTAGAGAGGACCAAAAAGTGAAGATAGGAGAGAATCTTTTCTTTCATTTACCAGGGGTCGATGTCGAATGGCTTTCGGTAAAAAAGATTTTTAGTATTAACGGCCATCAACTTTATTAAAGTTATAAAGATTTAGAAATAAAAGCCCGTCCTTATTAGACTTGTTAAGGAAACGTTATCTATGACGTGAATACGTCATAAGTTCCTCTTTTGTAGGTGGGTTCTGCGAGGGAATAATAAAATCAATACAGATAAATATAGTGTTAATGATATTATAGATAAACCGAGGAAGATATTTAACCCGCATCACCTCTAATCCAGTAAAATCTTTCTGTTTAATATCTTTAGTACGAAAAGAAAATGAGTCGAATAACGATGAGAAACAAATATAATTTATTACTTTTAAAATATTTACGACGTATTTTACACCAGGAAATCCAGGCAATTCGGTATCATGAAGCACTATTATCGTTCCGCTTTTACATAATTTCAGACTATTGCGTGTGTCTCTCAATATCGATTTGAATAAATGATCTGCATCAACAAAAATAAAGTCAAATGATACATGGGAGAGAGATGAAGACAATGCTTGGTCGGTGGATTGGTTCAAAAATAGGATACGTTTCTTATCTATTTGATTGAGTTGTTTATAATATTTTAAAAAATTATTAAGTACATCGACGGTATAGATTTTACTATTAGAAGGAGCTACTTCTAACATTGATAGTGTTCCATATCCTAAAAAGGTTCCTAATTCTAGGATTGATCTAGGACTATATATTTGAATAAGGAACTTTAAAATTGTTGCTGTAGATAAATCAGATGACCATGGAGCAATATGTTGATTCTCTTGGGTAATACGTGAGAGTATTGTGTTAATCTTCATGTTTATTTTTGCTATTTGAATGTCCCAGACATTTTTCTCTACCGTTATTCGTGTCTGGTAAAGCATGTAGTTTTCGGTAAATAGAACGGGTGAAGAAGTATAGCGGTCGAAAATGATTATAAAGTATGATTTTCATCCTGAGAGGTATTTTCTTTACGGAGAAAGACGTATTATAACATTTAGCAATAATGTCTGCATTTGCTGCCCAATGACAGTGTCGACAGAGAGTATCTATACGTTCATCTTGGAGTCCCAATAAAATCCTTTTCCACTCCTTGCCTTTATGTATTGATGAAAAGCTCGAAGAGAGAATATTACCAAGTACATGTTGTAATCCAAAATCCATACAACAAAGAATCACCGCACCATTGGGTAGGACCACATGTCGTTTCATTCGGATGACATGACAATCTAATTTTCCTCGTTTTCTACGGACGTTTGATATATTGCCCCCATTTATATTGTTGGCTCGGGAAATTAACTGGAGACGAGTTAACTTATATCCAGCTTGTCTGATAGGTCGAGCAACCTGCACACATGGAATCTTACCGTGATAGTGAAAATCTATTGGAATGCGAGAAGTAAGTAGATAATTAAGGGTCTGTAGATATTCATGTGTTACCTTTATGTTTTCTAATTTCCCCTGAGAGGGAATGTGGACAAAAAATTTCGGCTCTTTACCTTGAAAAGAGACTGTCTTAAGAATTTTTGAAATGTTTGCAGTTGATAATCCAACCAATGTGGTACAAATAATTACAGGATGGCCAGCTCGATGTGCTGTAAGCACCATATCTGTACACCTTGGATTTTGAAAAGGCTCACTTTCTCCTGAGAAAACGACAGTGCATCTTTTTGGTATTTTTTTCAGTATTCGGCAAAAATTGGTATATGTTAGCATACGCGGAGCATTTCGCCCGAATAAATCGAAATACCTTTTAACAAATAACGTTTGTGGACAAAAGAGGCAATTATTTATACATCCAATCGATGTTGTAAATTCAACCCAAATATCTTTTTCATTAATAGGAGAACTTACTATTGTTCCTCTGGAGATCTCTACGTATTTATCCGTAATTCTCTTTTGTTTCATAAAATATATTTACAAAAGCTTACAAGGCTTAATTGGCTGATTCTTTTATCTCATCGTAAAGTTTTCTATACTTCTTACGTGCTATTCTGTAATCAAAATGCTTATATACTTTTTCAACAGCATTACTTGACATACGTTCACGTTCTATAGCAGATAATTGAATTGCTAGTTCTATATTTTTACATATTGATGACACCGTAGGTTGTGTAAGAAAACCATTTACAGAATGATCTACTATTTCGGCGCCACCCCCATTGGCACTTGCGATAACAATGTATCCTAATGCCATTGCTTCGATGACAACATAACCGAATGTTTCATGGCGAGAAGGGAAAATGCCTATCCCTTTAATAATTTTTAGTATTTCAATCAAACTATTTCTATAATCTATTCTTGGCAATATATAGATGCGTTTTTTAATATTAGACGGGATTTTTTTCTTATCAAATAATGTATAGAAATCAATAAATCTATTATGGGTAGGAAAACTTTCTGTATTTTCCCCTATGAGCCATAGCTTTAGTTGGGGATGTTTTTTGGCCAATTTTACAAAAGCGTCAAGCAATATATCTGCTCCTTTCCGATAATCAAGCCTACCCATAAATACAAGATTATGTATGTCTATTGTTTTATTATTTGAATACGTATCCACATCAAAAAAGCAATGTATACAAGATATTCGGCTTTTAAGATGCGGATATCTTGATTTCATTATTTGTTTCGTTAATTGAGTACAGGTAATAATGCGTGTTGAAAGATGTCGAATACTGAAGTTCTCAATCCAGATTTGTAAACGATGATCTATGTCAGGTCTTTCATACTTATTCAGCATATCCTGCGTTGATTGAATGTGGATGACACACGGAATCAAGCGTCGCATAGCCAAACCAATTAATACCGGATAAGCAAACGAAGCGGAATGTATAATTTTGAAATGATATTGTTTATGTAACTGTCTAAACGCCAAGAACGAAAAAATATTCCAGTCGATTGTCTGAATAAGATATTGATGATTATGCTTATTTAAAAAATCTCGTACAACACCAAATAGAAACTTGTAATAAAGGAAGTTGATTAATTTAATGCTGGTTCTATAGGGTATCTTGTGAATTGTAATGTTATTCATCTGAACTGTTTTTTTACAATCGCCAATTCCATCATAGGTAATAACATGGACATGATAATTCTGCTTTGACAGAATATTGGCTAGATGGTATATAGATGTTGCAATGCCTCCTAAATTTCTAAATGGAGGGTATTCTGGGGTTATAATCGCAATATTTTTCATTACCCTATGATTATATACAATGGCCTAAATTTTGTATAGAATAGATAAGTGGTGTGCGTAAATCGTTAAAACAGTACAAATCAATAAAAACGCTCGTAATTGGCGGTACGGGATTTATCGGCTCTCATCTGACAGAAAAGTTACACGAGTTAAAAAGTGATGTGAGTATTATAAGCCGCAAAGGGCCAATAACATCAGGGGAGATTAAAGCCCACCATGTCAATATTTGGGATACGGTTGCTGTTGATACTATCTTCAAAAAAAATAGTTATAACGTTGTTTTCCACTGTGCTGGCTATTCAAACCATTTAGATAAATATTATAAACGGGATTTTGCCTGTCATAATTACGAGAAAAGTACATCGAATATTCTCCGTGCTATAGCTAAGTATGCCCCCAAGACAATACTTGTTTTGCTCGGATCCCGGTTGGAATATGGGACCATACACTATCTCCCTGTTGACGAACATCATCCTACAAAACCTACCAGTCTTTATGGAAAAGATAAACTTGTGGCTACCAAGCTTACACTTCAGTATTATCAATCACAACGGATTCCGTGTATTATTTTCCGGCTTTCAAATACCTATGGACCACATCATGTATTTCGTTTCCGAAACTACAATGTCATTAATTATTTTATTGATCGGGCTGTACAAAGAAAGTCCCTGACTATTTTTGGGACAGGAGAACAGCTTAAAGACTATGTTTATATCGATGATGTAGTCAATGCACTTTTATTTGCTCCTTTTCATCCTGCTTCTTACGGCCAAATATATAATATTGGTTATGGTAAACCTATTACATTTAAAGATATGGTCAAGATAATTGCAGAAAGAGGAAAAGTAGATATCCAGTATAAAAAATGGCCCCGGGAATACCAAGCCATAGAAACAACAGAAACAGAAAATTACTATAGCGATATATCTAAAGCTACGGAGGATCTTGGCTGGATACCAACTATATCCTACAAAAAAGGTGTTGAGTTAAGCTTTAAATGCCAACAAGATACAATCTTTAAGAAAGATCATGAATAAAAAAAGAAATTTCCCTATCTGTATTATTGGTACTGGTCCTTGTGGTCTTGGGGCCGCCTGGAGACTACAAGAGTTAGGTTATTATGATTATATCATCTTTGAAAAGAATAACTACCCAGGCGGACTGGCAGCTTCTTTTACCGATGCTTCAGGGTTCACGTGGGATATTGGAGGACATGTTATTCACTCCCATTATCCGTACTTCGATACGATGCTAAAGAGAATACTAAAAGCTTCTTATAAAACGTTTGTAAGAAAAAGTAGCATATATCACTCGGGTAATTTTATTCCTTATCCTTTTCAATATAATCTCCATCATCTTCCTCGTACTACCCGAGATGCATATTTGCAAGAGTTAAAAAAAATAGCGAATGATAAAATATTTAAATCAAAAAATTATCAAGAATGGCTTATCGCTTCCTTTGGTAAAAGCATGGCAGAATGTTTCCATATTCCCTATGCGCAAAAGGCTTGGGCCTATCCGCCAGAACGAATGAACACCATATGGGTAGATGATCGCGTCGCCGTGATTAATAAAAAGAGAATAATTAATAATATAAAACAGGAAGTCAATACCGATGATTGGGGGCCGAATTATATATTCCAGTATCCCCCTTCCGGAGGCAATGGTCATCTTTGGAATACACTAGCACAGCAAATAAAAAACACCCCCATATACAACAAAGATGTTGTTCGTATAGATACAAAAAACAAAATAGTATATTTTTCCGATGGAACAAAACAAAAGTATTCTTTCGTTCTTTCTACGATTCCCCTTGATGTTCTTTTAGATACGCTTATCGATGTAAAAACAGCTATTAAGAACAGACTACATTATTCTTCGATGGTTATTCTTGGACTTGGCATCAAAGGAATCGTTCCGCCAAAAATCAAAAAGAACATGTGGATCTATTTCCCGGAAGACGATTTTCCATTCTTCCGTGCAACTATCCTTACTAATTTCTCCCAATCTATGGCACCTCCTAATACATGGTCCATCATGTGCGAAGTTTTACATTCTTCCTATAAACCACTTCCTAAGGGAAACATACAGACAAAAATAATTAATGTACTAGAGCAGCATGGGATTATACATAGAAAGCATATTGCAGATATATGGGAATACCGCATACCACGAGCATATCCCATTCCTACATTTAAACGAGATGCGATACTCGCCAATATGCTTCCTATACTCGAATCTTATCGCATCTACTCAAGAGGCAGATTTGGACTGTGGAGATATGAGGTATCTAATCAAGACCATGCTTTTATGCAGGGAGTCGAGTGGGTTAATAAAATACTTCTCGATGATCCAGAAATCACTGCCTTCAATCCCAAAAAGGCAAACAAAATAGAGGAGTAGTATTTCTTAATAATAAATTCTAATGTTACTCTTGAAAAGGATTTTTATAAAAAACAAACAAATTAAAATGCTGGTATGGACGGATTTTTTGTATATACTATCAAACTACATGGAATAATAAACACAGGACCTTAGCCCAGTAGCCAAATCTCACTAATATGGAAGAGCATAATCGATTAACTATCATTGACAGTATTAAAAGACCAAAAAGCAGTTTTGTTATTTTTTGCCTTTTACTTTTGGTAAAAATATACAAGGCGATTAATAAAACAAAGATTACGATACCATTCAAATGTTATGAAAAGATAATCACATATATTTTGAAAATCAGCAAAGATGGCAACTATGTGCTCGACAAACTTAACAGATATTCAATTCCCATACCTCATCAGAGATTTAGACACACGACTAATATTGAAGTACATAGTATGGTTTCTCATTTAGTTTTGCCATATTATCTCTTAACTGTAAAAACACTACAGTATTATTCTCAAATTAATTTCCCTTTTGTCGTTCACGACGATGGGTCTCTTACGGAGATAGATGTTGATCAAATACGACGGAATGTTGTTAATGTAATAATATTACCTTTTGAGGAAAGTACAAAAAAGGTATGTCACCTTATTAGAAATTATCCGTGTTTAGTAAAATATAGACAGAAAAAACACAAAAATAAAATAAATTTGATAAGCACAATTGATATTCCTTATTTATCTAATTCACAAAATATTTTCTATCTAGATGGTGATATTCTATTTTTCCGAAAGCCATTAGAAATCTGTAATTGGGTATTGAAACCTAAACAACGAAAGAGTGTTCTTTTTATGACGGATAGGGAAAACGGCTATGCACTATCAGAAAAGTTATGCCAGAAGTATTTTAATGTTGGATATATAGATAGGTTCAATATGGGAATCCTTTGTTTCAGTAAAAAATTATTTGATTTACCAATGATTAATCATTTTTTCTCCGTCATGAGCCTGTTAAAAAAGCATACCGTTATGCTCCGCGATCAGACCTATTGGATGATTTACCTGCAGAAAAGACATCAACCACTTAAACGCTTGAACAATCAATATATTATTCCGTATGAAACACATGGAGACAACAAGACCATTTGCCGTCATTATATAAGTCCAATACGGGAAAAAATATATCTTGATGCTATTGTCTTGTTATTTAAATTACGTCTTCTCAATGTATAGTGATTCTTCAAAAATGCATCCTCTTGTGTCGATAGTAGTTTCTTATTTTATTTAAGAAGCTTTTGGTGATTATTGGAGATTTCAAGAATAAAAAATTCAGTTATCTCCGACAAATAAATAATATTATTTTCACTAATGTCTTTATTATAATTAAGCAGTCTTTATTATATAATAGAGATAATGAAGTTATTTGGCTATAGAATAACTGAAGGAATAAGTAAGCTTGTTTTCAAGGTTATCATCGGTCAATTAATTCTTTACCTGACTCTTTTTTTCAGTTTTGATAACAAAATTTTCTTTATCCCTATTATCTTCTTTTGGTTTTATCTTTTTTGGCTTTTGGAAGATTGGCGGCAAGCGGCTTGGTTGACGCTGGTGGCCATTTTTCCTTTTGGTTGGGGATTAAGAAATTGGCAGGTAGAAGTTCCTTTAACCTTTAATTTTTTATCTCTAGGCAGAGAAGCGCCCTTTTTCCATTTTGCCTTGTCAGCTAAGTTTCTGATTTCTATTTTTCTTTCATTAACTTTAATTTTTGGTTATAAAAAGATGAAGTTTAGGAGAGAAGACTTTTTTCTTTTTCTGTTTTTGTTTCTAGGATTGTCCTCTTTCGCTTTTTCTTTTAATCAATCTTTGGGGATGATTAATTATTTTAATATTCTTCAGGGAGTGATTTTTTATTTTTTAACCAGATATTTCTTGGTTAACAAAAAAAATCTTTCTTTAACCATTTACATTTTTTTATTTTTGATAATTTTTGAGGGTTTTCTGGCTCTCGCACAACTTTTGTTAGGACATCCGTTAGGTCGGATAATCGAAGAAAGCCTTTTAGCATCCCCTTACGGTTTGGCAGCTACCGAGGATGTTTTTCGTTTCCGCGCTACGGGAACTTTTACTGATCCTAACACTATGGCTGTTTTTTGGTTGATGGTGATTCCTTTAATTCTGAGCCAGATAATCTATAAATATCCCTTGATTAGAAACAAACTGATCTTGTCAGTTGCCTTAACGATAAGTTTTTTGGGGCTAATCTCGACTTTTAGCCGTGGTGCTTTTTTGGTTTTTTTACCGATAACGGTTGCGTTTGTCTTTTTTTTGGTTAAAAAAAGAATCTTTTCTTGGAGGTACAAATTTCTCTTTATAGCTATGGCCTTTGTTTTCTTACTTCTTTCGCCGGTTCTAGTTCAGAGAGTTTCAAGCTTACAATATTCTTTATGGGGAGAATATAGTTCTGGTACAGCCAGGATAGAGTTGATTCAGGAATCATGGGAGATGATTAAGCAAAATCCTTTGTTAGGGGTGGGGCCGGGTAATTTCCAAACAGTGATGGTGGCCAATAATTATACTGGCGTTGCTTCACATTTTCTTTACCCAGTCCATAACCTTTATCTGCTTTTTGCCTCAGAATTAGGCTTGCCGTCTTTAATGATTTTTTTAATTTTTTTATTTTTGATTTTGAAAAAGAGCTTTTTTTCAATTCAAAAGGCAAAAACTCTTGAGGGATTAAAAATTGGCCTTATTTTTGGGGTTTTTGCCTACCTTCTGGCCGTTTTGATATACACAGGAACCGGTTTTAATTTAGAATTCTTCTTTTTGTTTTTAGGAATTTTGGCGAGTTTATGAAAAGAAGACCGATAAATAAAAGACTGCTTTTATATGAGCTTTCAAGGATAGGAAAATCATTTCTAGCCCCTTCGTTTTATGGAAGAAGAGTAGTCCCGATTAAACCTACCTTTGTTTCACTGGAAGTAGAAGATAGCTGTTTCTTTCGTTGTCAGCATTGCCATATTTGGAAAAAGAAAGGAAACTCAAAACGAATGACTCTGGAGGAGATGAAAGGAGTGATAATTGATCTTAAGAAGTGGTTGGGAACTTTTCAACTTAACTTAACTGGCGGGGAACCTTTCCTAAACAGAGAAGTTCTCTCTCTGATAGAATTTGCCTCCAGACAGGGCATTTTGGTCCATACCAATTCTAACGGCTTTTTAATTAATAAGAAACAAGCTCAGGGAATAATTAAAAGTGGCTTGAATAGTCTAAGCATTTCTTTGGATAGCTTGAGACCAAATGTACATAACCAGCTTAAAGGAACCCAGAGGGCCTTTAAGCGAGCGGTGAAAGCCTTAAGATTGTTAAATAGTCTTCGTCAAGGAAAAAAACCATTTTTGTCAGTGACAACGATTATCATGAAGCAAAACCTAGATGAATTGGAGAATTTAATTCATTGGGTAAAAAATGAAGGTTTGGATGCCATTTTCTTCCAGGCTCTTTGGCAGAATTTTGGTGATAGGTATGAACCGCTTTGGTTTAAGTCAAGTAATCTTTGGCCTGGTAGAGTTAAGAAATTAAGGGAAGTTATTGAGCGACTGAGACAGATGAAAAAAGAAGGTTATCCAATTGGCAATACAGAGAGTGATCTCCAGCATTATCAGCTTTATTTTGCTAGTCCTCTTAAATTTGGGGAAAAGTTTCCTTGTTTGATCGGGGTTAATAATTTTAATATTGATATCTCTGGTGAAGTGAGACTTTGTTTCAGTTTCCCTTCAGTGGGTAATATTTTGAAAGAAAAACCCTCTGTCATTTGGAGGGGAAAGAAAGCTCAAGAACAGAGATTAAGGATTGCTGATTGTAAAAGGGGATGTAAGATTTTACTTTGTAATACTCTTCTAGATAGAAAGAATGCCCTTAGTTTGCTTTTAAATTCTGCCGTCGTTAAAATGAAAAAGTTTTTAAGAATCAGTAAGGAAGATAAAGGTGGGAATTATCAATGAAGATTCTCTTTTTAACCCCACGGTTGCCATTTCCTCCGAAAAGCGGGGGACAAATAAAGACTTTTAAGACCATCAAGCTTTTGGCTAAGAAGTACAAGGTTTTTTTAGTTTGTTTTTGCTCAAATTCAAAAAAGACAACAGCTAAAAAGCCATTGGAAAAAATTTGCCAGAGAGTAGAGGTTATCGTTTCTCCTTACCCCACAGCTGAATTTAAAGATATTAAAACCTTTATCTTTAGAAGTCTTTTTTCGCCACTACCTTTTATTGTTTTCCGTCATTATCATCGGGAAATGAAAGATTTAGTAGAGAGATTAATTAAAAAAGAGAAATTTGAGGCTCTTCATATTGATCATTTGGCTATGGCTTCTTATCTGCCGAAAAAGAAAGAGGGCCTTTGGTTTTTGGAAGAGCATAATATTGAATCGGAAATTAACTGGGGGATATTCAAGAAAGAAAGCTGGAATAAATTTAAAATCTTTTCCTTTTTAGAAGCTTTAAAAGCGATTCTTTACGAGAAAAGAATCATTCCCAAATTTGACTATATTTTTGCTATCAGTAAGGAGGATAAGAAAAAGTTGGTCAGATTGGGAGCCAAAAAAGAAAAAGTTTTTTTCTTACCGACCCCATTTGAAATAAGAAATCTATTTTCTTCTCAAAAAAGAACTTCTTTAATTCTCTTTGTGGGGGGGTTAGCTTGGTGGCCCAACAAAGATGGTTTACTTTGGTTTTATGAAAAGATTTACCCTTTGGTTAAGAAAGAAATTCCTAAAGTTAAGTCGGTGATTATCGGTGCCCACCCGCCAAAAGAAATCGCTAGGATTGGAGAAGAAGATAGTTCTGTTCAGGTCAAAGGCTATCTTCCAGAAATAAAGCCTTTTCTTAGCCAAGCTGGTGTTTTTATTGTTCCCATCAGGGCTGGTTCTGGGGTGAGAATCAAAATTCTTGACGCCCTTTCCTTTGGTTTGCCGGTGGTTTCAACGAAAAAAGGAGCCGAGGGAATAGCCAATAAGAACGAAGGGGGATTGATCTTAGCCGATGAGCCGGAAAAATTCGCCAAAGCAATCGTTGAAATTTTAAAAAACAAAAAATTAGCTGAAGAGTTATCAAAGGCAGGTCTTGAATTCATCAAAAATCGCTATAATGAAGAAAAAACAAGATTGGTTTTAGAAAAAGTTTATCAAAGAGTTAACCATTAATATCTATTATTTACCTAGTATCTATGTCTCGTTTCTATCTTAAAGATTTACCAATTGATAAAGTCTCTTTACAAGAGATTGTTCCAAGGCTGATAAAGTTAGCTAAAGAGAAAAAAAGACAGCCTTCTTTTGTCACTTTTCTTAATGCTTCTAATTTTAATTTGATTTTTAAAGATAAAAATTACCACCAGATATTAAAATCAACTGACTTGCTTTATGCTGATGGTTGGGGAGTAGTTTTAGCAGCTCGTTTTTTAGGTTCTCGACTGCCCGGGAGATTAACGGCTAAAGATTTTTTTGAGGATTTTTGTTGTGCCGTTGAAAAAGAAAAATTATCAATCTTCTTTTTAGGAGGGAAGGAAGAAGTACTCAAAAGAATGATCGGACTTTTAAGAGAAAAATTCCCTCAAATAAAAATCAGTGGTTATCAAAACGGATTTTTCTCTAAGAAAGAAGGAGCTCAGATTATTACTAAGATTAATCGCTTGAAACCTGATTTTTTAATTATTGGTATGGGTTCACCTAAGCAAGAGGAGTGGTTTGAAAGAAATTTAGGAAAATTAAAGATTAAGGTTGGTTGGTGTGTCGGCGGCCTTTTTGATTTTGTCTCGAAAAACAAACCCTCCTGCCCCAGGTGGTTGGGTGATTTGGGCTTTGAGTGGTTTTTTCGACTGATAACCGAACCACGGCGTCTTTGGCGACGATATTTGCTTGGCCTGCCAGAGTTTTTTTACCGCCTGATAAAATTAAAGTTAAACTTATGAAGAATTTTTTCCATATCCTTAACTATGCTTTGATTTACGGCAAAAATTATTTGTTAAGTTCTTTAGCCATCTACTTTCCCAAGATTACTCCACCACCCTCATATATCGGTTTAAGCGTCGGTACGGTTTGTAATTTCCGATGCCAACAGTGTGATCTTTGGAAAGTTCCAACTAAGCCTCAGGAATATTTAAAAACGGATCAAATCAAGAAGATTCTTGATGATTTAGGAGATTGGTTAGGTCCTTTCAGATTGACTTTTACTGGTGCCGAGCCCTTTTTAAGAAAAGACATTTTAGAAATTATTAAATTTGCCTCGGAAAAGGGAATTTATATCATTTTAACCACCAACGCTTGGTTAATTGGTAGAAATTTGGCTAAGGAAATCATTGATAACGGGCTTGACTTGGTTAATATTTCACTTGATGGCGCTCAAGCTACAACTCATGATTCTTTGCGTAGAAAAAGGGGTTCATTTAAAAAAATAATGGCCGCTTTGGAAAATCTTAAAAAGGCAAGAGGACAGGGAAAACTGCCCTTTATTTATTTTAATACGGTGATCATGAAACAGAATTTAGGTGAATTGGTGGATTTAGTTAAACTGACGAAGAAAGAAAAGATTGAGGCTATTCGTTTTCAAGCTTTGGAATCAAAATATTTGTTTGGCGATAAAAAATATAATTCTCGGTGGTTTAAAAAAGACAAACTTTGGCCAAAGGATAAGAAAAAACTTTTTCTAGCTATTGATAATTTAATCAGTCTAAAAAAGAAAGGTTACCCGATTAAAAATACCATTAAAGAACTTAATGATCTTAAGGATTATTACCAAAATCCTTTTGAAATCGCTAAAAAATATAAGTTTTGTTTTACCGGCGTAAGGAATTTTTCCATTGATGAATACGGTAAAGTTAAATTATGTTTCGGCATGAAGCCAGTCGGGGATCTTTTGAAACAGAGACCAAAAGATATTTGGTATTCACCAGAGGCGGAAAATTTGAGAAAAGTAATTCGCCATTGTCAACGTTCTTGTCGTATTTTACCTTGCAACAAGAAAGAAGAACTAGGTCAGTTATTGAAAGTTTTTTTAAGGAGAGTTTTTTCATGAAGACCTCAGTGGTTATTTGCTGTAAAAATGAAGCCTTGACTTTGGCCGGAGTTATTAAAAAGGTAAAGAAATATGCCGACGAACTTTTAGTTATTGATGGTCATTCTCAAGATGAAAGTCGGAAGATTGCCAGAAAACTGGGTTGTTTAGTTTTTCTGGATAGTGGGAGAGGAAAAGGAGATGGAATCAAGAAAGCTATCAAAAAGGCTAAAGGAGAAATTATTGTTTTTATTGACGCCGATGGCAGTCATCAAATTCAAGATATTCCTAAGTTGATAAAACCGATCCAAAAAGATAAAGCTGATTTGGTCATTGCTTCAAGAGGCAGGGGAGGGAGTGATGAACTTCATGGTGATTTTGGGAAAATGCTAAGATTAATTGGGAGTAGTATTATCACCTTAATTATTAATTTACGTTTTAGGGTTCAATTGACTGATTCTCAAAATGGTTTTCGGGCCATTAAAAGAAAAGTTGCCCAGAGCTTAGATTTAAAAGAGAATATTACCACCATTGAGCAGGAAATGATTATTAAAGCTCTGAAAAAAGGTTATCGGGTGTCAGAGATTCCCAGTCATGAATATGCCCGAAAATTTGGTCAATCTCATATCAATCTTTTGACCATGGGACCACGATATGTTTGGTCTTTGCTAAGAAGTATTATTTAAATTAATAATAAGTTAAGGATTAAGAATGAAAAAATATATTTTAGTTATCATTGGCATTGCCATTATTAATTTTCTTATCAGGATTCCCTTTTTTGATTTTCCAGCTCATTGGGATGAAACTGTTTATTTTTGGGGAGTTTGGAAAGTTTTTAATAATCACCTCAACCCTTTTGTTGAATTTTGGTCTTACAAACCACCTTTACTCTTTGAACTAACAGCCGTTTTTTACAAAATTTTTGGTGTTTCCAGATGGGTGGGGAGGTTAATAGTTGCCTTGTCTTCTTCTTTAAGTATTTTTTTGGTTTATAAATTAGGCAAGGAAATTTTTACCCCTAAAATAGGTTTTTGGGCTTCGCTTTTATTATTTTTTAACCCTTTGTTTTTTACCCAGAGTAATCTTTTCCATAGTGCCGTATTAATGACCGCTTTGTTTTTAGCAGCGCTTTACTTTTACCTTAAAAAAAGATTCTGGCTCTATTTCCTTTTCGGCAGTCTTTTAGTTTTAACTAAGGAACCAGCTGTTTTAATTATTATTTCCATCGCCGGCTTTGATTTTTTTATTAATTTTAAAGGTTTTAAAAGGAATTCTTTTAAAAAACTTATTAAAAAAAGCTTGTTGCTTCTTTCCCCTTTATCAGTTTTTGTCATTTGGCTATGCTTGAATAAATATTTTATGGGTTGGTATCTTTGGCCTTATAATCTTTTTTACTTTACCCTTTCTAGCCGTCCTTACGGGCGTTATTCTTTTAACACCTTTTCCTTAGTAAGTTTCCGCGAACAATCCCTTTGGTTTATTTTTATCTTCATCTCATTTGCTTTGTTATTTTCGACCGGAATAAGGAGCTTAAGAAAAAAAATTTTTAATAAATGGTTTTTTTATCTTTTTAGTTTATCTTTGATTTTTCCTTTTGTTTTTTATTTTGGCGCTTTTTTACCACGTTATCTTTTATTTACCTTTCCAGGTTTATTTTTATCTTTCGCTTGGATATTAGAAAAGAGCTTGACTAAAGGATGGTTAAAGTCTTTGGTTTTATCTGCTGTCTGTCTAATCTTCTTGATAATTCCGATCTATAGTTCTTTCTTTAATGATGATGAAGTTCCTAAGTGGGCCGGAGAAAGGAATATGACTTATTTGAAGATGGTTAAAACCGTTAAAGAAGTAACTGATTTTACCCAGAAAGAGTTTTCTGACATTTTGATTTTAACTAGATGGCCGTTGAATTCGGCTTTTGAAGACCCCATTTTTGGTTATGTAAAGGATAATTTTGATGTTCTTGATTATTGTGATTGCCAATCTTTAGATGAAATCAAAGGAGATTTTTTGCTTGTTTTGCCGTTAATAGAACTTCCTACTGATGAGGAAAAAATAGATTTAGAGTGTGTGGAGAGAAAAGGTTTTGATTTGGTCAAAGAGGTAGATTGGATTAAAGTTTATCATAAACAAGAACAAATTTAATGTTTAAAGAGATTAGCTTAGCTAGGAAAATTTTTCTTTCCAATTTTGAAAGACTTAGTCTTCCTTATAAATTAACCTTAGCAATAACTTATAATTGTAATTCTAAGTGCAGCCTTTGCCATATTTGGAAACTTAAGCCGAGGAAAGAGATGGTTCTCAAAGAGATTAAAGAATTTTTCCAAAAAAATGATTATTTTAATTGGGTGGATCTGACTGGAGGAGAACCCTTTTTAAAAAAGGACGTAGTTGAAATCTGTGGCTCAATAATAGATAACTGTCCGTACTTGTATTTACTCCATATTCCCACTAATGGCTTCTTACCGAAAAAGATAGAGGGGAAGGTTAAAGAGATTTTAAATTTTAAACCTCATCGTTTTATTATTTCGATTGCTATAGATGGCCCGAAAGTCTTTCATGATAAATCAAGAGGAGTTAATGGTGGCTGGCAAAAAGCGATAGAAACCTATAAACGGTTAAAGAAATTGAAGCAGAAAAATTTTGAAGTTTATTTTGGCATGACTTTATCGGGCTTTAATTATGGATTGATTGAGAAGACTTATCAGGAAATAAAAAGAGAAATTAGAGATTTTAGAAGGGATGGTTTACATTTTAATATAGCTCATCAATCTTTTTACTATAATAATTTAGAAATAGATTTAAAACTTAACAAAAAAATCATCTTTGCATTAAAAGCCTTTAATGCCAAAAAAGGAAAGACGATATCCGGTGTTAATTTTTTAGAATCAAGATACCAAAGATTGATTCCGGATTATCTTAAAACAAAAAAATCACCCCTATTTTGTCAGTCTTTAAGAACATCTTTGTTTATCGATCCTTTGGGTGATATTTATCCATGTAGTATGTGGGAAAGGAAAATTACTAATCTGAAGAATGTTAATTATGATTTAAGAAATATTTATCAATCAGATAAGCTTTACAAATTGAAGGAAGAAATAAAAGATAGAAAATGTCCAGGCTGTTGGACGCCATGTGAGGCTTATCAAACAATTTTAGGGAATTTATTAAAAAATTCATTAAGATGAAAATACTTTTCATTAGCCAATTTTTACCTTATCCACCTGACACGGGGG